>WNGE01001175.1_pt1 | contig 33440 bp, 31 predicted proteins | sample 5400651 | NCBI WGS metagenome assembly WNGE01 (sample SAMN13153370, study PRJNA577476) | soil metagenome | isolation source: 60 cm soil or saprolite under grassland replicate 2 | place: USA:California | collected 2016-06-15
CTCTCGGCGACGGCAACCCGGAGACCCCGTCCGCCGTCCCGCTGCTCGAGGGCCGCGGCCGCCTCGACGGCGCCCCCGCCGCCTACGTCTGCCGCCAGTTCACCTGCCAGGCCCCCGTCACCACCCCCGGCCAGCTCACGGAGGTGCTATCCCGCCCCGTCTGACCTGCACGCCCTCCGCCTGACGCCGGTGTCGTGCCGCCGCCGTGAGCGCCTGGCCGGGCAGGCCCCCTCCCGGTACGGTGTCGTGGGGGATATGTTGGGACCGATGCATTCGCTCGCGGACGCCGTACGCCGCCTCCGGCGGCGGGATGTGCCATCCTCCGCGAAGCCAAGACACCTGGTTCCCGTGCTGGTCAGCGCCGTGGTGCTGGCCGGGACGGCCACCGGCGTGGTGCTGGCCACGGTGGGCGGCAAGCCGGCCGCGGTCGGCGCGGCCGCCCAACCGATCCCGCGGGCCAGCCCGGCGCCGGCCCAGACGATCGGGCCGGTAGTTCCCATGCTCGGCGGCAGCGCGGACGGCAGCGGCACGCCGATCGCGGTCCCCGTCGCCCAGGCCTCGGCGCCGGCCAGCACCACCTCCCGGACCGCCAGGCGGGCCCCGGTCGCCCCGCTGCGCGGCCTGAAGCAGGCCGACCTGCTGGTCGTCGCGCCCTTCTCGCTGTCCGGCAAGGTCCGGGCCGCGGTGGCCAGGCAGCCCGGGGTGACCGGCACCGAGCCGATCGAGGCCGCCAAGATCAAGATCAACGGCACGTTCACGGCGGTGCTCGGCGTGAACCCGTCCAGCTTCCGCGGCTACACCGCCCCCTCCACCGCCGCCTCTACCAAGCTCTGGCAGGCCGTGGCCGGCGGCGGCGTCGCCGTCTCCTACACGATGGGCACCCTGGACCGGCTGTCCCTCGGCGGCCAGGTCACCGTGTCAGGCCGCCAGCAGGAGCGACGGCTGCCGGTGATGGCGTTCGGCACCGTGGGCATCGGCGGGGTCGACGCGGTGGTGTCGGATTCGGTCGCCGCTTCGCTCGGCGTGCCGGCCAGGAACGCCCTCGTGGTCAGCGCCCCGCCGGCCAGCGTGCCGTCGATCGCGGCCAGGATCAAGGCCGTGCTGCCGAAGGGCGCGTCCGTCGAGCCGCTGATCACGGAGGTGACCCGGCCGGGCGGCCCGTCCCCGGTCGGTATCGTCCCCGGCACCTCGGCCGGCGGGGCGCTGACCGCGGCCCAGCTGACCGCGGCGCTGCGGGCCGCCGAGAGCAGGCGCGGCCTGCCGTACGTGTGGGGCGCGGCCGGCCCGTCCTCCTTCGACTGCTCCGGCCTCGTCGAGTGGTCCTTCGCCCAGGCCGGCATCAGCATGCCCCGGGTGGCCGCGGACCAGGCCCGGACCGGCCTATCCGTCCCCGCCACCCAGCTGCAGCCCGGCGACCTGCTCTTCTACCACACCGACCCCACCGATCCCGGCTACATCTCGCATGTCGCCATCTACCTCGGCAACGGCTGGATGATCCAGGCCCCCCAGCCGGGCATGGACGTGGAGATAGTCCCGGCCCGCTTCGGCTCCCAGTTCGCCGGCGCGGTCCGCGTCTACCCCCGCATCGCCGCCGGCCTAGCCCCCGGCCTGGCCTAGTGTTTGACCAGGCCAAGCGCACCTGTAATCATAATTACATGAATACACCGCAAGCAGATTCTGGGCCCGCGGACGACGCGGCCGGCCCGGATAACGACACGAGCGCTGGTAACCAGGGCAAGGCGAACGCTACCGAAGGGCTGCGCGGCTGGTTCACCGGCCGGCTCCCCGGCGACTGGTTCACCGCCGCGCCGGACATCCAGGCGGACCGCGAGGAGATCACGATCGTGGGCGTGCTGCCCGCCCCCGAGACGGCCGGGGCGTCGGACGCCGAGCGGGCCGCGGCCGCCGAGGGCCGGATCCGCCGGTTCCGCGAGGAGACCAGGAGCCGTCGCATCGAGATCGCGCGGGAGGCCGAGCACAAGTTCCGGCGCAAGGTGTCCTGGGGCGTCACCTGTGCCGACGCGACTGAGATGTTCACCACACTCTCGGTCCCGGTGATGACCAGGCTGCGCCAGCCCGAGCGCCGGGTCCTGGACACCCTGGTCGAGGCGGGCGTGGCCCGCAGTCGCAGCGATGCGCTGGCCTGGTGCGTGCGGCTGACCGGAGAGAATTCGGACGCCTGGCTGTCCCGGCTGCGCGACGCCCTGCGCCACGTCGAGGAAGTGCGGGACCAGGGCCCTGGCGGCGTGTGATAAGCCCGGGAATTGGCGGAAGGAGTTCCTCGGTTCCTTCCCCGGCCCGGACGAGTCCCTGGTCAAGTCGCTCGGCTGAACAGCGTCGTGCGGAGTGGAACCTCACCAGTAGCCTCTCGCGTTAACCTGAGTGTCGCACCGGTTAGGTACGTTTCTGGTGGATCATCATGGGCGATGAGGAAGGCCGCCAGCATGGGACTACGTGACCTGGTCTACCGCCTCTACGAGCGGAGGCTCGCCGCTGCCCTGTCGCCCGACGCCATCCCGCGGCACGTGGGGGTGATGTGCGACGGGAACCGCCGGTGGGCTAGGTCGGCGGGATTCCGCGACGTCAGCAGCGGCCACCGCAAGGGCGCGGACAAGATCTTCGAGCTGCTCGAGTGGTGCCGCGAGAGCGGCGTCGAGGTCGTCACCTTGTGGCTGCTGTCCACCGACAACCTGACCCGGCCCTCGGCCGAGCTGGTCCCGCTGCTGAAGATCATCGAGGACACGGTGCAGGGCCTGGTCGCGGAGCAGTGGCACGTGAACCCGGTCGGCGCGCTCGACTTGCTGCCCGGCGACACGGTCCGGGTGCTGAAGGACGCGGCCGACGCCACCGCGCACCAACCGGGGCTGCTCGTCAACGTGGCGGTGGGATACGGCGGCCGGCGGGAGATCGCCGACGCCGTGCGCTCCCTGCTGCAGGAGCAGGCCACGAAAGGGACCACGATCGAGGAACTGGCCGAAGTGCTCGACGTCGAGCACATCGCCGAGCACCTCTACACGGCCGGCCAGCCCGACCCCGACCTGGTCATCCGCACCTCGGGCGAGCAGCGCCTGGGCGGCTTCCTGCTCTGGCAGAGCACCCACTCCGAGTTCTACTTCTGCGACGCCTACTGGCCCGCCTTCCGCAAGGTCGACTTCCTCCGCGCGCTCCGCTCGTACGCGGCGCGGAACCGGCGTTTCGGCACGTAAGCCCTGTTACCGGGGGAAACACCAGCTAGTAACCTGGCGGTGCTTTTGCTGACTCGCGATGGCGGGTACCTTCGATAGTGGTGGACGGCGCGGCGCCGTTCCCGGGAAGGCCCTCGGATCTTCGTGCTTCGCGCGTTGCGTGTTGGCGAACTGACAGAAGGGCCGGCGCGGCCCTTCTGGGGGCCAGGCCCGGTCCATCCGACACGTCTGTGTCCTGTCTTGGCGCCGGGCCCGTCCCGGTGCCTAGGGGAGTCTGCGTGGTCAATTCCCAAGGTCGCCGTACGTACGTACTCGACACCAGTGTCCTGCTCGCCGACCCGGCGGCTATCATGCGCTTCGATGAGCACAAGGTAGTCCTGCCGATCGTCGTCATCACCGAGCTGGAAGCCAAGCGGAACCATCCCGAGCTGGGGTACTTCGCCCGTCAGGCCCTACGGCACCTCGATGACCTGCGCATCGAGCACGGCAGGCTCGACGCGGAGCTGCCGGTCGGCGCGCTGGGCGGCACGGTGCAGGTCGAACTCAACCATTCCGACCCGACGGTACTGCCCGCCGGGTTCCGGCTGGGGGACAACGACTCGCGCATCTTGTCCGTAGCGCGCAGCCTGGCCGCCGACGGCGAGGATGTCGTCCTGGTCAGCAAGGACCTGCCGCTCCGGGTCAAGGCCGCCTCGATCGGCCTGGCCGCGCAGGAGTACCGCGCGGAGCTGCCGGTCGACTCCGGCTGGACCGGGATGACCGAGCTCGATCTGTCCGCTGGTGAAGTCGAGCAGCTGTACGAAACAGGCACCTTGGACCACGAGGCCGCCCGGGATCTTCCCTGCCACACCGGGCTCGTCCTGACCTCCGCCAACGGCAGCGCGCTCGGCCGCGTCAGGCCGGACAAGTCCGTTCAGCTGGTGCGGGGCGACCGGGAGGCCTTCGGCCTGCGCGGCCGCAGCGCCGAACAGAGGGTCGCCCTCGACCTCCTGCTGGACCCGGAGATCGGCATCGTGTCGCTCGGCGGCCGGGCCGGCACCGGCAAGTCCGCGCTGGCGCTGTGCGCCGGGCTCGAGGCGGTGATGGAGCGCCGGCAGCACCGCAAGGTCATCGTGTTCCGGCCGCTCTACGCGGTCGGCGGCCAGGAACTCGGCTACCTGCCCGGGTCCGAGGCCGACAAGATGAGCCCGTGGGCGCAGGCCGTCTACGACACCCTGGGCGCGGTCACCACCCAGGACGTCATCGACGAGGTGCTGGCCAGGGACATGTTCGAGGTGCTGCCGCTGACCCACATCAGGGGCCGGTCGCTGCACGACGCGTTCGTGATCGTGGACGAGGCGCAGTCGCTGGAGCGCGGCGTGCTGCTCACCGTGCTGTCCCGGATCGGCTCGGGCTCCCGGGTGGTGCTCACCCACGACATCGCCCAGCGGGACAACCTGCGGGTCGGCCGGCACGACGGCGTGATCGCGGTGATCGAGAAGCTCAAGGGTCACCCGCTGTTCGCCCACACCACGCTGGTCAGGTCCGAACGGTCCCAGATCGCCGCCCTGGTCACCGAGATGCTGGAGGACTCCGGCCTGTAAGCGAGCAAGCCAGCGCGGTAAAGCGCCGTCCATGGCGCTGGCTGCGGTACCGTAACCAGCGTCATGGAGTACCCACCTGTATCCGTCGTGATGCCGGTCAGGAACGAGGAACGGCACCTCGCGGAGGCCGTACGGCACGTGCTCGGCCAGGACTATCCGGGCGAGTTCGAGCTCGTGCTCGCGGTCGGCCCGTCGGCCGACCGGACCGGGCAGATCGCGCGGGACCTGGCCGCCGCCCAGCCGCGGCTCACCGTCGTGCCCAACCCCACCGGCCAGATCCCGGCCGCGCTGAACGCCGCGGTCCGCGTGGCCCGGCACGCTGTCATCGCCCGGATGGACGGGCACGCGCTCATGCCGTCCGGGTACCTCGCGACCGCGGTGGCGGCGCTGACCGAGACCGGCGCGGCCGACGTGGGCGGGGTGATGGCCGCCGTCGGCGTCACCACCTTCCAGCAGGCCGTGGCCTGGGCCATGACCTCCAAGGCCGGGGTCGGCTCGGCCGCGTTCCACACCGGCGGCGGCGCGGGCCCGGTGGACAGCGTCTACCTCGGCATCTACCACCGGGCGGCGATCGAGCGGGCCGGCGGCTGGGACGAGGGGATGCTGCGGGCCGAGGACTGGGACCTGAACTACCGCATCCGCGCGGGCGGCGGCCGGATCTGGTTCACCCCCGACCTCCGCGTCACCTACCGGCCGCGGGCCAGCGTCCGCACCCTGGCCGCGCAGTACTTCCACTACGGACGCTGGCGCCGGGTGATCGTTCGGGAGCATCCGGAGACGGCCAGCTTCCGCTACCTGGCCCCGCCGGCCGCGGCGGCCCTGGTCACGGTCGGCCTCCTGGCCGGCCTGGCCGGCCTGGCCTGGATCGCGGCGGGCGGCCCGGCCGCCGCGCAGTGGCTCACCGCCGGCCTGGCCATCCCCGTCATATACCTGGCCGGCGTCACCGCGGTCGCGGCCGCGCTGGCCCGCGGCGTCCCGGCCAAGGTGCGGGCCCGGATCCCGCTCGTCCTCGCCGCCATGCACATGGCCTGGGGCACCGGCTTCCTCACCAGCCCGCGCCGGCTGCACCGCAAGTCCGACACGCGTGTCGGGCAACCGGACGCGGCCACCGAAAGCGCGGCCGCGGCCGGGGCAGAATGAACCATGGACTTCGACCTGCAGGCCCTGCTGGCCGCCCACCGCCGTGACGGCTACGAGCTGTACGGCCGGTACCTGAACCCGCAGCATCCGAAGGTGCTGCACGCGATCGGCTTCGACAAGGTCTACGAGCGGGCCGAAGGCGCCTACCTGTACGACACCGACGGTAACCAGTACGCCGACTTCCTGTCCGGCTTCGGCGTGTTCGCGGCGGGCCGCAACCACCCGGTGATCCGCCAGGCGCTGCACGACGCGCTGGACGCCCAGCTGGCCGACTGGACCCAGTTCGACTGCGGCCCGCTGCCCGGCCTGCTCGCGCAACGCCTCCTCGCCAAGGCGCCAGGTCTTGACCGGGTGTTCTTCTGCAACAGCGGCACCGAGGCGGTCGAGTCCGCGCTGAAGTTCGCCAGGTACGCCACCGGCCGCCGCCGCGTCGTCTACTGCGACCACGCCTTCCACGGGCTGACCACCGGGTCGCTGTCCGTCAACGGCTCGGCCGAGTTCCGCCGCGGCTTCGACCCGCTGCTGCCCGACACGCCGATCCCCCTCGGCGACCTCGATGCTCTCCAAGCCGAGCTCAGGAAGGGAGGTGTCGCCGCCCTCATCATCGAGCCCATCCAGGGCAAGGGCGTGCACATGCCGCCGGACGGCTTCCTGGCCGCGGCGGCGAAACTCCTGCACTCCAGCGGCGCGCTGCTGATCTGCGACGAGGTGCAGAGCGGGTTCGGCCGCACCGGCAAGTTCTTCGCCTACCAGCACGAGGAGGTCACCCCCGACATCGTCACCGTGGCCAAGGCGCTCTCCGGCGGGTTCGTGCCGGTCGGCGCGATGCTGGCCACCGGGCCGGTGTTCGAGAAGGTCTACTCCTCGATGGACCGGGTCATGGTGCACAGCGCCACGTTCAAGGGCGGCGTGCTGGCCATGACGGCCGGGCTGGCCGCCCTGCAAGTCCTGGACGACGAGAACCTGGTGGAGAACGCGGCACGGACCGGTGCCGCGCTGCGGGCGGCGCTGACCATGATGGCCGAACGGTTCGATGTCCTCGCCGACGTCAGGGGCCGGGGGCTCATGATAGGCCTGGAGTTCGACAAGCCGTCCTCGCTGCGCGCCAGGACCAGCTGGAACATGCTGCAGAAGGCGCGGGTCGGGCTGTTCGCGCAGATGGTTGTCGTCGCGCTGTTCCAGCGGCACCGCATCCTCACCCAGGTGTCCGGCGATCACATGGAGGTGATCAAGCTGATCCCGCCGCTGATGATCGGCGAGGACGAGGTGAAGCTGTTCACCGAGGCGTTCGGCGAGGTGCTCGAGGACGCGAGCAAGGGCAGCGGCCTGATCTGGGAGTTCGGCCGCACCCTGGTCAAGCAGGCCGTCCGCGGCTAATCGCTGAGCAGTGCCTCTGCGACCGTTAGGTCGTGCGGGTAGGTGATCTTGATGTTGCGCTCGCTGCCCGGCACGATGTGCACCGGCACGTCCGGCAGGTAGCGCATCACCACCCCGCAGTCGTCGGTGGGGGAGTACCCGGGGTCGGCCGCGGCCAGCTCGTGCGCGCGGGTGATCACCGGCAGCCGGAAGCACTGCGGGGTCTGGCAGCGGTGCAGCGTCTCCCGCCGCGGCATCGACCGCATCACGCCGTCCGCGGTGACCACCATGGTGTCGGACGCGGGCACCGCGACCCCGGCCGCGTCGTGCTCGGCCAGCGCGGCCACGCAGTCCGCGATGATCCGCTGGTCCACCAGCGGCCGGGCCGCGTCGTGCAACAGCACCCCGCAATCACCAGCCGCACGCGAAGCGATGGCGGCCAGCGCCGCCCGGGTCGAGTCCGGCCTCCTCTGGCCGCCCTCGATGACCCCCGTCACCTTCCGGTACCCGCCCTCGGCCAGCAGCGCCTCCACCTTCCCGGTGTAGCCGCGGGCCATCACCACCAGGATCTCGTCCACCCCCGGCGCCGCCTCGAAGGCCGCCACGCACCGCTCGATCAGCGTCGTCCCGCCCAGGGTGAGCAGTTGCTTCGGCGTGCCCGCGCCCAGCCGCTGGCCCACCCCGCCGCCCAGCACCACCGCCACCATCCGCATGAGCCGGACTCTACCTGCCGCCGGCCCGGCTGCCATTGCCGTGGGACCGCGGCGGTCGTTAGGCTGGCTACTCCTACGTACCCAGCCGCTCCAGACCCCGGTGGCAGGACTCAGGACCCGATGCGACCGGAGGTGGCCGTTGGCGGCCATGAATCCCGCCCCCGCGGCGCCGCCGCGGGGGGCGCTGTATGACGCCCGTCGCCGTGTCTACTACGCCAAGCCGGTCCTGCGCGGCTGGCTGCACGCGGTCTGGTTCGGCACGTCGCTGGCGGCCGGGCCGCTCCTGGTGGCCCGCGGGCGCGGAGCCGGGACGGTGGCGGCGCTCGCCGTCTACGCCGTCAGCGTGAGCGGGTTGTTCGGGATCAGCGCGCTGTATCACCGCGGCTCGTGGAGCCCGCCGTGGTCGGTCCGCCTGCAGCGGATGGACCATCTGATGATCTTCTTCCTCATCGCGGGTACGGCCACCCCGGCTTTCCTCCTCGCCATGCCCGGCCCGTTCGGGCTGACCTGCCTGATCGTGATGTGGACGCTGATCGGTGCCGCGGCAATCATCCACCTGTGCTGGATGAGCGCGCCCGAGGCCCTGGTCGGCGCGACGTTCATCGGGCTGGGCTCGCTGGCCGGCCTGGCGCTGCCGGAGGTATGGATCAAGGCCGGCGTGGTACCGGGTGCGCTGATGCTCGCGGGCGGCCTGATCTACATCGCCGGGGCCCTGTCCTACCATCAGCGCCGGCCGGACCCGTCCCCGGCGGTGTTCGGCTTCCACGAGGTCTTCCACGCCTGCGTCTGCGCCGCGGCCGCCTGCCAGTACGCCTCGATCGCGCTCGTCGCGGCCCGGACCGGCGGCTAACCGGATCCACCTGGCTAGGGATCTTGCCGCGAGGAGCTCCAGCGAGTACGCTCAGTGACAACTCGTGCGGAATCTGGCGCATCGTGCCCGCGGGTTCCGAGACCGTCTTCCCAGGCCACCCTAGATCCCGGTGGTCCACCGCTGACGCGACTGGAGGCAGCGCGATTCTCAAGGCAAGGTTCCGGTGCGGGCGCAACCCGGATCTCCGGATGGTCCGCAGGCGCCCGCCCGCTCCCGCCGGGGACCTGCTGACCTGGGACGTGCGGGCACGCGGGGAGCTGGCCGTCGTCGCGGTGAGCGGTGAGCTCGATATCGATTCGGCCCTCGGTTTAGAAGGGGACCTGGCGCCGGTGGCCGACGCCGGCCGCCCTGTGATCCTGGACCTGGCCGGCCTGCGGTTCTGCGATTGCGCCGGGCTGAGCCTGTTCCTGCGCGTACAGCAGCGGGCCCGCGCCGCCGGCGGTTCGCTGCACCTGGCCGCGCTCACCCCGCGGGTGCTCCGCGTGATCACGGTGGCCCGGCTGGCCGATGTCCTCCCGATCACGGCCAGCGTGGCCGACACGGTGGCCGCCCTGGATGAAGCCGCCATCGCCGCGCCGCCGCTTCCGCGTCCCGGTGATGGTGACCGGGCCTCCTGATCCGCCCCTGCGTCGGCCGGCCGCTGTTTCGCCGGGGTCTCGGCGGGTATGGCCGCGGGCGTTACTGCCGGCTACAGTTCGTAACGCTAGGCGCTAGTCACGGCGGCCTGTGCCGCTGGGAGGACGCATGACGGTAGCGCTGGTCCTGGCGGGGAACCTGGACGACGACGCCGCCGGCCAACAGCAGCAGATGCTGTGCGGCCAGCTTGCTGCCCTTGGCGTGCGCCGGGTCGACGCAGCCGACCGGACCGGTCCCGGCCTGCTGACCGTTGCCGCGGCCGCGCGGGCGGCCGGGGACCGCGTGCTCATCTGCGTCGGCGCGCAGACCGGGCCCGGACCCGTGCTGGCCCGGCTGCTCGGCGCCGGCGGGACCGCGGCCTTCACCCCGCTGACCGCGAGTACCGCGCCCCGCCGATCACCGGGCTCATCCCCGGCGCCCCCGCTGCCGTCCGGGGCGCTCGTCGTCGACCTGCCCGACCTGGACGCGCTGGCCCGGTCCGCCGAAACGCTGGCGGCCACGCAGGCCGGGCCCGGCCCGGGCACCGCGGTCGGCGCGCTGATCGACGAACTCGGCCGCCGTGGCGTCACGGTCCGGATCCTCGACGCCGGACCGGACAGCGAGGGCGCCGTCACTGCGTTGATCGCCGACCCGGCCGCCCGCGACATGGCCCGCTGGGCGGCCTGGCGCCGGCTCACCCCGGCCGCGCTCTACGGAATCTCGCTCGGCCTCGGGCTGGTCGCCGCGGTCTGGTTCGCCGAACTGGATGTCCGCGCCAAGCTGCTGGCCATCCCGGCGCTGGCCGGCTCGTTCCTGTTCGCCAGGACCGGCTCGCTGGTCGCCGCGACCAGCCGCGACGGACGTATCAGCCCGCTCACCGGCTGGCTCGCGACCGCCTGCGGGCTGCTGACCGAGCCCGCGCTCTACGCCGCGCTCGCGGTCAGTTCCCGGCTGGGCCACTCGGCCGGCCTGGACGGGACGTTCGGCGGCGCGCTGCGGAACACGTTCGTGGCCACCTGGGGCGGTGCCGGGGAGACGGGCGTGTGGCGGCTGGCCATCGCCGCCCTGCTCCTGCTGGGCGTCCGCAAGCTGGCCGGGCTCGGCTACGAGCACGCCGCCGGGGCGCCGGGGGATCTGTTTCCCCGGTCCGTGCTGCGCACGCTGGAGCAGGCCGTCACCTTCCCGGCCGGCGAGCGGTACGCGGTGATCGTGCTGACCTCGGTCTTCTTCGGGCCGCGGCTGACCTTCGTGGTCCTGCTCGGCTGGGGTGTGCTGGCGGCGGGCTACCTGCTGGCCGGGCAGATAGCCCGGTCGGCGGGTCTGCGGGACTCGGCCGGGGCGGCCTGGTCCCGGGGACCCGACAACGGGCTCGCCGCCTACCGCGGCGACGGCGTCCTGGCACACTGGGCCGGCGCCCTGGTCGACGGGCGGCTCCCGCCGCTGCCGCCGGTGCTGGTGGGGCTGCTCGTGACCTGCGTGCTGGCCGCCCTCGGGCTGGGGAACCTGCCCGGCATCCTGGTGCTGACGCCGATCGAGGCGATGATGCTGGCTGCGCTGGGGTCCAGGCACCCGCACGACGGGCGGCTGGACTGGCTGGCGCCCGCGCTGCTGCTGGCCGGCGAGGGCGTGTTCCTCTGCGCCCTCGGCCTGGCCAGGCAGGTGACCCCGTGGGTGGTCTTCGCCCTGATGGCGGCCGTGCTGGTCCGCCACGTCGACCTGGCCTGCCGGGCCCGGGCGGGCCGGGGCATCGAGGCCGACGTGCTCGGCCTCGGCTGGGAAGGCCGGATGCTGCTGGCCGGGGTGGCCGCCGCGGCCGGCTTCGTACCGTTCGCCTACGCCGTGCTTGCGGGTTATCTTTGGTTGCTGTTCATCTGGGAGTTCGTCACCGGATGGCTGGCGCCCGCCAACCCCGAGCCCGCGGACGGAGACAGCGCTTGATCGGAATGGTCCTGGCGGCAGGCGCGGGCCGGCGGCTGCGGCCGGACACGGACGGCCTGCCCAAGGCCCTGCTGCCGGTCGCCCGTGCTGGCCAGCACGGCGAGGTGACCATCCTCGACATCGCGCTGCGCCACCTGGCCGCGGTCGGCCTGCGCGACATCGTGATCGTCGTCGGCTACGCGGCGGACGCGGTGCGGGTCCGGGCCGCCGCGCTGGAGCAGGAGCACGGCGTCGCCCTGACGCTGGTGGACAACGACCGGGCCGAACGGTGGAACAACGCGTATTCGCTCTGGCTCGCCCGTGATCACTTTGCCGCGGGCGCGCTGCTGGTCAACGGGGACACGGTACACCCCGTCTCGGTCGAGAAGACGCTGCTCGCCGCGGCCGGGAGTCAGAGCCAGGCGGGTATCGTCATCGCCGTCGACGACGTCAAGACCCTCGCCGACGAGGAGATGAAGGTGATCACCGGCCCGGACGGCCGGCTCACCCGGATCACCAAGCTGATGGATCCCGCGCTGGCCCACGGCGAGTACATCGGGGCCACGCTCATCGGCGCGCAGGCCGCGGCGCCGCTGGCGGCGGCCCTGGAGGCGACCTGGCGCCGGGACCCCTCGCTGTACTACGAGGACGGCTACCAGGAATTCGCCGACCGCGGCGGCGTGATCGGGACCGCTCCCATCGGCGTGGTCGACTGGGTGGAGGTCGACAACCACGACGACCTCCGCCGCGCCCGCCAGATCGCGGGCCTGTGTTTGTGAACCCGGGCCGTTAAAGACCCGGTAGTCTCCCGGATAGCTTCTGTTCGCCGTAAGGACCCGAACACCACCATGCAGCTGTCCCGTATCCTCACCGCACCGCTCGTCGTCGACGTGCGGCGTGGCGCGGTCGCGGGCCTCGGCGCGCTGCTCGCCGACCAGCGGATCGCCACCGAGGGCCGGGTCGCCGTCGCGGTCGGCCCGAGCCAGGGCGACAGCGTGCTCGCGGACCTGGCCCCGGAGAACCTGGGCGCGGCCGAGGTGTTCCGGGTCGAGGACAGCACGGTCGATGCCGCGGTCCATCTGGGCAAGCGGCTGCGGGCCGACTCCTACGAGGCGGTCGCGGGCATCGGCGGCGGCAAGACCATCGACGTGACCAAGTTCGCCGCGCACATGGCCGGCATCCCGATGGTCGCGGTGGCCACCAACCTGTCGCACGATGGCATCGCCTCCCCGGTCAGCTCGCTCGAGCACGAGTCGGGCAAGAGCTCGTACGGGGTGGTCCCGCCGGTCGCGGTGCTGGTGGACCTGGACCGGGTCCGGTCCGCCCCGCCCCGCCTGGTCCGGGCCGGGATCGGGGACGTGGTGAACAACCTGTCCGCCATCGCGGACTGGGAGCTGGCCGCGGCCGACCGCGGCGAGCCCGTCGACGGGCTGGCGGTCACCATGGCCAGGACCGCCGCGCAGGCGGTGCTGCACCAGCCGGGCACGATCGGCGACGACGAGTTCCTCACCGTGCTGGCCGAGTCCCTGGTGCTGTCCGGGATGGCCATGACCGTGGCCGGGTCCAGCCGGCCGGCCAGCGGCGGCTGCCACGAGATCCTGTACGCCATCGACCAGCTCTACCCCGGCACCGGCAACCACGGCGAGCTGGCCGGCGTGGGCGCGCTGTTCTGCACGTACCTGCGCGGCGAGGGCCGGCTGCTCGGGCTCACCTCCGCCTGCCTGGCCCGGCACGGCCTGCCGCGGACCCCGGCCGACCTGGGCCTGAGCCAGGCCGAGTTCACCAAGGCGGTGCTGCACGCCCCGGCGACCCGGCCGGGCCGGTACACCATCTTGGAGCGGCTCGACCTGGACGAGCGCGCGATCGCCGAACGGGTCGAGGACTTCGCCGCGGCCGTCGGGAGCGACCAGTGATGCCCGGGCCCACGCTGAACGAGGTGCGCGCCAAGGGACAGCCGCCCGAGGTGCTGGCCCGGCTCAACGACGAGCACTGGTTCGGCCGGCTCTACATGCGCAAGCTGTCGCCGTACGCCACCGTGATGTTCGCCAGGCTCGGCTGGTCGCCGAACGCGGTCACCGTCTGTTTCATGCTGGCCGGCGTGGCCGCCGGGGTGCTCGCCGCCGTGCCCGGGCTGGCCGCGGCGATCGGGGTTGCCCTGCTCATCCAGCTCTACCTGCTGTTCGACTGCTCCGACGGCGAGCTCGCCCGGTACACCGGGCGGTTCTCCGCGGCCGGCGTGTACCTGGACCGGATGGGCCACTACATCGCCGAGGCGCTGCTGCTGGCCGGGCTCGGCGTCCGCGCCCAGGGGCACTTCTCGCTGTCCGGCGGCTACGTGAGCGCGGGCCTGGCCGCGGCCATCTGCGCCACCTTGATCAAGGCCGAGACCGACACCGTGATCGTGGCCCGCGCCTCCTCCGGGCTGGACGGCAAGCACGACGACGAGGCGCTCGCGCCCCGCTCGCAGGGGCTCGCGCTGGCCCGGCGGCTGGCTTCGGCGCTGCGCGTGCACCGCATCATCCAGGCCGTCGAGCTGTCCGTCCTCATCCTGCTGGCGGCGATCGCGGACGCCGCGGCGGGCGACCTCTCCGCGACCCGGGTGCTGACCGTGGCGGCGCTGGTGGTGGGCGTGCTGATGACGGTGGCGCACCTGCTGGCCATCGTGGCGTCGAGGAGGTTGCGATGACCGCCACCGCCCAGCGCACCCTCACCCTGTCTTGCGTCATCATCACCATGGGCAACCGCCCGGCCGAGGTGATCCGGGCCATCGACAGCGTGCTGGCCCAGCACGGCACCGTGGTGGAACTGGTCGTGGTGGGCAACGGCGCCGACGTGACCAGGCTGCCCGCCGGGCTGCGGGCCATCCGGCTGCCGGAGAACGTCGGCGTCGCGGCGGGCCGCAACGCCGGGGTGGCGGCGTGCGAGGGCGACGTGGTGCTTTTCCTCGACGACGACGGCTGGTATCCCGACCCCGGGCTCGCCGTCCACATCGCCGGCCGGTTCGCCGCCGACCCGGCGCTCGCGGTGCTGTCCATGCGGGTGGTCGACCCCGACGGCGGTCCGGGCGCGCGTTGGCACGTGCCGCGGCTGCGGGCCGGCGACCCGGAGCGGTCCTCGGTGGTGACCACGTTCCTCGGCGGCGCCTGCGCGATCAGGCGCTCGGCCTTCGGTGAGGCGGGCGGCCTGCCGGACCTGTTCTTCTACGGGCACGAGGAGACCGACCTGGCCTGGCGGCTGATGGACCGCGGCTACCGGCTGGAATACGACGCCACCGCCCGGATGTGCCACCACACGCTGCCGAACGCACGGCATGACACGTTCCGCCGCCAGGACGGGCGGAACCGGGTGCTGCTGGCTCGGCGCAACCTGCCCTGGCCGCTGGCCGCGGTCTACCTGGCTGACTGGATGGTGCTCACCGTGGCCAGGGAGCGCGGCCGGCGGGGCAGCCTGCGGCCCTGGTTCGCCGGCTTCGCCGAGGGCTGGCGCATCGACCCCGGTCCCCGCCGCCCCATCTCCCTGCGCACCGCTTGGCGAATGGCCCGCGCCGGCCGCCCCCCGGTGATCTGAACCACCTCACCCAACACCCCCTGCTCCCGGCCGGTTACCGGGTGCGTCATCCGCGCGGATGACCCCCAATCGGCCGCTCGGGTGACGTGCGGCAAACATACAGAGCGTACGATATGTCTTGTGGAGAGTCGCGATAATCGCGAACTCGCGCCAACGACGGGGGTCGAGGGCGGCACCGGGGCAACCGAGCCCGGGGTCTGGCAGTCGGTAACTACCATCCCCTGGGCCTGGCTGAGCGCCGGGCTAATCGCTTCAGCCCTGTTCGCCGGCGGGGTCGCGCTGTTCAGCACCGATCCGCGGCACCGGCTGTGGGGCCAGGCCGCGGTGGGCGGGTACGCGCTGGCCGCGCTCGCGGTCATGGCCTGGCGGTCCCGGCAGACCCGCGGCGTCGACGTGGCGCTCGCCGCGATCATGTGCGGCGCGATCCTGTTCCCGCTGCTCTGGCTGATCGCGCACGGCTTCGGGGAACCCGAGGTCGGTGTGGTGGCCACCTCCGCCAGGGAACTCATCCAGGACGGCACCCCGTACCGCAGCGCGCAGGCGCTGGCCGCCACCACCAACCCCAACCAGTACAACCCGTACCTGCCGCTGATGGCGGTGTTCGGCGTGCCCCAGGCGCTGCTCGGCCACGGCGTGCTCACCGATCCCCGGGTCTGGTTCGGCGCCGTGTTCCTGGCCACCTTCGCGGTCGCGCTGCGGATCGCGGGGGCCGGGGACAGCGTCCGCTGGGCGCTGCTGCTGACCGCCTCTCCGATCATCTCCTTCGAGCTGTGCGTCGGCGGCACCGACGTGCCCATGGTGGCGTTCATGTGCCTCGGCTTCGCGCTGCTCTGGCGGGACCGGCTGACCAACCCGATCCCGGCCGGCCTGGCCTTCGGCGTCGCCTGCTCGATGAAGGCGACCGCCTGGCCCGCCCTGGTGATCGCGTTCGCGCTGGTCTTCGTGCGCGACGGCAAGCGCATGGCGTGGCGGTTCGCCGCGGTCGCGGTCAGCGTGGTCGTCCTCATCGTCGGCCCGTTCGCCGTGCTCAAGCCCGGCTCGCTGGTGAAGAACACCATCTTGTTCCCGCTCGGCCTGGCCAGCGTCAGGTCGCAGGCGGACAGCCCGCTGCTCGGCCACGTCCTGGCGCAGACCGGCGTGCTCGGCCACACCATCGTGGTCGTCCTGCTCGTCGGCTCGGGCCTGGCCATCGCGGTGTCCCTGGTCGTCCGCCCGCCCCGCGACGTCCCCGCCGCGACCATCCGCCTGGTCCTCGGCCTGTCCGCCATGTTCGTGCTGGCCCCCTCGACCCGCTTCGGCTACTTCATCTACCCGGCCGCGATGGTCCTGTGGCTCCTGGCCTCCCAATCCGGCCGCGCCCTAGCCGAACGCCCCGCCCCCGAAGTCCTGGTCTCCAGCTAGCCCGCATATACAGCATTACGGATCGTACGTATATGCCAACGGCGTGTTATCGTTGTCGCACACTGGCAAGGAAGTTGCTGCTGTTGCGGGCGCGGGCAGGGGACACTATGGGGGTTACTCGCAGGCGCGCGGCGCTAGCCGGCCGCCGCCGGAATCGTATGGGGCAGAAGATTCCGCTGCGGGCTTACGTGGCGGGCCTGGTCGTGCTGTTCGTGGCCGTGGCGGCGGTGAACGTCGTCTACCAGCGGCAGGCGTCGCTGAACAATGCCCGGCAGGCGGCGCTGGCCGGCAACGGGTACGCGGCCCAGACCGCGGCTCGCCAGCTCGCCGCTGAGCTTGGCGCGGTCCGCACCCAGGTGGCCGCCCTGGCCGCCCAGCCCACCATCGGCCAGGCCTTCGGGCCTGCCGCCGCTACCGGGTGCACGCTGGCGTTCGGCGGGGCGGGTGCGTTCAGCACCGGGCACCTCGACCTCGTCCGGGCCGCCGGGGCCGTGGCCTGCTCCTCGCTGCGGGCCCGTACGCTACCCGGCTACCCGGGCGCCAAGTGGCTGGCCGCCGCGCTGACCGGCCCGGTACTGACGGGGCCGGTCACGGACACGCGCACCGGGCAGCAGGTCGTGGTGGCGGCCACGCCGGTGCCGGGCAAGGGCGTGGTGGCCGCCTTCCTGGACCTCGCGCCGCTCGGCCCGGCGCTGACCACCCAGTTCGGCGGCGCCAAACACCGGGAGTTCGTGGTCACCACCGCCGGCGGCACGGTCGTGCTGGCCCGGTCGATCCAGCCCGCGGCCTGGGTGGGCAAGCCGGTGGCCGGCACCCCGTTCGCCGGGGCGGCCGGGCAGGCCGAACACCGCGACCTGAACGGCACGGCGCGGCTGTACGAGCAGGCGGCCGTGCCCGGGACCGGGTGGCTCGTGTTCGCCGGGGCCAGCGCCGCGGCGACCTTCAGCGCGGCCAACGCGCTCAGCGACCGCCAGATCCTCATCACCCTGGCCGGCCTGGCGGTGCTGTTCGGGGCGGCGCTGGTGCTCTACCGGCGGATCGCCCGGCCCATCGCCGTCCTGGCCGCGGGGGTGCGGGCCGCGACCGCGCACCTGCCCGCCGGGCCGGTCCCCGTGGCCGGCCCCGTGGAGGTATCGGCGCTGGCCGGGGACGTCAACCAGCTGATCGCCGCGGCCGGCCGGGAACTGGAGGCCAGGTCGCAGCTAGCCGCCATCGCCGAGTCCACCGCCGACGCGATCTACGGGATCACCCTCGACGGGGTGGTCACCAGCTGGAACACCGGGGCCGAACACGTCTTCGGCTACTCTCGCGAGGAGATGACCGGCAGCAGCATTTCAATGGTCGTCCTGCCCGGCCGGTCCGGCAGGCTAGCGGCCCTCCTGGAGGGAGTACGCGCCGGCGAGGGGGCCGAGGCCGAGGCCAGCTGCCTGCGCAAAGACAACACGATCGTGGAGGTGACCTACACCCTCTCCCCGGTCCGCGATGCCAGCGGCACCGTGACCGGGGCCGCGGTCGTGGCCCGCGACGTCACCGAGCGCAACCGCGCTGAAGCCGACCGCCGGGCGCTGGAACACCGGCTCCGCCAGTCCGAACGGCTGGAAAGCCTGGGCCAGCTCGCCGCCGGGATCACCCACGACTACAACAACCTGCTGGCCGCCATCATGAACTACGCCGAGTTCGCCGCGGAGGCAACCGAGAAGCCTGAGGTCCGGGCCGACGTCCAGCAGATCCAGGCCGCCGCCGAACGCGCCGCCCGGCTGACCAGCCAACTGCTCATCTTCGCCCGGCGAGAGCCGGCCCAGCCGCGGCCGCTGGACCTCAACGCCGTCGTAGACGACATTCACAACCTGCTGTCACGCAGCATCGGGGCGCATGTCGAACTCGCCGTCGAGCCGGCCGCCGGCCTGCCCGTCATCCAGGCCGACCGCGGCCAGATCGAGCAAGTACTGCTCAACCTGGCCATCAACGCCCGCGACGCCATGCCCGGCGGCGGCACGCTGACGATCAAGACCGGGCTGGCCGAGCTGGATCAGGCCTACGCGGACGCCCATCCCGGCACCCACCCCGGCCAGTACGTCCAGCTCACCGTGGCCGACACCGGGACCGGCATGAGCGCGGAGGTCGCCAGCCGCATCTTCGAGCCGTTCTTCACCACCAAGCCGGAAGGCCAGGGCACCGGCCTGGGGCTGTCCACCGTCTACGGCATCGTCACCCAGGCCGGCGGCAGCATGCGCGTGGATTCCGCCGAGGGCGCCGGGACCACCTTCTGCCTGTACTTCCCGGCCGCCGCCGCGGCCACCCCGGTAGCATCAGACCCCGCCGCGGACCGCCCCACCGGAGACGGGCAGACCATCCTCGTGGTCGATGATGAACCTGCCGTGCTCGCAGCCGCCGCCCGTATCCTGAGCCAGAACGGCTACGCCACGCTGGAGGCCGTCAGCTACGGCCAGGCCCTGGAACTGGCGGCCTCCCGCCAGTTCCAGCTGCTGCTGACCGACTCCATCATGCCCCACATGTCAGGCGCCAGCCTGGCCGATCGCATCATCGAACTCAAACCCGGTATTCCCGTGGTGTATATGACGGGCGGCCCGGTCACGCCGGGCCCGTCTCACGCCGACGACCATCCGGCCACCAAGATCCAGAAACCCTTTACGGCCCAGACCTTGCTCCAGACCATCCGCCAGGCCCTGGACACGACCTGACAGGGCCTATTGTGGGTTCGTGCGTCATGGGCCACGTACCACAGGGGTCACTGAGGCAGACGATGCCGTAGCAGCGACGCCGGCGGCGGAGAAGGACCCGGGACGGGCCGGGTGGCTGTTCGGCGCCGTCACCGTGGTGCCCGCGCTGCTGGCCGCGGCCTGGCTGCTGCCGGCTTTCCCGCTGCTGCTGGCCGGGCGCCTCGCGGCCCGGCCGATGGTGTTCATGTTCGCTCCGCTGGCCGCCGGGCTGTGCTACTTCGCCGTCCGCCAGCTCCCCGCCGCCTGGCCCGCCGTCCGCGAGACCAGCCGGAAACCCGCAGGCAAACCAGCCTCAGCGCAGTGGTGGGCGCTGGCCGCCACCGTCGCCATAGCCGTCGCCTTCACCGTCTGGCAGCTGGCCGAACGTACCGAGCAGATCATCTACCTCCGGGATCCCGCCACCTACCTCCAGGTCGCCTACTGGATCGCGCACCACGGCCTTCTGCCCATACCCGATAACGCGACCGCGTTCGGCGGCCCCCACCCGGGCCTGGGCTTCGCCAGCTCCAACTACTACCCGCGCGGTACCGGCATCGTGCCCCAGTTCATGACGGGGGCCCCGCTCGTCCTCGCCGCGGGAATCTGGCTGCACGGCATCAACGGCGCCCTCCTGGTCACGCCCGTGATCGGCGGGTGCGCGGTGCTCTCGTTCGGCGGCCTGGCCGGGCGGCTGGCCGGACCCGGATGGGCGCCGGCCGCGGCGGCCGTGCTGGCGCTGAGCCTGCCCGAGCAGTACACCAGCCGCGGCTCGTTCAGCGAGCCGCTGGCCCAGGTGCTGCTGTTCGGCGGCCTGTGCCTGCTGGCCGACTCGCTGGTCATCAACAGAAACACGGGTAAGAAACCAGGCTGGCCCGGCCAGGACAAGGTGCTGGCCGCGCTGGCCGGGCTCGCGCTCGGGCTGACCATCGGTGTCCGCATCGACGGGCTGAGCGACATCCTCCCGGCCGTCCCGTTCCTCGGCGTGCTGCTGGCCGCGCGCCGCCGCCAGGCCGTCCCGTTCGGCGTGGCCCTGGTCGTCGGGGTCGGCTACGGCCTGGCCGACGGCTACCTGAAGTCCCGGCCCTACCTGGACCTGGAGGCGCCGTCGCTGCGCCCGCTGGGCTACATCGTGGCGGCTGTCATCGTCGCGACAGCGGCCGGGCTGACCGTCACCGCCAGCCAGAAAGCGCGCGGCACCGCCAGACGGATCCTGGAAGGCAAGACGGCGCGCTACCTGCCCGCCGCGGCCGCCGCGCTGACCGTGCTCATCTTCGTCGGCTTCGCGGTCAGGCCCCTCGTCCAGACCGTCGCGGGGGAGACCAACCCGACCTCGATCGCCTACGTGGCCGAACTCCAGAAGCTGACCGGCCTCCCCGTCAACGGCCACCGCCAGTACTACGAGGACAGCCTGTACTGGGTGATCTGGTACCTCGGCGTCCCCGCCGTGCTGCTCGGCGCGTTCGGCCTCGCCGTCCTCGCGAAAAGAACCACCAAGGCCCTCCTGACCTGGAAAGACCCCACAGCGGCCGCCCGCGTCTGGGCGCTGCCGCTGATGATGGCCATCTGGGCCGTCGTCACCGTGCTCTACCGGCCCGCGGTGTCCCCGGATCAGCCGTGGGCGAGCCGCCGCCTGGTGCCGTTCGTGCTGCCCGGCCTGATCCTCGGCGGCATCTGGGCCGCCGCCTGGCTCAAGGGGCAGGCCGCCCAGCTCGGCCGGACCCGGGCCACCGCGGTCACGATCGCCTCGTGCTGCGCGGCCTCGCTGCTCATCCCGACCGCGCTGACCACCCTCGACCCGAGCTTCACGAAAACCAGCGGCGTCGACGCGCACGGCATGGCGTTCCGCGCCATCGGCACCGGCGAGATCACCGCGGTCGGCAGGCTGTGCCGGAGCATCGGCCCCGGCGCCTCTGTGGTCATCCTCGACCAGCTCACCGCCGACCGGTTCGCCCAGGTCGTCCGCGGCATCTGCACCACCCCCACCGCGATCCTCAGCCATCCCGGCGCGCTTAGCACCGTCGTCCAGGGCATCGAGAAGGCCGGCCGCCGCCCCGTGCTGCTGGCCGAGAACGCCGATGAACTCCCCGGGACACCGAGACAAGTCGTCGACCTGCTGACCACGCAGGAGGCGCACAACTTGACCACGCCCCCGACCCGAACCTGGCTGATCCACTACACGGTCTGGATGAGCACGCCGTCACCAGCCCTCGCGGCCTAGTATCCTCGCCGGTCGTGAGCACTTTCCCGGCCGAACCCGAGCCCGCCCCGCTCGAGCCCGCCCCGCACGTCTCCATCGTGCTGCCGTGCTTCAACGAGGAAGAGCATGTGCTGCTCGAGATCGAGCGGATCTGCACGGCGATGGACAAGAGCGGGCTGTCCTACGAGCTGCTCGCCATCGACGACGGCTCGACCGACCAGACGCTGGCCAGGCTGCGGCGGGCCGAACCCGACTTCCCCAGCCTCACGGTCATCGCCTTCCGCCGCAACGGCGGTGCCGGCACCGTGCGCCGCATCGGCACCCAGCAGTCCCGGGGCGACATCGTGGTCTGGACCGACGCCGACCTGACCTACCCGAACGAGCGGATACCCGAGCTCGCCGCGATCCTCGACGAGGATCCCACGATCGACCAGGTGGTGGGCCTACGCACCAGCGAGGAAGGCACGCTCAAGATCGCCCGCGTGCCGGCCAAGTGGTTCGTGCGCAAGCTGGCCGAACGGCTCACCAACGCCGACATCCCCGACCTGAACTCGGGCCTGCGGGCGTTCCGCCGCTCGGTCGCGCTGCCCTACCTCAAGCTGCTGCCCCCCGGGTTCTCCTGCGTCACAACGATCACGCTGGCGTTCCTGTCCAACGGGCACGAGGTGCGCTACATCCCGATCGACTACGCCAAGCGCGCGGGCCGGTCGAAGTTCCACTTCTTCTCCGACGCCTACCGGTACGTGCTCCAGGTGCTGCGCATGGTGATGTACTTCAACCCGCTCAAGGTGCTGATGCCGCCGGCCCTGACCCTGCTGGTCCTCGGCGTGCTCAAGGCCATCTACGACCTGGTGGTGCACCCGCTGCACTTCGCCAACGACACGATCCTGATCTTCGTCACCGGGATGATCCTGGCCTCGCTCGCCCTGCTGGCCGACCTGATCGTCCGCTCCCGCGCCTGATGAAAATCGCCCTGGTCGGCCCGGCGCACCCCTACAAGGGCGGCGGCGCCCGGCACACCACCGAACTCGCCCATCGCCTCGCCGCCCAGGGCCACGACGTGATCATCGAGTCCTGGCGCGCCCAGTACCCCGGCCGCCTCTACCCCGGCCAGCAGACCGTCGACGTGCCCGAGGGCGAGCCCTACCCGCGCACCCGCCGGCGGCTGGCCTGGTACCGCCCGGACGGCTGGCGGGCAGAAGGCCGCCGCCTCAGGCCCGCCGACCTGGTCGTCTTCGCCTACCTCACCCCGCTCCAGGCGCCCCCGTACCTCGCGATCATGGCCGGCCTGCGCCGGTCCGCGCGCACCGCGGTCATCTGCCACAACGTCCTCCCGCACGAGCGCCGCCCCGGCGACATCCCCCTCACCCGCGCCCTGCTCAGCCGCGCGGACACGGTGATCACCCACTCCGCCGCCCAGGCCGCCCAGGCCCGCGACCTGGCCCCGGCCGCGACGGTGCGGACCGTACGGATCCCTCCCCACCTGCCCACGACCCGTCCCCAAACCCAGGCCACCGAACGGGCCGGGTTTCCCGCCCCCGCGCCCACCGCCCCGCCCGGTCCGGCACAACCCCCCGCCCACACCAGCCCGCCTGCCCCGGCCGAGCCCCCCACCCCCACGCGCCTGCCAAACCCCCCCACCCCCACGCGCCTGCTGTTCTTCGGAATCGTGCGGCCCTACAAGGGCCTCGACGTCCTGCTCCGCGCCCTGGCCCAGGCCCCCGCGCATGTCACCCTCACGGTGGCCGGCGAGTTCTGGGCCGATACTACGGAAATGGATAATCTGATCGGCGAACTGGGGCTGGCCGACCGGGTCACGCTGCGCCCCGGCTACGTGCCCGCGGACGAGATCCCGGAGCTGTTCGGCGCGGCGGACGCGCTGGTCATGCCGTACCGGGAGGCGACCGCCTCGCAGAACGCCCTGCTGGCGTTTGCGCACGGCGTGCCGGTGATCACCACCACGGCCGGGGCGCTGGCCGAGCCGGTGCGCGACGGCGTGGACGGGCTGACCTGCGCCCCCGGCGACACCGAGGACCTGCTCCGGGTGCTGAAGGAGTTCAGCGACCCGCAGGTGGCCCGTCGGCTCCGTGCCGGGATACCAGCGGTGGACCCGGATCGGGGCTGGGCTGACTATCTCCGGGTCCTGCTGGCCGGCTAGCCCGGCCGATGGCCAGGCCGGCCCCGGCCCAGGCCAGATCGCCGACTGTCATCACCACCCGCGAAGCGAGCGCGACGACCAGCGCGGACGCCGACGGCATGACCGGGGCGAGCACGGCGATGAGCGCGACCTCCCGCGCCCCGATGCCGCCGGGGAAGAAGACGATCAGGAAGCCGACCGCCCAGGCCAGCGCGTAGCCGCCGAGCGACAGCGCGAAGGTATGGCCTGACTTCCCGGCGAACACGCTGATCAGGAACCAGGCGTGCGCGCCAAGGCAGAGCCAGCCGAGTATCGTCCAGCCCAGCGCCCGGGCCATCCCGCCCCGGCCGACCGAACCCTCCAGCGGCGCCCTCCGCAGCACCCGCAGCACCAGGTCCAGGCCGAACTTGACGACCGGCGGATACAGGCACGCGGCCGCCAGCGGCGTGATCGCCAGCACCCACCAGTACTGCCTGACCGCGTGCGCCGAGACCAGCGGCAGCGTCACGCCCGCGGCCACCAGCCCCACCACCAGCGTGACCGCCATGCTGACCAGGCTCGCGGTGGCGCTGCGCCGGCGCGGGACGGCGTAGTCGCGGGCCAGCTCGACCTGGGCGGCCACCGCCCACACCGCGCCCGGCACGTACTTGCCCAGCTGCCCGACGAACATCACCCGGATCGCCGCGGGCAGCGGCAGCGGCGAGCCGAGGTCGGCCAGCAGCGCCCGCCAGGCCAGCATCATGCCGCCGAGCCCGGCGATCGCGCTCACCGTGGCGCCGGCCACGTCCCAGCCGTCCAGCCGGCCCAGCGCCGCGTGCACCTGCGGCCACTGCGAGACCAGCCCGTACCCGGCCAGCCCCACCGCCCCCGCCAGCAGCGCGGCGCGCAGCCACGGGCTCCTGGTGAGATCGGACACGCCAGTAGCGTACTCGCCGGCGCCGCCATGGCAGCATCTCTCGCAAAGACGGCGATCCTGCCACTCGCCAGCGGCGCGACCGCCTGGCAGGCTCGATGGTTGTGGGTACGCAGAGCACCCAGGCCGTTCGGGAAAATAAGAAAGCGGTATCGGTGCGGCGCGCGGGACCCTTTCCCCTTGCCGCCTGGATCTGCCTGCTCATCGTCTACGTCGTCTGGGGCGGCTACCTGATCGTGATCGGCGGCGGCCTCGTCGTCGGCGCCGTGGTACTAGTAGTACGCCGGAGCCCGCCCGCCCATTGAGGCCCGGCTATTGAGGGAGGCCCTGATGACGCTGGAGATCAAGCGGCTGCACCTGGCCAGCCTGCAGGGCCTGGACGGCGGCACCTGGCCGGTGCACGGGTTCGTGGTCACCCATCCCGGCGGCGCGGTGCTCGTCGACACCGGCGTCGGCGGGCCGCAGGACGTGCTGGACGACTGGCGCGTGGTCAACCGCTCGGTCGCCGACGCCCTGGCCGAGCTGGACATGAGCCCGGCCGACATCGGCCTGGTCATCAACACCCACCTGCACTTCGACCACTGCGGCCAGAACGCCGTATTCAAGCACGCGCCGTTCTACGTGCAGCGGGCCGAGCTGGACCGGATGCGGCGGGAGGCGGGGGAACTGTACGACTGGTTCGGCTTCATGGATGCGAGGTTCGAGCTGCTGGACGGGGACGCCGAGGTCCTGCCCGGCCTGGAGGTGATCACCACCCCCGGTCACACGTCCGGCCATCAGTGCGTCGTGGTGCGCGGCGACTCGGGTGCGTTCGACCTGCTCATCGGCGACGCGGCCTATACGCCCCGGCAGTACGCCGACCCGCTGGGCCCGCTCCCGGACGGCCAGGCCAGCGACGTCGCGACCTGGCGCGATTCGGTCCGGCGCATCCACGCGCTGCGGCCGGGAACCGTGCACTTCTGCCACCACACCGACACCGTGCACAGCTGAGGAGGCCACCGTGCATCTGATCGGCAGCGCCGGGACGTACACGCCGCCTGACGGCGGTCAACCCAACCACTGGGTGGTGCACATGAACAGCGAGGACCTCAGCCTGGGCACGTACTCGATCCCGGCCGGCGGGGCGGACGACCAGGAGCCGCACACCGAGGACGAGGTCTACGTGGTCCAGGCCGGCCGCGCCTCGCTGGTGACGGCCTCGGGGACGGTGCCGGTCGGTCCGGGCAGCGTGATCTTCGTCCCGGCGGGCGAGACGCACAGGTTCACCGACATCACCGAGGACCTGGCGCTGGTCGTCGTCTTCGCGCCGCAGTACGGATCGCGGGCTCCGGGCTGAGGGTTACCGCCCCGGGGTGGCCACGCTCGCCGCCTCCTCGATGCCGCGCCGCGCCAGCGCGTCGGCGCGCTCGTTACCGGGATCGCCCGCGTGCCCCTTCACCCACACCCAGCTGACGTCGTGCGGGCGCATCGCCTCGACCAGCCTGCGCCACAGGTCGTCGTTCTTGACCGGCTTCTTGGCCGCGGTCTTCCAGCCGTTGCGCTGCCAGCCCTGGATCCACTTGGTGATCCCGTCGAGCAGGTACTTGCTGTCGGTGTGCAGGATCACCGTGGACGGCCGCTGCAGTGCCTCCAGCGCCTGGATGGCCGCCATCAGCTCCATCCGGTTGTTCGTGGTCAGCGGCTCGGCGCCGTACAGCTCCTTTTCGGTGCCCTGCCAGCGCATCACCACGCCCCAGCCGCCCGGCCCCGGGTTCCCGCTGCACGCGCCGTCGGTGTAGATCACGACCTCGGTCATGCCGGAAGGCTACGCCCTGCCGCCGCCGCTTTCGCCACCCCGCCCGTGGGGTCCCGCTGATTTGCTTTGGTCGCCAGGAGTTCATACAGTAAAAGAACACCGACGCGGGGTGGAGCAGTTCGGTAGCTCGCTGGGCTCATAACCCAGAGGTCGAGGGTTCAAATCCCTCCCCCGCTACCAAGGCCAGGGGCCCTTTCTCGAACAGGGAAAGGGCCTTCTGCATGTGGTTTGTGCACGATCGTGCGCCCAGCGATGACCTGCCGAGACAGGTGACCTGCCGACTGAGTGGCTAGCGTCAGACGTTCCGCCGGGTTTGGTCATACTTTTGACTATGACCGTGCTGCCGCTTGGGGACGTCAAGTCTCACCTCTCCGAGCTTGTCAGCCGTGTTCATGATTACCACGAGCGAGTGACCGTGACCGTGCACGGCAGGCCCTCGGCCGTCCTGATCGCACTAGAGGACCTGGAGCGGCTCGAGGAAACCCTGGAGATCATGCGCGATGCCGCAACGATGAACCGGCTGGCCGAGTCGGACGCGGAACTGGCTCGCGGCGAGCACGTCTCCGCCGGGGAACTCGCCGAGGCCATGAGGCAGGGCCGGGCGCGGTGAGCGGGGAGCCCGCGGAAGAAGCCCACGAACTCTGGGCAACCTCTGCCGTCCGCCGCGCACTGAGCGAGGATCTGCCGGAAATCGAACGTGAGCAGCCGCGTATTACACGCGTTGCCGAATAACCATTAAGTACTTCTCTATCAAGTGCGGCGCCGCTGCGCGGCACCGCTGGCCCGGCGTTAGCGCCGGGCTCAGCCTTGGGGAGGCCCGCCCGTCGCACGCCGGGCCACTCGCCAGCAGGTTTCGCGGCTCAGCTAAACACACCCGGCACGCACCCCGGTGCACGGGCACCGGCCGTCTTCCTCGGTGCTCCGCGTCCAGCTCGCGGGCCGCCGCGTCAAGAGCGCTTACAGCCGCGAGGCGCGAGGGCTCCCCTCAGCCCGATTGCCGGAGTATCCGCACCGGTCGCTGCCCGTCAAGGGCGCTCAAGATCCTTTGTGCCGGGCTCCTCCACAAGGGCCGAACCCTACGGGCTGCCCCTTGTCCCTCGTGGAGCCTCTGCCCCGCTGGCAATCCCCTGAAAGCGTGGACACTTCCGGTTAGCGGATTCGTGTAATTTCGCCGCTTCTTCTGACTATCGAACGCCAGTTCACTTATGTTCCCTGGCGTCCGCTTGTGCGCCGGGCACGGGGTCACCGGACGCGCCGCGCCCCAGGCGGGGCAGGCCAGGGCCTGCCCGTATTTCCTGCCCGAGGGGCCGCAGAGGCTCCAGCGCTCAAGGCCGGCCCCGGAGGGGCCGTCGCATCGCGATGCGCAGCAGCCTTGACGCTGGAGGGGCGGCCCCGTACCCTCGCGCGGCGCGTCCCCCGGCCTAGAACGCGGCAGCCGTCTGGTAAAGGTGAGCGGCGGCGAAGCCGCCTCCTTCGGGGTCTGGGCCGCGCAGCGGCCGGCCGGGCTCACGCGGCCTCCGGCCCGGCGCCGCGGGCCAGCTCCCAGGCGACAGGGGGCATCATGCCGCAGGCCGAGTGCCGCCGGGTGGTGTTGTACTCCTCGATCCAGGCGGCGATCCTGGCCCGGGCCTGCGCCCTGGTCGCGAAGTGCTCGATGCGCCGCAGCTCGAATTCCAGGGTCGAATGCCAGGCCTCGATGACCGCGTTGTCCAGCGCCGAGCCGGGCCTGCCCATCGACTGCCGGATGCCCAGCCGGCCGCAGGCCTGCCGGAACAGCCGCGCGGTGTACTCGCTGCCCTGGTCGGTGTGCATGATGACCCCGGGCACGCTCCCGCCGCGCACCGCCACCGCCATGGCCAGTGCCCCGTAGGCCAGGGCCGCGTCGTGATGCTCGGAAAGGGCGAACCCCAGTACCCGGCGCGAGCCTATGTCCAGCACCGAGGCGAGGTGGAGCTTGCCCTCATCGGTGCAGATCTCGGTGCCGTCGCCGTACCACTTGACGTTGACCTCCGCCGCCGGGAAATCCCGCTTGACCAGGTCCGGGGCCCGCCACCGCCCCGTGCCCGGCCGGGTCGTGGACTTGCGCTTCTTCTTCGGCCGGGCGGCCAGGCCCAGCTCCCGCATCACGGCCGCGACGGTGTTCTCGCTGACCGTCCAGCCCGCCTCCCGCAGGTCGGCGGTGATCCGCGGCGACCCGTAGGTACCCCGGTGAGCGGCGAACAGCCGCCTCACCTCGGCCTTGAGCCGCTCACGCCGCGCTGCCCGCGGCGGCAGCGCGGCATCTTCGTGATCGTAGAACCAGGACCGGGACACCCCCAGCGCCCGGCAGGCCAGCGCGGCCGGAATACCATGCTCATCCCTCTGAGCAGCGATCAGCGCGGCCACCGCTACCGGCCCATCGCGTCCTTGACCCAGAGGGCGACCGAGCGCTTGAGCACATCACGCTCCATCGCCAGCTCGGCGTTCTCCTTCCGCAGCCGGGCCAGCTCGGCCCGCTCATCCTCGCCCAGCGCCCCATTGCCGTCGCCCCGGCGGCGCCGGTCGGCGTTCACCCAGTTCCCCAGGGTGCCCTCCTTGATCCCCAGGTCCCGGGCCACCTCCGCGATCGGCTTGCCGGTCTCCCGGACCAGCCGCACCGCGCCCTCCTTGAAGTCCCGATCGAACTTCCGGCGTGTCTCTGCCATCGCCCTGTCCTTCCCTTAAGGCGATGTGTCCACGGTAAGAGGGGAAACCCACCGCTCAAAGCATCTTGGCGGCCTGCGGCAGACCCTTGACGGGCGGCGATCGGCGCTGGAGTCGGCAGCAGCCGGGATGAGGAGGGGATGCGGTTGATGATGCCGCATGCATGGAGGTGACGGCGGTGGAGATTACGGCGGTTGAAATGGATGGACAGATGGTGCTGGTGCAGGACTGCCGGAGTGCCACGGCCGTGGCGCGGTGGACCTGGTGGAGAACGGCCGGAAGGGTATGGGGCGCGCAGTGCCCGGCGTGCCATGGGCTGCGGGTAGCTCCGTACTGGCTGGCCGGTGACTGGACCGCCTAACCCACGAAGGACTGAGCGCCCGCTGGCCTTGGGGTCGGCGGGCGCTCTCACAGTACGTGATCCGGGGCCAAACAGCCTGTAACGCGCGCTACGCACCGTGCGAATAGAGAACCATGCTAGGCGTGTATCTAGGACGCCAGCGGGTGGGTCCCCCAGTCCGGGTTTTCGTCGTGGGTCGGCGAGGCCGTGACTTGCCTGAGGTCTGTGCCGTCCGCTCGCATCGTGTAGATGTCAAGCGTTCCGTTTTGCGGGAGGAACAGGTCCAGCGCGATCCTGTCCCCGTTGGGCGACCAGACTGGCTGCTGGGCGAAGTAGCGGCTGCCACCCGTGTCGATGGGGATCTGCCGTAGCCCGCTGCCGTCCGGGTGGATGACGAAGATCCGTCCCCTCGCGTCGAAGAGGATCCACTGCCCGTCCGGCGACCAGCTCGCAGTACAGCAGCCCGACATCCCCCAGGGCGCGAGCCGCCGCAGGCCTGTTCCGTTGGTGTTCACAACGAAGAGGGCGTGACTAGTGCTCGGCGGTCGGGCCGGGTCGGAGCGGACGAACACGATGCGGCTGCCGTCGGGCGAGTAGTCCGCCGGAATGTCATCGATTGGCGCGGTCGTGACTCGAACGAGGTCGCTTGCGTCGGGGAAGTGGAAGGTGTAGATGCCGTTTCGTTCCGGATGCTGGTCATCGAGCACTTCGCACGCGAGTCGTGTGCCATCGGGCGACCACACGTTGCAGCCGAAGATAGTGTCCGGGTCGAATCCCGGGAGGGGATACGGCAGCGTGGTGTATACGGATCCGTCAGCGTTGTAAATGGTGGGATTCCCGGGTTCGGCGATCTTGGACCCGTCGGGCGACCACCGGGGGAGCTCGCCACCACCTGGATGCAGCAGACGCTCGTGGGAACCGTCCGGGTTGACCACGTAAGTCTGTGAGTCGCCGAGCGCCGGGTTCTCCCGCGTGAACGCGATCTGACCGTTCGGGCCGGGCTCTTGTGCCTGGGCCGAGCCGCCGACAGCGACGAGCCCAAACAGTGGCAGCGCGGAGACAGCCAACAGCGCGAATAGCCGCTTCATTGCGACTCCCCCCTTTGCTGGGACGCCTACCTGGATCACAGCGACAGCGTGAAATTTATGACGCTACGCGCCTGGCCAAGCGAGGTCAATACATGATCGGCGCCGGACGCCAGAGTGTCAAGATCGACAAAGTGACAGCGCACCTGCCGATTGCGGCCACGGTGGGCCATTAGGGGCCATCAGCACCAGCGCCTCAGGGCGCGCTGCGGCCACTGACAGCCACCCAAACTCGCACGCCAGCCCATCGACGGACAATGATTGATCAAACTCCCAAGCTGACAGTGCGATTACCCAGGTCTGCGGACCAGGGACCACATTGCCTTGCAGCTGCTCAGCTAGCGCAAGCAGCGGGCAACCACCTCCGGAGCCGTGACCGTGCCGTTGCGTGCCCGATCGACCGGCAAACCACCAGCAAGTAACGACGGTCATTCACGGACAGAAACCAGGCCAGATCGAGGATGTCCCGGCCTTCGTAGAACTTAAGAGTGGCGGTCCCCCGCCCGTGGAAGCGCGGGCTTTGAACCCGCGGGCAACGCACCGGAACACGCTCGTAATGCGTAGGTCGCTGGTTAGTGACGAGGACCTGGGCGCCGAGGCGCCAACCGCTCTGCGCGGCACGCTCCTGAAGAGCGCGGAAGAGTACCATTGAGGACACGCAGAGCGGAGCCTTGGGCGGCAGGGGGCTGCGATGAGACTGCGATCGCATCAGCGGAACCTGGTGGTGTGGAGCCAGTCCGCAGGCTCAATCGGAAGGTACGGCGCCGCGCCGTTCGCACGGAGAAGGCGGATCCGCAGGTGGATCCGTACCAGCGCGCTGCTCACCGTCGTCGGCCTGATGCCCCTGGCACGCGCCGTGCGGGCCCGCTGGCGGCCCCTGCTAGCCGGGGGGGTGCTCACGGTGGCCGGCGTCATGTGGCTCGACGGCCCGGGCGGCATGGTTCTCCTGCCCGGACTGTGGCTTCTCTTGTCCGCCCCGCTAATCCCGGCCAGCCCTAAGGCGGACCGCATGCGGTGCCCGGAGGTAGAGCATGAACTGGCCGTCTTCTCAACTCCGGCGCAGCGGCGCCTCGCCATCCAAGCCATGGCCGCACATGACAAGCGGTTTCCGGTCACCGGACGGTACTAAGTGCCGCGTCCAGCCCGGATGGCATCGATTTTCCCGGGCTGGTGCCGCGGCGGCCAGGGCAGGCCGATCAGGGACGTTGGTCCAGCCTGAAACGGTGGCGGCGGCGGGTCGAGAAGGACGAGTACAGCTCGTTTGTCCGGCGCATCCTGCGCGCCTACACCCTCCGCGTCGGCGATGGCGACGTTGAGGCCCTGGCCCTCATGCTCGGCTTGGCCGACGAGATCGACACCGCCATAGCCGAGGCGGTCAAGGGCTTGCGGGATTGCGGCTACTCATGGGCCGAGATCAGCTCCCGGCTCGGCATCACCCGCCAGGCCGCCCAGCAGCGCTGGGGCACACCCTGATCCAACCGGGCCAGATAGGCCAACATTTGCGTCCGATAGACGAGCCAACCGCGGCTACTCACGGTCACTCGCGGATGCCTCGGCATGCCTGTTGACCTGCGCATCGGCAGGTCCCACTCTGGCCGCCTACGTCCTCCTGAGCAGCGAGTCATGCCAGACTGGGACACGTGCCCAATCGGGGAGCCAGACCAGGATGCTCACGGTCGCCTGTGGACAGAGTGGACGTAGCGCCGCGAGCTTGGACCTGGATTGCTTCATCGCCGCGACCGCAACACGAATCCGCGGCGACTGGATGCCAGTGCCGCGTACCTGACGGCGAGCCAGCGGCCGAACAGCAACGCGGCACCGGCAGCGGCGATCGTCGTGGCCGTGGTGATCCGCGTCACGAGCATGCCGGTGGTGTAGCAGCCATAGGAAAGGGCAACGGTGCAGTTCGGTGTCTGCCAGCTGTGCCACCAGACCGCAACCAGGTAAGCCACACCGAGCCCGCAGGCCGCCAGGCCTGCCAGCAGCCAGCCCGTCGACACGGCCCGGTTGAGGCGCCCGGGGCCCTGGACTGAGCGCAGCTTCCTGGCCACCAGCGCGGGCGGACCGAACCGGCTGACCGCCTCATGCCCGGCCTGGTCTTCCGGCAGCCCCCGGGCCATGGCGTCGGCCGCCGTCGCGCGTAGGTGATACTCCGCCTCCATCAGGGCACGCCGACCCGCGGCGCCGGTGCCAGCCAGCTGGGTGCGGACGATCAGCTCGTCCAGATACCACTCGATCTCGCTCATCCGAACTCCTCCGCTACGCCGGGCCCGAGCACCGCACGCATACCGCGCGCAAAGTCACGCCAGTCCCGGCGTCTGGCAGCCAGAACACGGGCACCGGCCGGCGTGAGCGAGTAGACGCGGCGGCGCCGGGCCGCGCTGGCATCCCACTCGCTGCCCACGAGACCGTCGCGCTCCAGCCGGTACAAGGCCGGATAGACGGTTCCCTCCGGCAGGTCGAAGGCGCCAAGCGACCGCTCATGGAGGCTGGCGATGATCGCATACCCGTGGGCTGGCCCGCCGTCACGCAACGTTGCCAGCAGCAGAAGGTCCAGGTGTCCGCGCAAGTCCATGCCTAGAAGTCTAAGCATAGCTTTCTAGGTGTCAATGACCGGCGCGGGTCCAGCAAGCTCGCCGCGCACGTCAGCAAGGAAACGCAGTTGGCCATGACCTGGGACATGCTCGGAACGATCTTCTCGGGAGCGCTCGCACCGGGGTATGTCCGCCGAGGTCAACGCCACAATCCGCCCATTCGCGCCCGACGGCCTCCGGAGCCGTCAGCGTGCCCGATGAGGTGGTCGACTGAGGGTTATCACGGTCACTCCCGGATAACACCGCAGGCATCGCGACCTGCCTTGTCGTACGTGAGCCAGGTCGGTGAGGAGACCTGACACGGAAGCGATCACCGGTACGGCGATACCCCTGGTCAGCAAGCAGATTTGTGCACGGATTTGTGCACGAGACGCGGCGGGATGGGTGCGACACGGGAGACGCCGAGATTCGGCGTAGACGCGCGGCACCCGTTGGCCAAGGTCAGCGCGGCCACCGGAGACCGTTCGGGACGGGAGAGACGCGCGTCGTATGGCTCATAACCCAGAGGTCGCGGGTTCAAATCCCGCCCCCGCTACTAGTTTCCGCAGGTTAAGGCCCTTTCCCAGTTGGGAGAGGGCCTTTGCGTTTCGGGCACTGTAGTAAAACGTGTAGCAGTAACAGCCCTCCGC
>WNGE01001537.1_pt1 | contig 33428 bp, 17 predicted proteins | sample 5400651 | NCBI WGS metagenome assembly WNGE01 (sample SAMN13153370, study PRJNA577476) | soil metagenome | isolation source: 60 cm soil or saprolite under grassland replicate 2 | place: USA:California | collected 2016-06-15
CTGTCATGGTGAAGACACCGAGCACATTTGCTTCACGGTCTGTGACAGCAACCGTCACCGCTTTGTTTAGCGCAACGGCGGCAGACACTGCCTGGGCGATGATTCTCATGACTTCATCGGGAGTCAGAGTTCCCGCAGTGACCGGATTGGTTGGAAAGACCTCCCGCACTGGGCCAGGAGTTGGTACCGCGCCCGGATCGTCCGGTGGGCCACCGCCAACGTGACCGACGGCCACGCGCACTCGATTGCTGGCGATGCCCTTGTAATAGATCCTTACCAGGACATCGCCAATATCTCCCATTTGCTCATCTAACTTAACAATCACCGAAGTTGCCCACTCTTGATCAGGAACAGGGCCAACATGCTCCACCTTCAGTTGGTAGATGTTATGCGATCCATCCTCCGCATCGGCTGTGACTACCTCAGGGCCTTCGCCGGCCGCGAGGTGGAGGTTTCCCGCAAAGAGCATCACCCGCGTGCGGTTGTCGGGGCTAAAGGACACTGCATTCGCAGTTGAGAAAGGTTCGTGTTTGTTGGTAACCGACTCGACGGCAATGGCGCGCGTAGACTCAGCTTCGCTATACAACACTGGCCGAGGTCCTTGCGCCGTGGTGGTGGAGATTTGCAAAATGTCGACCGTCGAATACGGAGCGACCATGGCCAGTAACACTAGAAAACATAATATGATTCGGGTGCGGAGGCTGCTCATTAGATTGCTCGTGGATTGAAATGAAAAGCTTGTAAAAGCTGATAACGAGATAACTACGAGACTCGAACGTGCGAACAATTTACCACTAAACGCGGTTGAGTCAAGGTCATTTTTAAAATCGCTAACTGTAGAGTGAGGCGAGCTTCTGCAATTCGAGCGTACCGTGGTCCCAGCACGACCGCCAACATAACTCAACATTCTGCAAATGGAGGAAAAATTCCTTGACAGCTAAGGGAAACCTACTCTATGTTGCGCCATAATCCAATCTGTTTCGCACCTTCGGAACGTATCCGTTGTTAAGATTTATAGGTTTGGAGGAGTCCAGGCATGAGTGAGTTCAGAAACTGGCCTAGAGCGATGCTTGCATTTATCATCATCTCTTCAGGTTTCTTCATGGTCTGCTTAACACAGGGGCCAGACTCTTCGGCGCATGCTCTATTCGGTTCAGCGATTCCGAAAACCAACAACCGGGCAGGTTTACTCGGAAAGTCCCAATTCAGTTCTGAAGCAAGCCGTGTCATCGGCAAGATTGCCTTTAGCAGCGATCGGGACGGCAACTTTGAGATATACACGATGGACGCCGACGGTGGGGGACAGACCCGGCTGACAGAAAATCCGGCGGAAGACTATAGCCCCGTGTGGTCGCCAGACGGCAGCAGGATCGCGTTTGTCAGCACGCGTGACGGTAACGCGGAAATCTATGTAATGAACATAGATGGCACCGGTCAGACGAGATTGACGAACAACTCTGCCAGCGATCTGGGTCCGAAGTGGTCACCCGACGGTTCCCAGATCGCATTCTTTACAAATCGCGATGGGAACGATGAGATTTATTCGATGAACCCTGATGGCAGTAATCAGGTAAACCTTACCAATCATCCGGCAGATGATTCGTCGTTCAGTTATTCACCGAATGGGTTGATGATTGCCTTCTCTAGTAATCGGGACGATCGTCAGTTCGACATTTACACGATGACTGCGAGCGGCGCCGGCGTAACTCGGCTAACAACTGTTCCCGGAGACGATATTGACCCTTCGTGGTCTTCGCAGCAGATAGCCTTCCAAAGTAATCGTGACGACACTGATGAACTTTACGTGATGAATGCCTCTGGTCAGAATCAAATTCGGTTGACCAATAATGCAGACTTCGATGTTGATCCCACACAACCAAGAGACGGCTCCAGGATTGCATTCTCTAGTAGCCGTGATGGCAACTTCGAAATCTATTTGATAAACCCGAATGGAAGCGGTGTGATCCGTTTGTCTAGCAATACAGCTGCTGCTGATATTCAACCTGCTTTGCAGCCACTGGGGGTGATCCCGTCGCCGCCTGCTGCGGGCGCCGCCACGGTTCAGTTCAGTGCCACTGACTTCAGCGTTAGTGAGGGTACTCAAGCCGCTACCCTGACAGTTGTGCGCACCGGCGACACAAGCGGGACCACAACCGTCGATTTTGCCACGGGCAATGGCAGTGCTACGAACCGCACAGATTATACCTACCGCTTCGGTACCCTGAGGTTTAATCCGGGAGAAACGAGTAAGAGCTTCACTATACTGATCACGGATGACGTCTACATCGAGGATGACGAGACCGTAGCGGCAACGCTTAGCAATCCAACGGGAGCTGCGCTTGGGCCACTGAATACGGCGACGCTGACGATTTCGAGCAACGATACCGCCACTCCGAATCTGAATCCGATTGATAATGCGCGGTTTTTCGTTAATCAACAGTACCTTGATTTCTTAAATCGCGCGCCCGACCAGGCAGGGCTGGATTATTGGACCAACGAAATAACCCGATGCGGCAGCAACCTTTCCTGCCTCCTTGCCAGACGCAATGCGGTCTCCGCCGCCTTCTTCATCGAGAATGAGTTTCAGGTGACCGGTTTCTTCGTTTACCGGCTGCACAGGGCGGCTTTTGGCGTCGTGCCTGCGCGTCAGCAGTTCATCATGGACCGCAGCCGACTTTTGCTGGGACCCACACTCGAGGCAGACAAAGCAGCGCTGGCAAACGATTTTGTCATGCGTGATGCATTCCGCGCTCGCTATCCCGACACCTTGGCACCTGATGAGTTTGTCAACCGGTTGTTTGACTCGGCCGGCCTGACTCCTTTCACCGCGGACCGCCAACGGCTGGCCCAGGATATGCGCAACGGCAAGACCCGAGCGCAGGTGCTGGCGGAGGTGATCGAGATTTCCGCGTTTAGAACTCGCGAGTTCAACCCGGCGTTTGTCTTAATGCAATACTTTGGTTACCTCGGCCGCGATCCGGATGCAGCGGGCTTTGCATTCTGGCTGAACGTTGTCAACAATCTTCAGCCAAACAATTACCAGGGCATGGTTTGCGCGTTCATTACCTCGACCGAGTATCAGACGCGGTTCAGTTCGGTCGTTACACAGAGTAATGCCCAGTGCGCAGGGGTTCGTTAACACAAGTGGCGACCGAGCCGCATATGGCTATTGAGAGGAGAAATAGGATGCGTTTCATTACATCAAAGCCGCCGGTTGCTGTTTTGGCGCTATTGGTTACTATAGCCGCCATTCTGGCTCCTGCGATGAGACTTGATGCTGCCGATCACGGTGACGCGCCGCTGACCGCTCACGATCTGGGCGCGGACCTGAACGACGCCTATTTGTTTCTCGATCCGAACGATAATTCGCGGATCATCATGATCATGACGGTGCATGGCTTCATCGCGTCGGGCGAGAACAGCAATTTCGGAATCTTTGACCCCGCGCTCCGTTACAGATTTGAGCTCGAGACGACCGGTGATGCAAAGCCGGATGGATTCATGGATGTTCGGTTTTCGCCCCGTGTGGCAAACGCCGCCGGGGTGCCGCAGGCACAAATAGCAACAATCAACTTGCCCAACGGCAGAACCTTTACCGCGCCTTCCACAAACCCCAGCAACAGCGCTGACGTGGCCCCAACTCCCGTGCTAACTACTGATTCACAGAGCGGCGTGATCTTCTTCGCTGGTCTGACCGACGATCCCTTCTTCTTTGACATTCCAGCGTTTGCCCGTTTCAATGCCTCGATCAGGGCTGGCGCCCCAAATCCCGCCGTATTCAGTCGCGGTCGCGATACTTTCGCCGGCTACAATACCCTGGCAATTGCGTTCAGTATTCCCGTCTCACTCATTCGCGGCCCAGGCAATGAGATTGGGTTAGCTTGCGATACGCAACGACGGAATCCGCAAATCTACAACTCACGAACTGGAGAGGTGGCGGGAGCAGGGAGATGGGTCAATGTAGATCGCGAGGGCGTGCCTGCAGTAAACGTCGCACTCGTCCCATTTAATCTGAAGAACACCTTCAACGCCGCAAATTCGATTGACGACGCCAATGGAAGATTTGCAGCCGGCATAGTTGATACGCTGCAGAACTTTTATAAAACCGACGCCACGAGCGTTGCCATCTTCGCGAGTCTTGCCGTAACAAGAGGAGACATTCTGAGACTGAATCTCACGGTTCCCAATAATGGCACCAACCCTGAGGCGTCGTTTCCGAATGGCCGCAGATTGACGGATGATGTAATCGACATCGAACTAACCCTGATCAATAACCGGCAACCGCTCGGAGATAATGCTAACGGCAATGACGTGCCATTCCGGAGCACTTTCCCGTTTTTGGCGCCCTCGCAACAGCCGCGCGCGCCCGGTACGATTGACGACAATACACGGAACTAGTGTTTGCCGGAAAAATTCGAAATCCTTTCGGTAGTCTCTGTTCTCTAGTACACTGACCATGCATTCTCAATGAGGCACAAGCCGGTTTGATTGTGGAAGGTCCGCAGATCCTCGAATAATGAGATCAACAGAACATTCCCCTGGCGGCATGCGGTGCGGGAGCCTGCACTCATTGTTCACCAGTGCGACCTTGTCGGTTTCGCTGGCCGTGGTTTTTATGTTTTGCTGCCACGTCGCGGTATTCGCTCACCCGCTCGGAAACTTCACCATCAACCATTTCGCGCGGATTGAGGTTGAAAGCGGACAGATCAAGCTACGTTACGTGATCGATATGGCCGAGATTCCGACCTTCCAGGAGTTACAGGCTATAACGGGAAAGGATGAAAGTTCTCCATCAAAGGCTGAACTCGCTGCCTACGCCGAGCGCGCGGCCCAGAACTATGCCGGCGGATTACTGCTGACTGTCGATGGCGTCCGCATACCACTTGAGGTGGTTTCGAAGCAATTGAATTTGCTAGCGGGCGCGGGCGGAATGCAAACCATGCGTTTCGAGTGTGATCTCGCAGGATTGATACCGGTCGGCAGCACGGCAGCCCCGAGCCGGTTGCGGTTCGAGGATAACAACTACGGAGATCGCATTGGCTGGCGAGAGATTGTTGTCTCGCCGGTTTCCGGGATTACTGTTTTCAATAGCTCGGCTTTCGCCAGTTCGATTAGCAATGAGTTGAAGAGTTATCCCGAGGATCTGCTTGCCGCTCCACTTGATGAGCGTCGCGCGGAACTCTCATTCACCGCAGGCTCGATGCCAGCAAATGGTAAGTCCCTGCAGGCTCGTGATGGACGACCAGCTGCCGTGCCTGCGCGCGACCGGCTTGCGGAATTGATCGCTGTACCAAGACTTACTCCCGGCACAGCGCTGCTTGGTTTGCTGATGGCTGTTCTGCTCGGAGGATTGCATGCCATGTCGCCCGGTCACGGCAAGACCGTGGTGGGTGCTTACCTCATCGGCTCTCGAGGCACGGCCCGGCACGCGGCTTTCCTTGGCCTCACGGTGACAATTACGCACACGGCTGGAGTCTTCGCGTTGGGAATAACCACGTTACTGGCATCTGAATACATTGTGCCTGAGCGGTTGTTTCCAATACTCAGTTTCGTATCCGGAGCAATCGTTGCGGCCATCGGATTTAGTCTGCTAATTCGCAGACTTCGTGGCATGTTTGGCGGGCGTCCGCGCGGCCACCTGCATGCCCATGACGAACACGATCACATTCATGCCGATGGTGACCAGTCGCATTCACACGACCACGATGATGGCGTGGATCCCACTCAGCCCCATTCACACGGCGGTCGCGTACATTCTCATCTGCCTCCCGGGGCCGATGGCTCTCCGATCACCTGGCGTACGCTGCTGGCGCTCGGCATATCAGGCGGAATCCTGCCGTGTCCGTCCGCGCTCGTGGTGCTACTGGCGGCGATCTCACTGCATCGCGTTGGCTACGGTCTGTTGCTTGTCGTCGCATTTAGTTTTGGTCTTGCGGGCGTATTAACCGGTGTGGGATTGGCATTTGTCTATGCGGGACGGTTGTTTAAACCGAAAAGCAAGTTTACCGTGCTGACGCGCGTATTGCCCGTTTTTAGCGCGCTGGTGATCACTTGCGCCGGGGGGGCAATCTGCTATGGCGCGCTGAGCCAGGCGGGGCTGAATCCTTCGACCTTCTTCGCTCAGGTCGCGGCTCGGTTCGGCACCATCGCCGCGCACGAAGCGCCGTCGCTCGTTTCAGTAGGCGCGTTAGGAGTGCTCGGCCTGGGATTGTTGTATGGACTGAAGCACGCCACGGAAGTTGATCACATTGTAGCCGTCTCAGCAATGGTCAGCGAGCATCGGAAACTTGCGCGGGCCGCGTTCGTAGGTGCTCTATGGGGAGCCGGACACACCGCATCGCTAATCATAGTCGGCGCTGGTGTGCTCCTTCTGCGAATCGCGATTCCCGAACGCGTTGCAAGCTGGCTCGAATTTGGCGTGGCTCTGATGATCATTGGACTGGGTCTGGCGGCACTCAGACGGGCGCTGCGCAGCCGCACTGACTTTCATATTCACCGACACGCTCATGGTGCTCTATTTCATGCGCACCCGCATTTTCACGAAGATGGTCGCCAGCACGCGGATTTCCCAAAGGTGCACTCACACGCGGTTACACGTATGGGGTTTAAGCCTGCGCTGGTTGGTGCGGCGCACGGACTGGCGGGTTCCGGCGCTTTGACACTGCTGGTGCTAACACAAATAAGTTCGCCGCTACTAGGTATGCTCTATCTCGCTGTCTTTGGCATGGGCTCAATCATCGGTATGCTTCTGATGTCGGGTCTGGTTGGGCTTCCATTCGTGCTTGGCTCACGAAAACTGAACGGCATTCACTACAGGCTGCAGATGGCTGCAGGCGCATTAAGCATTGCGTTTGGAATTTGGTACGCCTACGAGACCGGAATTGCCAGTGGTCTTATGAAATCTCTGACTGCGGTGTGAGAACGCTCGTGAAGTTAAGTTCGCTGCTCAGTTCGCTGTCAGATCCATTGCGGTCCAATTCATTAAAGCGACACTAAAGGCGCTTCAGCAGTGATGGGCGTCGGGAACACGTTTATGAAGCATCTCTGCAAACCTTCGGAGCGACGACGCTTGGCATCAGTGCTATTGGGCATAGTTGTACCGTTAGCGATTCTCATGGCAACGGCAGAAGCTAGCGCTCTGGCCCAGGATAAGGGCCGAATTACCGGCGTTGTCCGCAATGCTGCCGGAACAGCGGTGGCGGGCGTCACCGTTGAGGCCACGAATCAAGTAAACAGCCAGGTAAAGCGCGCACAAACGGCCACTGACGGCAGCTATTCACTACAACTGTCTAACGGTGCTTACCGGCTCGCCGTCGCGGCACCTCATTCAGCAAAATTTGAGAAGGGCAAGGATTATGGTCCCTTTATCATTGTTCGCGACGATGTCCTTGAGAATGTAATCGTTGAGCCTGGCAAGAATCTTGCGATCGATATTGTGCTGGAGGAAAAAAAACCGGAAGCCCTTCCGAAAGTACCCTCGGACCAACCCATTGGCTACACCGGTAAGGATAGTGTGCGCTCAGGCCCACAGACTAGACCCGACCGCCGGACAGCTCTCGATCGCTGGCGGATAGGCTTTCCCGAATACGACCGCTACGGCGATCGCGGTGCACGTGGCCGCGACATTCCCTTTAAGAAGGGCCGCTGGTACGACCCTTATAACCAGAGCGTACTGAAAGGTGATTATCCAATTAAGGGGAACGAGCTTTTTATGGTTCTCTCTGGAGTGAGCACCACCACAGTACAGCAGGTCCGTGCCCCTACTCCCTCCGATGTAAGCAGTGATGAGCCGCGCAGTGCGGAATTCTTTGGGCAGCCTGAACAGTTGGCTGCAAACCAGATCCTGCAACTGACCTTTGAGCTGTTCCACGGCGACACTACCTTCCGGCCGCGCGATTGGGCCATTAAGATTTCGCCGACCTTCAGTATTCCTAACTATGTGAATGCTCGTGAGAATGGCGTTGTCAATATCGACGTGCGGCGTGGGACGAATCGCACCGATAGCCAGGTATCGCTAGAAGAGGCGTTTGCGGAGGTGAAGCTCACAGACGTAAACGAAAACTACGACTTCGTTTCCGTGCGGGCGGGAATTCAACCGTTTGTTTCGGACTTTCGCGGCTTTATTTTCTCGGACAATAATCTCGGCGCGCGGCTCTTCGGGGCGTTTGATAACAATCGTTACCAGTTTAATGCCGCTTACTTCTCAATGCTCGAGAAGGACACGAACAGTGGCTTGAACCGCTTCGACACTCGCCATCAGAACGTTTACATCGCTAACCTGTTTCGCCAGGACTTCATAACCAAGGGTTACACAATCCAGGCCAACCTTCACTACAACGATGATCGAACCAGCATCAAGTTTGATCGCAACAATTTTCCAGTACGCCCCGCTCTGATTGGCGACGCTCGGCCTCACAATATCAAGGTTGGGTACCTTGGCATAAATGGTGATGGCCATCTTGGGAAAATTAATCTGACAAACTCTTACTATTACGCGTTCGGTCGCGACAGTTTCAATCCCATTGCCGGACGCAAAGTGCGCGTGAAGGCGCAGATGGCGGCTGTCGAAGCTTCTATGGATAGGGATTACCTGCGCTTCAAAGGATCGTTCTTCTGGGCCCAGGGAGATGCGAATCCGACAGACGACAAAGGAACGGGTTTTGACGCAATCTTCGACGACCCAAATTTTGTTGGCGGGCAGTTTTCATTCTTCAATCGAAATGGGATCCGCTTGACACAAACAGGAGTGGGACTGGTCCAGGGGAATAGTATTCTGCCGAGTCTCAGAAGTAGCAAAATCCAGGGCCAGTCAAACTTCGTAAACCCGGGAATCTTTATCTACAATGCCGGCGTCGATGCAGAAATCACGCAGCGCATAAAGGCGATCTTTAACGTTAACTATCTGAGGTTTCATCGCACCGAGTCTCTGGAATACGTCCTGTTTCAAAACCGCATCCGGCACGACATTGGGTTCGACTATAGCGTAGGAGTACTCTATCGGCCATTCTTAATCAACAACGTCCAGATCACTTTCGGGGCTTCTACCCTGCAAACGGGACGCGGCTTCCGCGATATCTTTACGAACCGCTCGCGCAACTGCCCGCCGAATGTGGGAGACTTTTGCGAGCCGGATGTGATCAGTCCGAGGAAGCCGTTGTATTCGTTGTTTGCACAGTTGAAACTGATCTTCTAAGTTGGAGATTATGCACAAACCATTTCAAACAAAGACGCAAAGGGCGGAAAAGAAGCACCGCTCCAGGGTTGTTATGACGTCGGTATTAACCCTCTCGATTCTGGCTGCCCTGATGGTTTTCAGTAACGCACGTCCTGCTGCAATGGGCGAAGATAAAAGCCAGAAGAGCGCGACCTTTGCGAAAAACTATCGTCTGGTGGCCTCGTTGCCAGCAAAGCAGGACCCGAAAACCCCCGCCGCACAAACGCCGGTTACCGCTGTCAAACTCGAAGGCTGCATCTCATGTCACGGCAAGATTGAGCCGATGCATAAATATGGTCCCACTGAGGCGCTCGAATCCTTGAAGGACGGCAAGGATGGCGTTGGTTTGACATGCACTAGTTGTCATGGTGGCAATCCAATGGCGAGCAAGACCGGGGACGATCCCAAGGAGTACGAGCGCGTCAAGAGGGAAGCCCACGTGCAGCCCCGCTTTCCAAGTGGATGGGAAAGAGATGGCAAATATACCGGCGCGAATCCGGAACGGAGTGCCACCTTAATCTCGCGCGAGAGCTGGGAATTTGTACGATTTATTAATCCTGGAGATACTCGCGTCTCAGCAAAAACATGTGGTGGCTCCAGCGGATGCCACGCCGACGAGGCTAAGACCGTCGCCAATAGTATGATGTCGCACGGCGCGATGCTTTGGGGCGCGGCACTCTACAATAACGGTGGCTTCCCGATTAAAGATGTGCGCTTCGGCGAAAGCTACAGCGAAACTGGCGATTCACAGCGTTTGATTCAAACGCCACAACCTACAATCGAAGAGCGTCGCACGAAAGGCTTGCTTGAGTTCTTGGATCCGCTACCGCGCTGGGAGATCGCCCAACCAGGTAATGTGCTGCGTGTGTTCGAACGTGGTGGAAAGCGCCGCCTCGAAGTAGGAAACCCGGACAAGGACGAAGACCCTGGCAAACCGGACAAAGGTTTGAGTCCGCGCGGCTTCGGCTCAAACCAACGAACGGACCCGGTTTACCTCGGACTGCAGAAGACCCGCTTGCTGGATCCCACGCTAAACTTTTTGGGCACAAATGATCATCCAGGAGATTATCGTTCCTCAGGGTGCACGGCTTGCCACGTCATCTACGCTAACGATCGCGATCCAGTTCATTCCGCGGCTTACCATCAAGCCGGCAACTCAGGCCGCTCTCAAACAACCGACCCAACTATTCGCAAGGATGAGTCGGGTCATCCGATCAGGCATCAATTGACAAGCCAGATTCCAACGTCGCAGTGCATGGTCTGTCACATGCACCCCGGCACGAACATGGTCGCGACCTATCTCGGCATGACCTGGTGGGACAACGAAAGCGACGCCGACAAGATGTTTTCCAAGGAGCAGCACAATCCTTCACAGGACGAGCAGGACGAAAAGCTGAATCGGAATCCCGAGGCGGCGAGTATGCGCGGGTTGTGGTCTGATCTCAGCTTCCTCGAAAAGACCGGGACGCCGGAGTTTAATAGCGAGCTAAAAAACACCCAGTTTGGCGATTTTCACGGTCACGGCTGGATGTTTCGCAAGGTATTCAAGCGAGATCGAAAAGGCAATCTGCTTGATGGCGAGGGGAGCGTTGTGTCCGCAAACGACCCCAGTAAGTTTAAGAAGGCGGTCCACCTCAACGACATTCACTTAGAGAAGGGCATGCACTGCGTTGACTGCCACTTCCGGCAGGACGCCCACGGCGACGGTAATCTCTACAACGAACCGCGCGCCGCGATTGAAGTCAACTGCGTCGATTGTCATGGGTCGATTCGGCAAAAAGCTACCCTGTTTACGTCGGGACCTGCCGCGGAAGTGGCCAGCGGCCAGGCAGCAGCGCGTAGGAAGGAACGGAAGGAACCGCTGGTAGGTCAGGACCTGACGCGGATCCGTGTGCGCGATGAAAGCGGAGCAAAGATTCCGCTGTTTCAAAAGGTTGCCCGCGACCGAAAGAGGAAGGACGAAAGCGGCAAGGATATCGAGCTCAAAGCAGGCGATATTGTGCAGAATTCAATGGTGGTACCCGGCCGCTGGTGGCGAGTGAAGCAGACCGCGGATACCGTGACGCCTGGCACCAGGGACTATAACGAGCTGTCACGCTACTCCAAGACGATTCAGAAGGACAACCAGACCTGGGGCGCACTTCCCGGTGACGATAGTAAACTAGCCCACAGGGACAGTGACATGACGTGTTTCGCCTGTCATTCATCATGGGTGACGAGTTGTTTTGGGTGTCACCTCTCGATGACTGCCAACCGTAAAATGCCGAATCGTCATAACGAGGGAGGCGAGTCGCGAAACTTCACACAGTATAACTATCAGGTTCTACGAGATGACATTTTCATGCTGGGACGCGATGGCACCGTAACAGGTAATCGCATTGCTCCGGTCCGTTCCTCGTCGGCCGTTTTGGTCAGCTCGCAAAATCAAAACCGCGAGTGGATCTATGCTCAACAGCAGACAATCTCTGCGGAAGGGTTCGCGGGCCAGGCATTTAATACGCATGTGCCACATACCGTGCGCACCACTGAGACAAAGGCATGCAGCGACTGCCATGTTTCCAACAAGAACGACAACAATGCCTGGCTGGCCCAGGTGCTGTTACAGGGAACTAACTTCGTCAATTTCATGGGTCGTTATGTTTACGTTGCGGGCGGGGAATCACTGGACGTGATTGTGGCAACGGAACGTGAAGATCCTCAGGCGGTTTTTGGCAGTACCTTGCACAAAATAGCCTTCCCGGACTATTACGAGAAATTTGTCAAAGGTGGCCGGGAATTGAAGACGTTCTACGAACACATTGGCAATCCCCGCGTGTTGCAGGTGCAACTGCGCGGTGAATATGCCTACGTGGCGGCGGGCGAGGGTGGTTTGCGGGTTTATGACGTGGCGCAGATCGATCAAAAGGGCTTCTCTGAACGAATTACCACTGCGCCTGTCTCCCGTTATGGCCAGCGGTTCTGGGTGAAGAGTAAATATGCGACCGCAGTCGCTTCCCCGAGCACGCTTGCTGTTGACCCGGCGCGCTGGCGGCTTAAGACCGACGGAACTTTGGTCGATCCGCAAACCGCCAGCAGGATGTCTGCCGAAGAGCGCAAGCAATTGCTCAACGAAGAACAGCCGATCCATCCGCTGTATGCCTATATATACTTTGTCGATAAGTATGAAGGGCTGATTCTCGTTAACGCCGCAACTCTGCTCGACGGCGATCCATTGAACAACTACTTAAAGCGCGCGCTCGATCCGGCCAGATATCCCAATGGCGCGTTCAATCCGGATGGCGCGCTCACCGACGCTAATAACATAACCATCGCCGGCACGCATGCTTACGTCACAACTACTCGCGGCCTGGTGATCATCAGCATCGAAGACCCGCTGAATCCGAAAGTTGTCAAGACCATTAGCGAACCCGTGCTAAAGCATCCGCGTGCGATTGCCATTCAGTTCAGATATGGCTTTGTCGTGGATGAAGAAGGCCTGAAGATCCTCGATCTGACGATGCCGGGTGAAGCGCGGGTAATAGAGGGAGCACATATTCCGCTCGCAGAAGCGCACGATGTTTATGTGGCTCGCACTTACGCTTATGTGGCAAATGGTAAAGAGGGAATTGCGATCATCGACGTCGAGCAGCCGGAAAAACCGCGACTCGATCAGACGTACAACGCCGACGGGAAACTCAACGACGTTCATCAGGTAAAGGTTGCGATGACAAATGCCAGCCTCTTTGCCTATGTTGCAGATGGACATAATGGTATGCGCATTCTGCAGTTAACCTCACCGGAGACGATGCCCGAGTACGCGGGATTCAGCCCGCGACCACAACCCTTGTTGATTGCCACCTTTAAAACCAAGGGCGAGGCTTTGGCGATTTCCAAGGGGCTCGATCGGGACCGTGCCGTGGACGAGAGCGGCAATCAGCTTTCAGTATTTGGTCGGCGCGGCGCGCGGCCATTTAATTTTGACGAGATGATGCGTATGTTGCGCACTGATGACGGAAAAGGAAACTTCTTTACGGTAAGTGATAGACCGCAGACTCAAGCAAGAAAGTAGATTTTTTGTGGTTTGAAGTTGCCAGCCTTACGTCCTGCTGAGCATTAAAGCAAAACGTTGCTGCGTTCCAGCAGGGCGCCTTCTCGGTAGGCCAGCACCAGTCTCTCAATCGCAGCGATATCCTGACGGAGAGCTGCACCGTCTTCTGTATCGGCGATAGTTCGGGGTGGGTTATAGACGCGTAGGTTTGAGACCTTCGGCACAATGTCAGCGCCTGAAATGATAGCGTCCGAGATTGATTCGAAGTGATGATGCTCGGCGAGTGCGATGCGCTCGGGTGCGAGTATGAGGGTGTAGCCGCGATCGCCGTAGGCTTCTGAAAACGCGCCGTCGATCGTCACCGCAGTGCCACTGCGTTTGACCGGCTCTTCGCCCTTTTCGACTTTGACCGGCACGTGACCGTTGACAATCAGCCCATCTTTCATTACGCCAAACTCCTCGGCTACGCGACGACAAAAATCGCCCTCGTGAATCAGCTTGAAATAAGGGTTCTTGTGTTCCTGGCGGGCATCTTTGTCTTCGATGAAGTAGTTTTCAAAAGTGGCCATGCGATCCTTGCCAAAGAGCGGCGAACGCGGCCCGGTCCAGAGATACCAAAGCCAGTCAGCATCCCGACCGGCTGCTTCGCCTTTGCGGAAAGCCCGGCGCACCACGGAATCCAGCGCGGCGAAAAGTGCGCGGCCCGTATGCTCGGCGCCATCTACCGCGAGCGAAAGAAAGTTCCCCGCATCATCTACGGGCATGCAGCCGTGAAAGATCAGCGCGTGATCCCGTCGCAACCACATCGCGCCGCGCCTCGCTACGAACAACATGTGTTCCCACAAGGGTGTGCTCGAAACGAAGGACTGCTTGAGGCGATCCATGCAAGCCTGCTCTTCCGCGGAAAGTTTATAAGGGTCGGCCGGATCGATTGTGGGAAAGTTCGTATCGCGCAACGGATGCACACGGCCTTCGATTTCCACCGTCCCCGCTTCGCGATCGATGTTGTGCAGCAGGTTGCGATGTTCCATTTCCCACTCGGGATAACGCCGGCTCAGCTGGCCCTCCAACTTGAATTGCATAATCGCCACAGCTTTCTGCATCTGAGCCATCATGAGATCATCGCGCAGTCCTGTACCCTTTGTCTTGAATCTTTCTGCCGGGTCGTCTGCATAGACCGTGCGCGCCAGCTTTTCAAGCGGCGCCATGATCAGACCGTAACCTTCTTCGACTTGCGACAGTCGCCGGTACCGCAGGGAGATGCGCACCACCGTGGCAATCAACGCCTCATGGCCCAAACAGGCGCCCATCCACAAGACATCATGGTTGCCCCAGGCGATCGAAACATTTGGTTGTTGCATTAGATAATCGATGACCCGATCGATGCGCGGGCCGCGATCCCCGAGATCACCAGCGACGATGATTTCCGAGACACTAAGATTTCGCACCAGACGCGAGGCGGCGCGCACCCCGTTTAAATCAGCGCTATACGCGACGAGCCCGTCGATCATTGCGTCAACATATCCCGGACCGCGTGTCTTGAAGGGCTCATGAAGCAGTTCCGCAAACAACTCCGCATAAGCCGGCGGGAACAGCGAGACCACATGCGCGCGACGATAGACGCCATCTAATTGGCGAACGATCTCAAACTGCAGTCGCAGCGTGCGTCGCACCCACACCTGGCGGATTGCCGAATCGTTTAATCGTCCACTTAAGAATTCCATTGCCTCGCGCGGGTAATAGAGCACGGCCAGCAATTCCCGCAGTTCACTTTCGTTCAGCCGTTCCGCAAACAGAGACTGCACCAAAGGACGTAAGGTCCCGGAAGCATTGTTGATGATATGCCGCAGCTTCTTATGTTCGCCGTGCACATCGCTAACTACGTGAACCGTTCCCTTTGGCAGCAGCAGACCTGCTTGTAGCGCCGAGAGTTCGGCCAAAGCGTAATCCACGGTGGGAAAACGGACCGCGAGCGCGCGCAACATGGTGAGTTCTTCTGTATTGAAAGATAGTGCCATGCGAAAAAGCAGAGGCAGAAGTCACGATTCGGTTAGGGTTATTTAACTCTCTGACGCGTTCAGCGCCTCCATTCGTCAATGAGCGAGGCCACCAATCCCGTCCATCCTGTTTGATGCGAGGCACCCAGACCCGCACCAGAGTCGCCGTGAAAGTATTCGTAGAATAAAATCAGATCACGCCAGTGGGGATCGTTCTGGAATTTTGCCGTCTTCCCATAAACGGGCCTTTCGCCGTTTTCGTCACGCGTGAAGATTGAAATCAGCCGGTTGGCGAAGCCTCTTGCCATCTGATCCAGGGTAATCGAGGCTTCGCCAGGAACCGCATTATTAATCTTCATCAGGGGTCCGTAAGCCTTACCCAATTTGCGAAGCGATTCGATCATCATGAATGTTGTAGGAAACCATACCGGCCCACGCCAGTTGGAATTACCTCCCTTCAACATTTCGATTGATTCAGCGGGCTCGTAACCCACCCTGCTGTTTTCCAAAATGAAAGGATGGCGTTCATGCCACTTTGACAAGCTTCTGAGGCCGTGATCGGAGCGAAACTCTGCTGGATCCCAAATGCGTTCGAGCAGGTGACGGATCTGGGTCTCATCGACAATCGCCAAAATATAGACCTTCTCCTTTTCGCGCTCAATCGTAGTGACGCAACGCTGTACGATGTCCTGTCTGTTATTCAGAAACCACTGAACGTTTTGTGCGAACTCGGGAAACGGTTTGATCCAGTCTTCTTCCAGACGTTCAATCGCGTAGAGTGGTATGAGCCCGACCAGTGAGCGCACGCGAAACTTCTGAAAACTACCGTCGGGAAGGCTTAGCACGTCGTAGAAAAACAGATCTTCCTCGTCCCAGAGTTGGTAGTTGCGATTGCCCATGTGTTTCATCGCTGCGGCAACATAGGCATAGTGTTGGAAAAACTTGGTAGCCAGTCCCTCGTACACCTTGTTCTCTTTTGCCAGTTCCAGGGCGATTCGCATCAGTTGGAGGCAAAATGCGCCCATCCACCCTGTCGCGTCCGATTGTTCCAGACGGGTACCTGCCGGCAATTCATGGCTGCGGTCGAGCAGTGTTATGTTGTCCAGACCAAGGAAGCCGCCCTCGAAAATATTGTTGCCTTCGTCGTCTACTTTGTTTACCCACCACGCGAAGTTAATCAGAAGTTTATGAAAGCACTGTTCGAGAAACTCTCGATCAGCCTTACCCGAACGGATCCTGTCCATGTTGTAAATACGCCAAACGGCCCAGGCATGCACGGGCGGATTAAGATCGGAGAACTCCCATTCGTACGCGGCAATCTGGCCATTCGGGTGTTGAAACTGCTCAAAGAGCAAGAGCCATAATTGCTCCTTCGCGAACTCCGGATCGACAAGTACCAGCGGCACACAGTGAAAGGCCAAATCCCACGCGGCAAACCATGGATATTCCCACTTATCCGGCATTGAGAGCACGCGCATGGAATTCAAGTGCGTCCACCGGGTGTTCCTGCCGCGCCGGCGTGATTCGGGCGGGGGCCAATTGGGATTGTCCCCGCGAAGCCAGAGGTCGACGTCGTAAAAGTAGATTTGCTTTCCCCAGAGCATTCCGGCGAAAGCTTGTCGTTGCACCAGACGCTCGTCTGCGGTGGCCTTCGCCGGGTGTATCGAATTGTAAAACTCGTCGGCCTCCGAACGTCTAACGGCGATGATCTTCTCTACCTCGGCGAGTGGCTGCGCCAAAACCTTGTCTGAGAGACGAAGCTTGATAACTATTGAGCCTCCAGCGGGAACATTGCGCTCCGCGAAATGAAAGCACGACTTTGTACCAACTTCTGCCGGGTTGATGCATTGCTCATCGTCGACGACATATCGATGAAATGCATCTTTGACAAACGGGCTCCTGCTCTGCGCCCCTGGTCCAAAAGCCCGAGGAGCATTTGTTTCGTTGTTTGTGAACAGCATCTGGCCGTCCGCATCTGCATAGAGGTAGCGTTTGCCAAGACGATATTCAAAGGGCAGGTTTGATAACGGTTCAGCCTGACTATCGTCAGCCTCCAGACAATTAAATCCGTTGCCCGCCGGACCTGGCCGAATGGAGGGTTCCGCGCCGGGTTCCGCTCCCCAGGCCCACCGGTTTCGAAACCAGAGTTGCGGAAGTACATGTATGGTTGCGTCTTTTGCGAACCGGTTGGCGACTTCAATGCGAATACAGATATCCTCCGGGTCGGCCTTTGCATACTCGACAAAAACATCGAAATAGCGATCGTCATCGAAAACGCCTGTGTCGAGGAGTTCAAACTCGGCTTTTTGCCTGCCGCGACGGCGACCATTTTCTTCAATTAAGTTCGAGTATGGGAAAGCAGTCTGAGGATACTTGTACAGATATTTCATGTACGAGTGGGTCGGCGTAGAGTCGAGATAAAAATAATACTCCTTTACGTCTTCGCCATGGTTCGCTTCATTGGGTACCAACCCGAAGAGTCGTTCCTTCAAGATCGCGTCGCGCCCGTTCCACAAGGCGAGCCCAAAGGTCAAAATCTGGTAGCGATCGCAGATAGCAGCAAGTCCGTCTTCGCCCCAGCGGTACGCTTTCGAGCGTGCCAGATCGTGAGGGAAAAAATCCCAGGCAGTACCGTGCGGACTATAGTCTTCCCGAACCGTTCCCCAGGCACGCTCGGATACGTAGGGACCCCATTTCCTCCAGGGCGGGACCGGTGAACTGTGAACCTCATACAGCCTTTGATGTTCTTTGGTTTTCATCAGTGATTAATGTCAGCTATCTGAAGATAGGTCTTTGGAGTTTGGACATTCCGATTTCTGCGCCTGGAACTCCTAAAGGAGTGGGTATCTGTGGCGGACCGATCGCTATAAACATGCAACCCCTAAGTGGTTGGGTCATATCTGAAAATAGGTTTGAATAAAAAACGAGTCCGACAACCGCAGCTGCAGGCTAACGATTTCAACTGTAGGGTCTAATAGCTGTGACAGCGAAAACTACCTGCGGTCCAGAGCCGAGAGTTTCGCTACGCGTTCGGCATGCCGGCCGCCGGCGAAATCAGTTTCAAGAAACACGCGAACCATTCGCGCGGCCTCCTCGGGTGTGACAAACCGGCCGCCGAAACAGAGTACGTTGGCATCGTTGTGCTGACGAGCCAACCGCGCGGTTTCTTCATTCCAGCAAAGAGCGGCACGCGCACCGGGGACTTTATTGGCAGCCATCGAGATTCCTATTCCGGATCCACAGATCAAGACGCCACGGTCGACCTCTCCAGAGGCAACTGACCGGGCCACGGCCGCGCCAAAATCCGGATAGTCGACGCTATCAAGGCTGTCGGTTCCTTTATCAATAACTTCGACCCCAAGCGCCGACAACTCACTCTTGGCTTTTTCCTTTGACTCGAATCCGGCATGGTCACTGCCGATAGCGATCTTTTTTGGCGTCATTTGTTGGATGGGATCAGAGCCCTTGAGCCGCCGCCTTGTCCACGAGCCAGAGCAGCGAACCGGTAACAGGCTGAATCAACTGACTCGGCAGTCTCTGCGGGTCCCGCACCGGGCCAAGCACTTCAGGGAGGCGTTCGGCCTTGCTCTCGCCCGTGACGAGAAAAATGATGTTCATGGCGTGATTAATCGCGGGCGGAGTCAAAGTGATTCGGTAACTACCCAGTTTCTCAACCCAGTTTGCGAGCACCCAGGTTTTCTGCTCGTTCAACGCGTCCGTGCCGGGGAAAAGAGAGGCGGTGTGGCCGTCTGGTCCCATGCCGAGCAGCACGAGATCAAACTGAGGAAATGGGGCAGGGTCAAAGAAAGTTCGCAAATCGTCTTCATACAAGCTCGCATCCGCGACGGCGTCCCCTTCTCCTAAGATTCGATGAACATTATACGAAGGGATGGGTAAATGCGACAGCATCGCTTCGTCAGCCGCGCGGTAATTGCTCTCCGGGTCTGTGGGTTCCACACAACGCTCATCCCCAAAGAAAATATGAACCTTGGGCCACTCAATGCGGTTTTTATACTGATCAGTTGCGAGCAGTTGGTACATCAGTTGCGGCGTCGATCCTCCCGCCAACGCGACGGAAAACAGACCACGGTCCGAGATTGAGCTGACGGCAATAGCGACAAAGCTATCCGCAGCCTCACGCGCAACTTGCTCCGGGTCTTCGAAAATCCTGACGTTTGCAGCGGTCCCTGTAGTTTCCATTTGAACCTACCTGTCGAAGTCGACAGCCGCGCTGGCCGCACCAAAGAGGGCTGTCTTGTCATCCAAGATTATGTGAACCGGAATACCAGCAGCCAAAGAAGACAACCTGCCCTTGTCAGTAAATGCTTTCATGAAGGTACCGTCTTTGAGTTTTTCGCGAATTTTTGGAGCAATACCGCCGCCGACGTAAAGGCCTCCCCCTGCCATCATCAGCAAAGCGAGATTGCCTGCCATTGCACCATAAACGGCCACGAACATGTCTAAAGCTTTAACGGCCAATTCGGATTTTTTTGACCGGGCTGCTGCGGAGACGGCAGCGGTTTTGTCGCCCGATGCAATTTCCGCGGCGAGCCAGGCAGGCTCTTCCGCAAATTTTCGGTCACGAAGAAAAGAATAGACATTAAAAAGACCAGGTCCGGAGAGCACGCGTTCGTAGCTAACATGCCCCTCGAATTTGTCGCTGAGGTACTGAAAAAGTTCTAACTCCAGCGGTGTCCGTGGCGCGAAATCGGAATGACCTCCCTCGGAAGGCATGGGGTGGTAATGGCCGTTGTTATAGAAAATTCCCGCCATCCCCAAGCCTGTTCCCGCGGCAATCAAGGCACGATTGCCGCCGGTCTTGGGTTCGCCGGTGTTGAGAGTCAGCAACTGCGAGTCTCCCAATGTTGCTATCCCATACGCCGTTGCTTCCAAATCGTTGATTAGCCAAACCCGATCGATCTTAAGCAAATGAGCGAGCGATTCGTCGCTGACAGTCCAGTTAAGATTTGGCGTTTTGGCGCGACCTTGGATTACCGGAGCGGCGATGCCAAAGCAGGCACGCGTAACTCCTGGCTCAGTTCCACCAATGAACTCCTGCAGAATGCTCTCCAGGGATTGGTAGTCGGCGCTCCGGAAAGTCTGATGCCTAATGACGGGGCCAAGCTCGCTCCCGTTCGTTTGAAAAAGAGCGATATTGGTTTTTGTTCCACCAATGTCTCCCGCGAGTATCATCTTTGGAAGCCTTAAGTGCTGCCGTCGGATATGTTCGAGTTCGAAACGTGACTGCGAATCGCCTCAACTAATTGCGCGGCCTGCGTCACTGCTTCCTCATAAATCGCATCGTGGGTAAGAAACGCAAGTTCGCGGCTCAGGCGCGCGGCTTCGCTGCGCATCTCGTAAGTGAGCACCCGACCCACGGAATGCTCGGTTCCAATCCTGGCTTCGGTTTGAAGTTTTGTGCCGCCGGCGCGCAGGGCGACATAGAACTCTGCCTCACCCTTCCTGGCTGAAAGGGTAACTGAGGAGATCATCCCATCGTTTAGCTCGCCGCTCTCGTCTCGCCGCAATGAAAGCACAATGCGTTGTTCCCCGCAGCGAAAATCACAGTTAATGACCCCATTTTCGCGTACGGCATTGCCAACAACTTGCCAGCCCAACCGCGCGGAGAGCCAACCACTAATCAACAATGCTTTAGGCGCGACCTCGTTTGGATCTGCATTCGGGGGATCATAACTGACCTCGAAGCGATCGACCGCGTCGAGCAGCGGCCGATAATCCGTTACATCCCAGAAGCTGGCGAGCAATGTGCGCCAGGACGTGAGCCGTCCCCAATTCAGGTCGCTGACGCGCAGGGCTCGCTTATTGGCCCGGATCATTTTGGCAAGATGAAGCAAATCCTCATGGGGGTGATCGAATGCTACCGAATCGATGACAATGCGATCGGACATTTGCGCCATTCGATCGAACAATTCATCGTCGTAGTGAGGAATGTCTTTCCACCAGAGGAACACCGGAACGTCAGGAACCAGAAGCGGTTCCACTGCGGTTGCCGCCGTCTCCACAAGCGGTCCAGCTGTTTCAATGGTGACCTGTTCCGCGCAAACCTGCTTGCCAGTCGCCCCTAAAAGCCGGCAACGCGTCGAAACGTAAGCTTCCAACTTGGGTTCCTTCGTCTCACGGTCTGCTATGAGAATCAGAATTCGTCCGGGATGCTGTTCGCCGACCAGGTCAAGCATTTCGTCGAGTTGCCCGCGATTGTCAGCCGGTGTGGTGTAGACGATTAAGTTCAGAGTGCAGGCGCGCGTGACCCCCGAGTCTGATGTGCCGTTGCCAGAGCCGCCGGCATCCGACCACATTGACGCCAGTTCCTTCTCGATCTTGTCCACATCTATACCTTTTGACGTCGAGACGTGGACTACGTTGACCTGTGTTTCTATCGGCATCGTTAAACTTTCGTCGATTTTGGAGTGCGGCGGCCCGGCGCCCCTTTGGCTTTTAGGTTCGCCAATCCAAAGCGGCGCCCGGCCGCCGCACTCCAAATTACGGTCGGCGCCAGCGCCTCCCGTGGCTCTCGATTAAATCATGAGAAGCTTGCGGACCCCAGGTCCCGGCTGCGTAATTCGGAAACGAAACTTCGTTTTTTGTAGCAGCCCATTCGTCGAGGATAGGCATGACAATTTCCCATCCGCGCTCTGTCATATCTTTGCGAGCGTAAAGCGTGGAATCGCCAAGAATGCAGTCAAGCAACAATCTTTCATAGGCTTCGGCAAGCTGTACGCCGAAAGACGACCCATAGCGAAAGTCCATATTCACGTCACGAATGTGCGTGATCTGACCGGGCACCTTAGCTGCGAACCGCAGAGTGATTCCTTCGTCAGGCTGAATGCGGATGATTAACTGGTTAGGGGCAACTAGTTCCATGACGTCCGCGCCGAAGAGTTGATGGGGTGCGGCCTGAAACTGAATCGCGATTTCTGTTACCCGCTTGGGAAGACGTTTGCCGGAACGGATGTAAAAGGGAACGCCTGCCCAGCGCCAATTGTCAAAGTAGACCGTGAGCATGGCAAACGTTTCCGTAGTTGAATCAGGAGCAACGCCTTCTTCCTGCCGGTAACCGGGGACAGGCTTCCCGGCGATGGAGCCGGGTCCATACTGGCCGCGCACACACTCTTTCCGAACACGTTCAGGCGTGAATTCTCGCGCCGCGGTCATCGCTTTCACCTTCTCATCGCGCACCGCCTCCGACCCAAGGTGCGCCGGTGGTTCCATGGCCACGAGAGACAAGACCTGAAACACATGGTTTTGGATCATATCACGCACGACCCCTGCACCCTCGTAATATCCGCCGCGGCCTTCAACGCCAACCGCCTCCGCATTTGTGACCTGCACGTGGTCAATGTATTGGCGGTTCCATAATGGCTCAAAAATACCATTAGCAAATCGAAAGGCGAGCAGGTTTTGAACGGTTTCTTTGCCCAGATAATGGTCAATACGATAGACCTGCGACTCGTCGAGATGTTCGAGAATCTGTTTGTTCAGTAGCTTCGCACTCTCCAGGTCGGTGCCGAAAGGCTTTTCGATGATTACGCGTACCCAACTGCCATCCTTTGCTTTCGCCAGGCCGGCCCGTCCAAGTTGCTCAACCGCTTGGGCGTAGAATCTCGGAGCGACTGAAAGGTAAAAGACCCGGTTGCCGGCGGTTCCGCGCTCCTTATCGATGCGGTCAAGTAGTTCAGCCAGCTTTTGATAATCGGCAGCGTTACCGATGTCCGCGGTCAGGTAGTAGATTCCCTGCGCAAATGAATGCCAGACTTCTTCGTCCACATGTCTGGCCTCGGAGAATTGCTCGACTGACTCTTTCATCTTTTGGCGAAAATTTTCGTCAGTCATTTCGGTCCTGGCCAGTCCGACTATCGCAAACTCGGCCGGGACCAATCGCTCCTGCACAAGCCGATAAAGAGCAGGAACAAGCTTTCGCTTGGTCAAATCTCCCGAAGCACCAAAGATGACGACGACGCAGGGTTCGGCCGTTCGTTCCAGTCGTATGCCCTGGCGTAAGGGATTTTCCATCACAGTGGAGGATGACATGATCGATCTCGGGTTATGAATGGCGCGGCCAAAAAAAGTGTGCCCGTGCGGCTGTTAGTAAATATTGTCTGTCTCAACCGCCTTCATTGTTTCTCCAGCATTTCTTCCCACTCAGTGTGTAAAGGGCCAAGTTGCGGCTTATCGACGCGCTCGTAAGTATGAGAACCAAAAAAGTCACGCTGCGCCTGTGTAAGATTCAACGGGAGATTCTCTGTTCGGTACATGTCGAAGTAACTGAGGCTGCATGCCATCGCCAGTACCGGTACGCCATGCTGCATCGCCGTGGTCACTGCCAGTCGCCAGTTTGGTTGAGCCTCTTCAACCCAGACTCTAAAGTTAGGATCGAGCACGAGATTAGGAAGGTCCTGCCGGCGCTGGTAAGCCTGCTTTATCTTGTCCAGGAACTGGGCTCGGATGATACAGCCGCCTTTCCAGATGCGCGCGACTTCACCAAGGTTTATGTCCCAATTCCATTTTTCCGACCCCGCCCGGATCAAGTTCATGCCCTGCGCATAGGAGCAAATCTTTGACGCGTAAAGCGCATCATGAATGGCATCGATCATCGCCCGCTTGTCGCCCGTATACTTTGCTCGGGGAGGCCCGCTAATCTGCTTGCTCGCTTCAACGCGGTCTTCTTTACGCGATGAAAGGGTCCTCGTGTCGATCGCCGCGTCGATCGTGGGCACCACGATACCAAGGTCAAGGGCAACCTCGCTGGTCCACTTGCCGGTGCCTTTTTGGCCGGCCTTATCGAGAATCAAATCGACCAGAGGCTTGCCTGTCTCCGGGTCTTTGACACGCAGAATCTTGGCAGTAATCTCGATTAGAAATGACTCCAGATCCCCACGATTCCATTCGTCAAAGATGTCGGCCATTTCAGCAGCTTCGAGGCCCAGCACATTCCGCATGATGTCGTAAGCTTCAGCAATCAGCTGCATATCACCATACTCAATCCCGTTATGCACCATCTTGACGAAGTGGCCGGCGCCGCCTGGCCCGATATAAGTTACGCAAGGACCATCGTCAACTTTTGCGGCAATAGCTTCCCAAATGGGTCGGATCTGTTCGTAGGCGTTACGATCGCCGCCCGGCATCAGTGAGGGACCCCATAGCGCCCCTTTTTCACCGCCCGATACCCCGGAACCGATGAAGTTAAGACCTTCAGCCTTCAACGCCTTCTCTCGGCGCTCGGTATCGACAAAAAAGGAATTGCCGCCATCGATGATGATGTCCCCTTTCTCCATAAACGGTTTTATCTGATCGATCGTCCAATCGACTGGGGCACCGGCCTTTACGAGCAGAATCGCCTTGCGCGGCCGCTCAAGTGAACGAACGAATTCTTCGGGCGACTTGGTTGGGATTACTTGCTTACCGTGGGCCCGTGCGACAAAACTATCCACCTTGGCGGGATCGCGGTTGAAGACGGCAATCGGGAAACCGTTTCGCTCGATGTTCATGGCCAGATTCTCGCCCATCACGGCGAGACCGATCATACCGATCTTAGCTGTCTTTGTGCTTTGTTCAGGAGTAGCCATTGATTTGTCCTCTTGTCTTGGAATGGAAGCAGGGAAGCCTGGTGCCTACCTCGTGGTCGCGCCAGAGCGTGGTACGGCCTCTGCAATCAGATCATGCAGCCGTTTTAGGCCTGCAGTGGTGTCGGCGCCCAGATCGACGCGAATCGCGCGCCGGTTGCGCGAAGCTAACGAGCGAAAATCACCCAGGGCCTGGGCCTGCTTTAGTGTGCTGAAAGTGTAGGGCTGACCTGGGATCGGAAGATCAGTTCTATCCGGGGCAGTTACCTGGATAAAGACCCCGGTGGGTGGCCCGCCTTTGTGCAGTTGTCCGGTCGAGTGCAAGAACCTTGGTCCGTATCCGGTGGTTGTGGCGCAGCGTGTGGTATCGCGCAAGTGCGTGCGCATCTTCTGGATTAACGACTCGTTTTCAGGTGTCTCTTCAATGTAGTTAAGCAACGCGATGTAGTCGCCGGCACCGGCCCGCTCCAGATGCGCGCGAATAGCATCCAAGACAGATGAAGCAGGAAGCGCCGCACGGGTTTTTTCGTCGCAGTGGACGGTCAGCGTGCCGTCTGTGACCAGCACCGGCTGTTCTTCGAGCTTGCCTTCCTTTCCAAATTTCTCCAGAAGTTCCTTCGTTGCGTCCTTCGACTCCTGCACATTCGGTTGATCGAACGGATTGATGCCAAGGCGGTAGCCGGCAAAAGCCGTGGCAATCTCCCACAGGAAAAACTCTTCTCCCAGATCGTAGAGGTCGGTCAGTCTGCGGTAGATTACCGGGTGGCCGGCGGCTTCCAGTGCCTTTAGCTTTAGCTCAACTTCGCTGTCGAGCTTGCCAACTGCAATCGAGGCAAACAGCCTGTCATTGCCATAAACGGCAGGCGATCCTAGTGGCTCACCCGCTACCGGCACGATTCCTTTGCCTTCTTTGCCGGTACTTTCGGCAAGTAGCTGTTCTACCCAGAGACCAACCGAGGAGATCTTCGGATCCGCCACAATAGTGAGTTTATCGCGCCCGGCTTTCGCACACTCGCCCATGATTGCGCCAAGTCGCGCACCGGGATTGTCCGCAGCCGGCACGACTGAGGCGCAAGAATGAACAATCCTTTCTGCACGATCCAGCAGCTTCTTGATATCTAACCCCATCAGGGCAGCAGGCACCATGCCGAAATAGGAGAGTGCTGAGTAGCGTCCCCCGATGTCGGGTGGATTCAGAAAGATGCGTCTGAATTTGTCGGCCTTCGCCATCTCCTCCATCAAGGTTCCTGGATCCGTGATTGCGATAAAGCATTCACCCGGGTTCTCTTTTCGCTTGCCGACCTGGTCGTACCAATATTTATAGAAAACTAAAGGCTCGGTCGTCGTGCCGGATTTCGACGAGACGATGAAAAGGCATTTTGTGATGTCGATTTGATCAGCAATATCGCAGAAGGCGTCAGGGTCAGTTGAATCGAGCACCAGGAGTTCGGGAAACCCGTCCTGGCGGCCGAAAGTCTGCCGCAAAACTTCCGGGCAGAGGGACGAGCCGCCCATGCCGCAAACCATCACATGCTTGAACTCGCTTACATTACGGACGCGGTCCACGAATTGAATGAGATCATCTTCAACGCCAATCATTTGGTCGGGCACGGTCAACCAGCCAAGGGCGTTCTTGATAATCTTCTGATGGGCTTCGTCCTGCTTCCAGAGCGAGGCGTCCTTGTGCCAGATGCGACGCATCACATCGCCCTTTTCGGCTTCCTTGATCGCAGCAGCAACGGCGTCAGAATACTTTCCCAGCGTTGCGGTCAATCTTTCATTGATGCCTGATAGCATGGCGTCGCGCTTGGATTCGATGGAATCAGCGAGCGTGTCGAACGAAGTAACGAAGGATGCCAGACCGTCTTTCTGTAGCTTCTCTGTGACAGCTTTGAGATCAATGCCGACCTCCTTGAGTTTGCCAACGAGCGCGCGACATTCGTCCACGCCTTGTTCGAGCGTCGGGGCAACTTTGCCATGATCGCGGATTGCCGTGTAGGTCGCTGGCGGGACAGTGTTGACCGTCTGTGCTCCAATCAAGTTGTCCACGTAAAGGACGTCTGAATAACGTGGATTTTTCGTGCCTGTAGAAGCCCACAGGCAGCGCTGCACTTGCGCGCCCTTAGCTTTCAGCTTAGCGAAACGCTCACCGTGAAATATCTCCTTGAACTTTGCATAGGCGAGTTTTGCATTAGCGTTCGCGGCCTTCCCCTGCAAGTTCTCCAGCTTTGTCTTTTCTTCAGGCGTCGCGGCATGACGTGCTTTGTAATCGAGATCCGTGTCAATCATCGAATCAACGCGTGAAACGAAGAAACTTGCTACCGATGCGATGTGATCCACGTTTTTGCCCGCGGCGGCGCGACGTTCCAGGCCTTTGATAAATGCTTCAGCGACTTGTTCGTAATTCTCAATCGAGAAGATCATCGTGACGTTAATGTTGATACCCCGCGAGATCGACTCCTCGATGGCAGGCAAGCCTTCCTGCGCTGCGGGAATCTTGATCATGACATTCTTGCGGCCGAGCCGTTTAAACAAGCGATCCGCTTCGTCAATGGTACCTTGTGTGTCGTAAGCGAGCTTCGGATTGACTTCGAGGCTTATATACCCGTCAATACCGTCGGTCTTGTCATAAACTGACTTCAGAATATCGGCTGCGCGTCCAATGTCATCAACGACGAGATCTTCGTATATCTCAGACACACTTTTGCCCGCCTGGACGAGCGTTCGCATCTGCTCGTCATAGTCGGTAGACCCGGTAATCGCTTTCTCAAAGATCGTGGGGTTACTCGTAACGCCGCGCAGATCGTCCTGCTCAATCTTCGTGGCCAGATCGCCGCTGGTCAGCATTGCTCGCCGAATATTGTCGTACCAGATGGACTGGCCAAGTTTCATGATTTCAACAAGAGGATTACTCATTAATGGCTCCTTTAAGATGGCTAGCAGTTAAGGGGTCCCGGAGAAAGACAATTACCAAGCTCTAGCCCTTGAATTTTTGGATTTCGCGCTTCGCTGTTTCGACGACATTCTCGACTGTGAAACCGAACTTTTTCGTTAACTCTTTCAGCGGCGCGCTGGCTCCGAATGTCCTCATGCCGACGATTGCCTCGTTGCTGCTGGCATACCGCTGCCATCCGAATCTTGCGGCCTGTTCGACGGCGACGCGCGCCTTTACGGCTGGAGGAAAAACCTGATCCTTGTACGCCTCATCCTGATGCTCGAAAAGTTCCCACGAAGGCATGCTAACTACGCGCGCTTTTACCCCACCGGCGACCAGCGTCTCATATGCCGCAACGCAAAGGGAAACCTCGGTGCCAGTGCCCATCAAAATGACATCGATTTGACCGTCGGGCCCGGCGGAATCGGCGAGCACGTATGCACCATACCTGGTATTTTCCGCACCGGCATACTTGGTGCGATCAAGCGTAGGCATGGCCTGCCGGCTAAGAATAAACACCGCGGGCTCGTGCTGGAATTGCATGACAACACGCCAGGCTTCAGCTAATTCATTTGCGTCTCCCGGACGCATCACGATCAGGCCGGGAATGGCACGTAAACTCGCGATTTGCTCGACCGGCTGGTGTGTCGGTCCGTCTTCGCCGACGCCGATTGAGTCATGAGTGAAAATGTGAATCGTAGGAATCTCCATGATCGCGCTGAGCCGGATTGCGCCGCGCGCGTAATCGGAGAAGATCAAAAAGCCCGAACCGTAAGGGCGAATTTTGGAGAGCGCGAGCCCATTCAGAATTGCGGACATTTCGTGCTCACGAATGCCAAAGTGAAAGTTGCGCCCTGAGTGATTTTCGGCGGTGAAGTCGCCCGCGCCGTCGAAGGTTAGCCGCGTCTTGGTAGAGGGCGCCAGGTCGGCTGAACCGCCGATCAGCCAGGGAACGTTTTTCGCAATCGCGTTGAGCACTTTCGCTGAAGCATCGCGACCAGCGAGACCTTTGGTATCAGCGGGAAATGTAGGAATGTCCTTATCCCAACCGTCAGGTAGTTCTCGTTTCTGCATCCGCACCAGTTGATCTGCCAGTTCAGGGAACGCCTGCTTGTACTCCGCAAGCCTGGCGAACCACTCATTGCGTTGCTGTTTGCCGCGCGCGCCAAGGCGGTCGCGGAAGTGACGCCGCACCTCATCGGGAACGAGAAACTTCTCGTCCTCCGGCCAGCCGTAGTTGCGTTTGGTTAATTTGATGTGCGCCCCACGCTATGTGGCTGTCGACGATTATCAGTGTGGGTCGATCATTCTCTTTCCTGGCGACATCAAAAGAGCGTTTCAGCATGTCGAGGTCGTTGGCGTCGCCCACGCGCGTAACGTTCCAGCCGTAGCCGATGAAGCGAGTCGCCACATCTTCCGAAAAAGCCCACGAGGTATTGCCTTCGATCGTGATCTTGTTGTTGTCGTATATCCAGCAGAGGTTGTCGAGTTTGAGGTGAGCTGCCAGCGAAGCGGCCTCATGGGAAATTCCTTCCATCATGCAGCCGTCGCCGCAAAGAGCGTAGACGTTATAGTTGAACATCTCAAAGCCTTCGCGGTTGAAGTAAGCTGCCTGCCACTTCGACGCGATCGCCATCCCTACGCTTGTAGCAATGCCCTGTCCCAGTGGCCCGGTAGTCGTCTCGATCCCGGAGGTCCAACGGTATTCGGGATGTCCGGGGCAGCGACTATCAAGCTGACGAAAGCTCTTAATGTCATCAAGAGTTACTGATGGCTTGCCGGTTGTCTCGTATTTTGCATTGACGGCTTTGACGCCCGTCAGGTGCAGCATGCTATAAAGCAACATTGAAGCGTGCCCCATCGAGAGCACGAAGCGGTCGCGGTTTGGCCAGATTGGATCCTCAGGATCGAAGTGTAAGATTTCATTCCAGAGCAGATAGGCTACGGGAGCCATTGCCATTGGCGTGCCGGGGTGTCCGGAGTTGGCAGCCTGTACCGCATCCATCGAGAGCGTGCGGATGGTATTGACGCAGAGCGTATCGAGTTGGGCAGGGGAAGGAATCGCGGCGGTCGCTTCCATGGATAATCTGGGCCTCCTGGTTGATAAGGTTTTGCATGCACAACCGCTGGGCCATGCGGCTCAGCGGCCAAGAAGTCTTTCGAACAAAACGATCTGATTCGGGGCGGGTGACCGATACTCCTGAATGACTGACGGTACCTCCGCGAGATTTATTGTGGCAGCTAGGGACGAGGTGCTAACCAGATAAACCCACTGGCTACGTGATTATTTCGCGTTCGAGCGCGGCGGATGTTATCACAGAAAGCCAAATTCTATAAGCCGCTACCGCGCAGGTTTTTTCCTGTACAATTTTCGAGTCAATTCGTGTATAAATGCCTTCTAGTCAAAATAGGTGTATAAATACGCCGTCTGGCAAGAGGGGTTCATCCATAGCTGCAGTCGAATCATCCTCGCACTAGGTTACTTCTCCATGCACGTTATTAGGTATGCCTGAACAAATTACTAATCACGCCAAAGTTCTTGACGCGATCCGCAGCGTAGAGCTGATCGACGAGCTGGTCGAAAAACAGAACGGCAGTTTCACATACGAGCTGGATCTTGAGGTAATCGCCTACGGTCGCAATTACACTGGCAAGAAGGTCGGACCGTATGCGAGCCTTTTCGTTTATGAGCCAGGCGAGGCAGTTATACGCCAGGGTGAGTGGGGCGGAAATAGCTTCTATATGCTTGTTGACGGAAAACTGGATGTCTATATCGAACCGAGCGATGGTAGTACTCCGAGGAAGGTCAACGAAATCCAAAGGGGCCGCAGTTTTGGCGAAATGTCGGTGCTTGCCGGACTACCGAGAAACGCGACTATCGCAGTTCCTGCGGAAGACGGCGGAGCGACAGTGCTTAAGATCGACCGGCCCGCCCTGCGGTTACTGAGAAAGCTCCCCAAGTTTGGCAAAGCGCTGGACGCTACCTATCGTGAATATGGCATGAAACGAACGCTTGAGGAGATCAGCCAGGCGACAGGCGGCGCTTTCAGTCACGAGATGATCCAAAAGCTGGAGCAGATAGGTGAGTTCAGAGTTTATGGCAAACAGCACACAGTGGTTCGCGAAGACGGACTGATTGATCGGATAGTTTTCATCAAGAATGGCTGGGTCAGAAGATCGCGGGGAGCCGGCGCTGTGCCCCATATGGCCGACATGATGATGGAGGTCGGCCAGGATTTTGGTGTCGATTTTCTCGGTGCGGGCAACTGTCTCGGATTGGAAGGGCTGCGCGGAGAAGAACGATGGCATTACACGGCCACTGTGCTGGCTCGAACAGAGCTATTGGAGATTCCAATTGCGGTACTGCGTGCTGATCGCGCCCTCCACGACGCCATTTACGGAACCTTCTCGGTGTTCTCCAAGGCGGACGACGATGTGCGACTGGAAGGGCATAACGACCCGCGAATCATCACCGCGGTCGGCAAGGAGATTGATACGGGACTTATTGACGGCGCCAATCTGCTCGTGATGGATATGGATTTATGTATCCGCTGCGGCAACTGTTCTTTGGCATGTCATAAGGTCCATGGACAATCTCGCCTGTTGAGACGGGGAATTCACATTGAGAGGCCTGTCAAACCAAAGAGTAAGTCAATTCAGCACGTGCTGGCGCCGGCAGTCTGCTTGCATTGCCAGGACCCCGAATGTCTTACTGGGTGTCCTACTGGCGCAATTGGTCGTTTTCCTAATGGTCAGATCGATATCGATCCAAAAACGTGTATCGGCTGCGGCGATTGCGCAACACAGTGTCCTTACAACGCGATCTCCATGGTGCCGCGACAGCCGGGGACACCGCACACGCAGCCCTTTAACTTGCGGCTTAAGGATTGGTTCAGCCTTGCGCCGCCAACACTCCCTCCCGAAGTGACGGATACCGAAAACCTATTGGCGGTCAAATGCAATCTCTGCAATAACACACCCCTTAATCCGGTAGGCGCACGCAAGCCGGCTTTCTCCTGCGAAGAGAGTTGTCCGACCGGTGCGTTACTGCGGGTGAACCCGAAGGAGTACTTTCAAGGGACCGAGCGCGCGATTGGGCTAATTTATCGCGATCAAACACACGCGATCGGACGAAACATTCACAAGAGCGACTATGTAGCAAAGCTTTACCACATTACCGGAATTATGGTGACGCTCGTGCTCGCATTTGCCACCATATGGGCGGCACGAAAATACACGCTCGATGGACGCCTGGCAGGCACGTGGTTAACTGTCCGGTGGATTACCGGGATCGTGGGTCTTGGGGGGATCGCGGGATTGATGACTTACCCCGCGCGCAAGCAGGTTTACAGGCGCCGCGCTGTCCCACTTCGTTACTGGATGCTCGTCCATGTCTATCTCGGGGTTATCGCGGGCATCCTGCTGCTCCTACATGGAGGCAGAAGTTCGGGCGGCCTGCTCACTTCGATGTTGATGGTTTCATTTGACCTGGCGATTCTTTCCGGACTATTCGGTATTGCGTGCTATGTCATTGTGCCTCGAATCATGACGAGCATTGAAGGGGATCCATTGCTCATTGAAGACTTGAAAGCACGGCGGGGTGAACTGCGTGACAGCCTGGCTATGATCGATACCAGCGATGACGACCTGCGCAGATTGATCGAAAAGAAGGTGCGCAAGAAGTTTCTCTCGTTAAGGTACCTGCTGCGGCAGTACGTGCGCCGTGAAACGCTCTCGGATCTGCTTGCCGAAGCACGCGGGAAGTTTGAAGGCCAGGCCTCTGGTTTAAGCGATCCGAAAGCTCGACGCCAACTGATCGAGGCGGTGGAAACCACCGCCACTCTGCGGCGCGTGGATTCGCTTATTTATCTGCATCAACTGCTCAAACTGTGGCTTGCTCCACACGTGGTTACGTCTGCAATAATGCTCTCGCTGATGATCGTGCACATTATCCAGGTTGTATTTCTCGCGGTACGTTAGTCTATTCCGTTTGTTGGAGAATTTCTCATTTCTCAGCGGCAAGACAGCATTTTCATAATCGTTCGCCAGGATCGGGGCATTGATCCGACAACTCTTTCTTTGGAGATGTTGAGGATCGGGCGCGATCCAGGGTCCGATCTTTTGCTAAATCACCCCACGGTGTCGCGTCTGCACGCGGGCATAAGAGAGATCGAGGGACGGTTTTATCTATTCAATCTCAGCCCCTCGAATTCAACCACGCTCAATGGGAATCTCGTGGCAATTGAGCAGGCCGAAGCGCTTGCGAACGGTGATCAAATCCGAATAGGCCCTTTTTTCCTTCACGTGAACAGGAAGGATGAAGCGCTTGAGGTTACAGTTACCCTGCAAATCGGCCTGCGCATTGGTCAAGCCGAAGGGCGCAAGCCTACGCCGGCGATTGCCAGGCAGGCACCCGCTTCCCGCGAGGTAGCGCACGCTCTCGACCTTTTCTGGGGCAAACGTTCGCGCGAGAAAGCCGCGCGCCAGTCACGACTTCACCCGCAGCAGCCCCCTCGATTGGGAAAAGCTCGGTTTAATTGGACGCCGACGCGGGACCTCGTCCGTCCCTGGCCGTTCTCGGTTTTCATCTGGTCGATCGTCACAATCGGCGCCCTGTCCGTTGCGGCTGCCTATAGGTACACATCTGCCTACTCGCCCGCGCCAATCTCAGACT
>WNGE01001178.1_pt1 | contig 33416 bp, 24 predicted proteins | sample 5400651 | NCBI WGS metagenome assembly WNGE01 (sample SAMN13153370, study PRJNA577476) | soil metagenome | isolation source: 60 cm soil or saprolite under grassland replicate 2 | place: USA:California | collected 2016-06-15
ACCCCGCCAAGCACCCGCTCAAAATGATCAAGCAACCGCTCGATCCGCGGCCGGTCGAACAAATCAGTCGCATACTCCAGCTGAACCGTGACAGCCGACTCCGTCTCCAAAACATTGATCGCAACATCGAAACGCGCCGACCCGAGCTCGGCGGTCACGATCTCGCCGGTAAGGCCAGGCAACGTTATCCGTTGGAGCATCTGGCTCGGCAGCAACCCGAAGCAGACCTGGAACAGTGGGTTGCGGCTCGGATCACGCGGCGGTTGCACCCGCTCGACGACCTTCACGAAAGGCACGCTTTGATGGTCGTGCGCGGCCAGGGTTACGTCCTTCACCCTGGCCAGCGTCTCGCGGAAGGACGGATCGCCGGACAGGTCGGTGCGCAGAACCACCATGTTGGTGAAGAACCCGATCAGCGGTTCGAGCTCGACACGCTCGCGTCCCGCTGTCGCCGTGCCCACGACGATGTCGTCCTGCCCGGTATAGCGGGCCAGCAGGACATCGAAGCCGGCCATCAGCGTCATGAACAAGGAGACGGAGTTTGCCCGGGCCAGCGCCCGCAACGCCGACACGAGTGTGGCCGGGAGCGCGCGGTCGATCACTTCGCCGCGAAAAGTCGGCACCGGTGGGCGCGGGCGGTCAGTGGGGAATTGGAGGGTGGGCAGGCTCGAAAGCCGCTCTTCCCAGAACCGCAGATGTCCCTCGAACTGCGCCCCGCCCGCGCGCTCGCGCTGCCACGCGGCGAAATCCGCGTACTGCACTCCTAGCTCGGGCAGCTCAGGCGGCCGCGGCGTGACAAAAGCTGTGTAGAGCTCGGCGAGCTCGGTGACGAACAGCGAAGCCGACCAACCGTCCGAGCAGATGTGGTGCATGGTGGCGCTGAGGACATGATCGTCGTCGGCCCGCCGGTAAAGCGCGAACCGGATCATTGGCCCGTGCTCGAGGTTGAAGCTGGCGCGGGCTTCGGCGGCCATGAGCTTTGCGAGTTCATCCTCGGTGCCCACGGCAAGCACGCGGAGCCGGACCGGCGTCGGCGGTTTGACGAGCTGAACCGGTGAGCCGCCGCGGGCCTCGATGCCGGTGCGGAGCGCCTCGTGCCTGGTGATAATGACGTTGAGCGCATGTTCGAGTGCCCCGGCGTCGAGCCTGCCGCGCAACCGCAGGCCAAACGGGATGTTATAGGCCCGCAGCCCAGGAGCGAAGCGCTCCATGAACCATAACTGCTCCTGCGCGAACGACAGCGGTGCCGCCTCACCCGCCTCGGCGGGTCGCCGCTGAATCGGCGCGGCACCCGAGTCCGCCCGCCGTGACCGGCGCAGCCGCCCCCGCGCCAGGCTCAGCCGACGTTCGAGATCCGCTATTTCGGTCGCTAGACGTGCGCGTTCGTCATCATTGGCTCCCGAGCTTCCCGCTGAGGGATGGTTCACGTTCAGGTGCCTCCTCGGTGGGCTCTTCCGTACGCGCAGTTAGCACCAGGCGACCGCGGCGGCTGCGCCGATGGCAGGCGTGCACCGTTGGTGGATCGGCCCTTTGCGGCGCTCCGCTGCGACAGGATTCTCTCGCCAGAATCCTTAGCCGACGCCGACGCCTTCGTAGGGTACGTCCGGCGTCGCAGGCCAATCAAGACCATCGCGCCGACGCTGGCCGGTGCCTTCTGGCTTAGCCGGATGCCTTCTCGGCCGCATAGATACCGACCAGGTCGTGCAGCTCGAACCCGCCGGAGGCGGGCCGGCGGATCAGGCTGGCCGCAGCGAGCCTGTCGAGCAGCCGAGCCGCGACAGCTTCGTCGGTGTTGAGCAAGGCCGCCACGTCAGCGGAGGTGAAGCGGGACCGTCGCAGCGGGGTGAGCACGGCCAAAAACCGCCGAAGACCGGGGTCGAGTGCCGCGTAAGAGATGTCGAACGACGCTTGAAGCGCAGCGGCCGAATCGCCGTCCACAGTGAGCTTGGCGATCCGGTTACCCGCCTTCAGATCGGTGACGTAGCTGCCAAGCGTCCGGCTGGGGCATCTCGCGAGATTCGCCGCGGCGATCCGCAGCGCGAGCGGCAGATACCCGCACACCGCCGCGAGTTCCGCAGCGGCCGTAGGCTCCGCGGCCACCCGGTCCGCGCCCAGCCTGCGGCTGAGCAGCGCCACCGCCTCGGGCGGCGCCAGCACGTCGAGCACGTACCCAACTGCGTTGTCCAGCGCGATCAGCCCACGCAGGTCATTGCGGCTCGTGGTCAGCACAGCGCAACCGGGCGTGCCGGGTAACAACGGCCTGACCTGCGCAGCGTCGGTCGCTTCGTCAAGGACGATCAGCACCCGCCGGTCGGCGAGCCAGGAACGGTAGGCCGCTTCGCGCTGGTCCAGCCCCTTGGGGATCGAACTGGGACACAGGCCAGTTGCGAGCATCAGGTCGGCCAGCACGGCGGCCACATTGCGGGGTCTGCCGCCATTGCCGGTGAGCCGAGCGTAGAGCTGCCCGTCGGGAAACGCTGCGCGGATGCGGTGCGCCACCCGGGTGGCGAGCGCGGTCTTGCCGACGCCGGGCAGGCCAGAAATCGCCGCGACAGGCACCGTGGGTTCCGTGCTGGTGAGCGCCGCGGATATCTGTTCGGTCGCTGGGGCGCGACCGATGAAGTCACCGATTTGCCGCGGGAGCTGGCATTGCGTGACCCAGGTGCCCGGGCAGCCGTGCGCGGTCGGCACCACCGGGCCAAGGCCGGTGGCGAGATGGCCGCGCAGGCGGCCCTGTCCGGGCGCGCCGTCGTGTCCGGGCGTTGGCCCGGCGCCGCCCGGCCGGACATCGCGGCTCACACCGGCGGCGCGACCGTTGGCCGCGTGGCTGTTGCCGGTGTAGCTGTCGGCAGCCGCGTGGCTGTCGGTGGCGCGGCTGTTGGTCGCATGGCCCGCCCACCGGCCGTGCTGACTGGGCGCGTCGGCACGTGCGGCCGAGCGGTCTGATAACGCCGCCTCATGCAGCTCACGTAGCTCGTCGCTTGGTTCGATGCCCAGCTCTCTGGTGAGCAGCTGCCTGACCCGCCGGTAAGCGGCAAGCGCGTCGCAGCGCCAGCCGGTCTTGTACAGCGCGAGCATGAGCAGGTACCAGTACCTTTCGCGCAGTGGGTGCTCGCCCACCAGGGCACGCAGTTGGGGTATGACCTGCCGGTGATGACCAATTGTCAGCTCGATCTCGATCCGTCGCTCCATCGTGAGCAGCCGTTGCTCCGCGAGCATGGAGATCTCGCCACGGCGAAGCACGTCGGATTCGATATCGGACAGCGGTGGCCCCCGCCACAACGCCAGCGCCTCGCCGAACTGGCGCGACGCGGCTGCGAGCTGGTCGGCGTCGGCCGATCTTTCGGCCGACTCGACAAGCCGACGGAACCGCAGCAGGTCAACTGCCTCAGGCGGAACCGCGAGAAGGTAGCCACCAGCCACGGTGCGGATGAGCTCGCGACCTGCTCCGTCGCCGAGTGCCCGCCGCAACCGCATGACGTATGCCTGTACGGTGCCGCGCGCGCCCCTCGGGGGCCGGTCATCCCAGAGGAACTCGGTCAGCTCATCGATCGCCACGTTCTTGTTGGCTCGCAAGATCAGCGCAGCCGCCAGAGTGCGCTGCTTGGCAGGCCGGACCGGTACCACACCGTCGACCGTCCGGATTCTGAGCGGGCCGAGGATGCCGAAGTCCACCCAGTTATGCACCGATCCTTCCGACCGTATGTCGCATAAGTCCCTGACTACACGGAAATCTCCCTGGGATGCCAGTATTCCCCGTAGCCGGCCTGGGCTAACAGGCGGCGACCGGATCAACATGACGGCAGTCACGCGCCACGGGCTTCGCAGCCACCGTTGTGGTGGCGCGCCCGCGCAGCCGTTACGTATCCTGCTTGTCGCGGGCTGCCTGAGACCCGCAGGCCGCGTGCGGCGCCGGCCCGGCCGACGCCGACGCCGACGGGGTCAGGCTGGCTCGCTTCCCCACCAGGTGGCCAGGCCGACCGTGCGGTAGCCGGCCGAGGCGTACAGCCAGAACCCGTCGGTGGTGGCCGTCAGGCAGCTGGTCCGGCCGGGGTAGTAATCGAAGACCGCTTCAAGCAGAGTGCTGCCGACGCCGCGCCGTCGCATCGCGGGCACCACGGCCATTCCGTACAGCCCGACCATGTGTCCGTCATCGAAGGTGGCGCAGCAGCCAGCCGGCCCGCAGTCGCGCAGGCCCAGCCACATCACCCAGCCCGGGATGCGCGCGGGATCGGGGGGAAAGAGCACGCCCGGGCGCCACGGCTGAAGTGACGTAAGGGGCAGGCAGTCCACCATCAGCCGCTCGACGGTGTTGACGTCCGCGGGCGATGTGGCGATCGCGACCCGGATGGATCCCGCGGCTTGATCGCCACCAGTTGCCCGGGTCCTTTCCCGCGCTGCCCCGGTGCCCGCGATGCCGTCCGCCGCACCGGTCCGCGCGTCCCGCACCATGACAGGAATCCTTGCCCACGGTGTGAATCCGTAGTGTTCCAGCGGCAGGGTTCCGAAGGTGTCCTCCACGACAAGCGGCCTGCCGGGCATGTGCTCTGCGGCTAACTCGGTCATCCGGCTGATCGCGGCGGCCGGATCCGCTGACGGCCTGGTGATTACCACCCGGCATCCGCGGTTGCCCACGTCGGCGATCACGTAATCCTCGTGCCTGTATGACCAGCCACGCCGCGCCTCGCACAGTGCCAGGAGGTTCTCCGCCGCATTGGCAGCTGCCGACAGATGCGACTGGTACGGCATGCCACCGATAATCACACGACGGTCACATGCCGTGTCGGCGGGCATCAAGGTGTCACCCATACGTCAACTCGCCGTCAATAAACCGTCAACGGCCAGTTGCACAATGAGGGCACTCCTTGATCCGCACTCAAAGGAGGGGCTCATGGCTCCCGGTACAGGGTCGCTGTGATAGCACGCCCTGCTCCGCGGGCATTGTACCGGTGCTCGTTCACACCGGACGTTCCGGCCGGCCTACTGGAAGCGCACGGCCATTCTCAATGGGTCAGGTAAAAGAGAAATCAATGTGCGGAATCCGAAGTAGCGGCCGGGTATTCGTTCAGGGAGGCCCCGGAAAATGCGCATGTTAAGCAGCAGCTCGGCTGAGCTCGCGCCTGAGTTCGGCGTCCAAGCCGGCCGGTGGGAACAGTACGTAAACCTGGGTGCAATGCCGTTCGGCGCGATGTGGTGCGTGGTCCCGCCGGGCGGCCGCACCAATACAGACTGCCATCCGGAGCGTGAGCTTGTGGTCGTCGTGCAGGGCGGTGGGGAGGTTTTGGCGAGCGGTGGCAGCCAGAGCGCCCAGGCAGGATGCGCTGTGCTCATGGACAGCGGCGAGGAGCATGTGCTGGTGAACCAGTCAGCCGACGACCCGCTTGTCGTGCTGAGCCTGTACTGGTTGCCGGGGGATGCCGCAGATGAAGCCTGACGTCAGCTCATCCGGGCCCACGATCATCACCGCCACCGCGCCCACCCCGAACGGCCCGCTACACGTTGGCCACATGAGCGGCCCGTACCTTGCCGCGGATATCGCGGCCCGCGCAGCTCGCGCCCGTGGCGAGAACGTGCTCACCGTGAGCGGCCTCGACCCGCACCAGAACTACGTGCCGGCCAAGGCCGCCATCGAGGGCCGCAGCACTGGCGAAGTGCTCGACGAGTACGAGACGCTGATCCGGCAGGCGCTGCGGGCAGCGCGGGTGAGCTACGACGTGTTCATCGACCCGAGGGCCGATGGCGGCTACCGCGCCGCGGTCGCGAGCCTGCTTGATGAGCTCGTTGCGAGCAAGGCGGCGGTGGTCGAGGAGGTCACGCTGGCCCGCTGCGCGGGTTGTCGCCTGACCCTGCACCACGCGCACGTGACCGGCGGCTGCCCACTTTGCGGGGCTCAGTCGGGCGGGGGCACGTGCGAGGGCTGCGGTGCGTTCACCACGGCGACGAACCTTCGCGACGCGCGGTGCGCCCGCTGCGGCGGCCCGCCAAGTCCGCTGCGGGCGGAGATCCCGCTGCTCCGGCTGGAGAACTACCGCGAAGCCTTGACAACCACGTGGGCGGCGGCCGCGCTGCCGTACCGCGTGTGTGCGCTGATGGAGCACTACCTTCGCGCCGGGCTGCCCGACGTTCCGCTCGCCTACCCAACCGACTGGGGGATCGCCTACGGGCCGGAGGGACAGCGGATCGACGTGTGGGCGGAGATGGGGCTTGGGCTGCTCAGCCAGGTGGCCGCGAGATTCGACCCCGCGGCCCATACCGCGGACGGCTACATCGCCGCCTGGCGAAAGGCGGGGCGATGCTGGCATTTCCTCGGCATCGACAACGCTTTCTACTTCGGCCTGCTGTTCCCGGCGACGTTCGCCGGCGCGGGGATGGCGCCTGGGTGGCTCGGTGGCTTGGTCGTCAACGAGTTCTACAGGCTCGACGGGCTGAAGTTCTCCACCAGCCGCAACCATGCGGTCTGGGCACACGAGCTCTTCACCGGTGAGGATCCAGCCATGGTCCGGCTGTACCTGTGCTGGGACCGCCCCGACCGGTACGAGAGCGACTTCACCCCCCGGTCGTTCAATGCGTTCCGCAACTGGATCACGCCAGCGCTGCGGTCGGGTACCGGACTGCCCCCCGATCTGGCCGAAGCGGAGCTCACCCGCGCCAGCGAGGCGCTCGGGTTTGCGGGATTCGATCCCGCGCTCGCGCTGCGGTGCCTGGTGGGCGCCGCGGGAGCGGGCGCGGCGCCGCTGCTGCTCGCCGCGCTGACGGGTGAGGAGACCGCGCTGACGGGTGAGGAGACCGAGCTGACGGGTGAGGAAACGGAGACATCGCGATGACCGGCCACGATGCCCCACACTTCCATACCGTCGGCGTGGGCGCGGGCCCGGCGAACCTGAGCCTGGCCGCGCTGTTCGAAGCGGTGACGCCCGACCGCATCGCGCTGTACGAGGCGCAGCCCGAACCGGCCTGGCATGGCGGTCTGTCGTTTCCCGGTGTCAGGATGCAGACCGGATGGCTCAAGGACCTGGTGTCGTTGGTCGATCCATCGCACCGGCTGTCGTTCCTGAGCTACCTCGTCCGCACCAAGCGCGCGTTCACATTCCTGAGCGCGCAGTACTCCGACATCCCGCGGCTGGAGTACATCCGCTACCTGGAGTGGGCCGCCGGCCAGCTCGCTAACGTCCACTTCGGCAGGCGGATCGACAAGGTCTGCTTTGATGAGGGGTTCTGCCTGTACCGCGGCGGCGAGCTGGTCAGCCACGGCGATCACCTCGTGGTGGCGATCGGCAGCAGCGCGCGGGTTCTGCCTGGCCTCGCAGACCTGGACGCCGACCGTGTCGCTGTCGCCGATGAGATGACGGCGCGGGTCGAGCAGCTGGATCTGCAGTTAGACGACAGGATCGCGGTGGCGGGAGGCGGCCAGACCGGCGCGGAATGCGTGCTTGAGCTGCGCAGGCGCGGTTTCTCTGACATCCGGTGGTTTGGCAGGCGCCCCTGGTTCGCGCCGCTCGACGATTCACCGTCGGCAAACGAGATGTACCGGCCAAGCTACGCCGCGTTCCTGAACCGCTTGCCGGTCGAGCGCAAGCGCGAGCTGGTCAAGGAGCAGGTCCTGACCAGCGACGGAATCTCGGCGGGCACGCTGCGCGCGCTGTTTCAGGACAACTACGAGGATCTGCTGCGCACCGGTCAGGCGCCGATCACCTTGCTGCCTGGCCGATGGGTTGTCGGTGGCGAGCGCCACGGCACGGGCGTGCGGCTCAGTGCCCGCGGGCCGCATGGCACCGAACACCACGACGTCCGGTTTGTCGTCGTGGCGGTGGGCCGGCGACCCGCGCCGCTGCCGTTCGATGACCGCTTGCGCGAGATGGTCGACTCCGACGAGAGGGGCAGCCCGATTGTGGAGGAGGATTACTCGCTACGCTGGAAAGGCCAGGACAGCCATAAGATCTTCGTCCAGAACCGCGCACGGTACGTGCATGGTCTCCCGGACGCCAACCTGAGCCTGCTCCCCATGCGCAGCGCGATCATCATTAACTCGCTTTTCGGCCGGTCGGTGTTCGAGTTCGCAGACGAATACGGGACCACGATGTGGGATTAGCAGGTGTGCCCGCCCCGGCGCCTGCTCGGAAATCACGATACGGCCCGCGGCGCGCGCCAAAGGCACGCGAGGAAACTGACTTGGGAGCATCGTGATCAATTACGATGGCCGAGTATTCCGCTCTGCCGCGCAGGAGACCCTTGACGCCGGCGGCGAGGGGCCGGTCGGTCACTACCACCAGGAGGGCGACGTCGTCTGGGCCGAGTTCGCCGGCGGCCGGGTGGTCCGCGGAACCCTGGTCGGCAGCTGCGACGCCGATGGTGTGCTGCACCTGGCGTACTGCCAGCTGCTGAGCGACCGCCAGGTGGTGGCGGGCCGCTGTACCAGCATCCCGACAGCGCTGGCCGATGGCCGCATTCGGCTGCATGAACACTGGCAGCGGTTCGGGCCGGCCGCGGCGACCGGCGTGTCGGTCATCGAGGAGCCGCGCCCGACCGAGGGCGCCGCCGCGAAAGCGAGCGCCCCGCCGCCGCAGAACTGAACCCACGCTAACGAGAGGACCAGATCTCCATGCAGCTCATCGAGGGCGCCGGAATCCACACTCCGGCCAAGGACGGCGAGCCTAACCACTGGATCGAGCACTTGGTCAGCAACGACCTGAGCATGGGCACCTATTCGATCCCCGCGGGCGGTCTGGATGATCAGCGCCCGCATTACGAGGATGAGATCTACGTGGTGCAGACGGGCCGTGCCACCCTGGTCACCGACTCAGGAAGCGCCGAGGCAGGCCCCGGCTCGGTGTTGTTCGTGCCGGCCCGTGAGAAACATCAATGGACCGACATCCGCGAGGATCTGACGCTGATCGTCATCGTCGCCCCGCCGTACAAGTCCCGCGAGCCGAAGGCCGGATAGCGCAGCCTGTCAGCCGCTGTCCTCTCCGTCGCCTGCCGGTGCCGTGGGCGCGTGGTGGTCGATGGAGAGGACCTCGCGGAGCTTTGCGAGCAGGGATGTTTGGGTGAATGGTTTCTCGATGAGGTGGACGCCTGCTTCGAGGACGCCCTTGGTGCCCAGGACGCCCTGGGTGTAGCCGGACATGAACAGAACTTTCACGGCTGGCTGGACGGCGCGGATCCGCTCGGCGGCCTCTTTGCCGAGCATCCGGGGCATGATCACGTCGGTGAGCAAGATGTCGATGCCGGGATGGCTGGCTGCGGCCTCGATGGCTTCGTGGCCACCGGTGGCGGTGATGACCTGGTAGCCGTTGCGGGCCAGGATCCGCCTGGTGACTTCCCGCATGGCGGCTTCGTCCTCGACGACGAGCACGGTCTCGCCGCCGCCACGGGGCGCCTGCTGCGGCGCAGGTGCGGAGCGGGCGGGCTGTCTGGTGGCGGGCAGCAGGATGGTGAGGGTCGTGCCGATGCCGGGTTCGGAGTAGATCTTCAGGTGCCCGTCGGCTTGGGTGACTATCCCGTACGCGGTGGCCAGGCCCAGGCCCGAGCCTGCGCCCTTGGGTTTGGTGGTGAAGAACGGCTCGAACACCCGGTCCAGGATGTCAGCGGGGATCCCGGTGCCGGTGTCGCTGATCTTCAAGCTGGCATACTGGCCGGGTGCCAGGCCTGGGCGGCTGGCCGCGTAGGCCTCATCGACATTGGTGTCGGCGGTCTCGATTATCAGCTTCCCGCCACCTGGCATGGCGTCGCGGGCGTTGACCGCCATGTTGACGAGGACCTGCTCGATCTGGCCGGGGTCGGCGAGTACCGGGCACAGCCCCGCGGTCAGGCTGGTGTCAAGTTCCACGTGTTCGCCCAGGGTGCGGATCAGTAGCTGCTCCACCCTGCGGACGATGTCATTGAGGTTGAGCACACGCGGCTGGACCACCTCGCGCCGGGCGAAGGCCAGCAGCTGGTGGGTGAGCCCGGCGGCCCGTTCGGCGGCCTGCACGATCTGCTCGATGTCGGCGCGCACCGCTTCCCACTCGATCGCCGGGGCTTCCTGAGCCACGGCCTCTTTGACGAACGCGGCGTAGTTGGAGATGACGGCCAGCAGGTTGTTGAAATCGTGGGCGACCCCGCCGGCCAGCTGACCCAGGCTTTCCAGCCGCTGCGACTGATGAAGCTGGCGTTCCAGCCGGTCCCGCTCGGCCTGGTTCCTCAGCCGTTCCCGCTCGGCTTGCAGCTCCAGCCGCTCGGTCACATTGCGGACGGCGGCCATGACGAGAACGCCTTCGTCGGCGTCGATGGATGACAGCGAGATCTCCGCGGGGAAGGTGCTGCCGTCACGGCGGCGGCCAGCCAGCTCCACCCCAATGCCCATCGGCCGCAGCCGGGGGTCGGCAACGTAGGCGGCCCGGTGCGCCGGGTGCGCCGCCCTGACCGCGTCGGGGACCAGTATTTCCACGGGCTGGCCCGCCAGTTCCTCGCGCCGGTAGCCAAACAGCCGCTCGGCCTGGGCGTTCACCAGCGCGATCCGGCCATCGCCAGCCACACATACCACCGCGTCCGGCGCCGCCTCAAGCAGCCGGCGCAGCCGGGCATCTGCCCTCTGCTGGCCGGTAACGTCCCACGACCCCGTCGACACTCCGACGATCGCCCCGCTGCTGTCGGTGACGGGCGACAGCGTGACCGATACCGCGACCGTGGTCCCGTCCTTGCGCAGCCGTTCGGTCAGGTAAATCTCCACCCGCTCACCCCGGGTGATGGCGGCCCGCCTCTCGTGTTCGCCCACCCGAAGCTCGGCGGGGATGAGCACGTCGATATGACGGCCGATTATCTCGTCCGAGGAGTACCCATAAAGCCGCTCAGCTCCGGGGTTCCATATTGTGACCACCCGACCGAGGGTCTCGCTGATCACTGCGGCGTGCGAGGACTGGATAATCGAGGCGAGCCGGGCCATTGTCTCGGCGGCATGCCGCCGCTCGGTCTCATCCCGCACGACGGCCATGACCAGGATCTCATCGCCGCTGTCGACAGCCGACAACGAGACCTCCGCGGGGAAGGTGCTGCCGTCGCGGCGGTGCCCGACCAGTTCAATACCGGCGCCAACCGAGGTCGGCCGGGGCGCGGCCACATGCCTGGCCCGGTGCGCCGGGTCGGCCACATACCTGGCCCGGTGCGCCGGGGGGGCCGCCTTGACCGCGTCAGGGACCAGCATCTCGACGTGATGGCCGGCCAGCTCATCGCGCGCGTAGCCGAACAGCCGCTCGGCCTGGGCGTTCACGAGCGCGATCCGGCCATCCCCGGCAAAACACACCACAGCGTCCGGCGCTGCCTCGAACAGCGAACGAACAAGTGATCCGCGAACTCCCCCACCGCCCTCACCCTCGCATGGCGGTCGGTTCCATCCTCTCACATCAGTATCACGCATCGCACACGTGCGCTCACACAACGCTGCGGCCAGGCGCCCGTGCCGCGCTCGCCAAACGGCACGGACGGGCGTCTGCGGTAGGTGCGTGACAGGCCACGTCAGCCGTTCGGGATAAAGATCCAATTCATTGTCCATAACGGCTGCTGCCCACTGGCACGCCAGCGCTCGCGGCATGCCCATGTCGGCCCCGCCAGTCTGCGGCGCGCCCGTCGGGCGGACGTGCCCGGCACTGACCGCGCCGCTTCCGTCGAGGCCCGCTCTGACAACTTTGTACGCCTGAGTGTTGCTCCGGCCCCCGAAAAAATGGCCAGTGACGACATCCTGGAGTACAAAGCTGCGGATCAATGCCTATCTGGACCTGCATGACGCCGCCGAATCCGCCGGGCCCGAGCGCGCACCGACGACCTGATCGGTCTCATGCCGACGTTGCTGCGACTTCGTTGCGCCGGTGGAGGGTGGCTAGGTCGGCGGCGGCCCGCCCGCGTAGCCATCCTTCGTGGTCACGGGCAGATGTCACCACGCTTCGTGTCCGTCCGGCGAACATGGCGGCCACCGCGTCGTCCACCGCACGGCTACGGGCGGCGAGCACGGGCAGCAGGTCCATGCCCGTTGACTCCGCGGCCGCCTGCCGCTGTGCGGTGCCGGTGGCCTCGGCGAGGCGCTCCCCGATCCGCTGCGCGTACGAGGTCAGGAACGACTGCCGGAACGAGCGGGTGCGCGACCGCCCGTATGGATCGCGCCGGGTGCCTGCCCGCACCATAGCGGTGGTGGCCTGTACGAGCAGTGAGGTGAAAAGAAGCTCGACCGCGTCCAGGTCGCCGGGGAATCCCAGCACCGTACACAGGCCCACGTTGCGGTGCCAGATCGCCCGGGACCGGTTCGCCGCCGCCACCACGTCCAGGAGCACCGCCTTGGGCGCTTCGTAGGGGTTGTCAACGAACACGCGCCGCCCGGACGGGGCGTCGGAACCGCCCGACGTGGCGGCCAGCATCGCGTAGTCGATGCTGTGCCGGGCCATCAGTTCCTGAGCGCGCGCGGTCAGCGCCTCCGCCTCGGCTGCGAACTCGGTGGACTCGGCCTTGGCAAGCAGTGCCCTTACCCGTGCCAACATTCGCCGGTCGGCGGGCTGCTCGCGGCCGCGGGAGGGGGCCAGCGCGCCACGCCGAGCCGCGCCTGGCGGTGGGCAGAGCTGGGCGAGTTCGGGCAGCGTAGACAGCACATAGAGCACCTCTAAAGCGCAGGTGATCGCGGGTGTCCTGCCCATCCCCGCGCGATTGCGCCACCGCTCCAGATAGCCGTCCGACCCCCACCACACGTTCGCTCCGAGTGCGCTGAGCTGCTGTGCCCACCGTTCATCCACAGTGGCAGCCGCATAGCTGCGCAACTCGGCGGCGACGGCATCGGCCGCCATCCCGGCGTGCCTGTCATCGAGCGCTCGCCGGACATGGCGCACAAGCTCGGCAGGCTGCCAGCCCTGCCGCCATGCCGTGGTGACCGCGCCCTGCAGGCAGCGGGACAGCGTCTCGTCCACAATCCGCTGCCAGCCCGGGGATTCGACCGCCTCGGCGAGCTGGGCTGCGCAGCCCTGGAACACGACGGTGTCATTGTGGAACCGGGCATGCACCGCCTCCGTCGCCAGTTGCCCGGCCAGCGCCGCGAGCGCGTCGCCGTAGGCACCCTGGTCCGCTGTGGGCCGCCGGTGGCCTGGAGCGCCGTGCTGTCGAGCGCTGTGCTGCCGCGCGCGCTCGTTGGCACGGCGTTTCTCCTTCGCCCGCCGCCGCAGCCGGCTGTCCCTGCTCACACGCCCCTCGCCACGCGTTGCGTCATTTGTGCGTTCGCCACAGGGGCATCTTCCTACTGACGCCGTCCCGGCCGGCGGACGACACGCGAGCGAGACGGTGGATTATTCACTCCTTAGCACCTGGGCTGGCTGCGCCCGCGCGGCGGCTTCGCCCGGGAGGGCAGCGACTGCGACGGCCACCGCGAGCGCTGCCGGCGCCATCGCCGCGAGAAGCAGGTCCGGCATCCGCACCACAGGAATTATGCCGAGCGGGTCGGCGTAAAGCCGCCACGCCGTGCCGCCGCAGATGATCCCCAACGGGATGCCGATGGCGAGGGCGGATCCGGTGAGCGCGCCCGCCTGCCAGGCGACGGTGCGCCGCACCTGGCCGCGGGTGAAGCCAAGGATGCGCAGAATAGCCAGGTCTCTGCGGCGCCGCCGGACCGACGTGATGAGGAGGTGGGCGATGGTCGCCAGCGCCAGCACACTGAGCGCCGCGCCGAAGAGCATGGGCAGGTTCTGTACCCGGCCGAAGTTCACCAGGTCGGTCGGCGTGGCCGGAGGCTGCACCGCGAATGAGCCACTGCGGGCCAGTTCGCTGCCGAGCGTGTCTGAGCCTGCTCCTGGCCGCGTCCGGACGAGGAGCGTGTCGAATGGCGGGGTGGCAACGTCGGCGGGCACCATGGCCCGGAGGCCAGCGAAGGTGAGGGCGGCGCCGGTGCCGAGCTGGAGCGCGTCGTCCAGGGTCGGGAAGACGGCTGTGCCGACGATCGTGAGCCGCGCCGGGCGCGAGCCGGTCACCGACGCGCTGATGGTGTCGCCTATCGCCGCGTGCACAGCTGCGAGCGTCTGCTTCCCGAGGGTAATCTCGCCTGCGCGCTCGGGCAGTCGGCCCTGTAGGCGCACAGGCGTGACAATGCCGCCGCGGTTCTGGCCGGTGGCGAGCGCCTCAATGCGGACGCCGCGTATCCGCAGCGGCACGCCCGCGTAGCCCATCCACCATGCGGCCACCCGTGGATCGCGGGCGGCCGCTGCGGCGGCGGGTGCGATGTCGCCGCCGGACGACAGGGTCGTCACGTGCTCGTCCCACGTCACGCCGTACAAACGCGGTGTGGCGAGCAGGTAGCCGAGACTCGCGGAGAACACGACAGCCGCGGTCAGCGCGGCTATCCCAACGACCGCGCCCGCGATCGTGCTGCGCACAGGAAGCGCGGTGCGGCCCGCGCCCCGCTGCCAGGCCAGCCGGATGCCCATGGCCGCTGGGACCGAGCTTATGCGGGCCGCGGCGGCCGACAGAGCTGGGCGGCTGGTCCGCACGGGCGCGGTGTCGGTGACGCTGACACGGCTGGCTGCCCGCCAGGCGGGCCACGCGGAGCAGGCACATGTGGCCAGGACGACGCCCGCCGCGCCAAGGATCAGGACCAACCCATCGGCGTCGATTCCCGGATGTGGCTCGGCGATGCGGGCAAGGCCTACCGGCAGCAACGGTGAGGCAGCGACGGCGAGGGTGACGGCAATCGCGGCGCCGCACGCGCCGATTGCGGCCGCGCGGTCAAGGCCGGCGGCAAGCAACTGGCCTCTGCCCATGCCGAGGGCTCGCATCGTCGCGTTGTCCGTGGATTCGATGAAACTCAGCCGGGCCAGCAGTTGGACCGTGATCAGCACGCCAATGAGCGCAAGGAGTCCGGCCAGCAGCCACATGGCCAGCGCCTGCAGGTGGATGGAACGCTGCGTGTTGACCGCCTGCTCGGAGAGCGGATATTGCTGGGTGACCTTGCCATGCGACAGGCGGGTCAGCTCGCCGTCTACCGCTGCCAGGTCGCCAATCCCGTGGCGCAGCCGCATGGCCAGGCCCTGGCCGCCGTCGAGCCCGGTCTTGTGCTGCCGGTGGAAAGCCGGGGTCGCCCAGGCGATGTGGACGCCGGTTCCTGCCTGCGGGGGGAACTCGGCGGGTGCGGCGTCGATGCCCACGACACGCAACGCCTGCGGCTTCACCTTCCCGTCAGCTGTCAGTAGCCGGATGCGCAGCATGTCTCCGGGTTTCAGGTGATGCGACTGGGCGAGTGGGAACGAGATGCCGACCTCGTCGGCCCGGCCCGGGTCCGGCAGGCGGCCTGCCAGGATCTTGCGATGCCAGAAGCTCGCGGGAACCGCGGTGGTGTCCGGCGCGATCAGGTTGACGTCGGCTGGGTACGCGACGATGAAGAACGTGATGGTGGCGGATTGGAGAACCTGCGGCAACCCAGCCAGCGTCGCGGGCGGGGTCTGAGCGAAGGTCGCAGCGTTGGCGGTGTTGAAGAAGACCAGGAGGTTGGGCGCCTTGCTCCAGCCGAGCAGCCGGGGGTACGCGGAGTCGGTCCGGCGCGCTCCCGCCACGGCGGCGAGGACGATGGCCCCGAACAGGCCTACGAGCAGGGCGAGCGCGAGCCAGGCACGCCACCGGCGGCGTACCTCGCTGCGGAACACCATCCACACGGCGGCCATCGCTGGTCCCCCTCGCTCACGGTGCTCGCCGCTGGTCCTCTCGCCGATGGCGAGGCGGCCGCCCAGCCGACGTCACCACCACCATAATGGCCAAGGACATTGAGGCCATCGAACCTCATTCCGGTCATTTGGCGCTGGTAGTACTTGTAGGCCGCCATGTTCTGCTTGCACCAGGTGACCAGCTCCGCCGCACTGATCGTGGCACCGGGCGCGCGAACCACGAACGCCTCACGTCGCGACGCCCTAGACCGCTCCCTCAACCAGGACGATGTGGCCCGTGGAAGCGCGGTGGCGGATCGCCATCGCCGCGACGTAGTCCCCGGATGCGTACCACCGCCGAGCGTGGTCGGCGCTCGGAAACTCAATGACGACGAGCCGCCGCGGCTGCCAGTCCCCCTCCAGCGATTCGTGGTCTCCGCCGCGGACAAGGAAGCGTCCGTGGAACGGCTCGAGCGTCCCCGGCACGAGCGCGGTGTACTCCCGGTAGGCCGCTGGGTCGTGGACATCGATGTCGGCGATCACATACGCGGGCATCCGTTCTCCTTCCCCGGCCGGGCCGGCCAGCGCAATCCTACGCGCGGCAAGACCTGCGGCAACCTTTGCCGCGACGTCTGGCGTTGCACCGGGCAGCACGGTCGCGCGCCGCGGCAGCCGCCCGGCTCTACCGGGTCCGGCTGAGCGCCGCGGGGCGCCGGGCAGGCTGTCGCCGCTGCGCCCGGAACTGCCCGGCGAGCTGTGGTCGCTGGCGGTCGGCGCGGCGGGGCGGGTGATCGGCTACGCGATCAGCGGCCGCGCGAAAGGCGACCCCGGCGCTCGCCGAAATCCTGAACTGCGAGTTGTGGACAGCCGACCAGCGGCTCGCAAACGCACCCGGGCCGAAATGCGCCATCCGCGTAATCCAGTGACCGCTCAGCTCATCTCGTCGCGGGCCGTCGCGAACGCGGCCACCGCCGCGGCCAGATCGTCGCGGGTGTGTGCGGCGGACACCTGCGTCCTTATCCGCGCCTTGCCTACCGGGACAACGGGATAGCTGAATCCGATCACATAGATGCCCTTGCGGAGCAGCAGGTCGGCCATCTCGGCCGCGCGCGCCGCGTCACCGATCATCACGGGCACGATCGGGTGGTCGCCCGGCAGGATGTCGAAGCCGAGGCCAGTCATCTGTTCACGGAACCACAGAGTATTGTCGCGCAAGCGCGCCCGTAGATCGTCGCCGCCTTCGAGCAGGTCGATGACCTTCAGCGAGGCGCCCACCACGGCGGGCGCCACAGAATTGGAGAACAGATACGGCCTCGACCGCTGCCGCAGCAGGTCAATGATCTCCTTGCGGCCACTGGTGTAGCCGCCGCTCGCGCCGCCGAGCGCCTTGCCGAGCGTTCCGGTCACCATGTCGACCCGGTTTGAGACGCCGTGCAGTTCGGGTGTGCCGCGGCCGCGGGCGCCGACGAACCCGACCGCGTGCGAGTCGTCGACCATGACCATCGCCTGGTAGCGATCGGCCAGCTCGCAAATCTGGTCGAGCGGCGCGAGATAGCCGTCCATGGAGAACACGCCATCGGTGGCGATGAGCCGGCGCCGGGCGTCCGCGCTGGCCCGAAGCTGGGCTTCGAGGTCGCCCATGTCGCGGTTGCGGTATCGCAGCCGGCGGGCCTTGCTCAGCCTGATGCCGTCGATGATGGAGGCATGGTTCAGCTCGTCGCTGATGACCGCGTCCTGCCCGTCGAGTAGCGTCTCGAACAGCCCCGCGTTGGCGTCGAAGCACGAGGAGTACAAGATCGTGGCATCCGTGCCGAGGAAGCTCGAGACGCGCCGTTCGAGCTGCTTGTGCACGTCCTGGGTGCCGCAGATGAACCTGACGCTGGCCAGGCCATATCCCCAACGGTCCAGGGCCTGCTTCGCGGCGGCGACAACGCGCGGGTCGTCGGCCAGGCCAAGGTAGTTGTTGGCGCACAGGTTGAGGACCTCGGCGCCGTCCTCGACGCGGATGCTCGAGCCTTGCGGGCTGACGATGACGCGCTCGGCCTTGAACAGACCGTCCGAGCGGATCTTGTCGAGCTCGGTACGGATCTCCTGCTGGACACTGGCAAACACGTGCCGGACCCTTTCGCGATCGTCGTTCACCTCTGCGCCCAGGTGAGGACCACCTTGCCGCATTGTGCGCTGCGCACCGTGGCGAAGGCCCGCTCGAAATCGGCGGCGTCGAACCGGTGCGTGATGACCGGGGAGATATCGAGGCCAGACTGGATGAGCACCGACATCTCATACCAGGTCTCGAACATCTGGCGGCCGTAGATGCCCTTGATCGTGATCATGTTGGTCACGAGGTGTGCCCAGTCGATCCCGAACTCCTCGGTCGGCAGCCCGAGCACGGCGATCTTGCCGCCATGGGTCATGCTGGCCAGCATGTCCCGCAGCGCGGCCGGCTTGCCCGACATTTCCAGCCCGACGTCGAAGCCCTCGCGCATGCCCAGCTGGCGCATGGCGTCGGCCATCGCGGTGTGTGTGAGGTCCGCCGCCAGCGTCACGCCAATCCTGCGGGCCAGGTCGAGCCGGTATGGCGACACGTCGGTGACGACGACATAACGTGCCGCGGCGTGCCTGGCCACGATCGCCGCCATCAGGCCGATCGGGCCGGCGCCTGTGATGAGAACGTCCTCGCCAAGGATGGGAAACGTCAGGGCCGTGTGCACCGCGTTGCCGAAAGGGTCGAATATGGCCGCGATGTCGAGGTCGATGTCCGGCGCGTGCCGCCACACATTCGTGGCGGGCAGCGCCACGAACTCGGCGAAGGCCCCTGGGTGGTTGACGCCCACGCCTTTGGTGTGCGCGCACTGGACCCGCCGCCCAGCCATGCAGTTACGGCAGCGTCCACACACGAGATGACCCTCGCCACTGACAAGATCGCCTCTTCGCGGGTGGTCTACCTCCGATCCGACGTCGGCGACTTCGCCGACGAACTCGTGACCGATGACCAGAGGAACACCCACGTTGGCCTGCGCCCAGCTATCCCACTGGTAAATATGCAGGTCGGTACCGCATACGCCGGTTCTGAGCACCCGAATGAGCACGTCGTTTCTGCCGAGCGTGGGGATCGGCACGTCCTCCAACACCAGCCCGGGTTCAGGCCGATCCTTGACCAGAGCCTTCATCCGCCGCCTGCTCGCGGGATAGCCATCCGCGCAGGAACCTGGGCCTTCAGCGCTCGGCCCATGTGGCAACCGCCGTGTCCTGCTTGCCCGACCTTATCGCTTCGGCCGGCCGCGGGTGGCAGCGGGCGGGACCAAGCGGCCGGCTCGCGCCGCCGCGCGACCGCGGTGATCCTCGCGGCAGGCCGTGCCACCTGCTGGCCGGGGGCACACAGCGGCAGCCATTCGGCACATTTATCCATAACGGCTGCGGCGTGGCGCGCCGCTCGCGGCGCATACGGGGGGTTCCGGGGGGTCGGCCCCGGGCCAGCACAGCCATAACGGCTGCCGCGGATGCGCCACGGCCGGACCCCCGCCGCCCGCCATCCGCCGCCCGCCATCCGCTGACACGCAACGTGATCGGATCGGTACCACTTTCGCCCGGTCACCTGTCCTCCGTGACATAATTTTGGGGCATGACGGACAGCGCCACGACGCCCCGGAACCTAGAACCGGGGGGCGCGCAGTCGCTCGTTGTGCTCGAGAATGTCAACAAACGTTTCGGGGATCTGCAGGTTCTCCACGACATCAACCTGACTCTCCGCCGGGGCGAAGTCCTGGTCATCATCGGGCCGTCGGGCGGCGGGAAGTCGACCCTGTGCCGAACCGTCAACCGGCTTGAGCCGATCGACTCGGGAACCATCCTCTTCGACGGCAAACCGGTTCCTGTGGAGGGCCGCGAGCTGGCGAGGCATCGCGCCGACGTGGGCATGGTGTTTCAGTCGTTCAACCTTTTCGCGCATAAGACGATCTTGCAAAACGTCACGCTCGGGCCGGTCAACGTGCGTAGGACAGCCAGAGCGGAGGCTGACGCGCGGGCCATGGATCTGCTCAAGCGGGTCGGTATCGAAAGTCAGGCGCACAAGTACCCGGCGCAGCTGTCCGGCGGCCAGCAGCAGCGTGCCGCCATCGCCCGCGCCTTGGCGATGCGGCCCAAGCTCATGCTCTTCGACGAGCCCACCTCTGCACTTGACCCGGAGATGGTCAAGGAGGTGCTGGACGTCATGACCAGCTTGGCAAGCGAAGGAATGACGATGATCGTGGTCACGCACGAGATGGGTTTCGCGCGCAACGCGGCCAATCGGGTCGCCTTCATGGCCGATGGCCGGATCGTCGAAGAAAACACCCCTGGCGAGTTCTTCACTCAGCCGCGCACCGATCGGGCACGGGAGTTCCTTTCCAAGATCCTTACGCATTGACCGGCAGAGCCGCGGCTTGCCATCGGAGGTAAGGAACCACGGCTCGCCATCAGACCTAGAGGAGCGAAACGGGAATGCACCTGATACGCAGGGCCGCCGTCGTCATTGCCGCGTCAGCCATGCTCGGCGCGGGCATGTCGGCGTGCGGCGGAAGCAGCGGCGGTGGCCACTCCATCGTCGACAAGGCCAAGAACGACAAGACACTGACCATCGGCGTCAAACCCGACCAGCCCGGTCTCGGGCTGCAAAACGCCGCCGGGCAATACACCGGGTTCGATGTCGACGTTGCCAACTACGTCGCGAGGAAGCTCGGTGCCACGAAGATCAAGTTCGTCGCCACGCTGTCGGCCAACCGCGAGGCCTTCTTGCAGCAGCGGAAGGTGGACATGGTCGTGGCGACATACTCGGTCACCCCGGAACGGCAGAAGATCGTCAGCTTCGCTGGCCCCTACTACATCGCCCACCAGGACATTCTCGTCCGGGCGAACGACAACAGCATCAAAAAGCCGGGGGACCTCAAGGGCAAGAAGGTCTGCTCGGGTCAGGGCTCCGCGTCGGGCGACAGGATCCAGTCTTTGTACGGATCCAAGGTCAACCTGATCCGGCTTCCCGGCTACGGCGATTGTGTCAACCAGCTCCTCGGCGGGCAGGTCGAAGCCGTCACGACCGACAACACGATCCTCGCCGGCTTCGCCGCCCAGCCCCAGAACCAAGGCAAGCTCAAAGTTGTCGGCACCTTCTTCAGCAACGAGATCTACGGCATTGGCCTCAAGAAGGGCGACAAGAAGGGCGTCAACGCCGTGAACAAGGCGTTGCGGGACATGTTCAACGGCGGCAGCTGGAAGAGCGCGCTAACCAAGGAACTGCCCCAGGTGCCGGCCGGCACGCCGCCCACCATCGGCGACTTCAACATCCCGTTCACGCAATGAACGGCTCTGGCCCCACCGCATGAGCGCAGGGCGAGCGGCCGGGCGCTGCCCTTCCCAGAGCCCGGCCGCTCGACCATGCGCCTGCCAGGACCGATGGACAAGGCGATGACCAATTTCCTGCACAGCGAGGGTCATACGATCCTGCTGGCTTTCTGGATGACGGTGAAGGTGTCGGCGCTCAGCGGCGTAGGGTCGCTCGTCGTCGGCACCGTGCTCGCCGCGATGCGGGTGGCGCCGCTGCCTATCCTGCGGGCGATCGGCACCTTCTACGTCAACACGCTGCGCAACACGCCGCTCACGCTCATCATCGTGTTCTGCGGGCTGGGCCTTGGCTCGATCATGACCATCGCCACCGTGCAGACGACGAACTACTTTTGGCTCGCCGTGCTGGGCCTGGTCGCCTACACCTCGGCGTTTGTCTGTGAGGTGCTGCGGTCCGGGATCAACACCGTTCCGCTCGGCCAGGCCGAAGCGGCACGCTCCATCGGGCTGAGCTTCGTCCAGACAATGCGGATGATCGTGCTGCCGCAGGCATTCCGCGCGGTCATCGGGCCCCTCGGCAGCGTACTCATCGCCCTGATCAAAAACACCACGATCGCCGCCGCGATCGGCGTTCCCGAGGCCTTCTACACGATGCGCAACCAACTCCAAAGCCACGGCGATATCGTGATCCCGATCTTCGCCGGGTATGCCCTGTTTTTCATCGTGCTCACCCTCCCGACGGGCCTGATCTTCGGCTGGATGGCTAAGCGCTGGCCGGCGGCGCGATGAGCCAGCCGACGGTTCTGTACGACGTGCCCGGGCCGCGCGCCCGGCGGCGCAATCGCCTGCTCACAGTGGTGTTCACGGCCGCCTTCGCAGCCGTCGCCGCCCTGGTCGTGTGGAAGCTCGGCCAGAAGAACCAGTGGGCGGCGCAGAAGTGGAAGCCGTTCCTGCAGGCCGACATCTGGACCAGGCACATCATCCCGGGTGTGGAAGGGACCTTGAAGGCCGCCGCGATCGCCGCGGTCCTCGCCCTGGCCTTCGGGATCATCTTCGGCATCGGCCGGATTTCCAATCACTGGTGGATCAGGGCACCCGCCGGGACGGTCGTCGAGTTGTTCCGCGCGATCCCGCTGCTGTTGCTGATCTTCTTCGCCTCCTACGCGCCCGGCGCCCTCACCAACTTCACCTGGAACCCGACGGCGCTGCAGGCCGTCGTCTTCGGCTTGACGATGTACAACGGTTCGGTGCTCGCCGAGGTCGTGCGTGCCGGGATAAACGCGATACCGAAAGGGCAATCCGAGGCCGGTTACGCGCTTGGCCTGCGCAAGGGCCAGCTCATGAGGCTGATCCTCGTGCCCCAGGCGATCACAGCGATGATGCCGGCCATTGTGAGCCAGCTTGTCGTCTTGCTCAAGGACACGGCACTCGGGACGATCATCGCCTACGACAACCTCACGTCCAATGTGTCGATCCTGCAGAATCTCTACACCAACGCCATCCCTGCGGCCATCGTCATCGCCTGTGTCTATATCCCGATCAATCTCGCGCTCGGCTGGATCGCCACCGAACTCGAGCGGCGTAACCGGCGGCGAGGCCGCACCGCGGCCAGGCCCGCCATCGCCGTCGCCGCCCTGGAAGCCGAAACGGGCGGCACGGTGACAGGCTGACGAACAATGACGCAAGCCCTCAGCCCTCGCCCAAACTCAGGCCGATCTCGTCGACTGGCCATACAGCGCCGTCCTAGCGAGGGGCGGCCTTGCGCGCCCGCCGGTTGATCGTCTTACCGACTGCGGGGCCAACGTCCTCGAGCATCGTCGTCAGCGTGGCGAGTTGCTCCAAGGCCCCCATCGCGAGATCTGCGCCTACGGTGTCGACACCCTCGTAGAGTTCAAGGCCGACGAAGGCGGCGGCGATCGCCCGGGCGAGCCCGCCGAGGTCCACGAATTCGGCGAGTGGACCGCTTGCCAGGATTCGGTCGAGCACCGTCTCGATCTCCGCGACCCACAGGCCGAGCCCGGCGGCGGTCGCGGGACCGAGCCGAGCGTCGGTCTGCGCGCCGGCCAGCATCTGGGCGAGGGCCGCGAGGTTGCCAGCCGCGCGCTCGTCCGCATGCAGCGACCGGCCGAGATCGAGCAGATCGCGCAGTGAGGTGACGGCACCGAGGCGCTCCCGGTACGTCGCGACGCGCTGCTGCGCGCCGTGCCGCACCGCCGCCGCGAGCAACTCGTCCACGCTGCCGAAGTGGTAGAACACCAGCGCCTGGTTCACCCCGGCGGCGGCGGCGATGGACCGCGCCGAGGCGCCGGCGATGCCCTTGGTCCGCAGCGTTTCGAGCGCCCCCTCGAGCAGTCTGGCCCGGGTGTCGCCGGCCATCACCGCCCCTTAGCCTTCGCCTCGCTGCCGCGCCTAAGTCGCCGTCGCGGCCTCAGACGAGGTCAGCCGTTGCACTGCGTGCCTTCGCACCAGTATGCCGTCACGACGCCCGGCTGGGCGCCGACGAATTTAAGCAGGCGCCGCCTGTCTCCTTCTGGCAGCGAGGCTGGCACGTCGACAGCTAGCTGGCGGTCGCTGGTCCACGTGGACACCCCTACGCCTCGCCCGCCGAACCCAGCCTTGTAGAGCGCGTCGCTCAGGCCATACAGCCGGGCGGAGCTCTGGTCCGGCGCGGACTCCCGCACGATGATGATGTTGCTTGGCGGGAAGAAGTGGTGGAGAAACGCCAGACCGAACGCGACGAGAACAGTTGACACGACAAGCCACGCAACAATGCGGGCAAAGACTCTGGCCGGGCGATGGCGCGCCACGAGACCCGCGACGGCTAGCAACACTAACGCGGCAGGAAAGAACAGGATCAGCCCGAGAAACACGCCAAGAATAGATAGCGGAACGAAGACTCCCGCGATGATCAAGCACAGAATGACGAAAGCGCGCTTCGTCGCCGCAAGAAGCGGCACTGCGATCAGCAGGACACATATTAGGTAAACCCCCGCGAAGGACGAGGCGTTGATCGAAAGCCAGGCGGCCGCCGCCGCGGCGGGCAGCAAGGCCAGTCCTGCCTCCAGGCGTGTCCGGTGGCTCAGCCGATCCAATGGCAGGTCGTTGCCGTCCACGGTGCCTCCTCTCGCGTCCCCATGACGCACCCGGCCCCGTTCCCATGGGAGCGGCCCGCCCGGTCCCATGCGAGCGCCCCTGCTGGTCCCACGGGGAGCGCTCGGCCGTCCCATGGGAGCGTTCGGCCAGCCCGTCGCGCCGCCTCGACGCCGTACATGAGGCGCCGAGCGTCCGGTGGGTCTTGAGCGATCGCTCAGTTCATCGTAACACACCGCTTGAGCGACCGCTCAACTGAGGAGGTTGGCATCATTCCAACATTCTCCGCACTTTCACGGAATCCCACTCTCGATACTGTGGGTTACTTCGCCACAACTGGCGCCGGTCTAATCGGTCGGTTATTCCCCAAAGGTGGGCCGGCGTTGGGGAGTTTCCTCCTATAGCCAGGCCCCCGCGGCGTACGGTAGATACTTCAAAGGCACCCAAGGGGGGAGGGGCTGCCAGATGCGGAACACTGGCTCATACGGCGCAGGCGTCGGCTATCGGGCACGGCTCGTCTGGTGGAAGAAGGGCCGGATCGCCGCTGCGGCGGTAGTCGCCGCGTTAGCTGGCGCGTCGATGGCTGGTGCCCCGGCGGCGTCGGCGAGTCTGAGCGAGACGGTCATTGTCACCTCGACCGGGCTTTTGAGCCCGGCCGCGGCGGTGCTGGAGGTGGGCGGCACCGTTTTGACGCAGTACCACCTCATCGACGGGGTCGACGCTTCGATCCCAACGGCTGAGGAGCCGGTGCTGGCAGCGATGCCGGGAATCATTGTGACTCCTGATGTTTCTGTGAGTGTGCAGTCCACGACGGAGTCGACCGGGCCCCACACGCCTTCTGACGCGTTTTTGCAGGAGACCGGGTCTACCCGGTTGGCGTCAGCTGGCGACACCGGCCAGGGCGTCACCGTGGCCGTGCTGGACACGGGTATCGGCAACCTGCCCGACTTCTCGGGGCGGCTGGTCGGTGGGGTGGACCTGACGAGCGAGAACAACCCCTACCAGGACAGCTACGGGCACGGCACCTTCGTGGCCGGTCTGATCGACGGCAATGGGGCCTCGTCGAACGGGCAGTACTCGGGCGAGGCGCCTGGCGCCAAGCTGGTATCGATCAAGGTGGCGGGGGCGGACGGCACGACCCACTTGGGGACCTTGATCTCCGGCCTGGAGTGGGGGGTCGATCACTGGAGCACCTACGACATCAAGGTCCTCAACATCTCCCTGGGGTTCCAGCCCAGCCAGTCGACGGTCAACAACCCCTTGGACCAGGCCGTAGAGGCCGTGTGGAACTCGGGAATCGTGGTGGTGGCCTCGACCGGCAACGCCGGGCCGTTCAACGGCACCGTCCTTTCCCCCGGCGACGACCCGCTGGTGATCACAGCGGGCGCCTTGGACGACATGGCCACGGCGTCGACCACCGACGACGAGATGAACGACTTCAGCAGCGTCGGGCCCACCTCGCCCGACGGTTGGGTCAAGCCTGACCTGGTCACCTCGGGCCGGTCTGTTGTGAGCCTGGCCGCGCCGGGTTCGACGATCTACAACGACTACCCCTCGGCCCGGGTCGGCTCGGCGAACTTCGTCGGCTCGGGTACCTCGTTCAGCGCGGCTATCACCAGTGGGGCGGCCGCGTTGGTCCTGGCCGACAACCCGGGTCTCACCCCCAACCAGATAAAGGCCCGCCTGCTCGGCAATACCGACCCTGGTCCAGTCGGCGACCCCTTCGTCGATGGCCACGGGGCACTCAACGCCTACGGCGCGGCCACCTCGGGCCCGATGAGCTTCAACCAGTCGGCAGCCAACCTGACCCGGACCTCGCGTGGCGCCACGGTCTCGCTGTCGCCCAGCCGCCCTGTCGACACATGGAACACGAACCTGTGGTCCGGGACCTCCTGGAATCAGACGCCATCCAATGGCTGGGCCTGGAACGGCTGGGCGTGGAACGGCGGAGACTGGAACGGCTGGGCGTGGGACGGACGCGCGTGGAACGATTGGGCCTGGACCGGCGCAGCGTGGAACGGCTCTGCCTGGAGCGGTCGCGCCTGGAACGGCTCTGCCTGGAGCGGCTCTGCTTGGGACGGCTCTGCCTGGAGCGGTCGGGCCTGGAATAACTCAGCATGGAGCTGACACGTGCCCCGGCGCGGTAGTCAAGCTATGAAGCTACCGCGTGCTACCTGGGCCATCGTCGCGGCTTCGGTCGCGGGCGGTGCGTTTACCTTATTCGTCGCCGTATGGAGGCAATCGGCTTCGGGGCACGTCCACGAGAGCCAATGGATCGTCGCGGCTGCGATGGGCGTTCTTGCCCTGGCGAGCTGGGTGTGGCCGGTCGTGGTGTACCGGGGAGGCGAATCCGAGGCCTTGAACATGGACGAGGGCTTCTTTGTGATCCTCGCCCTCCTCGTGCCACCGCTGGTCACCTTGGGGACCCTTGCGCTGGCAACCGTCTTGGCTCAGGCGGTCCGCCGGCGCCCTCTTGCCAAGTCGGCCTTCAACGTTGGGCAGGTCCTGATCGCGGCTGGCCTCGGATTGGCTGTCAGCCGCGGTATCGCTCCCCCGTCCAATTCCCTGACCGCAGGCCAGATTGCCGCCGTCATGCTCGGGGCGGGGGTGTACTTCGTCATCAATACGTTTCTCGTGGCAGGCGCTGTGATTTCGATGGGCACGAGCTGGGAAGAGTTCACCAACGATCTTCCGATCCAGGTGACACTCGCTGGCGCGGGAGTATTGGTTGGCATGGTTTTGGCATTGGCGATACAGGCCCATCTGTGGGCACTGGCGTTGGCAATCCCGGGACTGGTCGTGGAGCGCCGGCTCATCAGCGCCCGGTTCGCGGCGCTGTATGACCGCGCCCGGATGGAGGGTTTGTACGAGGTCACGTTGGAGGCAAACCGGGGGCTGCGGCAGCAGGCGGTGCTCGAGACGATCTTGGGATCGGTACGGCGGCTGCTTCGTAGCCCGGAGGCCACCCTGACACGCGACGACCCGGGCCCTGGTCAGTTGGCGGCGCCTATGACAGTTGCCGATCAGCAGCAGTGGTTGGTGGCGTCTGGTCGGCGACGGGATGAGCCTTTCGACGACGCCGATCGGGGCCTGTTGAGGGCCCTGGCCGCCGTGGGCAGCGGGGCGCTCAGCAATGCCGAGCTATACCAGCAGGTCCATGTCGAGCGTGAGAGGCTCTCCTCGATCACCCTCAACATTGGAGAAGGCGTCTGCGCCATAGCCGCAGACGGGAAGCTGACCTTCGTCAACCGGGCCGCGGCTGACATGATCGAGCTGCCGTCGCTCGATATCACTATCGACGACCCGGTGAGCGATGGTGCCCTCACGGCGCCCGACTTTCTGCTCGTACCGGCCAGCGAAGCCATGCGCACGGGCCGCACCATCCGAGAGGACGACGCCCGGTTCCTTGGCAAGAACGGCGGCACCATCCCGGTCGCGTATACGGCCTCCGCGGTCATGAGCGACGGCACGCCATCAGGCACGGTGATCGCATTCCGCGACATCACCGAACGCAAAGCGTTCGAAGACGAACTCCACCATCACGCGTCCTACGACAGCCTCACCGGCCTGGCGAACCGCCGGCTGCTCGTGGAGCGCCTCGATCAGGCGCTGCGGCGGTCAGCGCTCGACCGCAAGACCCACGCTCTGGTCTTTGTCGATGTGGACCGCTTCAAGGGTATTAACGACAGCCTTGGTCATGTGACCGGCGACGAGTTCCTGGTGGCGATCGGGGCCCGGATGAAGGGTGTAGTGCGGAGTCACGACCTGCTTGCCCGCTTCGGCGGCGACGAGTTCGTGGTGCTGCTTGAGGACGTGGCTGGAGTGGACATGGCGATCGCCGCGGCGCGGCGCATCTGCGCCGCCGTCGAACAGCCCATGGTGCTGCCCGACGGCTACGAGTTGGTCGCCAGTGTGTCGGTCGGCATCGCCCTTACAGAGCAAGGTAAGACAGCCGACGACGTGCTCCGCAACGCCGACGTGGCGATGTACGAGGCCAAAGCCAAGAGCGGGGGGGGCATCTACAAGGTGTTCGACCAAGCTTCCATGGGAACCCGCTCCTCCGAGCGGCTTCAAATCGAGGCCGATCTGCGCAAAGGGCTCGAGCGAGATGAACTCGAGGTGCATTACCAGCCGTTCTACTCCCTTGACCAGCAGCGCATCGTGGGCGCGGAGGCGCTGGTGCGGTGGCGCCACCCCACGAACGGTTTGATCAGCCCCATCAGGTTCATCCCGATGGCAGAGGAGACAGGGCTGATACTGCCGCTGGGCCGTTACGTTCTGGACAAAGCGTGCCGGCAGGTGCGCTCGATCCGGGACCGCTTGGACGTGGACCTGCCCATCAGCGTCAACCTCTCACCGCGCCAGTTCCAGGAAAGCGGGCTCTTGTCGCAGGTGGCGGAGGCCCTCGATGCGACCGGCCTGTCCTCGGAGCTGCTCATATTCGAGATCACCGAGACCATGGTCATGGAAGACCTTTCCGGCGCTCGCGAGGTCATGAAGAGGCTCAACGGGCTGGGCGTGCGCCTGGCGATCGACGACTTCGGCACCGGCCACTCGTCACTCGCGTACCTCAAGCAGTTCCCGGTGCACGAGGTGAAGGTGGACCGCACGTTCGTACAGGGCGTCGCGGAGAGCCCGGTGGACTCGGCGATCGTCCGGGCCGTCATCGACCTGGCCAATGCCATGGGCATATCGGCGGTGGCCGAGGGCGTGGAGACCAAGGACCAGGTCGCCGGCCTCAAGATGCTCGGCTGCCAGGTGGGGCAGGGGTTCTACTTCTCGCATCCGCTTCACACCGAGGAGTTCGACGAGCTTCTCACCCACCACTTCGCTCAGACCGCGGGACCGACCGAGCCCCTGCTGCAGTGACATATTGGCCTGCCCACGCTTCTGCCACCTGGCGGATGCCGTGCCACTGTGCGCAGCCGTTCGGGATCTAAAAGGTGAGTCGTGGCGACGGCGCGCCGGGGGCGGCCGGGACGGCGGGTGCCGCCAGGACGGCACCCGCCACCAGCATCGCGATAGCGGCATGGAAGAGGCCGCGAGTCATGGTCACCTGCCGTCAGCGGCCATGGCCACGGCGGTCACGGCGCGTTTACGGTGAAATGTGCGGTGACGGAGGCGGCGCCCGAAGCGCTGACGGTCACCGTGGCCTGGTACAGCCCCGGTTTCGCGTAGGTATGCGCGCCACCGATGGCGTAGAGGCTGTTGACCGTTGTTGCGGTGGGCGCGGTGCCGGTCACCGTTCCGGCTGAGCTGGTCCCGTCGCCCCAGTTGACCGCCGCCGTAACGGCGTTAGGCGCGTAGCCGGGCGCTGCGAGCGTTGCGACGGTTCCGCTGACCTGGTCCTGGCTGTTGGCCATCAGGTCGGGCGCGGCGAGTGACAGGCCCCACGACACCTCGGTGGACGGGTAGAAGTTCACCCCCTCGGCCATGAGACGAGCACCCTGTGCCGCCAGCCGGCCAACGAAGTCGCGGTAGGCGGGGCTGCGGACCGTGGCCCGCACTGCCTTCGGCGACCAACTGACCTCGGCGAGTGCCGGCAGACGAGGGAAGACCATGTAGTCGACGTCGCTCAGATTGACCACAGTCTCGCCCCACGTCGCGCCTTCCACGCCGATCACGTTCGAGTCCGTGACCCCGGTGACATAGCTTCCCGGGTCCCAGTTGTAGAACTGGTCGACGTCACAGCCCTTGGTGCATGCCCAGGTCAGCCCGAGCGTCGGCGGCACGTTGCGCCTGTATTTCTGGTCCAGGTACGTGTGGCTGGCGGGCGCCATCACGATCTTCATGCCCTTCTGCACGGCTTCGGTGGCGGTGATGGTGCCGCTGGTGGATCCGGATGCGGGGTTCCAGTATTCGGCCACCGATGGGCCCGTGAGGTTGGTCCCGGGACCGGCGATGTCGGCCCAGCCCATGACCGTCTTGCCCTGGCCGTTGATAATTCCGGCTTCCTGGTTGACGAAGTCGGCGTATTGCGACTGGCTGAGCAGTGTCGTGGGCACCTCGTCGCCGCCGATGTCGTAATAGGGCCCCGGTGACATCGCTGTGAGCTGGTCGATGATCGCAGTCATGATGGCCCAGGTGTTGGTGCTGGCCGGACACATCGCGCTGTAGCCGACATCCCCGGTGTAGTCCCACACGGGCGGATTGTTCGCGCCGCAGTTTATGTCCTGCGGATGGCCGTTCAGCAGGGGGTTTGTTGTGTCGTTGTACTCGGACATGATGATCGCGTTGTTGTGGCCAGGCGAATCGACTTCGGGCACCACGGTGATGAAATGCGCGGCCGCGTAGGCAACAACGGCCTGGTAGTCGGCTTGCGTCCAGTAGCCGCCCGGGTCCATGGTCCGGCCGCCCGTGCCGACCGAGCCTTGCCCGCCGATCGTGGTCAGGTTGGGAAAGCCATTGATCACGATTCGGAATCCCTGGTCATCGCTCACGTGCAGGTGCAAGGTGTTGATCTTGTATGCCGCGGCCTGGTCAATGAGCCGCTCGACGGCGGACGGCAGCTCGAAGTGGCGGGCGATGTCGAGCATCAGCCCGCGGTATGTGTACCGTGGGTAGTCGGTGATCTGTACCACGGGCATGGTCCACGGTCCCGGCTGAACCGACGAGCTCGTGATCCACGCCGGCAGCAGCTGGCGGATCGTCTGGACGCCGTTGTACAGGCCGTGCGTTGTGATCGCCTCAAGCGTGACGCCACCAGCCGTGGTGTCGAGCTGATAGCCCTCGCCGTCCGGGTCGGCCTGCAGCCCTCCCGGGTCGCCGAGGATGAGCTCGATATCACCGCTCTGGACACCTCCGGTCACGACGGGAAGCGAGTAGCCGGTCGCGGGCCGCAGGTAATCAGCGAGATCTTGCGCCACCGGTAGCGCGGCGTCCGATCCGGAGGGCACCACAATGCGTGCGCTCGCGGTCAGCGTGAAGCTACCCTGCCCCACCGTCGTGGAGACCGGTTTCGGTATGGTCTGCGGCACCGACGTCGCGGGGGCGAGGTCCGCTGAAGCCGGCGTGGCAGTGGCAACCTGCGTGGCGAGAGAAAGTGGCAGGCTCGCGGCGAGAGAAAGCGGCAGGCTCACGGCCAGGCAGACGGCGCAGGCGCGTGCGGTGAGCCACGAGCGTCGCCAGCCGCGCACATTGCCGGTCCATCGCGTGGATCTCGTTGTTCTCATGAACCCAACCTCCAGGGCGGGTGAGTGAACGGCTGATACCGCCGCAGGCCGATCTGGCAGGGGACGTCGACAGGGTCGAGCGCCAAAGGCAAGCAGCGGAGTAAGCGGGGCCAGGGATAGCAGCGACTCGGCTGCTGACCCTGAACTTCCCCAGGCCGCCGCATGGAGACCCTCCGCGTCCTGTTCACCTGGCTGCGCGCATTTGATCCTTTTTGCAGATGGCTGCGCGTATTTGAGAAGTTGGGCGCATCGTCGCCCCATTTTGCGCGCCTGTCAACACCCAGCGGGGCAGCGGTGTGCCCGATCGGTGACGGCAAGCGCACGCGGCGTCAGCCGCACACAGGCACCAAGGCCCGCTACGACCACTTTGTACTCCACAGTGTTGCGTCGGCCCCCGAAATACCGGCCAGTAGCGACATTGTGGAGTACAAAGACGGGTCCGCGAGCCCACCTTGGGTCAGCCACGGAGAGCGGCCCCCGCAGCCGTGAAAGACGACAATCATGATCCCTAACGGCCGCGCCGGCAAGGCGCAACCGAATGCGGGTGGGCGGCCTACGCCGGATGCGGGTGGGCGGCCTACGCCGGATGCGGATAGGCGGCCACCGGGCCTGCGGCAATGATTGTTCGGGTTATGAACGCGGTTAACCACCTCCGCGTACGGGGCTGTGAAATGCGGAAATGCGGAAGACCGGCACCCGCATCAGCGATGTGGTTCTTCTTAGCGAAGTGAGCCCACGGGGGAGGGGCGCGGCATGCGCAAGCTGGGATTCATCGGGGGCTGTCTCGTGCTCGCGGCCAGCCTGGTCTGGCCACTACAGGGGGCCGCGGCGGCGCAGAGCGACAAGCTCGTCGTGATCACGATGGAGAACGAGACGTATGACAACATCGTCGGGAGCAGCGAGGCGCCCTATCTGAATGGGCTCATCCCCCAGGGCGAGCTGTTCACTGACTACGCGGCCGTGGCCTCGGGCAGCAATCCCAACTACCTGGGCATGACCAGCGGTCTGACGTCCGCCCTATCACCCCCCTCACCGAACATCTTCCAGGCGATCGACGGCTCGGGCGGCGGCTTCACGTGGAAAGAGTTCATGGAATCCATGCAGGCGAACTGCGCCGGTGGGACACGGCCTGTCGTGCCCGGCACCACCGTCCCGCTGTACACCTCAGACCATGATCCGGGCTATGCGTACCGGGCCAATACGACGTGCAGCACCAATGACGTGCCGATGACCGCGGATACTTTCGTCCCGGCGAGCCTGCCGAGTCTCAGCTATATCGTGCCGAACGAGTGCGACGACATGCACACGCTGCCCGCGAACGGCCAGGACTGCCCGGCCTACTTCGGTTCGAACTCCGGGACCAGCCTGATCAACATGGGCGACAACTGGCTCGCCTCGGTCGTCCCGTCCCTGTTGGCTCAGCCAAACGTGACGGTGCTGATCACGTGGGACGAGGGAACGCAAAGCAGCACCCCGCCTCAGCACATCGTGACCCTTGAGGTCGGTGCCGGCGTCACGGCCGGATCACGCGACGACAACGCCTACACGCACTATGGCCTCGAGGCCGGGCTCTACCGCTACTTCGGTCTTGGAACCGCCCCCAACAACGGCGCCAGCGCCGCGCCGCTCGCCCTCCCCAGCCGCGGGTCAGCGCCCGCCGCGCCGGCGAGCTTTGCCGCGGTCCCGTCGGCCGCCGCGGTGAGCCTGTCCTGGACCGACAGCGATGCGACGTCCACCTACCAGTTGCAGCGGAGCAGCGACCCGGGCTTTGGCAGCTACACCAGCGTGAGCCTCCCGGCCGGCGCAGCCAGCTACAACGACACCGGCCTGCCGTCCGCCGTCTTCTATTACCGGCTCGCGGCCGTGAGCTCCGGCGGCCAGTCGCCGTACGTGTCGGCCAGTGCCGCCACGATCTCGTATGACGCGCTCGTGGCCGGACGGGCCGGGCTGCTCGGTCGCTGGCGCCTGGGGGAGACCTCGGGCACCGCCGCTAAAGATACGACCGGCAGCTACGACGGCTCGTATGTGAACGGGCCGGCGCTGGGTTCGCCGGGCGCCATCGCCGCCGACCCGAACACGTCGGTGACGTTCAACGGGACGAACCAGCGGGTAAGCGTGCCGTCGCTGCCGCCGGCGGGGGACTTCTCGATTGAGGGGTGGACGTATCTGACGAACGGGTCGGTGAACAACAACACCCTCTATG
>WNGE01001179.1_pt1 | contig 33409 bp, 28 predicted proteins | sample 5400651 | NCBI WGS metagenome assembly WNGE01 (sample SAMN13153370, study PRJNA577476) | soil metagenome | isolation source: 60 cm soil or saprolite under grassland replicate 2 | place: USA:California | collected 2016-06-15
GCCCGGCCGCCCGCCGGGCCTGCCCGGTCACGTCCTCACCGGCCCGGCCGTCACCGCGGGTGGCAACCAGCGTCAACTGCCCGTCGACATAGCGGACGGCGACCGCGAGACCGTCGATCTTCGGCTCGACCGTGTACCCGCCGGCCGGGCGGCCCAGCAGCCGCTCCAGGTGGGCGGCCCACCTGCGCAGCGTGTCGGCGTCGAACACGTTGTCCAGGCTGAGCATCGGCGAACTGTGCTCGACGTCGCCGACCACATCGGCGCCGGCCGCGACCACCTCGGTCGGCGAGTCCTCGGCCTTCCACTCCGGGCGTGCGGCCTCGGTCGCGGCGATCCGCGCCACCAACGCGTCGTACGTCGCGTCGTCCAGGACCAAGTCGGGGCCGCTGTAGTACGCCGCGGCGGCCGACCGGACCTCGGTGATCGCCGACCGGTACGCCTCCACCGCCTCGAACGGCTCGGCGTGCGCGGCGTCGACAACCGGGTCGACGAGCCCCTCAAGACCAGCAGAACCAGGGCTGGGCATCGCGTCGACCTCCTTGACCGTCCTGACGGTCGCCGCCGCGGGCGCTGCCACGGCGGCGCGTCGCAGCCTTATCCCACGCGGCTGGCCTGCTGCGCAGCCTAGCGATCGGGTACGACATCCGATGCCGCCATCGGGCGTGGGATCGTGCCCTACAGCAGCTTGGTCGGGGCGTTTTCAGCGTCGGTGTGATCATTGGCTAGTCCGCCAGCGGTGCCCGCCGAGCGTGCCCGCATGCCCTCGGCCCGCAGCGCAGGCGGGCCGGTACGGTGACCACCGTGTTCACCGTGCGAGAGGCCGGCCCGGCCGACTACCTAGCCATGGTGGAGCTGTTGGACGCCGAGGACTTCGGTGAGCACGGCCGGCAGTGCCGGCAGGCCCTCGACGCCGGGTGCCGGATGGATGGCCACTGGCAGGTCGCCGTCGCCGGACGCCCCAGCAACCCCGCGACTACGGTCGTCGGTGTCGTCCACGCCGACTTGGCCATCGACTACGGCGACCTGGTCGCGAACCGTGGCCACCAGCCGCCGCACGCGTTCAATCTCCGCGATCGTGATTGATCCTGCCCACCGTCGCCGCGGCGTCGGCCGCGGCCTGCTGCAGGCGGTCGCCGCGGCTGCTGCCAAACGGGGCTCGCGCTTCCTCGTGCTGGTGCCGCAGGACGGCGACAGCGCGGGCAACGACCCGGCCGCGTTCTTTCGGGCCTGCGGCCTGGTGGCTTTGGAAGCGCACATCGAAGGCGTCCCCACGCGGTACGGCGCGCCGGTAGCCGACGTCGTTAGGGCACGCCGGGAAATTACTCAGTCATTTGATCTTCGATCTGTTGGTACGGGCGGGTTTGCGTGACTGTCCACACCCGATGGTGTAGTTCCACTCGCCGTGGAAGTCGTGCGGGACAAGGGGAACAGCGGCCAACTCGGCGTTGGTGACCTTGACTCCGGTCGGGTAGGCGCCGTTGTCCAGACATGCCGACACCGTCAGCCCGGTCGTGGTCGTCGTGTGCGCGATCAGTTCGAGGATCACCTGGTAGTCCGTCAACGGCCGGCCCCGCCAGTTGATCGAGATGAACGAGAACATCCGATGCTCGATTTTGTTCCACTTCGACGTCCCGGGCGGGAAGTGGCATACCGTGATGTCCAGGCCCGCCTCGGCCGCGAACGCCGCCAACTCGACCTTGAACGCCCGCCGCCGGTGCCCGTTCGCACCCCCACCATCGGCGGTGAGCATCAACCGCTTCGCCCGCGGGTAGCGGGCCTTGCCCAGGTTGTTCCACCAGGTACGCAGTGTGTTCACCGCGAACGCCGACGTCTCGTGGTCCACCCCCACCGACACCCAGCCCTCGTCCGCGCCGATGTCGTACACCCCGTACGGGATCGCCTTCGGTACCCCGGCCGGGAAGTCATGCCCGTTCACCTTCACCGGGCAACCCTGCGGCTAGTACTCCCGACCCCTGTTGGCGTACTCCCCGACCAGTTCCTTCTTCTTGCAGTCAAGGCTGACCACCGGGTCACCCACCGCCAGGAACCCGCGAGCCGACTCGTCGATGAAGCAGAACTGCGCGTCCCGGTCGGGATGCGACGCGCCTTCCGTGGTCTTGAACACCGCCTGCAACCGATACCCGGCCCGCCGCAGCAGCCGCGACACCGTCCGCTGACTCGCGGTGAACCCCGCCGCGGCCAACCCCTTCTCCAACGCCCGCAACGACTTCGTCGTCCACCGCAACAACGACATCGGATCCCCCCGCGTCTGCGGGGCCACCAACGCCTCCAACGCCTGCGCGATACCCGGCTGAGCGTCCCCGACCGCCGGCCGTCCCGCCCCCGGCGCCCGGACCCGACCATCCGCCACCACACCCGAACGGACCTCCCGCAACCCGATCGACACCGTCGACCGCGCCGCCCCCGACGCCCGGGTCACCACCGCGATCCCGCCATGACCCAACGCCCGGGCCTCCGCACCCAGCAACAACCGCCACTGACGCTCATCCAAAAACGGACGCAACGCCGCAGACTTCTCCGCCAGCACACTCTCCACCGCCATGCCCCACACAACGCACTAAACAGGACAAAGGTGACTGACTAAAAAGTCGGCGCGCCCTTACAGTCGGCGTCGACTTCGGCCGCGCGTCCGATCGGTACTTTGGGCTCCTCCCACACGTGGACGCGCTCAGGTGAGGTGGACCCACCAGGCGATCGAGGGAACCCGGTCGTGGTTGACCACGGTGAGCATGTACCAGCCGGGTGGAGCCAGACCAGGCCCGGCCGGCGTCTGTAGCTGGAGTTGGCCGCCTGCCTGGGCGGCGATGGGCAGATCGACCAGGCGCTGGTGACAGTCGAAGGCGTGGGTGGTCGAGCCCGGGCTGATCAGCTGAGCCCACAAGAGCGCGCCGGCGTGGGGTGACTGGACGTTCACCGTTTGCCCGTAGCCCCACTCGACCGGGGCCTGGGTGATCTCGGGTCGGGTACCGCGGAACAGGTAGGGCGGCCGGTACACCTCCAGGCGCAGCTCCTCGTTGGGCTGCGGCGGCTCCCACGGCGCCCGGTTGCCGTACGGCGGCGGGTTCCCACACGCCGTGATGACCCGGCCGTCGGGAAGCAGCAGCGCCACCGAGTGGTACAGCCGCACGACGTCGGCGACCGCGCCGGCCTGCCACTGGCCGGTGTCCGGGTGGTAGATCTCGGATTGCAGGCGCGGAATCGGCATCATCGCGCCGCCCTCGTGGGTCATCGCACCGCCGCTGACGAACACGGTCCGGTCCGGGAGCAGGACGGCGTTGAGGTGGATGCGGGGCAGGCTCATCGGTGTCGACTCGACGTACGCCGGCGCCGCCTGATCGAGGTCGACGGTTTCGGTGTGTCCGGTGGCATTGGCCATTTCCATGCCGGGACCACCGCCGATGATCATCACCTGTTGGCTTTGGGCCGGGGGCAGCAGGACGCTCGCGGACTGGTTGCGCAGGTAGCCGTCGAGCAGCGCCGGCACGGGCTGGAACCCGACCGGCTGGTGGCCCAGGTCGAGGATGCCTGCCTGCTGGGGCCGGCCGTCGTCCATCCGGCCGCCGCTGAAGAACACCCGCCCGTCGGCCATCACGAACAGGTGGGCGTAGAAGGGCAGGCCCACGAAATTCTGCGGTGGGTGCAGATGAGCCCACTTGTCCAGGGCGGGATCGTAGACCTCGAACTCGGCGTTGAGGTCCCCGGTGGTGTCGTTCTTGCCGCTGACCGCCAGGATGCGCCCATCCGGCAACGTCAACAGCGTCGGGTACCAGCGACCGTGGTCGGTCGGTGGTCGGGTCGACCACTGGCCGGTGCCCGGGTCGAAGGACGCCACGTCGCGCTGACCGAGGTTGTTGCCGTGGTTGTAGGCCAGGTTGCCGCCCCCGGCCAGGATCCGCCCGTCGGGCAGAGGGGCGTGGCCGCAGCAGAAGAAGTCGAACGGGCGGCCGTCGGCGCGGTGCAGCGTGGCCGGATGCGCGAAGTTGGATCCGGCCGGCGCCTGCGGGTCCCACACGACGCTGGTCCACATTCCCTGCGTGACGTCGCCGAAGGAGGGATCCGCGTCGCGGACGGTGTTGTTGCCGGACCCGGCGAAGAACAGGACGTGGCCGGTGCGCAGCAGCGCGGCGTGGATGGCCAGCACCTGCGAGTCGTAGGGCAGCACCTCCCACGTGCCGTGCACGGCGGGATCCTCACGGAGGGGGAAGGAGAACGTGACCGCGGTGTTGACGCCGGGCGGCGCGTCGACGGCGATGGCCACGGCCGCCGGACCTGCGCCCAGGTCGGCCACGGCCACACCCGCGCCTTGGTTCTCCCAGGAAAACCAGTTGGTGATGCCCAGCGGAATGGACCACGAGGCGGCCACACCGTCGACACCAAGGTCGGTGCCGATGCGGTAGAAGGCCTGGTTGCGGCCCGGGGGATTGTCCACGGCCAGCACGACCAGGTCCGGCCGGCCGGAGCCGGAGACGTCGGCCACGGCGATGCCGGCGCCCTGGTTCTCCCACGAGAACCAGTCCGGCACATCGATCCACGGGGTCCAGCCGCCAGTCACCACCCCGTCCTGGTTCAGATCAGCGCCCACTCGATACAGACCCCGATTGGCCTGCGCCCCGTTGTCCACCATGAACACCACGAGGTCGGGACGGCCCGAGCCGGTGACGTCCGCGACGGCGATGCCGGCGCCCTGGTTGTCCCAGGAGAACCAGTCCGGGACCTGAGCCCATGCGGTCCAGCCACCGGTCACTACCCCGTTCTGATCAAGGTCCCGACCCAGCCGATACAGGCCCTGGTTGGCCTGGGGCCCGTTGTCCACCATCAACACCATGAGATCCGGGCGGCCCGAACCGGTGATGTCGGCGACGGCGATGCCGGCACCCTGGTTCTCCCAGGAGAACCAGTCCGGGACGTCGATCCATGGGGTCCAGGCGCCGGTCACCACCCCGTCCTGGTCCAGGTCTCGGCCCAATCGGTACAGGCCTCGGTTGCCCTGCGGCCCGTTGTCCACCATCAACACAAGCAGGTCGGGACGGCCCGATCCGGTGAGGTCAGCGACGGCGGTGTCGGCTCCCTGGTTCTCCCAGGACGACCAGTCAGGCACGGCGACAAACGGCATGAGGCACCTCCGGGTAGATCAGTACGTGCAGATCACCAAGTAGGGAAACACCAGTGGCGCGGGAACCGCAGGACCAAGACGTTCAGCAACGATGCTGAAGGCGCCGGACCGCGCCGCGCCATCAGCGCTGACCTCGTCGCCAGCGAGCAGGCCGTGGCAGGCCATCGCTCCGGGCGAAATTCTTCCGCACCATCGTTGAATCCTCCAGAGCGAAGCGCAGGGCGAGCAGCCCGGCAAGCAAGATCGCCATGGCCACGAACTGGCCGACGTGCACGGCCGTCCAAATCCCGCTGCGGGCGTACTCGGCGAACACGGTGGCGTGGTTATTGGCTGGCCCATCGGCGTGGAACTGGGTGACCACGATGTACAGGAGTTGTCCCACGAGCAGCAGCGTGGCGGACAGGCGCAGCGACGGGATGAATCTTCTGTCGTTCATGATCATTGATCCTCGTCTTGTTTCCTAACGACGTCGAAGTGTCGCATCGTCCCCGGCTGGCCGAGACCGTGTCTTCTACCTGCCCCGGGGGCTTGCCTAAGGATCCGACCATGGGCCGGCGCTTCGCGCGCCGGGTCCGCGATCTGGCCGCGGTGCCGACGATGGGGCTGCACGTCCTCAAGGGACTTGACAGCCTCCAGTGCGTTGATCTCCAAGTCGGTAGGCTTCTCTACCCGGCATGGATATCCTCCGTCGGCTGGCGCGCAACACACGCCCACACCAACGTTTGATCACCGCCAGGCCGCCGGAACGCTCACGCCGCCGCCGAACCCCCACACCGAGGAGCTGACGTGGACGTAACCGGAATCATCACCGCCATCATCATCGGCCCGATCGTCGGCACCCTCGGCCGGCGGAGCCGGCCATGACCCACACACCCACACACCCACCTACCCACGGGCGGTCCACCGATCGCGGCGCCCGCCGATCCTGTGGGGGCTCGTGGTCGGTGCGATCCAGGCCGCGTCACCGATCGGCGTCCGGTGGCTGGATCCAGCCACCGTCTACGCCCTGGAACTCAGCTTGATCGCGGCGGTGTACATCGGCTTCGCAGTGGCCGACGGAAGACCACGGGTCATCGCCGTAGAAAGCGCCGTCGCCGCGGTCTTCGTGGTGTTCGCCGCGACCGCCGTGACCGCAACCGGGTGGATCCTCGTGGCCGGGTACGCCGGGCACGGGCTCAAGGACTACTGGCAGGAACGCCGCCAGTTCGTCGCCAACACCCGGTGGTGGCCGCCGTTCTGCGCCGCCGTGGACTGGCTCGTCGCCGCAGTTCTGGTCGTCGAGATAGCCGCAGGACTCAACTTCCACTGATCACCGGGCGCCGACCAGCGGACCGCCTCTCAGTTGGCCGGCCGGCCAGCTGCCCGCGTCGGCCGACGCGGTGAACGCGCACCGGTTCGAGGCCTGGACGAACTGCGGCGGGGGGCGATCGAGGACCGGCTGAAGCCTGCTGCTGGAGCTGGGCCGGCACACCGAGGCCGTGGCTGACCTGGACGGTCTGGTCGCCCGTCATCCGCTGCGCGAGCGGCTGCATCGCCTGCTCATGCTGGGGTTGTACCGCGGTGGACGGCAGACGGACGCGCGGACGGCATCGCGGGCAGGCATTCCCCGACAGCCGACGGACGAACCCGCTACCTCGTGGGCCCGCCCGCGGTGGGAAGCTGGGGGACCTGCCCATCGCAGAAGGACACGACGCTCTGCGCGGGTGACAGTGCGCGGCCCGGGGAAGCCATGTCAGGCCTCCATGTCGGCTGACCGGTGGCCACGGTAGGAAGCGACGGCTGCCGGGAAGAAGGGGAACATGACACCTGACGGCGAACCCTCCGCCGGACCCGCGTCCGGTTCTCCGGTGTTGTTCATCGCGGATGCAAAGGAGCGCGCCCGCGACGCGACCGCGTCGGCGCTGGTCCGGCGCTTCTCGCCCGACTACCGGATAGTGACCGCCGACTCAGCCGAGTCCGCGTTGGACAGTCTCGCCGGCCTGGCCGGCCACGGGGACCCGGTGGCGCTGCTGACGGCCGACCTGCACCTGCCCGGCATGGGCGGCGTCGAGTTCCTCGACCGGGCGCATAGCCTGCACCGATCGGCCAGCCGGATACTGCTGGTCGCGATGGACCAGTACCACACCCGGATCCCGTTCAGCGAGCTGGAAACCTTGCAGCACGCCACCGCCCTCGGCCGGATCGACTTCGCCGTGGCGAAGGGATGAGTCACCCCCGAGGAGTGGCTGTACCCGCAGGTACAGGACGCGCTCAGCGCCTGGACCGTCGCCAACCGGGCCCGGCACCTGATCTACCGCATCGTCGGCGAACAGTGGGCTCCGCGCAGCCACGACCTGCGGGACTTCCTGACCCGTAACAGCGTCCCGTTCGAGTTCCACCCCGCCGACTCGCCGACCGGACGGCAGCTGCTGCGCGAGTTCCGGGTGGACACCAGCCGGCTGCCCGCGGTCATCCACCACTCCGGGTCGGTGCTGCAGGATCCGACGGACGCCGAGATCGGGGCCGGGCACGGCATCACCACCCAGCCCGCCTCGACGACCGTCGACCTGGCCATTCTCGGCGCCGGACCCGCCGGCCTGGCGGCCGCCGTGTACGGCGCGTCGGAAGGCCTGCAGACCATGGTCGTCGAGCCGCGGGCGATCGGCGGTCAGGCCGGCACCAGCTCCATGATCCGCAACTACCTGGGCTTTCCCCGCGGCATCAGCGGCGGCCGCCTTGCCCACCAGGCCTGGGAGCAGGCCCTGCTGTTCGGCACCGAGTTCGTCTTCACCCAGCAGGCCACCGCGCTGGAGGTGCGCGGCAACCACCGTGTGATCACGGTGACCGACGGCAGCGAGGTGACCGCCCGCTCGGTGATCATCGCCGTCGGCGCGACCTACCGCCGGCTCGGCATTCCCGCCCTCGACCGGCTGATCGGAGCCGGGGTGTTCTACGGCGCGGCCGGCGTCGAGGCGCCCGCCATGGCGGGCGAGCAGGTGTACGTGGTCGGCGGCGCCAACTCCGCCGGGCAGGCCGCGCTGCACCTGGCCCGGTTCGCGCGGCGGGTCACGCTGCTGGTGCGCGGTCCGTCGCTGGCCGCCGGCATGTCCGACTACCTGGTCCGGCAGGTCACCGCCACCTCGAACCTGGACGTCCGGCTGCACACCGGGGTGGTCGGCGGCCGCGGCGAGTCCCGCCTGCAGGCCCTGACGCTGCAGGATGTCCGCAGCGGGCAGCGCGACGAGGTCGCCGCCGGGGCCGTCTTCGTCCTGATCGGCGCCGAGCCGCACACCGGCTGGCTGCGCGACATCGTCGAGGTGGACGACCGCGGCTTCGTCCTGACCGGCGGCGACGTGTCGCCGCCAGGGTGGCGGCTGCCGCGCGCGCCGTTGCCGTTCGAGACCAGCATGCCTGGCGTGTTCGCGGTCGGGGACATCCGGCACGGTTCGGTCAAACGGGTGGCCGGGGCGGTCGGTGAAGGGTCGGTCGCGGTCGGCTCCGTCCACCAGTACCTCGAGGCAGCGCCGGCACGGGGCGCCGACGCGATGTAGCCCACGGCGACGCGTCCGGTCACCGTTGGTGTTCGCTACCGAACTGCAGGAACGGACGCCGGGTCCGCACGCACGGATCGGTGGGCGGCGGGGTGTCTTCCGGAGTCTGGACCTGTACGCCCGCGGTGACGAGCACCGCGAACCCGGCGTGCGACGCCGCTGCGACGGTGACCTGCCCGCGGGTGTGGCAGGAGTAGGCGGACGAGCCGGTTGCCGCCTCGGCGCGGGCTGCGAGGAGAAGCATCTCCGGCGGGTCGAGGTCGTCGCGCGGCATCGGGTCTGCGGCACGCTCGAACGCGGTTTGCCGCCGCGTCGTGCCCGCCGCGCCGTTCGGTGCTCGCCCCGAGCGCATCGAGCAGCTGGGCAACGTCGTCGTCCGGCCGGTCGGCGGGCGGCCGCCCGGTGCCACGCGTACCGGTCCGGGTCGTCATGACCGCGGCGGGTGTCGGCCAGCGCCGCATGGGCGATCCGGCGCTGCCTGGTCGTCGCCGCCTGGTAGACCGTGGAGCGCACCAGCGGGTGCCGCACCCGGACGCTGCCGCGAGCAGCGGTGGACAGGACGTCGCGGAACACCGGGTGTGGCGCGGCCCGAGGGCGCCAAGGGCCATGACGACGATGTCCGGGTTAGGGCGGTCACCGAATGTGGCTTATGTGGACGGTCATGTCCTCAGCAGCCGGGGATACGCCCGGTTCCGACCCTAGCGGGCTGGGCCGGAGCCGGGCGAACTCGATGCGGGTGATCGGTGGCCACCGGTGCACATGCCAGACGTGGTCTGAGCTGACCAGCGCAGGCATGTCGTCGGCTTGTTAGGCGACTGCAAGGATCCGCGTCCCGTCCCGTGTGGGCGGCCGCACCGGGACGTCATGGCGGCCGAGCAACTCAGCTGACAACGGGTCGTTGACTGCCTGCATGGGCGCGGCGATCGTTGCCGGCGGTGTCGGCGACGGCTCGGGTGCTGCGCCGCCACATGAGCACCACCATCGTGATGATCCAGGTGCCGAACAGCACCAGGGCGACCAGTCCGGGCAGGCCCGCCGCGAAGCCGTCGTAGGCCACGCCGAGTCCCTTGACGCCGTAGGCGAGGCCGGCGGCGCACGCCCACGCTCCGAGCCACCGCGGGAACCGGTCACCGAGCATCAGCGCCACGCCGGTCAACACCAGGGTGAGACCGACCATCGAGAAGGTGAGGCCGTTGAGCCCGTATTCGGTCCACCGCACCGTTTCCGCCGCGGTGAACGTCGCCGTCTTGTCCCCGGCCGGTGCGGCGACCCACGCGTCCACCGCCCGCTTCAACGCGACACCGTCGACGACTTGCAGCACGCCGTACGCGGCTGCTGCCGTGACCGCGGCCGCGGTGGCCAGCCGGGCCCACGCCGCCGACACCGCTGGTCCGAGGCCGAGGGCGCCGCACAGCGCCACGAGGCCGCCGATCAGCAGCAGGGCGCCGACGAGGGCACCCAGGTGCACGGTGGTCCAGTCCCCGTCCGCGGCGTACTCGGCGAACACCCGCGGATTGTTGTTGGGATCTTCCCGCGCCGGATGCAGCGCCTCGAACACCGCCACCGCGATCAGGCCGACGCCGAGACAGACGGCGCCGATGCGCAGGATCGCTCGCTCATACATGGGGTTCTCCCTTCGGGTGGGCGCAAGCCCGCCAGACCGCCAGCCTTCGGCCGGCGCGGAGTCCGTGGGAGGGATGCCTGTCCCACTGCTCCGTTGGTCCACGAGCTCTCACCGACGTGGCCGGGCGGCAATCCGCCGGCCTCGCCACCACCGTCGCGGAAGGCTCTGTTTCAATGCTGTGCATCCGCTGACCGCGCCGCGGCCACCGCTGACAGCGGCCATGAGGAGCCGATCCGTCGCTGACGGGTACGACGCACCGGAGTGACGCTCATGGGACGGGCCGATGTGGTGGTCGACGTGGCGTACCGGAACGCTCACCGGGATGGATTGGCCGATCGGGTCGCCTCGGTGTTGCCGACCTGGCTGACCCGCCGGTGCTGACAACTCTCTTCGTCTGGTTGTCTCGACGGTGAGCCTGCACCATTGGTCGGAGGTTGAGGCTGTGATCGGCTCACTCGTCCGCGTGTGTCGACCGGCCCGTTCTATGTGGATACACGTTGTGTGGTTGGTGTCGGCGGGTCGCGTACGGGCTCCCACATCAGGGGTTGAGCGTCGAGACTGTGTCCTCGTTCGCGTGGGCGTGTTGCTTCTCGCCGGTGCTCAGTGGCTGCCCTGGAACCGTCCCCGGTGGGTCCCCTGACGCCTGGCACCGTGGCACACCGGGGCGGATCAACGTGTGGCCGTGCGGCAAATCGGTCGTCCTCCATCGTGCCGATCAATGTCCTCCCTGCCGATCAGTGGACGTCGAACCGGCAGGCAGGTGCGGCCACCGATCGGACGACGCCATCGCGTAGGCGTGGGTGGGTCCGCCGCTGATATGGCAGGCGGCTGTCGATGATCTGACATCCAGTGCCGTGATTGGCCGACCGAAGGGTTCCGCAACCTCAAGGAACTCGATGGGCTGGAGGTCTTCGGCCGCGACCACCTCGACATGCTGCGACACGTCTTCAGCCCGGCGTTCTACGGAAGCTGGTCGGTCTTTCCGCAGAGCATCCCCCGCCGGGGGCCGGGCGGGTACGACGGCGTGGTCCACGCGGCGCTGGTGCACACCGGCAAGGTGCTGTTCATCACCGCGGACGAGACGACGCTGCTGTGGAATCCCGACGATCTGACGCCGGCGACGTTCGAGGACCCGGTCAATCAGCCACACCTGATCCCGAACGCCACCGATGGCTACTCGGTGCTCTGCGGCGGCCACTCGTTCCTGTCCGACGGGCAGTTGCTGGTGGTCGGCGGCGGCGGGTACGGACCCCACGCCAAGGCGAAGTGGGGCTACCGGTTCAACCCGGCCGGCCGGACCTGGTCGAGAACGGCCGGCAGCATGGTGCACCACCGCTGGTACCCCACCGCGCTGACGTTGGGCGACCAGCGGATCGGGGCTAGCCACGAGGTGCTGGTGGTCTGCGGGCACGGCGCCGGCGACATGGAAATCTACGACCAGGCCAGCGACGGCTTCCGGGAGGTGACCGCCGGGGACACCAAGACCTTCCCCAGCCTCTACCCGGGTCTGCACCTGCTGCCCGACGGCCGGATCTTCTACACCCGGACCGGTTGGGGCAGCGCCGGCCCCGGCGGCGGCCCGTTCGTCGGCGACGACCAGTCCGCCTACTTCGACCTCACCGGCGCCAGCACCGGAGCGTGGACCGACATCGCCGCGGTCACGCCCGCCATGCCGGACCGCACCAAGGGCATGTCGGTCATGCTGCTCGGCACGACGGGTCAGGTGCGGATCATGGTGCTGGGCGGTTCGGACCTGTCCACCAACAACTCCTACGAGATCATCGACGGCACCACGTTGTCCCCCACGGCGAACTGGGGCAGCTCCACCCCGTTCCCGGACGGCGAGCACCGCAGCCTGGCCAGCGCCGTGCTGCTCCCGGACGGCACCGTGTTCGTCTGCGGCGGCATCCAGCGCACGAACTCGCCGTGCGCGCTGTTCGACCCGGCCACCAACACGTGGTCGCCGATGGCGGCGCTGCCGTCGATCCGGGACTACCACTCGGTGGCGGTGCTGCTACCCAGCGCGCGGGTGGCCATGGCGGGCTGGACCAACACCAGCATCGAACTCTTCGACCCGCCCTACCTGTCCCGCGGCCCGCGACCGGTCATCACCTCCGCCCCCTCCTCCGTCCAGCATGGACAGACCTTCGCCATCACCTCACCGGACGCGGAAACGATCAGCAAGGTGGTCCTCGCCCGGCCGATGGCGATCACCCACCAGACCGACACCGAGCAGAAGATCCTCGACCTGCCGTACGTCCCCACCGGCCCGTCCAGCTTCGGCACCATCGACCCAGGCGGCACCGTCACCGACCGGTTCGGCGTGGGCACCGACCTCGACGCCCTCACCTTCGTCTCCGACGATGTCGGCTACGGGCCCCACCTGTTCCACTACCTGCGGCACGACCCCGCGGGATTCTCCACCTTCGGCACCATCAACACCAACGGGGCGGTCACCGACCGGTTCGGCGTCGGCCCCGACTTCCACGCGCTGACCTTCGCGTCGGCGAACCTGCGCTACGGGCCGAACCTGTTCTACTACCTGCGCCGCGACGCGGCCGGGTTCTGCACCTTCGGCACCATCAATACGAACGGGTCGGTCACCGACCGGTTCGGGGTCGGCCACCGCTTCGACGCGCTGACCTTCGTGCCCGGGCAACACCGGCTACGGCCCAAACCTGTTCTACTACCTGCGCCGCTACCTGCGCCGCGACGCCAACGGGTTCTCCAGCTTCGGCACCATCGACACCAACGGCGCGGTCACCGACCGGTTCGGCGTCGGCCCCGGCTTCGACGCGCTGACCTTCACCCGGGGCAACCTGGGGTACGGGCCGAACCTGTTCTACTCCCTGCGCACCGACGCCAACGGGTTCTCCACCTTCGGCACCATCGACACCAACGGCGCGGTCACCGACCGGTTCGGCGTCGGCCGCAACTTCGACGCGCTGGCCTTCGCACCCGGCAACCTGGGATACGGTCCGCGGCTGTTCTACTACCTGAGCCGCCAGATCACCGGCCTGACCCTCACCGCCCCCGCCGGAGGACCGCCGCAGTCCCTGGCCCAGCAGGGCTACTACATGATGTTCGCGCTTAACGAGTCCGGCGTCCCGTCCGAAGCCACGTGGATTCACCTGCAGTGACGGTGACCACCCCGCGTGCCGTCACCGTCGGCGTCCGGGGCATCGCGGACACCGGTGGGGCGGCCCGACCGGCCCTCCCGCAGGTAACCGTCGGCACACCACGCCCGAGCAGTCCGCCGATGAAGACGCGGCGGACTGCTCCGGGTACCGGTCAGGCGTCGCGGTGCCGAACGGCCAGGACGGCGCCGGCCAGGACCGCGGCGGCGTAACCGAGGAACACGGCCAGGCTCGTCCATGGGCCCGGCTGCGCACCGGGTTCCACTTTGCATGATCGCTGTCGCCGCGCTGCCCGGCAGGTATGGGCCGATGATCTCGGCGAGCCGAGGCGGCACGAGCAGGGCGACGAGCTGCGGCACCACCAGGATGCCTACCAGCGTTGCCAAGAAGGCTCCGGCGATGCTGCGCAGCAGCCAGCCCAGTGCAGAGCTGAGGATCGCCACCACGGCCAGGTACAACGCCGCTCCGGTGACCGCGCGCAGCACACCCGGTGCACCCAGCGAGATGGTGATGCCGGCCGTGGACAGCACCACCTTGGCGGCCAGGAACGCGCCCAGCGTCGCCATGAGCGTCACGACGAAGGTCACGCCGGCCACCGCGGTGGTCTTGCCGGCGACCAGCAGGCCGCGCCGGGGCACGGCGGCCAGCGTGGGTTTGATGGTGCCCGTCGCGTACTCGCTCGTCACGGCCAGCACGCCGAACGCGGCGACCACGTAGACGGCCAGCGTGACGCCGGTCAGCGCGGCGCCAGTCGGATCCGCCGTGGCGGCCTCGCCGTCGGGCGGTGGCTTGGCGACGATGAGCCCGACGGCCCCGAACAGCCCCATGCCCACAATGGACACCACGGTGATGACCATGGCGGACATCATGGATCGTACGCTGCGTAGTTTGATCAGTTCGGCCGAGACGACGCGGCCGAGGGTCAGGCGACCGTCCGCCCCGGGCCGCGAAGTGGCGGGTGCAGGCGGGGTGGCGGTCGCGTCGGTGGTGCTGCTGGTGGTCATGCGGCGGCCCTCCGGGTCGATGCGGTCGGGATGGCGGCGGCGACGGCCGGCCGGTATTCGACGTCGTCGTGGGTGAGTGCCAGGTACGCGGAGGGATGGACCGGGGTCAGTTCGGACACCAGGACCCGGTGTGCCAGCGCGATGGTCGCGATGTCCTCGGCGCTGCGTCCGGTGACCGACAGCGTGCCGCCGCGTCCGCCACGTCGGTGCCGGGCGCGGCCAGCAGGGCGGTCAGCCGGTCCGGTTCGGGGGTGCGGACCCGGATCGCGGTGGCGGCGGCGGTCATGTCGGCCATCGACACGTCGGCGAGCAGCCGTCCGCGGCCGAGGATGATCAGGTGGTCGGCGGCCAGCGGCATCTCGCTCATCAGGTGCGAGGAGACGAACACGGTGCGGCCCTCGTCGGCCAGGTGGCGCAGTAGGCCGCGGACCCAGCGGATGCCGTCCGGGTCGAGCCCGTTGATGGGCTCGTCGAGCAGTACCACCGCGGGGTCGCCGAGCAGCGCGGCGGCGATGCCGAGCCGCTGACCCATGCCCATGGAGAAGCCTCTGGTCCGCTTGCCGGCAACCTGGTCCAGCCCGGGTCCCAGGAACCCGGTCACCACACCGGGACGAACCGTCACGGTCAGGTGGTCCACCGCGGTCTTGTCGCCCTAGATCTTGGTCAGGTCTTGGATCTCGATCATGTCAGTGCTCCTGGCTGTCGAGCTGCAACCGGTATCCCCCGGCCGAGCCGGGCACGGATGAAGACGGCGGTCGCCACGGTGAGCACGATGGCGGCGAGCGGAACGGCCAGTTGCCGGGTGTCGCCGGTCAGCAGGCCGGCCGCGATGCCGTTGTCGCTGTTGGTGCGGTTGAACACGGTGTGCATCACCGCGACCAGCAGGATGCTGTTGCGGGCGCCCCGCATGACGACGGCGAGCATCGGCCGGAAGATGACGCCGAAAACGATGTAGATGGCCAGGCCGATCGGCACCGATGCGGCGGTGACCGGGCCGAAGAACGCCAGCGGCCAGCGCGCGAAGCCGAACGGGATCGCGGTGATCAGCGCGGCGACGACGATGTTGTGCCGCCGTTCCAGCCGGGTCTGCACGACGCCGGCCCAGGCGGTCTCCTCCCAGATGTTGACCAGGACGAAATTGGCCGCGCCGAACACCAGCTGGCTGACCAGCAGCCGGACCGGGTCGATGGAGGCCATTGAGTCGCCGAGCAGCAGCGCGATGCCGACGCTCAGCAGCGGTAGCCCGGCGAGCACGAGGAGCCACCAGCCCACGCCGACCCGCCAGCGCAGCATGCGGCCCAGTAGCCGGCGACCCCGGCGCGGCCGTCCGCGGCCCAGGTCACGAACACAGCTGCCGGGAGCAGGCCGGCCAGGGTGAGCAGCAGGCCGGCGAGCTCGTCCGGGGCGATGTGCAGGATGGCGGGCAGCGATCCGCCCGGGATGATGCCGTGGGAGGCAAGGATCGGCACCGCCATGGCGGGGTAGGCGACCGAGAAGAGGATGATCAGGAAGGCGCTGATCGGGTGAGTCGCGACCCATCCGCGCATCGTGCCCCGGGCCGGCGAGGTGGTGGTGGTGTCGTCGCGGGCGGCAGGCAGAGGAATCATGATGGTCCCCTGTTCTGACGTGGGTTGCGCGGCTAGGCGGTGACGACGGTCGCGGTCCCGCGGACCCGCGCGGCGTCCGTGCCGGGCTCGACGGAGACGCGCGGCAGGCGGATGGCCAGGGCGGCGGTCGCGGCGGCCAGCGCAAAGCCGGCGATCGGCTGCAGCACGCCGAACAGGAGGCCGGGGCCGGCGAACAGGATCAGCAGCGCCGCGTACGCGATGCCGTGCCAGCGCAGCCGTCGGTGGGTGCGGGCGATCGCGGTGCCCAGCACGATCGCGGAGATGATGAAGAACGCGGCGGACGTCAGGGCGGTGGCGAACAGCGCCGGCCCGTAGGCGGTGTCGGCGTTCAGCGCCGGCATGCCGTTGACGCCGGTGAGGTGGGCGCGGCCGATGCCGGGCTGCACGAACGCGGCGCTGCCGAAGGTGGCGGCCATGAACACGTTGGTGACGGTGGTCAGGACCAGGCCGACGACGGCGGTCCGGGCGGCGCGGCCGCGGACCAGGTAGGCGGTGACGGCCAGCGCGCCGAGGACGGCCAGCGCGGCGCCGAAGATGCTGGCGCCCAGGTGGCTGATCAGGAACACGTCGGTGGTGACGTAGCGGGCGTAGGCGTCGAAGTCGTCGACCGGCGGCTGGTGGGTGATGGTGCTCAGGCCGAGAAGAACCCCGTAGACGGGCAGCGACCAGAGACCGGCGTGAACGGCGGGGATAGACATCGGATGCTCCATTCGGTACGCGTGACCGTTGGCTGATGCGCTCACCGTCCCGGTCCACCCTGTCGAGGTGCTGTCTGCTCGCTGTTCCGTCCCCTGTTCCGCCCCGACCCCGGCGCGGCGGTACCTGCTGAAGACCGCGGCACGGCGAGCTGCGGTCGAGTAGGTGCTCGACGTGGGTAGATGGTTGGCGCGGCGACGAGGGCGTCGGCCCGCTCGGCGAGCTGATTCCGGCTGCTGCCGATCCGGGCTACGAGGGTCACCCAGGTCCAGCAGCCGCTGACCTGTCCGTCACCGTCGTCTCGGGCCGGTCGGGCGCGGCGCGGTCGGGCTCGGGCCCGTCCGGCCGGGCGACGACGTCGTAGCCGGCGCCGCGGATCGCGGTCTGCACCGCGGTGGGGTCCGCGGTGCCGGTGACGCGGACGGTCTTGGTGTCCAGACGGGCCTCGACGGTGCGGACGCCGGGGACGTCGCTGATGCGGGCGCTGATCGCGCGTACGCACCGGCGGCTGGTCATCGCCGGAATCTGGAACGTCTGCGTGGCCACTGTCGGGTTCTCCTGCTTTGGCTGGCACTGCTGTGAGGGCTGTTGGTGTTGACCGTGCCCGGCCGCGCTGTCGAGGCGCTGACCGTTCGCTGTCCGGGCCGTGAGGCGGGCTGGTCGGCGCGTTCGACTAGGCGCCCGCCCGGGTGTACGGGTTCAGTGGTGCCAGGCTCGCCATGGTGTCCTGGCGGGTGCGGGGTTCCGGGACGTCTGCCGCGACCGGGTCCGCGGGCTTGCTGTCCAGCGGGAGCGTGCCGAGCACGGCCACGATCAGGCCGCCGGTGGCGAGCAGGGCGCCGACCGAGGGGATCCAGGCGACGTTGAGGCCGCCGGTGATCACCGCCCGACCGAGGTAGATACCGAGGGCCGGCGGCCGAGGCGGGTGCCGGCGGCGGCGAACACCGGCGCGCCGATCGCCACGCCGAGGGCAGAGACGCCCGCCAGGTCGCCGACGGCGTCGAGCGGCGCACCGCGGGCCGCGGCTGTCTGTTGGACCAGGCCGGCGAGGATGAACTGGTCGGCGCCCATCGCGAAAGCTCCCAGGACGATGGCCCAGACGGCCGGGGGCACCGTGCGCATGGCAATACTCCTCGACGTGGCCCGGACGGGACGCTGGTGACGTGCAGGCGGGTGCGGTGGGGGGTTAGCGGGTCCGCAGCGGTTGGGTGAACCAGTCCTGGGTGTCCAGGAGTCGGTGGAAGTCGATGAGGTCGTCGGTGGTGAATCGGTGCACCGGCGGTGCCGGCGGGGGTGCCGGCTCGCCGCTGTGCACCGTCACGCCGACGGCGGTCAGCACCGCGAACCCGGCCGGCGACAGCGGTGCGACGGTGACCCGCTCGCAGCTGCGGCAGTTGTACGCGTAGGAGCCGGTGGCCGCCGCGGCCGGGGCGGAGAGCAGCAAGATCTCCGACGGGTCAAGCTCGACCGGGGACAGACAGTGCGGGCACATGGTGCGGATGGCGGACATCGCTGGCTCCTTCGCCGACGGGAACGTCTCCGATCCTTGGCGGCAGGGCTGTTCTGTCCCTCTCCGGTCCCTGACGGGCGAGCAGGGCGGCGTGACAGGAGCGTGTCAGGGGTTCGGTGTGGCGTCCTGCCCGGCCAGGACGTCGTGCGGGTCGGTGAGCCCGGCGTCGACCGCGGCCTGATAGGCGTGCGGGCCGAGCAGGGTCCGGGCCCGGTCGGCGGCGCGGTCGATGTCGTGCTGCTCCAGGGGTGTGGCCGGGCGGCGGGCGGCGGCCCGCCACCGCGCCGCCGTTGCCAGCAGGGTGGCGGCGGTCTGCCCGTCGCCGCGTGCCGCTGCGACGCAGGCCAGCCCTTCGGTCGCCGCGGCCCGGGCCGCGGCCCCGACGTGTCCGGCGTCGGTCGCCAGCTGGATCGCCTGGCGGTGCTGCCGTTCGGCCGTGGCCAGGTCGCCGGATGCCTCCGCGATAAACCCCAGTCCGCTGGTGGCGGCCGCGGCCCAGTCGCGGACCTCCGGCGCCGCCAGCATGCCCAAGGCGGTGGAGAAGTGGCGTTCCGCGGCGGTCAGGTCGCCGCGGTGCCGGGACAGCAGGCCCTCGCCCAGCACGGCCAGCGGACTGCCTTCGGCGCCGAGTTGGTGGGCGGCCACGGCGGCCTCGGCGAAGTGGCGTTCGGCCCGGTCCGGGTCGCCGAGCAGCAGCGCGATGTGGCCCAGGTTGGCCAGCAGGTACTGGATGGTGTTGGCCATGCCGACCTGCCGGCCCTCGACCAGCGCCGCCTCGTAGGTCTGCAGGGCCCCGGTCAGCCGGCCGGCGCGGTGCAGCGCCAGGCCCAGGTGGTACTGGATGGCCGAGACGCCCCAGTGGTCGCCGAGGCGGCGGAACAATGTCAGCGCCCGGTGCGCCAGCTCGGTCGCCTCGTCCAGCCGGCCGGCGACGCCGTGCAGTTCCATCTGGACGAACAGCACCAGGGCCTGGCCCCACTCGTCGCCGGCCCGGACGAACTCGGCGTTCGCCTCGGCCAGCAGCCCCAGCGGCGTGGCCATGTCCGGCCGGCCGATGCCCTCGACCGCCATCAAGGTCCGCGACATCGCCGCCCGGTGGTGCTCACCCAGCCCGGTGAAGATCTGCCAGCTCTCCCGGGCGGACGGCGCGCACTCCGCGCTCGGGTGCACGATGCAGGACCGGGGCCGGGCCACGACCGCGTGGCCTTGCAACGCCCGGGCCCGCGCCGCCGGGGTGCCGCCGGTCGCGGCGGCCAACATGGCGGTGACCTCGTGCCGGCCGTCCTGCTGGCTGGCGAAGTACCAGAACCAGCCCAGCGCGGCGGCCAGCCGCAGCCCGAGGTCCGGGTCGGACTGGGCGTGGGCCCGGCACCGGGCCAGCGCCACCCGCAGGTTGTCCCGTTCGCTGGCCAGCCAGCCCAGCCACCGGCCCTGCCGCGGCCCGCGCAGCTCCGGCTCGCCCAGCTCCGCGACCTGCGTGTGGTAGGCGGCGTGGGCCCGGCCCAGCCGGTCGTCCTCGCCGGCCTGCGTCAGCCGCTGCGCGGCGTAGTGGCGCAGCGTCTCCAGCATGCGGAACCGCACCACCTCGCGGTGGTCGGCGAGCACCAGCGACCGGTCGACCAGCCCGGCGAGCAGACCGATGACCTCGCCGCGGTCGATGCCGCCGCCGGCGCACACCTGTTCGGCGGCGTCCGCGCTCCAGCCGCCGCGGAACACCGACAGCCGGCGGAACAGCACCCGCTCCGGGTCGGTGAGCAGTTGGTGGCTCCAGTCCACGGTGGCCCGCAGGGTCTGCTGGCGCGCCTCCGCCGTCCGCGGCCCCGCGGTGAGCAGCCGGAACCGGTCGTCGAGTCGGGCGGCGATTTCGCCGACGGACAGCGTCTTCACCCGGGCGGCGGCCAGTTCGATGGCCAGCGGGATGCCGTCCAGCCGGCGGCACACCTCGGCTGCCGGCGCCGCGGTCGCCTCGTCTAGCCGGAAGGCTGGCAGGACGGCGCGGGCCCGATCCACGAACAGCTGCACCGCGTCATAGGCCGGCATCTCCTGCGGCGCCGCGTCCGGCGGTGGGGTGTCCAGCGGCGGGATGGCCAGCTGCACCTCGCCGGGCACGGCGAGCGGCTCCCGGCTGGTGGCCAGTACGCGCAGCCGCTCGCAGCCGACCAGCAGGCGTTCCACCAGGACGGCGCTGGCGTCGATCAGATGTTCGCAGTTGTCCACCAGCAGCAGGCAGCTGCGGTCGCGTAGGAACCGGATCAGCCGGTCCTCCACGCTGCCGCTGCCGTCCGGCACGCCCAGGGTGTCCGCGACCGCGGGCGGGACATGCTCCGGGTTCGTGACGCCGGCGAGGCGGATCAGCCACACCCCGTCACCGTGCCGGTCGGTGACCCGGGCGGCGGCCTCGACCGCGAGGCTGGTCTTGCCGGCACCGCCCGGGCCGGTCAGGGTCACCAGCCGGCTCTGCCCCAACAGGCGAAGGACCTCGTCCAGCTCCCGGCGACGCCCCACGAACGAGGTCAGCCGGGCCGGCAGGTTGTGCTGCGCGGTCGGCCGCGCCCGGGCCGGCGGGTTCAGCTTGGCGTCCTGCCGCAGCACCGCCTGTTCCAACGCGCGCAGCTCGGCCGACGGCTCCAAACCCAGCTCGTCGTCCAGGACCTGCCGCACCCGCTGGTACGCCGCCAGCGCCTCGGCCTGCCGCCCGGACCGGTACAGCGCCAGCATCAACTGGCCGTGCAACCGCTCCTGCAACGGGTACCGGGCGGTCAGATCCTCCAGCTCCGCGACCAGCTCGGCGTGCTGGCCCAGCACCAGGCGCAGGGTGTTGCGCTCCTCGATGGCCGCCATCCGCAGCGCCGCCAGCCGGCTGATCTCCGCCCGGGCCCACGGCTCGCCGACGAACTCGGCGAGCGGATCCCCGCGCCACAGGGCGAGGGCGTCGTCGTAGAGGCCGATCGCCTCCACCGGGGCGTTCTGCTCCGCCCGGCGGCGCGCCTGCTGCACCAGCCGGATGAACCGGTGCGCGTCCACCCAATCCGGGTCGACGTCGGCGAGATAGCCGGGACGGCGGGTGGTCACCAGCGCCTCCGGAAGGCCGGCGTCGGCCAGCGCCCTACGCAACCGGGAGATCCGGCCCTGCAGCGCGTTGACGGCGTGGGCCGGCAGATCCTCGCCCCACAACGCATCCACCAAGGTGCTCGCCGGCACCACCCGGCCGGCGTTCAGCAGCAGCAGCTCCAGAACCGCCCGCTCCGCCCCCGCCGGAACGGTCCGGATCCGGCCGTCCACGATCAGCTCGAGCGGACCCAGGATGCGGAACTCCACGATCCCTCCCCCACCTGCCAACCCTCCGGTGTGTCGTCAAGTATCGGTGACCGCCGGATGCGAGAAAACCCGAGGCAGCCGCCACGACCCCGGTCGACATCCCGCAGCAGGACGCTCGACCGGCGTGGAGTTGGCTGGAGTCATGCCACTGCGGCGTCCGCCACGTCGCGGTCGTCGGGTAGGCCGGAGGCCGCACGTCATACTGAGCCGGGGTTGAAGAACGGAATACACAAACCGGCCCCGGGGCGGGCCCGCGGCCCGCCACCCCTATCAATCCGGTGGTGAACACCTCACACGCCACAGTGGTCCGGGCCGTGGCCGAGGAGGTGGGCATCGCCGAGGTCATCGCCGAGGTGCTGCCCGCAGACACGGTCGACGCGGTCAAGTGGCTACAGGCTGCGCGGTCGCGAGCAGCGGCGAGGTGCGCCGGGTGGAGGGCCCAGGCGCACCGCACGCTGATCAATAGCCGCAACGCGGCTGCGCGCCGCCCGCACACGCCGCGCCAACCGGACACGCTGTTTACACCGTACGGATCTACCGGCGGCGTCGCGCGAACTTGAGCGCACCGACGGCGGTCATCCGCGGCCACCGGACGCAGCGGCCGGTTCAGGTCGTGGAGGCGGCGTAGATCGCCGCGAGCGAGGAGTCCAGGGTCTGGTCGAATTCCTCGCTGGTCTGCTCCCGGTGCAGGCCCTCCGCCAAGGCACGGGAGAAGCTCGCGATCAGTCCGGGATTGCGCGCCAGGCGACGGACGGCTTCCTCGCGGCTGTACCCGCCCGACAGCGCTACGACGCGGAGCACGCTGGGGTGCGCGATGAGGTCGGTGTAGAAGCCGTCGAGGGTTGGTATGGACAGCTTCAGCATGACCTGTTGCCCGCGCGGCACGGTCGTCAGGCGATGCTGGAGGGTAGCCTTGAGCAGCTGCTCGGCTGCCGCTTTGTCCGCACTGTCGACGTCGACCTCCGGTTCGATGATCGGCACCAGTCCGGCGTCCAGGATCTGCAGCGCATAGCCGAACTGCTGCTCGACCACGGCGTCGATGCTGTCGGCGTCGGCGTGGACGATCACCGAACGCATTTTCGTGCCGAAGACACCGTGCTCGGCAGCCCGCCGGAGGAGTTCGTTGAGGCGGGTGAACGGGTTCATCAACCGGACGCCATGCGACTGCGCCGCCAGCCCTTCGTCGACCTTGACGAACGGCACCACGTTCTTGCGTCGCCACAGGTAAGCGGCGGTGGGCACGCCGTCAATCTGGCGCTGCATCGTCTGTTCGAACAGGATGGCAGCGAGCACCCGGTCTCCGGTGAACGCCGAACTGGTGATGATCCTGCTGCGGAACTGGTGCATAAGGTCGAACATCTCGTCGTCGTCGGCATAGTCCGAGTCGCGCACGCCGTAGAGCCGTAACGCCTGCGGTGTGCTGCCGCCGCTCTGGTCCAGCGCGGCGACGAAACCCGCACCCCGCGCCATCCTCGAGCGCTGCTCCTCATCCATGCTCGTGCCCCTTCCTTCCTGCCGCACACCCCTAGGCTCGCCCAGCGCGGCCAAGATTGTCACCTGCAGACCGGCGGCGCGGCCAGCGAGCTGACAATGGCCAAACAACACCGACGCCGTGCACCGGCAGGTGGCATTCGATCGAGGTCGAAGCTCAACCCCGGGCCCGCTTACAGGCCGACAGGGTCCAGCAGCATGCGGGCGATGATGGTCGCGGCGGCGCTGGAGGCGATGGTGATCACCCGGGCGAAGGTGGCCTCATCGAAGGGCCACTCCTGGATGCGTTCGGCCCGCTTCTCCAGGGCCTCGGCCGCGTTGAGCAGGCTCACCTGGCCCTGCAACACCTCCAGCGTGGGCTGGTCGCGAACCTTGTCGTACGCTTGCATGTAGAGGTCCCGGGCCAGGTCCAGCTCCCGCTGTTTCACCACGACCATCTGGCGGTTCAGCCGGCGCAGCGACAGGAAGAACAGACCCAGCCCCACCAGGAGCACGGCGATGCCCAGGATCACGCCGGGGGTGTCGGAGGCGTTGGTCAGCACCAGCGGGCCGACGCTGCCGATCAGCATCCAAAACCCGGTGAACGCCAGCCGGCCGACCGGCCGCAGCCCCAGACTGCGATCGCCGCGATAGCCGTGCAGGGTAAGGTGCCCGCGGCCGAGCCGGTTGAATCCCAGCTGCAACGTCAGATAAACCCATATCGCGGTCCACAATGGGATGCCGACGATCACCCAGGTGGCCCCCTGGATCAGCGCCGCGCGGGGGTCTCCGGTCAGCGCCTCATCGAGGGGCAGGACCAGAACCCCGGTCGCGGTCAGCAGCAGCGGGGCGACGGTGCTGTCCATCCCGCGGAACAGGGCCCGGACATCGCTCTCGTCCTGCTCGACCACCTCGGTGAGCGCCGAACCGACGCGTTGCAGGTTGTCGGTGAGCCGGGCCGCACCCCACAGCGACAGCAGAATGGCGCAGCTGACCGCCGTCCGGTTGAGCAGCTCACCCGCCGGGGGTGCTCCGGTGCCGGCCCAGTCCGCGGCGCCCAACACGCCAACGGCGGCAAGATTCAGCCAGGGCACCAGCGCCCAGACGAGCATCCAGGCCAGCCGAGGTCCGGGGAGCCGGGACAGGATCCGCTCGGTCAGCGGAACGCCCGCCGTGCCGTGGCCGGGCGGGCTGCTCACGGCGGGTGCGGTAACCGCCAGGTCAGCTGCGCCACCGACGCGACCATCATGCGGCCTGGTCATGACCGAAACCCTAACCGCGTCGGGAGCGCTCTGGAATGGCGGCGCTCGGTAGCGGACCATCATGGCCAGCTATAGCTACAGGTAGCCGTTCCGGATCGCGGCGACGGCTCCGACCTCGACGAGACCGCGTCCGCGGCCCCCGCCAGGCCGATCGACGCGGGTCATGCCCGCCAGCGGGGGCGGGGATCAACGTGGAGCGTCCGTTTCGTGGTGGAGGATCGGCCCGGGCGCGGGGTGATCCTCCTCCAGCCTGAGGCGTGGCCGGGGCGGGATCGGGCTGCCGGTGCCGGCTATGTGGACCGGTGCTGGCCGGTCGCCGCGCTCGCCGGTGCGAGGGTCTGCTGGTGCGCTGCGATGCGGTCGGCGAGGTAGGCGGCGTCCTGGCCGACGAAGCCGATCAGGGCCGAGCCGCGGGTGTGTTGCCAGGACAGGCCGAGGAAGTACAGGCCGGGCACCGGGGTGAGCCCGCGCCGGTGGACGATGCGTCCACCGTCGGCCACGCCCGGAATGCGGATCCAGGAGTAGTCGGACCGGTAGCCGGTGGTCCAGATGACCGTGGTGACGTCGAGGCTGCTGCCGTCGGCGAACCGCACGGTGCGCCCCTGCGCGTCGGTCAGGCGCGGCCGGAAGCGGACACCGGCCCGGCGCAGTCCGCGCCGGCTGGTGCCGATGATGAACTCGCCGCGGGCCTGCACCCGCCGGCCCAGCCGGGAGGTGGCGGTCACCCGCATCAGGCCGAGCCGGGTCAGCCACCAGAACAGGTCCCGGCCGAGCAGCCGTTGCGGCAGCACCGGATACCGGGCTCCGATCGACAGGTCCACCCGCCGGGTCGCCGCCAACTCCTCGGCGATCTGGAAGCCGGAGTTCCCGCCGCCGACGACGAGCACCGGCCCGGACGGCAGGGCCTGCGGGTTTCGGTAGGCGGCACTGTGCAGCTGGGTCACCGACGGGTCCAGCCGCTGCGCCGCTGCCGGGATGGATGGGACCTGGAACGGTCCGGCGGCGACCACCACCTGCCGGGCCCGGTAAATGTCGTCGCCGGCGCGGATCTCGAAGGTGTCGGCGACCCGCCGCAGCTCGGTGACCCGCGCGTTGAGATTGACCGGCAGGTCGAACCCGGTCGCGTAGGCGTGCAGGTAGTCCGCGACCGGGTCTCTGGTCGGGTAGGTGTCGGCGCGGGCGGGAAACGGCATGCCGGGCAGGCCGGAGTACTGGGCGGGGGTGAACAGCGTCAGCGAATCCCACCGGGCCCGCCACACGTGCCCCAGCTCGGGGCCGGCGTCGAGCACCAGGAACCGCAGACCCAGCCGACGCAGGTGCCAGCCCATGGCCAGACCGGCCTGGCCACCCCCGACGACCGCGACGTCCAGGGGGCGGTCACTGGTCGCGTCCGGGGATGCCGTCTGGTCGTGATCGTTCATCGGGCCGCTCCGTCCTGCGGGTCGACGGTGAAGCTGAACATCATGCCGCTTTGCATGTGTTCGGCGATGTGGCAGTGGGCCATCCACCGGCCGGGATTGGTGACGTCGAACAGGATGTCCACGGTCTGCCCGGTGCGCACCAGCACGGTGTCCTTCCAGACCAGATTGGGCTCGACAACGCCGTCGCGGGCCAGCACCAGGAACCGCCCGGCGCCGTGCAGGTGGAACGGATGGTGCATCGGGTGGTCGGAATCCATCTCGTTCACCAGCCGGATCTTGACCCGGTCACCCACCCGGAACCGCCAGTCGATGGCGGCGCCGTCGGCGCCCTCGCTGCGATCGACGAACTTCCAGAACATGTTGGCCGTGGTGGTCAGCCGGTTGACCGCCACCATGTCGTCTTCCCACTCGATCCCGCCGCCCGCACCGTGGCCGTGGCCCGGCTGCGGGCCGCCAGGCCCGGCGTGGCCGGGCTGCGGCGCCGTCTCCGCGTGGTCGCCGTGACCGGCCGCAGCCGCTGTTTCGGTGTGGTGACCGCCGTCTGAGCCGCCCGCCTCAGGCCCCGCCTCGGCGTGACCGCCGTGGTCACCGTGGGCGTCATGCTGCACGGCGGCGTGGTCGTGGCCGGCCTCGGCCGTCACCGGTTCGGCCGCGAGAAGCTTCATGCCGCACTTCGGGCAGCGGCCGGGCTGGTCGCTGACCACCTCGGGATGCATGGGGCAGGAGTAGGCCGTTGGCGCCGCTGCCGGCGCCGCGGTTGCCAGTAGCTTCATGCCGCACTTGGGGCAGCGGCCAGGCTGGTCGCTGACCACCTCGGGATGCATGGGGCAGGAGTAGGCCGTTGGCGCCGCTGCCGGCGCGGCGGTTGCCAGTAGCTTCATGCCGCACTTGGGGCAGCGGCCGGGTTGCTCGCTGACCACCTCCGGATGCATCGGGCAGGCGAATGTCACGGCACTGGTCTGGGGGGCGGTGGGGTCGTGCATCTCGGCCACGATCCCGAGGATCTTGTCCGGCGGGGCGGCCAGGTACGCGTCGAGTCCTTGCCGTTCGGCCTGCAGTTCCGGTGCGCGATGCAGCGTCTCGAACTCGTGCTGCAGCGGCGCCGGGATGCGCTCCTTGGTCACCGTGATCGACGCCAGCGGGTAGACGCGCTGCGGTGTGCGGTGTTCCAGCCTCAGCTGCCCGGGCTGTTCGATCAGGACGTCGATGATGGCCCGCTCGGAGGGTGCCAGCAGCACCTCGGACACGAACTGCGCCTGCTCGACGCGTCCGCTGTCCCCGCCGACCAGCTTCATCCGGGCGCCGGGCAGCCGGACGTTGAACACCCGGCTGTTCGCGGTGTTGGTCAGCCACAGCCGGATCACCTCGCCGGCCCGGGCGGTCAACCTCAGGTCCGGGTCGCCGCCGATCAGCAGCAGGTTGCCGTACCGGCCCATGGCGGCGTACGTGGTTTCCGTGGTACTGAACGCGGCGATCTTGCCGTCTTCGAGGAGCACGTCATCCAGGGTCAGCACGATGTCCCGGTGGACCGGCGGCCAGTAGTCGGGCTCGGCCGGGACCACGAGGATATTGCCGTACTGCCCCATTTCCTGGGTGTAGTCCTCGCGGATGTGCGGGTGGTACCAGTACAGGCCGGGGTCTGGGAAGCGAAGGCGGTAGGTGAAGCTGCCACCAATCGGGATCGGGGCCTGGGTTTCGTGTGGCACCCCGTCGTACTTGTTCTCCAGGCGCAATCCGTGCCAGTGCAGGGTGGTGTCCAGATCGCCGTCGTTGGTGACGTTGACGGCGATCTCCGAGTGTTGCGGAACCTTCAGGGTCGGGCCCGGTATCGAGCCGTTGTAGGCCAGCATCCGCACCGTGGCGTCCCGCAGGCGCTTGGCCACAGCACCGACGTGAAGATCCACGACGTCGCCGTCGGCCAGGTCGAGCAGCGCTGGTGGGGTGGCTTCGGGCAGCCCGGTGGGGTCGGTAGGAAACGACTCGCCCAGCGCCGGTGAGCCGTGCCCAGCGTGATGGTGCACCATTGCCTCCCTCGGGTGTGCGGGATGCCCGCCCGGCCAGGTGCCGGCGGACGCTGGTGCGGAGAAAGGCGCAGGAGCTTGCAGCCGCGGGGCGGGCCGGGGGCCGGGCGTCGGCGCCCACCCTAGGGGACACGCAGTGGGTGCCACCCAACTGCGGGCGCTCCGCTGCCGCAGCGTGCATCATCTGCTCCGCACCAGGTTTCGATCGCATCGGCGGTTGGACGGGAGCCTTTGACACCGTAATCGCGACCGTACCCCACCCCCGGGCTCCGTGTATGCACGCGGCCCTTGGCCGGTTCACCTGGGGACGGCTCCGCCCGATTCCCACCGAAGGCGACCGCAGCTGCCCGTACCGTCGGTCGCCCCGACCGCGAACCGTCGACCTGGGCTACTGCTGCCCTGCCGGTCACAGATTCCCGGCAGGTATCGGGTTGGCCAGACCCGGCGCCGCTGGATTGACCTTCATCGTCACCCGCGCCGACACTGACCCCGTGGGCTATCGGAGTCCATCAGCAGCACCATGCCCCCGGTTGAGGCGTGCCGTCGATCGCGATAGAGCAGCTGCTCATACCGGGGTAGCCCCACACCACAGGCCGCTTCCACCCGGGAATTCACAGAAGGGGGACGATTGACGTGGCTGAGACAGTGACCGACCCGGTCTGCGGGATGCGGATCAATCCGGAGGACGCGGCACCACCGCCGGCTACGAGGTCGTCGAGTGATCCGAAGACCGCTTCGGGGCGCCGTGCGGTCGCGCTGGACAGGCACACCGTTGCGATCCTTCGCGAGCACTGCCGCCAGCAGCTTGAACGCCGCGACCGCCGGCGCGCCGCCAAGATGGCCTGGATCGACTCTGGATACGTGTTCACCCGCAAGAATCGGCAGCCGATCAACCCGACTTACGCCACCACCTAGTTCCGAAAGCTAACCGACCGTGGTGGCCCGCCGCCGGTGCGCTTGCACGACCTGCGGCACGGCGCCGCATCCCTTGCACGCGAACCCTGGATCTGCTAGTCCGCCCAGCTGAGCAGGTCGCCGTGCCCCACCCGCTGGATGCACCTGCGGGCCGCAGGCGAAGCGGCGCCGCCGCTCTGATCAGCAAGTTTGGGCCTTCAGAAGTTCGATGTCAGAACATGTCGCTGATCGGGCGGTAGCAGCTGCCAGTGTCATTGGCGTGCCGCTTCTTACGCCGAAGGGCCTCGTCCAGCGCGATGCGGCCCTCGAGGACGCCGAACAGGTCGGTGCCGCTCAGGGTCATGAAGCAGGTGCTCTCGGCATACGTGCGGCGCGCCGGCTCGCTCACGTCGTTGACGCTGACGATCAAGCCAAGCGCGTTCTTGCCCTTCCGTTCGACCTTCTTGGCGAAGGCATCGGCCTGTTCTCGGCTGACCGGCTCCTTCGTCCACTTCGCCTCGATGATGTAGTCGTCGGTGTCGAAGCTGATGGACCCGTCGATCTGCTCGTTCTCCAGCGAGTACGCCAGCCGTGGTGACAGGTCGAACAAGGCGAACAACGAGTTCAAGAAGTTCTCGAACTGCCGGCCGCGCTCGTGCACGTCGGCCATGGCGTGCATCTCCAGGAACCGCCGCCGCAGTTCATCGAGCTCCTCGGCGAAGCGCCGCTGGAGCTCGACCTGCTGGGTGTAGGCCGCCCGCTCGGCTTCCAGGCGTTCCCGTTCGGAGATCAGGTCCTCGTACGCCGCCGTGTACGCCTTGAGGTCAGCGACTGCCGCCTGCGCCTTCGGCAGCCACTTCTCCGAGTCCTCGTGCTGCTCCAGCTCCGGGAAACGCTGCATATTGGCCAGCTCCACCATCAGCTGCACCGTTGCATGCTGATAAACCCGCTCCCCGGCGATCAGACGGTCGACCACCTCGTCGGCGATCTCCCGCTTGGAGAGCCCGAAGTTGACCCCACCGAGCAGCTCCGGATGCTCCCGCAGACTCGCGCGCAGATACTTCTCCAGCGTCGGCTTGTACCAGAACACATATGCGATGGCGGACCGTAGAGCGTTGTACGCGGCACCGGAGATCCGCTTCGATGTCTGACTCTCCGTCATCCACGCCCATCCCGCTTCTGCCATGCCGACCGCCAGCGCCGAGGCACCCGCCCCTACTGCCTGGGATGCTAGACAAACGCACCGTACGGGCACCAGAGCCGCCCGCCTGAGGACATACCCCATCCGGTAACAGCGCGACGACACCACCGGCCCGCGTTCGCCCGATCCGCGGCGAACTCGAACACTGTCTCCGCACCCCTTCTCGACCAACGCCGTCTCTACCGCCGGTGGCCCCCGTATCGCGCCCAATTGCCTGCACTCACCTGGATGAGTGACGGCGCGCCTCGGACGTCGAGCACACCTTGGAAACACGACAGAAGCGACACGGCGGGTGAGAGCGATGACCAACGGTGTGATCTTCAAACGGTGTGGATGCCGCGACAACGAGCGGCGGCGGCTCGAGCAGTCGTGCCCTCGGCTACCCGAGCGGGGGCACGGCTCCTGGTATTTCCGCTGCTCGGCCACCAACCTGCTCGGCCGCCGGGAACGGGCCCGCCGCGGCGGTTACCCGTCGCAGGCGGCCGCTCGCCGGGCCGGCGACGCGTGGCTGTCCGGCACCGCCGCGGACCGCACCGCCGAAGGCTGGACCGTCGAACGGTGGCTGCGGCACTGGCTCGACACCCACACCAGCATCCGGCCGACCACCCGGTTCCACTACACCCGCGACGTCGAGACCGTCCTGATCCCGCACCTCGGCCCCTACCGGCTCGCCGACCTCGACGCCGGCCTGCTGCGCACCGTGTTCGCCCGGATCGCGGCGAACACCAACAGCAAAGGCCGCCCCCAGTCGGCTTCGGCGATGCAGCACCTGCGCACCACGCTGCGTGCCGCGCTCAACCTCGCCGTCAAGAAAGGCGTCCTGGACTGCAACCCGGCCCGGCACATCGAGATCCGCGGCTACCAGCAGCCCCACGCCAAGGTATGGACCGAGGCCCGGGTCGCCGCCTGGGAACAGACCGGGGCCCACCCGGCGGTGGCGGTCTGGACCGCCGACCAGCTCGCCGAGTTCCTCGGCGCGGTCACCGACGACTCGCTGTACGCGTTCTGGTGGCTCGCTGGGCTGCGCGGGCTGCGCGGGCTGCGCCGCGGCGAGCTGTGTGGGCTGCGCTGGACCGACATCGACCTCGACCGGGCGATCCTGACCATCGAACGCACCCGCACCACCGCCGGTTACCAGATCGTCGAGGGCGACCCCAAGACCCCGGCCGGCAGGCGGGCGGTCGCCCTGGACAAGCGCACCGTGCAGGTGCTCCGCGCCCACCGCCGCCGCCAGCTCGACCAGCAGCGCGACGCCTTGGCCGACGGCCGCCGGTGGGTCGACTCCGGCTACATCTTCGTGCGCAGTGACGGGCTGCCGATCAACCCGAACTACGCCACCACCCGGTTCCACAAACTCATTCAACGCGCCGGGCTACCCCCGGTTCGGCTGCACGATCTGCGGCACGGCGCTGCGTCTCTCGCCCACGAGGCCGGCGCCGACTTGAAGACCCTGCAGGACCTGCTCGGGCACTCCAGCATCGTGGTCACCGCCGACACCTACACCAGCGTCCTGCCCCGGATCCAGCGCCGTTGCGCCGACGCCACCGCCCAGCTCGTCCTGGCCGCCGCCCGCCGCACCCGCAAGAAGATCAAAACCAAGGCCCGCACGAACCGCCCCGACCGCGGACCGAAACAGGTGCTCCCACCCCCGCCGCTCCGACGCCCGCCGCGAAGGCCCAGGTCAGGAAGTCGAAAAGCGGACGCCGGGCCGATCACACCGCGTCACCGACGCGGTCCCCACGGGACACCCACCGTCCACAAAGGCCGGACAATGAGGAGGCCCTGAACCGCGTTTCCGCAGCTCAGAGCCACAATAGTAAAGCGCGCCCGAAGGGACTCGAACCCCCAACCTTCTGATCCGTAGCCGAACCCGGGCAAAACTCGCTATGCTGACGCTACTCTCCCAGAACATGCTCTTTCGGTGTCCTCCGTCCAGACGGAGGACTTTTCGTTTCCGCTGGTCCGGGCGCTGCGCCCGGCAAGCCGGCGGGGCCGGTCCCCCGCTAGGCGGCTGTGGTGCTGGGACAGGTCCGTCCGTACTCGTCAGGTGCCGAACATCCGAGCACCATCGGAGCACCGTGCGATCCGGCTCCAGCTGTCTCGCCGGTCCGGGTCATAATCTGCCCACGGCCGTAGCGAACGGCGCCAGGTGGGGACGGAGGACGTCGGTGCAGGCCGGCGTCTGGGCGGACCCTATGCCGTCGTGGCCGTGCACGAGTAGCGGCGGACGGGTGCAACCGTCGGCGACCACGGCCAGGTCCTCACCAGTAGCGCGCAGCACCCCGCCCGTTGCGTACGACGAACAGGTCGCCAATCGGGGTGACGAGCGGGGTGCCGACGCAGCCGGTCAGTTCCAGGTGCCGGCGTGGCGTACTCCGGCGGTGGGCGGCGAGATCCATCGTCCCGTCGACGACGGTCACCAGCAGTCGGTCACCGTGGGCCGTGATGCCGGCGATGGTCGGGCCGTGGGCCACGATGGTGGCGTCGAGGCCGTCGGGTGCGGCCACAGCGGCCGGGGTGAAGCCGTCCGGGGGGCCGAGCCACAGCGGCTCGGCGTCGGCGCGGCGCGGGCGCAGCAGCACGGACAGCGGCGTTTCGGAGTGGCCAAACACCGAGATGGACCGGTTGGCCGCCGCGATCAGTTCCGGCCCGGACGCGGCGCCACTGATCAGCGCTTCGAGATGGGGGCGGTCGAACAGGATGACGTCGTGGGCCGACTCGGCGCGACGCCGTGCGCTGTCGGTGAAGCCTGACCAGGATCCGAGGATTCCGATGGTGCCGGGCCGCCGCTCGGTGAGCATGTCGCGAAGGCGGCGCAACGGCTCGTCAGTGATCGGATCGGCGTACCACTTCGCCTCCAGCAGGTGCCAGCTGCCGTCGTGGGAGAAGGCAAACGTCGACCTCGCCGTGTGGACCCCGCCGGTCGGCCTCGGCGTCGATGCCGTCGCGGATCAACACGTCGGCGAGCAGCGTGTTGAACCGCATCCCGCGTACCGACTCGGTGATCCCTCCGGCCTGGCCGCGCAGGTCGGCGTACCGCTGGACCAGGCTCGGTTCGGTCGCGGCAGAGTCTGAAAGCACCCAATGATTATCGCGGCCCGCCCAGCCGCCTCAGATCAACCGCGGCGGCGTGGCGCGTCCATATAGTGGAACGGTCATCCCAAGTTGCTCAGAAGAGTTGATCTTCGATGTGCTCCGCGTGTCAGCAATTGCTAGTCGGGCGTCGTTGGGAACGCCTGGGCGTACCCGGTGCCGGCTGGTGTTCTAGCGGGTGGCGGCGCGGCCCGTGTGCTCCGCGTGTGCTCCGTTGTCGGCGCCCTGCTGGTTGGGCACCGTTGGGAAACCCTGTCGCTGGTTGGTTACCGCTGGCAGGTACCCTAGGCCCCGTCGCCCTCGTAGCTCAGGGGATAGAGCAACGGTTTCCTAAACCGTGTGTCGCAGGTTCGAATCCTGCCGGGGGCACGAACGCGCGGGTGAACCCTCGCCCCTGCACGACCGTCTACCTGCGGAAACGCCGACGGTTCGATGCCGGCGGGAACCACTACGCATGCGCGTGACC
>WNGE01004111.1_pt1 | contig 33394 bp, 31 predicted proteins | sample 5400651 | NCBI WGS metagenome assembly WNGE01 (sample SAMN13153370, study PRJNA577476) | soil metagenome | isolation source: 60 cm soil or saprolite under grassland replicate 2 | place: USA:California | collected 2016-06-15
AGAAAAGCGATTGCGAAAAAGTCTTCCAAATGTCTTCGCGAACATCCTGACGCGAAAATTGTTTAGTGGTTTCCGCAAGTTCCTTGCGGAATTCATCGTCGCTTTTAGGGCGACGAGCGAAACCGATGACGGTCACCGCCGGTGGCAATTCTCCATCGGCGGCAAGATTGTACAGCGCTGGAATCAATTTCCGGTGGGTCAGGTCACCGGTGGCGCCGAAGATGACAATCGCGCACGGCTGCGGCACCGCGCGCGTGCTTAAACCCTCGCGCAGCGGATTTGTTTGTTCAACGTTCTTCGTCATGTCGAGCTTAGTCGAGACGTCTCTAAATTTTTCCGACGAGAATAGTTAGAGATTCCTCGACTTCGCTCGGAATGACAAGCGTCGGAACACAGACTTTCAGTCGGTGCGCCCAGCGGACATTCTGTCCGCTGTTGTAATTTCGGTGATGCCTCCACATTTGCAGCGTTCAGCGGAGTGTAACTCCGCTGTGCGCACAGGCCAGAAGGCCTGTGTTCCTGGCCTAATTCGGCAGCGGGAATCTCCGTGTAAGCTCGCGTACCTTTCCGCGGGTCCGTTCGAGCGCGGCATTATCATCGCGATTTTGCAGCGCTTCGGCAACGAGATCGGCAATCTCCAGCATTTCTTCCTCACGCATTCCACGCGTGGTCACGGCCGGGGTCCCGACACGAATCCCTCCCGGCTTGAAGATCGGATAAGTGTCGAAAGGAATCGCATTCTTGTTTACCGTGATGCCAGCCCGATCGAGAACTTCCTGCGCTTGTTTTCCATTAATTTCCTTGGGGCGTAGGTCCACCAGCATCAGATGATTATCAGTGCCACCGCTGACGATGCGATAGCCGTGTTTGCTCAAACCGGCAGCGAGCGCTTTCGCATTCGTCACCACCTGCTTTTGATACTCGCGAAACTGTGGCTGCAATGCTTCGTGAAAACAAACCGCTTTCGCTGCGATCACGTGCATGAGCGGGCCACCTTGAATGCCCGGGAAAACCATCGAGTCGATCTGTTTCGCGTATTTCTCCTGGCATAACACGATACCACCGCGGGGGCCGCGCAAGCTTTTGTGGGTCGTGGTGGTGACAAATTGCGCGTGTGGAATCGGACTCGGATGCTGCCCGCCCGCGACTAGCCCGGCGACGTGCGCCATGTCAATGAAAAGGAGCGCCCCGCAGGCATCGGCGATGTGACGCAAACGCGGAAAATCGAGCGTGCGCGGATAAGCCGATGCGCCGGCCGTGATCATCGCCGGCTTGGTTTCGTTGGCCAGCTTTTCGAGGGCGTCGTAATCGATCTGCTCGGTTTTCTCAGCTACGCCGTAATGTGTAACTTGATAAAATTTTCCGGAAAAGTTTGCCGGATGGCCGTGGGTGAGATGGCCGCCGTGCGCGAGGTTCATCGTCAAAATCTTGTCGCCTACTTTCAGCATCGAAAAATAGACCGCCATGTTCGCCTGCGAGCCGCTGTGTGGCTGCACGTTCACGTGTTCTGCGCCGAACAATCGCTTGGCTCGCTCGATCGCGAGCGATTCGACAGTATCGACATTTTCGCAGCCCCCGTACCAGCGTTTCCCGGGATAACCCTCGGCGTATTTGTTGGTCAACACGCTCCCTTGCGCTTCCATCACCGCGCGGCTGGTGAAATTTTCCGACGCGATCAGCTCAATGTTTTCGCGCTGCCGTTTTTCTTCGGCCGCGACTGCGTCATAAACTTCCGGATCAACTTTGCGCAGACCGCCGCTGGGCGCGCCCAAACTCGGTTCAGTCGAATACGGAATATTGCTCATCAGATAAGTGGAAGCGCCGCCGCTTCGCCCGCCCGAGCGCACGGCTACTTCGCTCTCTTCTACAAACGCGAGCACGCTGGGCAAGGCGTTTTTGATGGTCTCCGCGCAACTATTATAAACATCGCGCCCGAATCCGATGGGATCGGCAACGTCACGCCAGCAGGTTGCGCCCGCTTCTTCAAACTCGCGCAACAGAAAAGTCTTATCGGCTGCATTTGGAAAAAGCATCTGAATCGCTTCGACATGCGCCCCAGTCATGGCAAAAATGTGGGTCGCGCGTTCGACTAATGCGCCGGTCAACGGCTGGCTCCGCAAATTGCCGATTTCGGCGCCTTCCTCTGCGCAGACCTCAATCGCGTGCGAACTCGGCGGCTGCCCGCGCACCGCATGAACCCCAGCCGAGGCCACTTCAATATCCTTGCGATTTCCCAGGAGGCGGCGAAAAAGACCTTCCGCAATGGGACTGCGACAAACATTACCAGTACAAACGAAAAGGACGCTTTTCACAAGATGCGGCCGCGCGAACCTTGCACCGCGACCATGTACGTTCGCACAAAATTACGCCAACGCGACTCGGGTTTATCTGACCTATTTATGAAACGAGCGTGGAAAAAATTGCGCTACCGCCTGGAGCACATCGGCCTGCTGATTGCGGCCAACCTCGTGCCCCTTTTGCCGCGGCTTGTTCTCGTCGCTCTGGCAAAAATATTCGGCGCCGTCGCCGCGGTGGTAGATCGTTACGGCCGCCGCATTGCCCTGGCGAATCTCGATTGCGCCTTTGGCCAAAAATATTCGGCTTCAGAAAAACGACGCATCATTCGCGAATCTTATCAGCATTTCGCCCAGACCATGCTCGACCTGATGTGGAGCCCGCGGCTCACTCCGAAAAATTTCCTCCGCTATCTTGAATTTGAGGGGTATCAAGAGGTCGATCCGAATCAGAACGGAATTGTTGTCTGTTATCACTATAGCAATTTCGAATGGCTGAGTCTGGGCTGCGGATTTCGCGGTCGGACGAGCACGATTCTCGCCCAGGAATTTAAGAACGCGTTGCTCGATCCGATTTTCCGGCGTTGGCGGGAACAGTCCGGCCATGTCTTTAGCGCCCGCAGGGGTGGAATTCTACGACTTTTCAAAACCCTGCGTCGCGGAGGCAATACCGCCATGCTGGTTGATCTGACCGTTTTCCCGGGCGCATCTGCCGTCGCCATTCGGTGTTTCGGATTGCACACCAGCGTCACTTCCGCTCACGCATGGTTACAGCAACGCGCAGGCGTCACGCTTATCCCAGCCCATTGCGAGCCATTGCCGCGAGGACGTTACCGGGTTGTTTTTCATTCGCCGATTGACCTTGGGCCGAACGCAACCCCGCGCGAAATCGCGCAGGCATGCTGGGATTCATTTGAGCCGATCGTGCGCGCGAAGCCGGGGCCGTGGCTCTGGATGTACAAACATTGGCGCTATAGCCCGAAGAATCCTGATCGACCCTACCCATTCTATTCCGGACCGAACGGGAAATTCGAAAGAATGCTGGCGCAAAAATGATTAGGTTTACGAAAGAGCACACCCCGCCGCATCGAGCGCAAGACGTTTCTCGCTGGCGCGCGAGCGAATTTTCAGGACGCTGAGAAGATGGAGGAGCAGGTTTCGAGCGGATGGCGGACCAAGCGGGCGAGGCCGAGTTTGCCTGAAGTGCATCGCACTATCCCGATCGCGCGCGACGCCGGCTTTTGGCGAAAGCTGCTCGCGTTCTCCGGCCCCGGTTATCTCGTCGCCGTCGGTTACATGGATCCGGGAAACTGGGCGACCGACCTCGCCGGCGGTTCCCAATTTGGCTACATGCTGCTCAGCATCATTTTGCTCTCGAATTTGATGGCGATTCTCCTGCAGTCGCTTTGTGCGCGGCTCGGCATCGTTACCGGGCGAGATCTCGCCCAAGCCTGTCGCGATCATTATTCGCGTCCGGTTTCATTTGGCCTCTGGATTCTTTGTGAACTCGCCATTTGCGCGTGCGACCTGGCGGAAGTCATCGGCTCCGCCATCGCGCTCAATCTTCTGTTCAAGATCCCGCTCGTTTTCGGCGTTTGCATCACTGCACTGGATGTTCTCGCAGTGATGTATTTACAGAACAAAGGTTTTCGTTACATCGAGGCACTCGTCATCGGATTGATCGTCATGATTGGTGGCTGTTTCTTGTTCGAGGTCATTTTCTCGCAGCCGAAGATTGTCGATCTTGCCCGCGGATTTTTTCCAAACCCCGAGATTGTGCGCAATCGTGACGCGCTTTACATCGCCATCGGAATTCTGGGTGCCACCGTCATGCCGCATAATCTTTATCTTCACTCCTCGATCGTGCAGACGCGGATCTACGAACAGAACTCCGCTGGCAAAGCAGAAGCGATCAAGTTTGCCACGCTCGATTCCACCGTCGCGCTTATGTTCGCACTCTTCATCAACGCCGCTATCCTCGTCGTTTCCGCCGCGACATTTCACGCCCGCGGTCAGCACGGCGTGGCGGAAATTCAAGACGCCTACAAACTACTTTCACCCATGCTCGGTGTGCCGATCGCCAGCGTGCTCTTCGCCTTCGCGCTACTCGCTTCCGGACAAAACTCCACCCTCACCGGAACGCTCGCCGGACAAATCGTCATGGAAGGTTTTCTCAACATTCGGCTGCGTCCATGGTTGCGCCGTTTGATCACGCGCCTTGTCGCGATCGTGCCGGCCGTGATCGTGGCTGCGCTCTACGGCGCAAGCGGCACCGCGAAATTACTCATTCTCAGCCAAGTGATTTTGAGTCTGCAACTTTCCTTCGCCGTCATCCCCCTCATCATCTTTACCGGTGACCGCCGAAAAATGGGCGAGTTCACAGCCTCGGGCTGGCTGCGCGGACTTTCGTGGGCGACAGCTGCCCTGATCGTTTTGTTGAATGCGAAATATCTCTGTGATTGGGCCGGAATAAGCGACTGGGTCGGGCGCGTGCTCTAGCTATGTATCAAAAAATCCTCGTTGCTTTGGAAAATAGTCGGGCGGACGAAGCACTTCTGCCGCACATCGTAGAGCTGGCGAAATTGCACGACTCCGAATTGGTTCTTGTCCATGTGGCCGATGGATTCGTCGCGCGAAACTACGACCAATTGAAGCTGGCTGAGTCGCAGGAAATGAAAGACGACCGCGCATATCTGGAAAGCTCCGCGCAAAAATTGCGCAGCCAGGGGTTGAAGGTCAGCACACTTCTGGAACTGGGCGATCCGGGCGAAGGAATCTTAAAAGCCGCGCAAGATCGACAATGTGATTTGATCGCCATGACGGCGCACGGCCACCGGCTTCTCGGCGACTTGCTTTTCGGCAGCGCAATTCACACCGTCCGGCACAAAGCCGAGGTGCCAGTGCTCCTCGTTCGCGCCGGGAAATAGTTGCGAATTTCGTTTAACAGCAAATCAGAGACTTGCTCTACTTTCATTCGTGAAAGTGCTTCTGCTGACCAACGAATATCCGCCTTCCACTTACGGCGGGGCTGGAGTGCATGTGGAATATCTGTCGCGCGAATTGGCGAAGTTGATGCCGGTAGAAGTCCGCTGTTTCGGCGATCAAAGGGTCAGATCCGGGAATCTGACGGTACGCGGTTTTCAATTGGATATGGCCGGCTGGAATTGTCCGAAAGCGCTTCGCTCGACTCTCGGCGCAGTACGACGCTGCATCGATTTTAATGCCGTTGGCATCGATGCCCAGATCGTACACTGTCACACCTGGTATACGCATTGGGGCGGGATTCTCGCGCGAAAGAATTACGGCATTCCGCTTGTCATCACAGTGCATTCACTCGAGCCGCTGCGTCCGTGGAAACGCGAGCAGCTCGGTGGCGGTTACGATTTTTCGCTTTGGGTCGAGAAGACCGCTCTCGAAATGGCCGACGCGGTGATTGCCGTTTCGAACGAGACCAGGGCCGACATTGCGCGTCTGTTCAAGGTAAAGAAGGAACGTTTACACGTGGTCTATAACGGAATCGATCTTGATGAATATCGCCCGGTGAAGTCGAAGGATGCGCTCCGCAAATTCGGGATCGATTCAGAAAAACCTTATTTGTTGTTCGTCGGTCGGATCACGCGCCAGAAGGGCATCATTCATCTGGTCCACGCGATCGAGTTCATGGATAAGAATTTTCAAGTAGTGCTTTGCGCGGGTGCGCCCGACACGCCGGAAATCGCTCGAGAAATGAAGCGCGCGGTTGAGCAGGCACGGCGCGCGCGCGACGGCATAATCTGGATCGACCAGATGCTCGACAAACCAAGCGTGATTCAACTTTACTCGCATGCGGCGGTTTTCTGTTGTCCATCGATCTATGAACCGTTTGGCATCATTAATCTCGAAGCCATGGCGTGTGAAACAGCCGTTGTTGCGAGCAAGGTTGGGGGAATCAAGGAAGTGGTAGTAGATGGCGAGACCGGTTTTCTCGTTCCGCTCGCGCAAATGAAAGAGAGCCCGTTTGAGCCAACTCATCCGGAAAAGTTCGCGCGCGATTTGGCGGCGAAAATCAACGAACTGATGCGGGACGAAAAATTACGTGCGCGTTTTGGCAAAGCCGGGCGGCTGAGAGCGAAAACGAAGTTCAGTTGGCGCGCGATCGCGCAACAAACGAAGTCGCTTTACCAATCGCTTCTCGCCAAGAAAGCCGCCGCATGAAGTTGGGATGTTTGCCGCCCGTGCCATCTCCGAAGTTGAGGTGAAAGCAACGCAAATTACCGGGCTGACTGCCGGGCGTGAGTACTTACGCTTCTTTTTCAATCCGGTTGGATGCATTTGCCGGCTTTACCGTCGGCATGGTCCAGTCACGGCGCTTGGTCGGGTTGCGTTGAAGCAACCACGCGATTTTTTGATTTTTGCGATCGGCCCGGAATTCAACCGCCTGCTATTTAGCGATCCAGATCTATTCCGACCAACCGGTTTAATCTTGCCGGGTCCGAGGGATTCCGCGCAACGCCGCGTCCGCTTCGGCTTGACTCGCATGATTGGGCCGCAACACCGACAACAACGGCAACTGGTGGCGCCGCCTTTTCATCGCGCGGCAGTGCAAGGTTATCACGACATTATGGTGGAGGTCGTGCAAATGCTGATCACGGAATGGAAAACCGCCCGCGGCATTGATATTCACGAAAAAGTTCGTGCCCTGACCCTGTGCATTGCCAGCGCGGTACTTTTCAGCCGCGATCCGGCAGAAGCGTATCCAATTGGACGAATGCTGGAGGATTGGGTGAAACGTTGCTTTTCGATCGGCGTTTGGGTTTACCCGCTTTCGGTCCCCGGAACGCCTTACCACGGGATGCTACGGCAGGCGGAGCGAATCGAGAAAGCGCTTCTGGCAATGATCGCGCGCCGCCGCGCTGATCCCGGTAAACGAAGCGATGTGCTTTCGCTCCTAATGGAAGCGCGCGATAACGAAGGACGCGGGATGACAAACGCGGAGCTGGTTGGGCAGGCAGCGATTCTTTTCATCGCCAGCTTCGAAACAACCACCAGCGCGTTGACCTGGAGTTTGTTTCTTCTCGCGCAACATCCCACGGTCATGCATGATCTGATGGACGAAATCGAATCAGTATTGGGCGATGCGCCCCCGTGCGCGGATCAACTGCCGCAACTTCCATTTTTGCAATGTGTGATCAAAGAAAGCTTGCGCATTCTTCCGCCTGTTCCGTACACGGTGCGCGTCGCGCAGCAGCCCCTGAAGGTTGGACCATTCGATGTGCCACAGGAGACGCGCGTCGTTGCCAGCCATTATTTGACCCATCATTTGCCAGATCTTTATCCAGAGCCGGAACGATTCCGTCCGGAACGCTGGCGTGAAATTAATCTCACGCAATACGAATACCTTCCCTTCAATGCCGGACCGCGAATCTGCATCGGTGCGGCTTTTGCCACTCAGGTCCTGAAGATTTCGCTGGCGATGATTTTGCAGCGTTTCCGATTTACGGTTGTGCCCGGGACACGCATCAATCGCATCGTGGCCATCTCAATGAATCCGCGCCACGGCCTTCCGATGATCATTGCGAAGAAGGATCGAAATTATTCCGTCAGTGAAGTGCGCGGGCAGATCCGAGAAATGGTTAACTTTCCCCCGAACGGATCGGGTTAAAATCAACAGCGACACGGATGAAGAAGAACGTCTTGACCGGCGCGCTCGCAGCCCGCGAATACATACACTTCTTTCGCGATCCGATTGGTTGCATGCGCACACTCCATCGGCAACGCGGAAAGTTGGTGGCACTTGGCCCGATTGCGTTTGGCGAACCGACGAAACTGCACGTGCTCGCAGTTGGGCCGGAATTCAATCGGCAGGTTTTGGGCGATCCCGCGAAATTTCGCACGACCGGTCAATTCATTCACGGACCGAAAAACTCCGCGCAACGTCGTATTCGCTTTGGTCTCACGCGGATGAACGGTCCGCAGCATAAACAGCAACGCCAGCTCATCCTGCCGCCGTTCCATAAGAAAGCGGTTGCCGGTTATCACGATTTGATTGTTGAGCTCGCGCGCGAAGTCATCAGCCAATGGACCGTGGGTCGACGCAATGTTTATGCGGACATGCGCGCGGTCACGCTACGGATCGCGAGCGCTGTCCTGTTCGGCCACGAAGCAAGCGATGCTTATCGGATCGCGCATCTGTTGGATATTTGGGCGCGTCGCAATTTCTCCGGACCAGTCTGGTTCTTTCCGGTCAATATTCCCGGCACGCCATATCATCGCTTGCTCAAACACGCCGAGCGAGTGGAACGCGAGATTCTTGCATTGGTGGAGAAACGCCGGCGCGATTCCTCTGATCGCGCCGATGTGCTTTCGCTTCTGATCCAGGCGCGCGATGATGAAAACCGCGGCATGACCGACACCGAGTTGGTCGGTCAGGCGACAATTCTGTTCGGAGCCAGCTTCGAAACTACCGCCAGCACCCTGACGTGGACGGTGTTCCTTCTCGCGCAACACCCCGCGATCATGCGCGAATTGATGGATGAACTTGATCGCGTCCTCGGCGGTAATGCGCCCACGCGCGATCAATTACCGCAGCTTTCCTTTCTCGACCGCGTCATCAAGGAAAGCATGCGCATTTTGCCTCCGGTGCCGTTTACCATCCGTGCCGCTGAAGACGATGCCATCCCGATGGGACCGCTCACCCTTAGTCACGGTACCCGCGTCATTTGCAGTCATTTTCTCACTCATCATCTGCCGGAAACTTATCCGGAACCGGAAATTTTCCGTCCCGATCGGTGGCGCGAGATCGATCCAACACAATACGAATACATGCCGTTTAGTGCGGGGCCGCGCGCCTGCGTTGGCGCGATGTTTGCCATCCAGGTACTGAAAATTTCGCTGGCGATGATGTTGCAAAAATTCCGCTTTACCGTGGTACCGTGCGCGCGCATTGATCGCGTCGTTCGCATCACCATGAACCCACGATATGGAATGCCCATGCTGTTGAGAGAGAACGATCGGCGTTATGAGAGTAGCGAAGTGCGCGGGCAAATTCACGAGATGGTGAATTTGCCGGGAAAAGAGCGGTAACAATTTTTCCCTACGGTAAAATCGCCTGTCATCCCGAGCCGCAAAGACGGCGAGGGACCTCACAGGCGGGGAATGACGACCCAAACTAGCCTGCGTGACGAGGGCTTATTGGCGAGGTCCCTCGCTTGCGCTCGGGATGAACCGTATGGGGAGTCGTTCGCAAATTTGCAAGCAAATCACTCTGGTGCGAACCATTCGGCGAAGGCATCCCAGCTTCGTTGCTTCGAGCGTTTTCCTTTGTGCGGCCGCCAGCGTAGACCGCCCACACTAATTGTAAGCGTGCCAAGCTTTCGCCGATTCTTTTTCCACTTCTCCCACACTTCAAACTTCACGCCCGGTTTACCTACCGATACATGTTCCTTCATCGTTGCCGAAACCCATTTGGTGGGCCGGCCCTGTTGGCGACCTTTCATAACTGCTCAGTGATCTGTCGAGCTAACGATAAACAGGATGTGAATAGCAACCAAATTCGACTGACCCAGAGTCTCTTGTTGCCAGCAAAAATGATTGTAGGCCGTCTCGGTGAGACGGCACAGGCCTTCTTAATTGCCCGATGTGGAGCAGTTGCGAGGTCCCTCGCTTGCGCTCGGGATGACAGGATGGGTTCAGGGTGGCAGTGTGCCGCGCGATGTTTGTCGATCGTATCAAAGTTTTTGCGCAGGCCGGAAAGGGCGGACGCGGGTGTGTCAGTTTTCGGCGCGAGAAATTCGTTCCTAAAGGGGGACCGGATGGCGGTGACGGCGGCCGTGGCGGTGATATTATCTTGCGGGCCGATCGACATACCGACCACCTCGCTCATTTATTTTACGAGCCCATTATTAAGACGAAAAACGGCGGACACGGGCGCGGGAAGAAAATGTACGGCAAGAATGCGCCGGACAAAATCGTGAAGGTTCCAGTGGGAACGATGGTTTACGAATTGCGGGGTGTGGATGGTGGGGTGCGGATTGGAGGCGAGCAATCAGACGATGCAATCCCCAACCGCGAAAGTTCGATCGATGACAGTGAAACTGAAGGAGAACCGCGTCGTTTCACGGATGAACAATCAATTCGCAACCAGTCCGCGATCCACGATCCGCAATCCGACCTTCTCGCTGATCTCACCCGCGAGGGTCAGGAGTTTCTGCTCTGCAAAGGTGGCGCGGGCGGGAAAGGTAATGTGCATTTCAAAAGCTCGCGCAATCGCGCGCCGCGCGAATACACCGAAGGCGGCGAGGGCGAGAGTGGTAATTTTCTTCTCGAGTTGCGTTCTATCGCAGATGCGGCGCTGGTTGGTTATCCCAACGCCGGGAAATCAACACTGATCCAGCAGATCTCTGCTGCCCGGTCAAAGATCGCGCCTTATCCATTCACCACCTTGCATCCGGTCATCGGGATAGCGGAGCTTGGCGATTACCGGCGTACAACCGTTGCCGATATTCCTGGTTTAATCGAAGGGGCGCATCGCAATCTTGGACTCGGTCATGATTTTCTCCGGCACATCACGAGGTGCCGTTTATTTCTTTTTGTCCTCGACATGGCGGGAAGCGAAGGGCGAAGTCCAATCGCTGATCTCGAATCGCTACGCCGTGAAATCGCTCTCTATGATCCGCGTTTGTCGGAGCGGCCGTGGTTTGTTGTCGCTAACAAGATGGACCTGCCGCAGGCAAAGGAGAATTTGCGCGATTTCCAAAAACGCTTCCCGCAACGCACCATCGCCCCGATTTCGGCGAAGGAAGGACGCGGAATTAGCGAGCTCAAGCGATTATTAGGAGAATGGATGGATCAGCACTCGGAGCTTGTAACCAGTCAGTCCCAGGCTGGAGCGGATGTGATTAACCATTAGACAAGGTGAAAAACCTCGCACACAGTCAGCGGTTTCGCATGGGTCAACTTAGGGTTGCTAGTTATTGCACTACTTTTTTGAAGCCGGAAATGCTGCACATTTACCGGCAGGTCACTTCATTGCGGCGCGCGCAGACCTTCGTCATGACGAAGAAGGTCGAACACCCCAGACGCTTTCCCTTTGATGACATCGAACGAATTCCGCGGCCGCACCGGAATTTGCTCCGTCACGGCTGGATGAAATTTGTCGAGCGCCGGCCGCCGCTGATTTATCGGGGCGAATATCAAATGCTGGTCTCGATCCTCGGCCGCCGCGGGGCCGATATGATGCACATTTATTTTGGACACACCGGAGTGCATCTGTTGCCCTTCATCCGGCAATGGAACAAACCATGCCTGGTTTCGTTTCACGGCGCCGACGTCGCAATTAAGCAGGAAGTTGAAAATTATGTCGGAAAATTGCGCGTTCTCTTCGATTCTGTCGCCGTTGTTCTGGCTCGATCCCAATCCTTGGCCGATCGCCTGATCAAATTCGGTTGCGCGCCGGAAAAGATCCGCATCAATCGTACCGGAATCCCGCTCCACGAATTCTCCATGGTGCCGCGGGAATTTCCAACCGACGGCCACTGGCAAATCATGCAGGCCTGTCGGTTGATCGAGAAAAAGGGCGTCGGATCGGCTATTCGTGCTTTTGCGATTTTTGCGCGGGAGTTTCCAAAAGCCGAATTCATCATTGCGGGCAAGGGGCCGCTGCAACCCGAATTGCAAGGGCTCGCGCAAAAGCTCGGCGTCGCTGGGAAAGTGCATTTCTGCGGTTTTCTCAGCCAATCGGATCTACGCGATCTTTACGGACGCACCCACATTTTCATTCATCCAAGCGAAACGCCGCCGGACGAAAATCAGGAGGGGGTGCCGAATTCCATTCTCGAGGCGATGGCGACTGGCTTGCCGATAATTGCGACGCGGCATGGTGGGATTCCCGAAGCCGTCACGGAAAATCTCAATGGGTTTCTGAGCGACGAGCGGGACATCAAAAGCCTCGGCCGCTCGATGGTAGCGCTGGCGAACTCACCGGAATTGTATGCCCGCTTTAGTGCAGCTGCGCGCCTGGCCGTGGCAGAAAATTTTGATCAGGAGATGACGGTTCGGGAACTCGAACGCATTTACGAAGAAGTTTGTGATTCGGGGGTGGCGCAGGAATCAAGGCGGGGCGAAGTAGAATTGCCGGCGCCGCTGATCGAAAGTGCAGTGGCGAAATAACTTGTCATCCGCGGAAAAGAGGCTTTGGTAAGCGCGGCAAGCGCCCAGGGTCGAGCGCGGGATCGTCAAGGCTGGTCCCCCTCCAGGCAAATCGGGTTTTCGTTTGCTCAAAACGGATTCAATGTTTTCGTATCGCTGTTTTTTTCGAACCAAGCTGGTTGTTCTTTGCGCGATCGGAGCTCTGATCGTGCCGGCAGTAGCACTGGCGGCCGAACCAATCGAACACGAAACTCTTTCGCTCAAGGCCGCGCCCCTTTTCCAAATCGGAAAATTTTCGGTTACAAATTCGATGCTTGTCTCCTGGATTGTTGCGCTGGCGGTGATCCTCTTCGCTCAGATCGCGACCCGAAATATCAAAACCGTCCCGACCGGTGCGCAAAACTTTTGGGAATGGCTGGTGGAAGGTCTCTACAATTTTCTCGAGTCAATCATCGGACATGAGCTGGTTAAGAAAACCTTCTGGTTTTTCGCCACCATTTTCATTTTCATCCTGTTCACCAACTGGGCGGGGCTGATTCCGGGAATTGGGACGGTGGGTTGGGGACATGTTGATCCGGCGACCGGCGCCTTTCACATTGATCGCCCCTTGCTCCGTGGTGCCAACGCCGATCTCAACATGACTTCGGCCATGGCCATTATTTTCTTTGTCCTCTGGCTTATCTGGGCACTTCAGGCGAATGGTATCGGAGGATTCCTGATGCACCTGTTCGGACCGAAAGGCGAGACTTCCGGCATCCTTAAAATATTGATGGTCGTTGTCTTCTTCCTGGTCGGTTGGCTGGAAATCATCTCCATTTTGTTTCGGCCGGTTTCGCTCAGCTTCCGTCTCTACGGGAATATTTTTGCCGGCGAAAGCATTCTCGAGGCCATGTCGCACATGGTGCCAGCGCTGGCCTGGTTAATTCCAATTCCGTTCTACTTTTTGGAAATTCTGGTGGGGTTCGTCCAGGCCCTGGTCTTTATGTTATTGACCGCTATTTTCACGCTCTTGATTGCGCAACACGGTCCCGGGGAGGAAGCGCATTGAAATTTCGGCGATCAGAAAGTAAATCGCCAAAACCTAACAAGAAAAAATATGATACTACCACTACTGGCAGAAATTAATGGAAGCATTCACGTCGGCCTCGCCGCCATGGGTGTTGGAATAGGCATTGGTCTCACCGGATTAGGCATGACGACCGCGGTTGGTCGCAACCCAGGTGCTTTTACGCCTGTCCTGGTCCACGCGATCCTGGCGATCGCCTTGACCGAAGCGATCGTCTTCTACGCCCTCTACCTGATCCCGCACTAAATAAAAACGCAGCCGGCGGTGTTTAGCTAATTCGGTTAAAGACAAAGTTATGGCCTTACTATTTCTCGCAACTACTGGCGGCGTTATGGATACGGTGCGCGATACAGCCGAGACCTTTGGATGGGATCCGAAGTTGTTCTTTTCGCAGGTAATTAGCTTTATCATCGTCGCCTATTTGTTGAAGACCTTTGCCTACAAACCAATTCTGGGTGTGCTCGGGCAACGCCGGCAACAAATTGCGCAAGCGCATTTGAATGCGGAGAAGATCAAGCAACAGCTAGCCGAGGCGGAGCAGCGTCATGCCGAGATTCTGGCCAAGGCCAATGCCGAAGCCCAGAAGATGATCGAGGAAGCGCGCACCAGCGCTTCGCATCTGGCCGATCGCAAACAACAGGAAGCAATCGCGGCGGCAGAACAGATCCTGGCCAAAGCGCGCGAAGCCAGTGCCATTGAGCACGAGCGCACGATGACGCAATTGAAACGCGAACTAGGCAGATTGGTGGTGGACACGACGGCGAAAGTTACTGGCAAAGTATTGACGCCGGATGATCAGCGACGTCTGCACGAGGAAGCGACACGCACCTTCTCCGCCTAGGATCAAAAACAAGCACCATGCAGGTCAAAAAGGAAGTCCGGCAAATCGCGCGCCAAATGTTGCGCACGAGTTTCACCGATGGTCAGCTCGATCGCGGGCGAATCACATCGGTGGTCGATTCCGTTTTGGCGAAAAAGCCGCGGAACTACCTCAAGATCCTTGAATACTACAAGCGATTGCTCCGCCTCGAGGCGGAGAAGCGTCATGCCCGGATCGAGACCGCGACGGCACTGGAACCGCAGATCGCCTCGCAAATTTCCCTAAATCTGGCGAGGCGTTATGGCACCGATTTAACCACGGAGTTTATGGTCAACCCGGGATTACTGGGCGGGATGCGAATTCGCGTCGGCAGCGACGTCTGGGACAGCAGCGTACGCAACCGTCTGGAAAGACTTCAGCAACAACTTTGAAATTACCTAACGAGATATGAGCAGCATCCTTGAAGAAATCGAAACCAAAATCGCGGGACTGAAAACCTCAACCACCAAGAGCAACATCGGTATTGTCCGCGAAGCCGGCGATGGCGTCGCGCGCATCGAAGGATTGAGCGACGTGATGTTAAACGAGATGATCGAATTTCCCGGCGGCGTCTTCGGCCTCGCCCTTAACCTCGAGGAAACCGAGGTGGGGGCGATTTTGCTCGGTGACCCCACCAAGATATCTGAAGGCGACGAGGCAAAAACGACCGGCCGTTTGCTCTCCGTTCCGGTGGGGAAGGGCCTGCTCGGTCGTGTGGTCAATACCCTCGGGGAACCGCTCGATGGCAAGGGCGAAATCAAGTCGGAAACATTTTATCCGCTGGAAAAGATTGCGCCCGGGGTAATCAAGCGCCGCAGCGTCAGTCAACCGGTGCAGACGGGTATCATGGCGATTGATGCGATGATTCCGATTGGCCGGGGCCAACGCGAGTTAATCATCGGCGACCGCGCCACCGGCAAAACGACGATTTGCGTCGATACCATCATCAGTCAGGCGCGTTTGAACAAGTCGGGGGAGGATTCCAGGAGCAAAGACTACCGGCCCCTCTATTGCATTTACGTCGCGATTGGACAGAAAAATTCCAATGTCGCGCGGGTCCTGGCTGTTCTGGAAAAAGAGGACGCGATGCGCTACACCACGATCGTTTCCGCGCCGGCCTCGGACAGTGCGACCAATCAATATCTCGCGCCATTTGCGGGCGCAGCGATGGGCGAGTGGTTCATGGATAACGGAATGGATGCACTCATTATCTATGACGATTTGTCGAAACACGCTGTAGCCTATCGCCAGGTCTCGTTAGTTTTGAAGCGACCATCCGGTCGCGAGGCTTATCCGGGGGATGTCTTCTATTTGCACTCGCGTTTACTCGAACGCGCCGCCCGCGTCAGCGATGAATACGGCGGTGGCTCGGTCACTGCGCTGCCGATCATCGAAACGCAGGCCGGGGACGTCTCCGCTTATATCCCCACGAATGTGATCTCGATCACGGACGGTCAGATTTACCTTGAGACTGATCTGTTTTACCAGGGAGTGCGACCGGCGATCTCTGTCGGCTTGTCGGTCAGCCGCGTCGGTTCGGCCGCGCAGATCAAAGCGATCAAGCAGGTCGCTGGCAAGGTTAAGCTCGATCTGGCGCAGTTCCGTGAGCTTGCGGCGTTTGCCCAGTTCGGCTCGGATTTGGATGCCGCGACCAAAGCGCGGCTCGATCGCGGGCAGCGTATCGTCGAGCTATTTAAACAGATCCAATACAATCCGATCCCGGTAGAGTTACAGGTGGCGGTGATGTGGGCGATGCAGAACGGATTCATCGATCCGGTGCCGCTAGAGCGAGTGAAAGAATTTCAAAACAAACTTCAGGATTTTCTGGAGACACGCAAAGAACCGCTCCTGGCCTCGATTCGCCAGAAGAAGCAGCTCGACGCTGATCTTGAAGCTAACCTCAAAGCAACGCTGGAGGAGTTCAGCGCGACCAAGCCAGTCGGTTAACAGGATTAAACGACGTGCTTACGCCTTCGCAAAAAAACATCGCCGTGGATGAGCCCGCGATACTCAAAAATTTCTAATGGCCAACACCCAGGACATTCGACGCCGGATCAAATCGATTCGTAACACCGCGCAGATCACCAAGGCGATGCAAATGGTGGCGGCGTCGAAAATGCGTAAAGCCCAGCAGCATGCCCTGGCTGGCCGTCCCTATGCGGCGTTGATGAACAAGGTGCTGATTTCGCTGCAACAGCGGGCCGATCCCAGGCTTCATCCCTTGCTGCAGGTGCGTGAAGTAAAAAAGGAGCTAGTCATTGTTATCAGCACCGACAAAGGCTTGGCCGGCGCGCTCAACACGAACCTGCTGCGCGAGGCGGCGCGATTTGAAGCGAGCAAGACCGGCTACGTTGTGATTGGTCGAAAGGCGCGACAGTTCCTGGCGCGGACAAAACGCGAGTTGCTCGCCGATTTCGAGTTGAAGGACGCCCCGACCTTTGTCGAAACCAAGCCGATTGCTATCCTTTGCTTGGATATATCTTTGAACCCAGCGCCGAAGGGGTATTAGAAGTGATGCTGCCCTATTATCTCCAGTATCAAATTTTTCAGATGATCCTTGATGCGCGCGCTTCTGAGCATAGCGCGCGAATGGTCGCGATGAAAAACGCGACGGACAACGCGCATCAGTTCATCAAGGACCTCACGCTTGAGTATAACAAAATGCGACAGGCAAGTATTACGAACGAGTTGCTCGAAATCGCAACCGCGCAGATGGCGCTCGGCTAGTAACTAACGAGATTTATGAATACAGGAAATATTGTTCAGGTCATCGGCCCGGTGGTCGACGTGGAGTTTGGCCGTGGCACGCAGTTACCGAAAATCTACAACGCGCTCGAAATCGAGTACGAAGTCAATGGCAACCCGACCAAACTGACGCTCGAAGTGCAACAGCACCTCGGTGAAAACTGGGTCCGGTCGATTGCCATGTCAGGGACCGAAGGGCTAAAGCGCGGGATGAAAGTAAGCGACACCGGTGGCCCCATCACCGTGCCAGTAGGCGAGGGCACTCTGGGACGCGTTTTCAATGTTACCGGCGATCCAGTCGATAATAAAGGTCCGGTTAAGTTCGCAAAACGGTATCCCATTCATCGGCCTGCGCCGTCGCTTACAGATCAGGACGTTAAAGCGCAAGTTCTTGAAACCGGGATCAAAGTGATCGACTTGATCTGTCCCTTTACCAAGGGTGGGAAAGCGGGCTCTTTCGGCGGCGCCGGCGTCGGCAAAACGGTCGTCATTCTTGAGTTGATCCACAACATCGCCAAAGGGCATGGCGGATTTTCCGTCTTCGGCGGTGTGGGGGAACGGACACGCGAAGGTAACGATCTGTATGTCGAAATGAGCGAAGCGGGCGTGATCGATCAAAAAGATCTCAGCAAATCCAAAGTCGCGCTGGTCTACGGACAGATGAACGAGCCGCCTGGCGCGCGTCTGCGAGTTGCCCTCTCCGCTCTTGCCATGACGGAGTATTTCCGCGACGAAAAAAATCAGGACGTGCTTTTGTTTATCGATAACATCTTTCGCTTCTCGCAAGCGGGTTCGGAGGTATCTGCCTTACTCGGGCGCACGCCGAGCGCAGTCGGTTATCAGCCAACCCTCGCCGCCGAGATGGGCGATTTACAGGAACGCATTACTTCTACCAAGAACGGATCGATCACTTCCGTGCAGGCAGTTTATGTTCCGGCAGACGATCTGACCGATCCGGCGCCGGCGAATACCTTTGCGCATCTTGATTCCACCATTGTGCTGGAGCGTTCAATTGCCGAGCTCGGGATTTATCCGGCAGTCGATCCACTGGCTTCCACCTCGAAAGCGTTGGCGCCAGAAGTGGTGGGTGAGGACCATTACGCGGTCGCGCGTGGTGTTCAGAAAGTGCTGCAGCGTTACAAGGATTTGCAGGATATCATCGCTATTCTGGGAATGGATGAGTTATCGCCAGAAGACAAGCTTACGGTTTACCGTGCGCGTAAGATCCAACGTTTTCTTAGCCAGCCGTTCCACGTCGCAGAAGTTTTTACCGGTCACAAAGGTCAATATGTGCCGATTGCGGAGACAGTGCGCGGCTTTAAGGAAATTCTCGACGGCAAGCACGACGAAGTGCCGGAAACAAATTTCTACATGAAGGGCGGCATTGATCAAATCAAGGAGGAAAGTTAATGGCGACGCTACGACTTGAAATTGTAACGCCGGAAACAACCGCCTATTCCGAGGACGTCGAGATGGTGACGCTTCCGGGATCAGAAGGTGAACTTGGGGTTTATCCGAAGCACGTACCCGTGCTAACTATTTTAAAACCGGGAGAGCTGCGCGTGGTAAAGGACAAACGCGCTACTTCGCTGGCTGTCGGTGAAGGTTTCATTGAAATTACGCCAGAGCGTGTCTCGGTTCTTACCGATATGGCCCTGGAGGCCCAGGTAATCGATGAGGCCGCGGCCGAGAAGGCAGTCGCCCGCGCACAGGCCGCAATGAAGGAAGATCATACCGCGGAAGAAGTCGCTGCCATTCAGGCATCGCTGCAAAAAGCCCTTGCGCAATTGCACGTAAAACGCCGGCGGCATTCCTAGCTGCTCTCTCGCGCGAAATTGCACGCGCCCGATCAACTCGCCATTATCGCCGGTAACGGCGTTTATCCGCGGGTCCTCGCCCGCGCGGCACGAGTCGCAGGCGTGCGAAAGATTCTCGCTCTTGCTTTTGAAGGAGAGACCGACGCGGAACTTAGTCAGCTCGTCGATGAAATTTGCTGGCTGCGCGTCGGTCAATTGAATCGGATGCTTTCCACCCTGCGCGATGCCAGGATTACCAGGGCCATCATGGCAGGCCAAATCGCGCCGCGAAATCTATTCGATCTTCATCCCGATTGGCGCGCCCTGCTGCTGCTCGCGAAAATGAAACAACGCAATGCCGAATCGATCTTTCGGGCCATCGCCGTCGAGCTCGACAAGATAGGTGTCGCGCTTTTACCAGCGACCACTTTTCTGGAGGATCTTCTGGCAGGAAAGGATTTGATTACGGGACCGAAACTATCGCACCGGGAAAAGTCGGACATCGATCTTGGCTGGGGTATCGCGCAAGAAATTGCCGCGCTGGATATTGGGCAAACCGTAATCGTCAAAAAGGGGACCGTCCTCGCGATTGAAGGATTCGATGGAACCAATGAGACTATCCGCCGGGGCGGTGCGCTTGGTCGGGGCGGCGCTGTCATGATCAAGGTCGCCAAGCCGAATCAAGACATGCGTTTCGACGTTCCTGTCATTGGTCCTGAAACGATTTCCGTGGCGGTCGAGGCAAAGATTCGAGTGATTGCGTTGGAAGCAGGTCGAACTTTGTTGCTGGAAAAAGAAGACGTCATCCGTGCGGCGCAAACCGCGAGAATTTCCGTGTTTGGGCGTTAACCACAAGTTCTGCCAACTGAGATGGTTGCCAAGAAAAGCCCGTTGCATCGCCTTGAAATTTTTCCACGGGCTAACCAGTTGCGCTGCCAGACCGTTTTTCTTTCATTTGTCCCTATATAGTAAGGAGTGACCGATAGGAGAACTTGGTCTTCAGCGGGCGATTTTCCTGAGAGGCGCAAAATATTATTCCAAGCCTTCTTAATGCTGCAGGAGAGTCTGCGAAAGGGCATACAGTCTGCTGCGATTTTCAGAGAATGATATTTGCGCGCCCCACGCATCATCAGGCCGGTAACACGCTGGCCGAAACCCTCGTCGCCGCCACCCTTGTCGGCGCCTTTTTTGTGACCATTTTCGAAGTCAACGCCGTTTGCCTGCGTTACATCGACGCTAGCAAGGAATGTGTGGCAGCCGTGCAAGGTGTCCAGGACCGCATCGAAGGCTTACGCAACCTCGCCTTTACCGATCTGATCTCACCGGCCTATATGATGAACCCGCAACCCACCCCTTCGGGGTCGCCCTCGGGACCGAGGCCGATGTCGTTGGTTTATCCTTCCAATTCGTCTGATCTCGCTGCCCGGGTCACAGAAGAGGTTACCGTCAGCGGCTACCCAAGTGGCACTCCTCTTCCAGGCGGCACACCCACTATCACTTACACGCGCTCTCCCGGCGCCGCGGTTTATCCAAGCGCTTCGCCGGCGACGGCTCCGGACTTCAGCAGCACGACCATGGTCAAGGTGAAGGTGAAATATACCTGGACCGCGACCTTCGGCGGTCGGCAACAGAGCGAAGAAACCGAAACGCTAATCGCGGCGGGAACCAAGAAATGAAGCCGGCACGCCTGCAAAACCAGGGCTTCACCCTGATCGAAATGATGCTCGCCGTGTCTATCGGCTCGCTCATGCTGGCCGCGACCATGGCTGCTTCGATCTGCCTGCAACGGAGCTTCAGCGCGGTGGATAATTACTTTGCTTCGCACCTGCAACAGGTGCGGATCATCGACTATCTCAGCCGGGACGTTAGGCGATCCTACATTGTCACCACCAGCACAGATCTGCGAACTGTTACTTGCATCATTCCGAACTATCTGGTCGACAATGGCAGCAACCAGCCCACGCGCGCCACGCCGACGCTTTCGCTGGTTGGTAACAAAGTCGTCGCGAATTATCAGGCTCGTTCTGTGAATAACGTTACGACAACGCAAGCTTCTACCACCATTAGCTGCCCTGGGCTCTGGCTGGTTTCTTCTCATTTTTCTAATGCGAACGTCGGCCAATCTGTCGTTGGCACCGGTATCCCGGCGGGAACCACGATTCAAAGCGTTTCGAATTGCCTTTTGGGGAATTGTAGCCAGGCGACCATGTCGCAGGCGGCAACTTCGAGTAATAGCAACGCGACCCTTACGATAGGCGCGCTTACCAACGTAATTTACTCCGTCGTTAATCAAGCGATCCAGCGAAGAGAAAACGGCGGCCTCACCAGCATCGCGGCCAGTGCTGACAATTTGATTCCTATCACTAACGACATCGAGCTTCTCAACACCGAGTTTACGCAATCGACTGTAACCTTTCTGCCGAGGTTTGCCAGGGGCGGTCAAAGTTTTTTGGATATCGAGCGTGCTGGTACAACCGTCTTTTCTCTTTCATACCTTCGCAACCGGAGAAGAGGGGACGGCTGATTAACTTCGGCTAACGAAATGAAGCCACAAGTTCGGCAGGGAAATGACGGCAACACTCTCATTTGTGCACTTTGCACCATCGTGATTATCTCTTTAATCGGAGCCAACGTTTTGGTTAATTGTACCAGGCATTACAATATTACGGCCAAGCAGCTCAAAGCATGGAAGGAGGCTCTTTACGCGGCGGAAGCGGGCGGCGACGCGGGTTTTGACGAAGTGCGAAAGGCTCTCGACCCAACCCAGCTGCCTTTTATTACAGACGGTTGGGTCTCGGCCTCACCGTCGCCAAGTCCCGGTCCTGCCTGGACCAAAACCATCAGTAGCTTCGGACAAGGAGGCAGCCTTTCTACGACTGTAACCATCGACAAACTCACGGATAACACGGGGACCATTCCAGCTACTACCCCTTTTTATCGGATTCGTTCAGTTGGAACTGCCCGGCTCTTTGGTTTACCCCGCGTCGGTCTGTCCGATCAGTTTTTTGGGGGCGGCCCCAATTTCGTGGCCAACTCCGCCAGCCGCGGTGTTGGCGACACCCTCCTGCGCAAGATCGATTTTAAATACGATCACTTTAAAGGAACTTATGGCGACGGTGACGGCAATAACATTGGTTTGTCGACGGTCACATACCCCCAAATTACACGGCGCATCGAACTGGTTGCCGTTCCGAAGTATTATGTGTTTGGCGGAGCGCTGAGGGTCGTAAATGCGTTTGACGGCCCGGGCACTGCCGGTTTCGTCGACAGTTACAATTCCAAAAACCCAACTAATCCGAATCCTAGTAGTCCCAAAGTAGTAAACAACGACACCCCGGGACCAAATACCACTTCGTACTACGGGTCTAATCCGTCGAACTCGACCTATCTGGCAGACGCGCACGACGGCGACGTATCTGTTGCAACAAAGAACTTTGCCGAAGGCGGGCCGATCTGGGGCGACGTGACAACAAACGCCGGCAACGTCACGCATTCCGGCTATCAGATTAGCGGAACAATCGACAACAATGTGCCCTTCACGATTTCGCCGCTATCGGCGCCTGACACAACCGGCTTCATCGCTAGCAGTTCCGGGACCGGGACCATCACCGCGACCGGCACGAGCGATAGTAGTCCAAGCGGGTTCGTCTGTTCAGGAATTAGCGGTAGCGTAACGATAACGAACGGTAACGCCAGCAGTCCGACGTTTCCCTACGCTTACGCGAAGATCGTTGTCACCGGCCACATTACCGGAAAGATCACCGTCGAGAGGGGCGTAACCGCGGAGATCTGGTTCACCGGGAACATGGACGTCAAAGGAGAGGACCTCGATAATCAGAATGTTGACCGTGGCACGCAAACTCCCAATCCTGGTAGCGCTGGTGTCCCACCATTGATCCCGGCAATCCTAGCTGACGATCCGAACCCAAGTCGGGTGGGCCACCTGAAGTTTTTTGGGATCAGCCCCACGACTCCTGGTGCTACTCAAAGAATTCAAATCGATTCGCCCGGGAACGTTTTCGCAACCTTTTACGCGCCCAGCGCCGACATTACGCTAACAGGCAACGTCGACGTCTTCAGCGCGATCGTGGGTCGCAGCTTCTCCGGTAACGGGAATGCCGGATTTCATTACGACAAGGCACTCAATCAAGTTCAGATAGGTGTGGTGACGGATTACCAAATCGCGAGTTACGTCGAAGACGTTCGTTGACGAATTCGTTTTGCGGTGATCCCGCAAATCCCCGCTTTTTGCCCCCAAAGATGGGCCCTCAGTCGCGTGACATCGCGTGCCCCCTGATTGCGATCATTGATCGCTGAACCCTGTTGCAAATCCGCATTCGGCGATCCAAAATCAACAATTCTTTTACGGGGTCTTAGCTCAGTTGGTAGAGCGCCTCAATGGCATTGAGGAGGTCAGGGGTTCGAATCCCCTAGGCTCCATTTCGCGACCCGGGAAGGAACATAGATTGCCAGCCCGTGCGTCCAGTGGGCTTTAAGCCCGCTGCGATCTGGCCAACCTATTTCTTTTGGTAGGAGCAAGTCTTTCGATAAATGGCCGCAAGCACTGAGATAGGAACGCCCAGCAGATAAAGCAGCGCAATCAGTCCGTAAGTAAGAGTTAGCCGCCATGGCCCAATTTCCTGGTACCGCCGAGCGCTGCTGATCAAGCGTGACGAAATATTGGCGATACGGCCGACGCGTCGAAGCGTACGAAAAAATTCCGCGTCTTCCATCAACGGCACATCGGGGAATCCTCCAATTTCTTCGAAGGTGGTGCGCCGGCAGAAGAACCCGTGATCGCCGAAGCGTGTGCGCAAGAGGAGACCGGCATAATGCGCGAACGAGTCGGTTAGACGATATACAAAACGCTCATCCGGAATGCGAATGCGAAAGAAACCGCCGACTACCTCGGGTTGACGAAGCGCATCGGCTATTTGTTGAAGGCAACCGGGTGGCACTTCGCAATCGGAGTGCACGAACCAAAAGGTGTCGCCCGACGCAGCGCGCGCCCCGGTGTTCATTTGGACCGCGCGACCACGCGGAGCAGGTAAACAGCGATCGCAACGATTTCGTGCCAGATCGAATGTACCGTCGCTACTGCCCCCATCGACGATGATTAGCTCGGCGTCACCGGCTCTCTCACGCAAGCGCCGAAGAAACCGCTCGATGCTCGCGGCTTCGTTTAGCACTGGAACAATGATCGAGATTGGCCCGGAGCCGACTTTACTTGACTCGTTCCGAGCGTTAGGCATTTCCGATTTCGTCAAAATGATAACGTCATGCAAACTTAATGCGTGAATCGCTTCTCTGAAACGCTCACCGCGCATTCTCTGTCATTGCGTCACACGAAGACCGAGGTGTTGCAGGTCAACGTCGGGAAACTTTGCAATCTAACTTGCGTGCATTGTCACGTAAACGCCGGTCCCAAGCGCAAAGAAATCATGACGCGCGAGACGGTCGATCGCGTTGTCGATTGGTTCGCGCGTACTAAGATTCCGACGATCGATCTTACCGGTGGCGCGCCGGAAATGCTTCCCGATTTCCGCTATTTCATCGAACGGGTAAAAACGCTGCGCCCATCGCGTCACGTGATCGACCGCTGCAATCTCACCATTCTGCTCGAACTGGGCTACGATGGGCTGGCGCAATTTCTCGCCCGGCACAAAGTCGAGATTATCGCATCGATGCCGTGTTACACCGCGGAAAACGTGAATGCCCAGCGCGGCCAAGGGGTGTTCGATGGTAGCATTAAAGCTTTGCGAGTCTTAAACTCGTTAGGTTATGGCAGCGATCTTCCTCTTCATCTGGTCTACAATCCGGTGGGCGCATTTCTCCCAGGTCCCCAGGCAGAGCTGGAAGCGGATTACAAACGCGAGTTAAAGAACCATTTCGGGATCATTTTCAATAACCTTTACACCATCACCAACCTGCCCATCGCCCGTTTCGCTTCCTATCTTCGTCACAACAATAAATTGGAAGAGTACATGCAACTCCTGATCGACAATTTTAATCCGGCAACCGTCTCCGGGTTAATGTGTCGCAACACTATCAGTGTCGGTTGGACCGGGGAAGTTTTCGACTGCGACTTCAATCAGATGCTGAAGATGAACTGGCGAAACGGAAACGGGCCGCTTCATCTTTGGGACCTCGATCCGGCGGCGGTTGAGAATCGCCAAATTCTCACCGGCAACCACTGCTTCGGCTGCACCGCCGGCGCCGGCTCCAGTTGCGGCGGAGCGCTCGTGTAAAGTTAACCCACAGACTACGGGACGCGCGGCCAAGGATATTTTGGGATTTTTTCCTTTGGGAGTTGTTTGGAGCTTGGGATTTGGGATTTCCGCTCAACAGCGCAGACGGTTAGCACGCAAAGTCGGCAGCTGAACTGCTAAGGCCCTAACCTTTGTGTGTGGGCCCAGCGCGGAGTTGCCATTCCTGCCACCGTTCCATTCCAGCGAACATCGCAACTGAATCGGAAACTTTAACATCACGAATCAACCGGAAGTATTTGCCGAAAATTTCTGCCGCTCGTGCTTCGCTCAGTGGATAAGGCGGCGGTTCCGGCTCCTTTCCATAAAAAAAGATGCCGGCCAGCCTCCCTCGTGGCTGTAGCAACTGCGCGACGCGTTTGGCATATTTCGGCCATCTCCGCGGGTGCAGCGCGCACAAAAAAGTCCGTTCATAGATCAGATCAAAACGATTTTGGAAATCGAACTTGCAAAAATCTCCGCGAATAATTTTGCCGTCAAAATTCCCCAGCGCTTTTCTGGTTTGAGCGACGGCAACAGTTGAAAAATCGATCGTGGTGACTTCGAAACCGGCGGTTTGAAAAAACTGAAGGACTTCATGATCGGTTCCGCAGCCAGGGATTAACACCGTTCCTCGCCTCCGCCTTCTTGACGAAAGAGCGGAGCGCCGCGGGAACAGCGTGTTGCGTCCATGGCGTCTCCCGTGAGGCGTAGCGTTGGTTCCAAAAAGCCGGCCAGGCGCCATCGCTCGATTCGCTCATGTTTGTATTTCGTGGGCAACCTTTTGCGCACGCATATAGATAATGAATAGGAGCGCGACCTTCCATTACGCTATTACTCTTTTAATTGGTGCGAATTGGGGTCAGTCTGACCCCAGATGGACAGACGCGGTATCGTAAAATCACAGCTTTCATGACGGCACTTTTCATCGCGTGACGACCACGAGGCAAAAAATTGAACTTTTCCAGCACGAACAGGCACCTAGTGGGAAATGAGGAGGCGTGTTGTGTCTTCGTCCCTTGTTGCCCGCTACACTTAAAATGCACGTGATCGTTACGAATTGCACTCAAGGTGTGACGAGTAACATCCCCGTGTCCGCGTCCGACCGTGCTTTTACCTCCGCGATGCGGGCGCACCAGCCCAAGCTCTATCGCACCGCCTGTTTCCTGACGGGAGACCATCATGAAGGAGAGGATTTGCTTCAAGAAACGTTGTTGGAGGCTTGGAAGAATTGGAATTCGTTCGAATATCGGAGTTCGGTTTATACCTGGGTTTACCGCATTCTAATCCGCCGTTATCACCGTTGGCAGCGTCGGCAGATAGTTCGGCGGACGTTTTTCGTCTCAGCAGCCGACCAGAAAGAATCCCAAACTTTTATTGATCCTTCCGAACTGCCCGGCTCACTAATGGAGCATGACGAGCAGAACGCGCTGCTTTGGAAGCTTCTGGCCACCCTGCGGCCCAAGCACCGCGAAGTGCTAGTTCTACGCTACGCCGAAAGCATGCGCCTTGAACAAATAGCCGACGCCCTACGAATGCCACTTGGAACGGTGAAATCCCGGCTGAATCACGCGCACGCTCAACTCGGAGAAAAGCTCAAGCGAGCGGCGCTGTACATAACGAGTTATGAACTGCCACGAGGTCCAATCAAAAATCGCGCAAATAGACGGTGACGCGCCCGCAGTCGACATAGTCGTGCACGCGCGAGAATGCGCGGCGTGTCGACAGACGCTGAGCGAGGCACTGTGGCAACAGAAATGGCTGAGGGAACGCTTCGCCGACGTTTCGGAGCACCTGCTCGCCCACGCGCCGCCGTTATTGGTGCCTCCTTTCCACGAACGGCTGAGGGGACCTGCGCTGCCCGCGCGGTTGTTGCCTTTGGCGTGGGCGGCGGTCCTAGTGGGGGCCGCTGCTCTCGGTTGGTGGACGTGGACAAGTTCGCCGACGAGCTCGTCCAAATCCTCCGTCGCAGAACGGCGCGCTCCGCGGGAATCCGCAGAGCCACCGACAGCAGATGGAGCTAACCACCGCGCAAGTTCGGCACCGATTCCGCCAGAATTGGAATCGCTTGGATCGGTGGCGGGGTCCTCCTGGCCGGCGGAGCCCGGGCCTATGTGGACATTACCTGAACGGAGCGCCGCGCCGCGGCCATCACAAGAATCGGCCGTGTCGCAGTCATTAACAAACCCCGACTTATCGGAGTCATCATCAGAGCCAGCCGCGGCCGAGTCATCGCCGGAGGTTGCGGTGTCGGACCCGTCACCACCTGCCAAGTTTCCTTTCGGCACAGGTGTGTTTAAAATGCAACCGACCGCCCTTGCCCCGAGTGCTAAAGGTTACCTAGCTGCGATCATTCCGAAGGATGCCACCGATCAAGCGACCGCCGTGGTGGCATTGAGTGTGACTGGGTTGCCGACCCAATCGATTTTCTATATTCGCACCAAAGACGTGGGAGGGAATCAAGTCTCGCTAGGTTCGGGGAGAACCGACATCAACGGTTCAGCAGTGGCGGTGATGTTGCGAGGCAGTCCAACAACAGCAGCGACCGGTAGCCCAACGCTTTCAGTGAGCAGTGCGGAAGCGCCGGTGACGTTGAATTTCGATGGCGCTACGGGAGAGGACCTGGCGGTGGTGGACACCGCCGGCAACGTATTGATGACTGTCGGCGCAGTTACGACGCCTCCGGTCGGAAATAAAGTGAACCCTTCTCCGACGCCATGACACTACACGTGCAGGCTTTCCGCCAACTAAAGAACCGAGGCATGATAGCCAGCTGCTGACCTAACAAAACTAATGAGAACATTTCTTTTTTCAAAGCTTACGCTGATATTCGGTCTCGCCCTCGCTTCTGCTCTTAGCGTGCGGCACTTTACCCCTTCTCTGCAACAGCACGTACCGCCGAACAATATTTCGGCGATTTCGCATTCGATGGCGGTACCTCAGGCCGAACAACCACCAGTTAACGAGCCCGATCAGCCGCAGATGGTCGAGTTTAGTCAAGACGAGCCATCGAACATATCGATTGCGCCAGTTCAAGTTCCTCGCGGCGACAAACAGTTCGCGCGGCAATCGCTTGACGACGTAAACGACGGTGTCCGTCTGGCGATCGCCCCCGTCACTGGTCTGGGTACAATCCAAATCTTAGGCGCACCGCCGAGCGCCGAAGTCAGTGATCACAGGACCGAAGTCAGTGATCCCCAAGGCCACGGAAACGCGAACGGTCGCCACTCCCCTGAAGAAACGAACCATCCTAGCGTGGGAGGCACGGATGATCAGCCCTCTTCCAACGTCGTCGGTGGCCAAACAAATTTTGCGCTGATTAGCACGACTCAGCCCAGCGCGCCGCAAATGTTTTCCCCTTCCGGGAGCAACGGCCCGCTTGGCACGGCTTCCGCCACCGACAACAACTCGACTACCACGCCGCGTACCGTGACCGAGTCGGACATCTGGAAAATCCGCGGCAACACGCTTTACTTTTTCAACCAGCTCCGCGGCCTGCAAATCATCGACATTACGAACCCGGACGCGCCTTCACGCACCGCTACGCTCCCGTTGCCGGCGGTCGGCGAAGAGATGTACATCCTCGATGACACGCACGTTGTTTTGCTCGCGCAAAGCGGCTGCTCCTGGGATCACAGTGAAGTTATCGCCGTCACGATCGCGAACGGGACTCCCACCATTACCGCGCGACTCGACGTAAGCGGTTACATTAACACTAGCCGCCTCGTGGGCACCGCGCTTTACGTTGCGTCAGACGCGTACCAAACCGCCACGTCGCCCGACCCGACAGGCGGCGTAAACGATGTGACATATATTTATGGTACACAGCTCACGTCGTTCGATTTTTCTGATCCCACCACGCCTGTCGCCCGCAACACACTTTGGTTCGACGGCTGGAACAATAGCGCTGTCGCCGCAACGGACCGCTTCTTTTTCGTCGCCTCGACGACTGACTGGACGACCAGCGCGATCAACGTTGTGGACATTTCCTCTACCGACGGGGCGATGGCCGCGAAAAGGACGATTCAGGCTGCCGGCAACGTGGCCGACAAATTCAAAATGGGACTCAACGGCGACGTGTTCACGGTCATCTCGGAAGTTTGGGACTGGACGAATCCGGACAACCAGACCGTCAGCAAACTTGAAACTTTCTCGCTGGCCGATCCGAATGCCCCCGCGAAACTCGGCGAGTTAAATATCGCCGCAGGCGATCAGCTTTATGCCACGCGCATCGAAGGAGCACGCGCTTACGTTGTCACCGCCTTCCAAGTCGATCCACTTTGCGTTATCGACCTCGCCGATCCGGCAGATCCAAAGGTCACCGGCCAACTTGAGGTACCCGGTTTTTCCACCTTTATCCAGCCGGTCGGCGACCACCTCGTCACCATCGGTATCGTTAACGAACAGGTTGCCGTTTCATTGTTCGACGTGCATGATCCGGCCGCGCCCGCGCTCCTCAGCAGTGTGGCAGCAGGTGGCACATATTCGTGGAGCGAAGCAGTCTGGAATGAAAAAGCCTTTTCCGTCCTGCCCGACGCCGGCCTCATTCTCGTGCCTGTTAGCGGCTGGGACTCAGAGAGCGGCTTCGCGACGCAAGTGCAACTCATCGACCTTGGCGCGACCTCGCTCACTGCACGCGGCATCATCAATCAGGCTTTTGAGCCACGCCGCGCCACGGTGTTCGGCACGCGCATCCTCTCGATCTCCAGCCACGAGTTGCTCACTGTCGATGCGGCAGACCGCGACCATCCGGCGGTCACCTCCGACGCCACGCTGGCGTGGACGGTTGATCGAGTGTTCGTGTTGGGAAATTATCTCCTCGAGATCGAAAACGGCGGCGGCTGGGTTGACAGCGCACCCACGTTCCGCGTCGCGTCCCTCGCTGATCCTGATGAAGTGCAAAGCGAAATCCATCTTGACGGTGCGCCGATTGTCGGCGCTGCGCTCCGCGGCGGCAACCTTTACCTCGCGCAAGCCGATAGCCAGAACGTTGGCATCCTGCCGTTGGCGGCAGGAGCCCCGACCTCGGCCATTGCGCAGCCTGCGGCAACTGTTGTGAGCACCTCGACAATTCCCGCCACAACGGATCCCGGCAGCACCGACACCAAATCGACGCTCACCGTTTCGATCTACGACGCCACGCAACTCCCGCAACTCGTGCTGCTCGGCAAAACGCAAATGCAAATCGATCCGCTCGGATGGGGCGCATCGCTGAACGCGCTCTGGCCAAATGCCGGTGTGCTCGTCTGGGCGGCTGGCGGACGCAACTGGGGACCGATTTACTTTGCGGCTGGTCCGACTGTAGTCAGTGCCGGTTCCCCCACACGCATCGCTGGGAGGTCAGGCGATGCCAGTGTGTGGTGGTGGGGTGGCAGTTCGCAAGGTCGTCTGTTTGCCTTCGACGTGAGTACGAACAGCTCGCCGACATTTTTGTCCGAGGTAAAATTCGCCCCTGACGCGTGGAGTATCGGTGATTCCTTCGTGGGCGTCGGTGCGATCTACGCCAGCCACGCTGGTGCCGTGGCTCTCGATGGCAGCGGCACAGATCAGGGCTGGGCGGAAGGCTGGTTCCTCGACGTGATCGACTTCACTGTGCCTGCCGCACCCGTTGTGCGCGACCCGGTGAGTATCCCGACCACGCTCATCGGGGTTAGCAACGGCACTACATTGAGCGCGACCCTGTTCACCGTCGGCTGGCACGTCCAGGACCAGAGCACCTCCAGCCAGTTCCTCGACGTAAGCGTGTATGACGGCGCGTTGGCCACGCTCCTCGATTCCGTCGCGCTTTCCGGTTGGTCGGCTCCGGCCGTTGTTGATGGCGGGAATGTCTTCGTTGGGCAATCGAGCGACAACTCTGGCGGCTCGATCAACAGGTGGACGCTCGCTGGGAACAACAAACTCACACTGCTCGCTTCGGTCGCACTCAGCGGCGGGCCGTGGAGCGTGCGTTCGTTAGGCGACCTCCTCGCCACACAAGTGGACGGCCAAGTCGTCTTGTTCGACAAATCAGGTCCCACGTCACTGCAACAAATCGGCGCGAGCGATAGCGATTCGTGTTTCTACAACCTGAATCTCGACGGTGCGGATGGCGATGTGACGCGCGGACTCTGGGTTCCACGTGGCGAGACCGGCGTGCAGCCGATCGGCGTGAATCACTGATCGCGCACGCATGACGTGAAGAGCTACGGCGCGATGGCGATTTTTCCGCTGGCGTCATTTCTGGTCGCGCGCGAGACTGGCCTGATGAAAAGTTACACCAAAATTCTGTTTTCGATTTTGGCGGCAGCGATTTGCAGTGCTGGTTTTGCCGCAGAGCCTCAGAGCTGCAAGAAAACCGGCAAGAACTGCCCCATGAACGATAATAAGAAATGCAATTGCGGGAAGAACTGCAGCTGTTAGTCACTGGCTTCAGTAAGTCCTCCGGAACATAGACTGCCACCAGGTGCCAGCCCAGCACGGTGGCGATGCCGCAGGCCTAAGACGCCACAACAGAGCGGGGGCGACTACAACCGCGGGAAGATAGTCCCGTTAGCTCATTATCTTAAAACGTTCCATTAACTGCTCGCGCATTTCCATGGCGAGTTTCGGGTTGAGGCGTTGGAGCACTTTTTCCCGGCGTTCCGGCTCCATCGCCGCCAGTTCGCGCACGAGTTTATCGCGCGTTTTCCGTTTCGCGTAAGCACTCCAGCCAATTCCAATTGCGAGCAGCCCGGAAATTGTCCAAACGGTAACGTCAGTCCCAGTAATCATTCTTAATTACCTGCACCTACACATTAACTTTCACTTGCACTTGCCTCGGAAGCCAGATGAAAACTCGCACACAGCTATCTATTATCAGTTAGCGGGAAGAATTTCGCTTTGTCGATTTTGCTGGCGGTTTTCGGCGGGCGGTTCGCGCCGGCGTGATCGGCAGCGCCAGGACCCGAGCAAGATCTTTTTCGTCGGTCAGGTCCAGACGGAGAGGCGTAATGGAAACGAAATTTTTACCAAAGGCCCAGCGATCGGTCCCTTCTTCTTCGCCTTCCAATGGTTTGATGGTGAACCAATAGATCGCGCGTTTCATCGGATCCTTGCCTGGAACAACTTTACCGTCGTATTGCTTGACCGCCTGGCGCGTCCAACGAATGCCTCGCGGCTTTTCTGGTACGTTCACATTTACCAGGCACAGCTCTTTCTTTTCGAGAAGAAGCTCAAGCACTTTCTCGACGTATGGTTCCAGTTGACTGAAGTCCGGCGCCTTCTCACTGATGGTGACGGCGGTGCTAAAAGCGATACCGCGTAATCCGAGCAACGCAGCTTGTTTTGCGGCAGCGAGCGTGCCCGAGTGCCAGCAAGCGCTGCCAAGATTTGGTCCAAGATTGATCCCGGAAAGAACAAGATTAACCCGCTCCCATAAATAGGTGCCAAGCGCGACGCAATCGGCCGGCGTTCCATTCACGCGGTAAGCTTCGAAACCGCCGGGCAAAGGGGTGCGCCGATAGCGCAGCGGACGAGATGAAGTGATGGCGTGGCCCATGGAGGATTGCTCGACATCGGGCGCGACAATGCGCACGTCGCCGAAACGGGAGGCGACCTTGGCGAGAGAGGCGATGCCGGGACTGTAAATGCCGTCGTCGTTACAGATAAGGATGCGCGATTTCATTCTTAGATGGAACGCGGCTGGACACGGTCTTGGCCGAATGCTCTTGAAGATAAGCGCGCTTTCATGCCGCGCTGCGAGGTACATCGATGCGCATTCTTCTCGTGCACAATCCGAAAGCGGGAAGCGAGGAACACGAGGGCGAGGATTTCATAAAGGCGCTGAAGAGAGCGGGGCACAAAGCAACATATCAGTCGTCGAAAAAGAAAGGGATCACGAAAGCGCTGAAAAAGAAAATCGATCTGATCCTGGTGGCGGGTGGAGACGGCACGGTAAGTAAAGCGGCACGGCGCCTCGTCGCGATGAACAGCGAAGTCCCGCTGGCAGTGCTGCCCTTGGGTACCGCTAATAACTTCGCGCGTTCACTCGGCTTTTGCCTTTCGGAGAAGGAATTGATCGAGCAACTAAATGACGGCAAATGCGACACGTTTGATGTTGGACTAGCGCGCGGGCCCTGGGGCAAACGCTATTTCTTTGAGGGCGCCGGCGCGGGTTTGTTCGCAGATTATTTACGAGCGCCGAAAAGGGGTGAGTCGACATCAAAAGCAGAGGTGATGCGGCGTCATGTGAAAGAGCTGCGCCGGCGATTGCAGACTTATCGGGCCCGCCAGTGGGAAATCGAAGT
>WNGE01002163.1_pt1 | contig 33346 bp, 46 predicted proteins | sample 5400651 | NCBI WGS metagenome assembly WNGE01 (sample SAMN13153370, study PRJNA577476) | soil metagenome | isolation source: 60 cm soil or saprolite under grassland replicate 2 | place: USA:California | collected 2016-06-15
GACCAGGTGCGCGACCAGGTGAGCGCCCAGGTGAGCGACCAGGTGTACGACCAGGTGCGCGCCCAGGTGCGCGACCAGGTGTACGACCAGGTGCGCGCCCAGGTGAGCGCCCAGGTGAGCGCCCAGGTGCGCGCCCAGGTGTACGACCAGGTGCGCGCCCAGGTGCGCGACCAGGTGTACGACCAGGTGCGCGCCCAGGTGAGCGCCCAGGTGAGCGCCGTCAGGCTACAAGGCTATTTCGGCGGCCAACTCTGGGTAGGCGGATGGTGGGGGTCTCCGTCCTACGTCTCGTTCATGCGCGAGGTATGCCGGCTGTCGCTGGCTGCGCCGGTTGCGGCGGCCGCTGACGCATACCAGCTCGTCAGCGAGTCTGGATGTTGGTGGATGCCGTGTCGCGGTTACGCGGTTCTCTGCGCGCGCCCGGTCGAGCTCCACCGCGATGCCGAGGGGCGCCTGCACTGCGAGACGGGCCCGGCGATCTCGTGGGCGGACGGCTGGGGCGTGCACGCGTGGCACGGCACCCGGATCCCCAGCGAGTGGATCACCGACAAAGCGTCACTCTCGCCGGTCACCGCGCTCACTCACGCGAACATCGAACAGCGTCGCGCAGCTGCTGAGATCGTCGGCTGGGCGCGCATCCTCGAGCATGTCAATGCGACAGTCGTCGACGCTGACGGAGATCCGGAGATCGGTACGCTCTACCGAGCCGATCTGCCAGACGCGCCAGGGAGCCAGTTTCTGAAAGTGCGGTGCGGGACAAAACGGGAATTCGTCCTGCCTGTTCCCGGCGACCTGGCGACGGCTCTCGCCGCCAATTCGTGGTCCTTCGACGTGCCACAGGTCGACATCCGGAAGCTGGAGCACAGGACGTGACGCGCGCCGCGATCTACCTCGCGGATAGGTCCAGACCTGCGCCTGGTGGGTGCGTCGAATGGACCGGCCCGATGCTCAACAGCGGGTATGGCGCCGCCAACGTCGGCGGCATGAAGACCACCGCGCACCGGGTCGCGTTCGTTGCCTCCGGCCGCGAGATCCCAGAGGGCCTTGAATTGGACCATCTCTGCCGCAACCGGATCTGCGTCAACCCCGCGCACCTTGAGCCGGTGACGCGCAAGAGGAACATGGAGCGCACGCCGAAGGCGATGGCTACCACGTGCAAGCACGGCCACGAGATGACGCCAGCGAACACGTACGCGAAGGCGAACGGCTGTCGCTCGTGCCGCGCGTGCAATGCCGTTCGACAGCAGGCGCTCCGGGACTCCGGACGCGACTGGTACAGCAAAAACCACAAACCACCAGGAGACCACCCATGAAGAGCATCAATGACCTAGGGGCACAGGGAGACGTTTTTTTCCGGCGTGTAAAATACGTTCCGAACGGGGCGGTCGCGGTGAAACCAGAGAACGGAAACCTTGTGGTTGGCCACAGCGAAACCGGACATCACCACGCCGTCGACGATCTTAGCTGCTTCCTCTTCCAGGACCCGAAGTCGCCCCTCGTGGGTTATTTGCAGCTCGGCGACGGCTGCGCTTCCGGGGGCGGCGTCGACGTCGTCCATCACCGGGCCTGGGACACGCACGAGACGCTCCGCTTGCTAGGCAAGCCAGGGGACGTATTCGAGATCCGTCGGCAGCGCGAGTGGCGGCCTGAAGGTTGGGCGCGCGTATGCGATTAGGGGAGATCGCATGAACTACCTCCCGCCGCAGCTGATGAAGATCAGCAGGATCGTACTGCCAGGCGACGTCAAGGCCCGGATGAAACAGCCGCACGTGGTAGAACTATCCGAGAGCATCGCGAAGCGCACGGGGAAGCGCCCCATTCACCTGCCCACCGTCGAGTACCCGAGCAAGGAGCTGCTCGCCGGTGGCGACCGGCTGGCGGCGCAGCTGCTCCTTGGGTACCGGTCGGTTTGGGTGCAGCCGGTCTCCCAGCTCACGCCACAGGAGCGACGCGACATCCGCCGCGACGAGAACCTGCACCGGCGCGTGGTCGACCGGGACGCCCTAATCCGCGAACGGGTCGCAGAGTACGCCGCGGAGATCGAGGTCCAGCGGGCCGCCGAACAAATCACCCCGCGCAAGAGCCCTCGAGGCGAGGCGCGCGAGCGGGTCGCCGCAGAGCTGGAGACCACCACCGAGGCCATTCGGCAGGCGGAACAACGCGACGCGGCGAATGTGGACACGGCGTACGCATTCGCCGCACCGCATCTGAGTGATCCCGCGGACTTGTCGGTGGCACAATCATTGCCGATGCCGGTCGAAATGTACGGCCTTCCGCTGCTCACGGACGTCGAGGCAGAGGAGGTGCGCACGGTGCAGGATGCGCTCGACTCGGCGGACGCGCTGTTGCGTCGGACCCAGGCAGTCCTGCGGGGGATTGATCGCTCCTCGCCCTTCGCCGCGGTCGCCGAGGGCCTCGGGCGAGCCACGCATCAGGTGGCGGCCGAGGTGCGGGCGTCGCGGCCCGCCGCCGTGTGTCCGTACTGCAAGCGGCTGCCGCAGTTCGTGGCGTCCTGCTCGGGCTGCAAGGGTCTCGGCTACGTTGCGGCTGACGTGATGCTGGGCGTGGCCGACGAGCTGAAGCTGGGTGGCGACCTGGCGACGGTGGCGACCGGCGGGCGCCTGGTGACCTACGCGTACGCGCTCACCGCGAAAGCGGCGGTCGCGCCCAAGGCGAAGAAGATCCGCATCGAGAACGAGGCCGGCGAAGAACTGGTCCCTGCCACAGACGACGGGTTGCCATTCTGATGGCCATCGTTCGCGGTATGGGAGACGGCACGGCATGGCCGATTCCCGGGAGGGAGATGGCCGACCTTCACTGGAGCCGTCGCCACGGAGCGCAGCCTGACCTGATCGTCGCGTCGATCATCGGCGCATACGAGCAGCTGATCTGGATGCCGGCGCGGGCGCGGAACAAGAGGATCTCGGCCATCAGGAAGGCAGCGAATAGATGAGCGCCTCGCTGTCGCTGTTCGACCACGCGCCGATGCTGCGCGACGCATCGCCGACGGTGCTGCCCGCCAGGGTCAAGCGCGAGGTCGACCCACTGCGGCCATACCAGGAGGAGCGGATCGCCCAGACACGCGCGCTGCTCGCCGACAACCGCAGCACCCTCATCGTCATGGCGACGGGCACCGGCAAGACCAGGGTGTTCGGAGAGCTCGCCGCGGAGTGGCCCGGGCGAGTGCTGGTCCTGGCCCACCGCCGCGAGCTGATCGACCAGGCGCACGGGCGCATCTTCGAGTTGACCGGAGAACGGGTGGGCATCGAGCGCGCCGACCAGCGGAGCCGCGGCGAGCGGATCGTGGTGGCGAGCAAGGACACGCTCCACCCCGATCGCCTGCGAGAGACCTTCGCCGAGGATGCCTTCGGGTTGGTCATCATCGATGAAGCCCACCACGCGGTGGCCAAGACGTATACGGCTATCACCGACTATTTCGAAGACGCCAAGGTCGTCGGCGTCACCGCCACGCCTGACCGCCAGGACGAGACGGCGCTCGGCCGCCTGTTCGAGACAGTGTGCGAGCCATACGATATCCTCGACGGGATCAACGACGGGTACCTCTGCCCGATCGTGGGCCGGCTGGAGCGGCTGCCATCGTTCGACCTGCGCGGCCTGAAGGCCAACGGACCGGGCGGCGACTACGGCGACGGGCAGCTCGGCAAGGAGCTCCAGCGCAACGACGAGACGCTCAAGGCCATCTGTGAGAAGACGCTCGAGCACGCCGGTGAGCTCCCGTTCATCCAGTTCTTTCCGACGGTGGAGACCGCGCACCTGGCAGCCGCAACGCTGAACAAGCTGCGCCCCGGATGCGCGAGGTCGGTGGATGGCACCACGCCCGACGACGAGCGGTATCGCACCACGAGTGACTTCCGTTCGGGCAAGTTGCAAGGAGTCGCCAATTGCGGCGTGTTCACCGAGGGCGCCGACTTCCCGCGTGCCACCGTTTGCGTGATCGCCCGCGTCACCAAGAGCCGGGCCCTGTACGCCCAGATGGTCGGCCGGGTCACCAGGCTGTTCCCGGGCAAGGCTGAGTGCATCGTCGTCGACTTCGTCGGAGCGTCCGACATCCACGGCCTGATGTGCCCCGAGGATCTGCTCGGAGGCAGGTACGACGACGACGTTATCGAAGAGGCGAAGAAGCGGCCCGAGGGCGCCGCGCACGAACGCCTAGCGGCGGCCCAGGCTGCGGTCGCTGGCCGTGCTGCTGAGGCCGCCCGCATCGCGGCCGCGCGCGCGGTCCGCACGGCGTCGGGCACGTTCGACCCGTTCAAGGCGCTGGGCGTGCGCGAGCCGAGCGCGGCAGCCGCCCGGTATTCGGCGCCGCTATCCGACAAGCAGCGGGCCATGCTGCTCAAGGCCGGGTTCAAGGATCCGGACAAGCTCTCGAAGCAGCAGGCGAGCGCCGTGATCGGCAAGCTGATGGACCGGTTTGGGCGCGGACTGGCGACGCTGCCCATGGTGAAGGCGCTCTCGAAGCACGGAGTCAACGCCATGAACGCGCCCTTCGAGAACGCACGCAAAGCCATGGACTATCTGTCGTCCCACGGCTGGCGAGTCCCTGCCGCGCACCTACAACGTATCGTCGATACGGGGATGACCCCATGAGTGATACTTCGGGCGATTCGACGCCGAGCAGACCAGCCGTCGCGCGTCTGACAAACGAGCGGTTCGACCGGCTCGTCGCGCTCCGTGACTGGCTGCTCGCGCTCGGGTGCTGCCGGCTGTGCGCCATCGAGATGTCCTGGGCGCAGATGTGGCGCGAGTCCGTGGACGCCACGTATCGGCTGACCCGACTGCCCGGGTGCCCGCGGCACACTAGGACCGATTGCTACGCAGTGGCGCGCGAGCACTGGAAGACGATGCCGGTGGTGTCACCGTGACCGAGAGCGAGCGGTTCCACGAGATAATTAAATGGCTCGTGACCGGTCCGGTCGCAGCCTGCGGAGGCTGCGCGCTGGAGTTCGGCATCGCCCTCGTCGAACGAGAGGCCGGGCGACAGGTCATCGTGACCCCTGTGTGTCCGCGCCCTGACCAGCGCGGCAAGACATGCCGCTCACGCCTCACCCTATTCTGGGCCGAGTTCCCGAAACGCGTCACCAAGGAAGGTCTAGTATAATGGACAAGCACCCGAAGGTTGTCGTGTTCGTCGGTGGGCGGCCGGTAGTGATGGAGTGCGACTGCGGTGGATGCGAGCGTCGCAGCCCGGTGTACGGTGGGGCCCTGGTGTTCGCCGTGGCACTGGTGGCGTACGCGCTCATCGCGTGGGTGCCCGGGGGTGCGGTTCGCGGTGGGCTCGGGCGCGCAGACCGATTGCGGCGTGTGCAAGGTGCGCCGGCAGAAGGCCATCGAGAGCCACCGGGCGCGCCGGGAGCTCGCCGCGCGGATGAAAGCGCTCCGGGTGTCATGAGTTCAGGCTATACCGGCAACGTGAATAGACTGTATAACCATGCAGTGACCGATCTACAGGCCGACATGGCCAACCGACCACCGGCGATCACCGGTGGGACTCAGGCGAACCAATGGCAAGCCGCTGACTCCATGCACCGGACCCTGCGCCCACAAGGCGAGGTCACCCGGAGCGGATCACCAGCGTCGCAGGCAGCCTGGGCCATGCCGAGGTGTCCCAAATAGGGCACCAGGGCTGCAAGGCGAATCCGCGGTCTCGATGCTCACGTAACGGTCGCATCGGTAGGCAGGCGGGCCGAGCAGCGCAACGCCAGGATCCGGATCCGGGTCCCGAGGCGCCACAATACGAGGATCCGGAAGCGGGCAACCGCAGGACGGCGAAGCCACACCCAACGCACGTGTCGTCAACGCATGCGTCTGGCTTGTGTTACACTCCACCCAACGTGCCGTTCTATGCCGAGCCCGTGGTTTTGGTGGACCCGCGCCGTCGCCCCAGCAAGCGAGGCCAGGGATACACGCAGATGCGGAAGGACTTCCGCGAGATGTTCGGCGCGATTCGCGGGGAGAAGAGCGCGACTCGCATCGTGCGGGCGTGCATCGAGGACGCGACCGCGCCATGGGACATCCGGCTGAAGGCGATCGAGTTGGCGCTGAAGTATGGGTTCGGGATGCCCGAACGGATGGACGACGAACAGATCGTGGTGCTGGCCGAGCGGAAGCTGGAGGCACGCATCGCGGAGGCCCGGCTGGCCATCACTGCGATGGAGGGGGAGCAAGGATGAACCACGACTTCCGGCGAAAGTTCGGACTATGAGCGCCGCTGGCGCACCGCCCGACCCCGCGGCCTACTGGACGAAGCTGCTGAGCGACCCGGCGTTCCGCGCGATGCCTCCCGACCAGCGGGCGGCCATGCTCACGAAGCACGTGCAGGAGGCGCGGCAGAGCCAACAGGGCGGGAGCGACATGGCGCTGGGCCAGACCATCGGCGCCGTGCCCAAGGCGAAACCTGTGCACGAGCCTGCCGAGCCCGAGGGCCATCCTCTCGACGCGACGCTGGCGGACCCGAACGCGGACCACATGGGGGCGCTGCAACGCTACGTGTACGGGCCGTGACAAGTCGCGAGGTCGTGCGTCACCGCCTACCGGACGGCCGCGAGTATGAGACGGTCCACGACTGGACGTACGACGAGCCACCCTCGGTGGAGGGGCGCCTCTACATGTGGACCGAGGGGAATTGGGCATGTGACGACAACAAGTCGTTGTTTCTCATGGAGCAGCACCCGGGCTGCGGCATCGAGGATGAGCTGCCGTGCGGGCGTACGATCGGGCTCGTCTCGATCGTGCTCGACGGAATCCAGATCTACCCAGAGGACGGGTCGTGACCTGGCTCAAGGCCGAGAAGCCCGGGCCCGCCCCCGCCATCCCGGCGCACGTGGACGCCGTTGACCTGGCCGGCATGCTGGCCGATGCGCACGCCAGCGGCCGCGAGCTCACGCCCGTGGAGGCGTTCCTCGATGCTTCCGCCCCCGTGCCCGCGCTCGACCGGTGGGGCATGCCGCTGCCGTTGAGCGCCACCGACCAGGAGCGGCTCGACCGCATCTCGGCGGTGCTGTGGAACCCGCTACGCCGCGGGCGCCAACTGCTCACGTCCGGCTCGCTCGACACGACCGAGGCATCCGCGCTGCGCAACGGAACGCCAGACGCGTACGAGCAGCTCCGGTACCAGGCAGAGCAGGAGATGCTGGAGGCCGGCCCGCCACTGCCGCGGTGGAGCGACGGCGTGCTGGGCATCCTGTTCGGCAAGGAGCCGGCGGTGGTGTATCAGGACGCGTCGAAGGACAAGCCCGCGCCACAGGGCGGGAGCAATTACCCGGGCAAGCCGCCCAGCCCAACCCCAGCCGACCGCGCGTCGGACCCAGCGCTCACGAGGTGACCACATGCCGCTCAAGTCGAAGGCTCAGGCCGCGTATCTCAAGGCGAACGAGCCATCGGTGTTCCGCCGCTATCTGACGGAGACGCCGATGGGAACGAAGCTGCCGGCGCGCGTGAAGCCGCGGCCGACAAAGAAGGGACGATGACCCCATGAACGGGATTCGACGATACAACTCCCGCCAGCTCGAGATCGACGGCGTCCTGGGCAAGTACCTGCTCGGAGGCGCGACCGGGCTCGTCGCGGCTGCCGTCACCGGCGAGCTGTTTCAGTTCCGCTGGCCCGACAACCTGCGCATCTGTGCCGTGCGCAAAATCATCGTGACAGCGGCCGCGTCGACGCTGTTCGGGGCGGCGCCGGCCACGCCTCTTACGTTCGACATCGTGAAGGCAACGGCATGGACCGTGCAGGGCACGGGCGGTACCGTCCTCGACACCACCACCGGGACGGGCCGCAAGCGCACGCAGATGCCGGTGTCGCTACTCACGGCGGGCGACTGCCGAATCGCCACCACCGCGGCGCTGGGGGCCGGGACGAAGACTCTCGACTCGCAGGCGCTCGCCACCGTCGTTGGGATCCCCGTCAACGGAAGCAACACCATGTGCGTCATGGATCCCACGGAGATCGTCAAGATGGAGGACGCCGAGCTCGATTATCCAATCGTCCTCGCCGGCAACGAGGGCTTCGTGCTCCGTCTGACCAGCAACCCCGGAACCGGCACGCTGTTCGTTTCGGTCGCTGTCGACTGGGTGGAGACGAATGCCTCGTGATCGTCGCGCCCTACTCGGAGGCGGCCCGGAATCTCGTCCGTGAGGCGACATGTCGCGTACGCCTGCCGACGGACAGCAACGGCTACTCGCTGTTCCCATGGGAGGACTGGACGGTCGCCTATGGGGCGCTGGTAGACCTGTGGTTGCGCACGGGGACGTGTCACGTCGTGGACGCCGGGGACGACGTGTACCTGGGGTTTGCGATCGCCCACGGGGGCCTCGTGCGCATGGTCTACGTCAAGAAGGAGTTCCGTGGCGCCGGTCTGGGCCTGGCGCTGCTCGACGCGGTGGGGACGCGGGTGCCGCACTGCCCGAATCCAGCCTGGCGCGAGTGGCGCAGGACATGGCCGACGAAGCGCGGCTGAGGGCGCTGGCGGCCGAGGCGCGCCGGCTCGAGCTGGTGCTAGCTAAGCGCGGCTTCGACATCAAGGCCTACGCGAACGGGCACACGCGACAGCTCGAGGTATTGCAGGCAGCGCGCGTCGAGCGGCGCATGCGACCGGGCCCGCCGTGCGTAACACGTTCTGGGAGCCGGTGTGGTTGCCGATGTGCGCGCGGTGGAAGCTGCCGGCCGAGCACGTCGACACCACCATGACCACGCGGTGGGCGAACGGCTCCCGCACGCTGTTCAGTGGGACCGACGACGTGAGGCACGTGCAGAATGTCCTGGGCGGCCGCCTCGACGGGTCGCTGGTGAGCATCGACGAGTGCCAGAGCCAGCCGCGCGATGTGTTCGTGGCGATGCTGCGCACCATCCTCCCCCCCATGCTCACGCCCTCGAGCACGCTGCTGCTCGCTGGCACCATCCCCGAGGCGCCCGGCGGCCCGTGGTGGGTGGAGTCGCAGAAGACGAGCTGGTGGCAACGCTCATGGGGGCGTATGGACAACGTCCACACGCCCGAGGCCCGCGCCGAGCTGGACGCCCACATGCAGGCCAACGGGCTCGCCGAGCTCGACCCGCAGATTCAGCGCGATTGGTTCGGCAACCGCGAGGCGTTCGATCCGCTCGCGCGCGCCTACCACTACCGCGAGGAGCGCAACGGCTACGCCCCGGCGCGCCCGGCATGGGTGGACCGACTGCAGCTCAAGAGCGGCAAGGCGTGGGGGGCAGACCCGCTCCCTGGCGTGGACACGTTCTCCGTGGCGCTTGACCCCGGCGGATCGGACCCGTGCGGCGTGGTCATCCTCGGATGGAGCTCGAAGACGGGCGGCCCCGTGTACGAGCTGTTCGATTGGGTGAGCGAGTACAACGCTCGCCTGAGCCTCGACGACATGGCCGACGTGGTGAGGCAGGCGCGCGACGCCATCGGCGGCCGCAACTGGCAGTACCGCTACGACACGAACAGCGACATGGAAATCAACGCCTTCCAGCACTCGCACGGCATCCCCAGCATCAAGGCCGCGAAGAAGGCTGACATGGCCGGACAGATTCGGCGTGCCAACAACATGCTGGGGAACGCCACGCTCAAGGTCATCGCAGGGAGCAACCTGGCCCAGGACTTCGTAACGGCGCGGCTCGACCAGGGCAAGCTGGCCAACAACCAATGGGCGTGGACGAACGACTACCACCCCACTGCGTCCGAGTGCGCCCGGTACGCGCTGGCGGGGTTCTGGGACGCTGTGCCGGTTTCGAAACCGCCGGTTCCAGCCGATCCGTTTGAGGCCGAGATGGCTCGGGCGAGAGCGCTCGAGAACGTGCCGGCATACCTCAGGAAACGCACGGCCAACGGATGGAGGATGTGATGGACGCGTTGACTCAGTGGCACGACAAAGAGCTGGCCACGGGCGCCGAGGGCGACTCCGACGAGGCGCAGCTGGCCCGGCGCGAACTGGTCGCGAAGCTCGACAAGGCGCTGCTGTCCATCGAGACGAGCCCCCAGGAGATGGCGCGGATCAACTGCATCATCCAGGACCTGCAGCGCTACAGCGGCACGCCAATCTCCGCGGGCAACACGCCCTCGATGTCGGACCTGTTCGCCTACAAGTACGACACGGTCAATGGCGACCTGCAGTACAACATCTGCTACCAGATCGTGAACACGATCGTGGCGCGTATCTGCTCGTTCCGGCCGCGCGCGCAGTTCCTCCCCGAGCACGGCGACCACACGACCCACTCTCTCGTGCGTGACCTGACCAGCGCGAGCGATGCGTGGGCGCAGAAGGTACAGTACCAGAAGACGGCGACGCTGGCGTTCAGGGACATGCTCACCTGCCCCGGGGGCGTGCTCAAGGTCTACCCGGAGACGGTTGCCGGCAAGGTGCGCGTCGAGCTGATGCGCGTCCCGCCGTGGGAGCTCAAGATCGACCCGGACGACGACAAGCATGGCGATCCGGAGTGCATGTACCACTCGCGGTGGGTAACCATCGACCATGCGCTGCGTGACTACGGCACGTCCGATGATGCGAAGGACTCCATCAAAGGTGGCGCAGAGCGGCTGGCGCAGGTCGAGACCTACCGAGCGACGTCCGAGCGAAACGGCGTGCGGATGGTGCGCGTGGTGGACGCCTACAAGCGCGGACCCGACGGCCGGCATGTCATCATGGTCGGAGACTTCCTGGCGGTGAACGAGGCGTACGAGCACGAGCGACACCTGTTCGAGCGGATGGTGTTCGACGAGGCGCCCGTGGGCGGGTGGGGATTGTCGGCGCTGGTGCAGATTCGGAGCATCCAAGATCGTGTCAACGATTGGCTCAGTGCCGCCGACGATGCCACCCATCTGGCGGCCAAGCTGTTCATCGGCGTGCCCACGGGAGCTGGCATCGACCCGAACCAGGGCATCACGAACAACCCGGTGCAGATAATCCCGCACGCCCCTGGAGCGGACATCTCGATGCACACCGTGCAGCCCGTGGGGGACTTCTCCTGGTGGCAGATGCTCAAGGCCATGGCGGGAGAGATTCTGGGCCTGCCCCCGAACGCAGTGCATGCCACGAAGGCCCCCGCCGTGACGAGTATGGTGGCGATCGACGCCGTGACCGACCTCGAGAATGACCGGCTCTCCCAGCTCTCGCAGATGTGGGAGCAGCTCTGCCCGCGCTCTGCTGACCTGTGGTACGCCGTTTCGGCCGACATCGGCGCGGGCGGTGAAGAATACCTGGCGGTAGATCGGGGCGCCTCGACCGTCATCACGTTCAAGGCGATGGAACGCAAGCCGGCGATCCGCACCTTCCCCACGGCGCTATTCGGCAACAGCGTCCCGGGGCGCCTCCAGAAGGCCATGGATGCCGTGAAAGCCGGATGGTTCGACCAGGAGGAAATCCTGTGGATGCTCGACATCCCTGACCTGGGCCCGGCCACCGCCCAGAAGCTCGCCGAGTTCGGATACGCCGAGAAGCTTGCCGACGGGCTGCTCGAGGACACGCAGCCCTACGAGACGCCCGACGAGTGGATGGACCCGCAGAAGCTGTTCGACTACTGCCGCAAGCGCTACCTGCGCGCCATCACCGGGGGCAACTACCCCACCGCGGGCGTGTACAAGATGCGCAAGCTCCTAGATTACCTGAAGCCGATCGCCGACAAGGCGGCGGGCCGACCTCCAGCAGCCCCGCTGGGAGCTGCGGCCGCTCCAGTGGCGCCCGCAGCTCCACCGCAGCTACCCGGCCTGGCTCAGACGCCCGAGGCCGCCATCGCAATGCCCACCGGACCGACCCAATAGCGAAAGGACCCATCCATGGCGAAAGCAGCACCCGCGCCGGCCCCATCGAACGTCACCGCAACGCCCGTCAACGAGGTGTCAGGGGGCGCCAACGCCACGAAGGAAGTCCTTGCCGCCAGGACCGAGACGTGGAGCGACACGGAGGCGCCCGTGGTTAGCGGCACCGAGGTGGTCGAGATGGACGGCGGCCTGGGCGAGCAGAACAAGGCCGAGCAGATCATGATGGCCCTCCGCGGCGACGGGACTGTCGAGGAGTTCGCCGCCAAACCGGACAAGGTCGAGAAGGCCGGTCAAGAGGAGAAAACCCCCAAGGTCGAAGCGAAGACCGAGGAGGAGCCGGCCAAGCCGACCCGCAAGGACCTCCTGGCGAGCATCGGCGCCGAGAAGAAGGCCCGCGCCCTCGAGGCCAAGGTGGCCGAGCTCCAGGCGCAAAACAAGGCGCTGACCGAGGGGACGATCGCCGACGCCATGCGGGCCCGCGGCCTCACGCGAGAGCAGGCCATGGAGAAGCTGGTGCTCGAGGGCACCGGCATGGCCGCAGCCGACCCCGACCCGGAGCGCACCGCCCTCAAGGCCAAGGTGGAGGCGCTCGAGAAGGTCGCCGCGCGCGCCGAGGACGAAGCCGTGGCCAAGGTGGTGGCCGAGCACCTGGCCGAGGTGGACGTGCCGCTGGTGAAGGCGTCGAAGCGGGTGCCCGTGCCCCAGAACGACGGGACGGCGGTCTACCGCTCCACGCACGACGTGATCGCCGAGCTGGCCGAGCAGCTCTGGATCGATGACGGGAAGCCATCCGCCACCGAGAAGAACCGCCGCGACTACATCGCGCCGGCCGCCGAGCTGCTCGAGCGCGCTCTCAACGAGGAGTTCGGCCCCTTGCTCGCGGCGAAGGGTGCCAAGTCCGAGAAGGCTGCCCCCGCCAAGGCCACGGTGCCCGCCGTGGGGAAGCGCGGCGGACCGCCCCGCCCTGCCGGCAACGTCGACCCCTACGCCGGCATGGACGAGTACTCGCGCCGGCTCGCCATCAAGCGTGAATACGGGGTCTGACTACCAACCGCGCGCCTGAAGCATCGCCGTGGCCTGCTCGACCTCTCCGCCGGGCGCGAAGAAATGCCCGGCGTGGTCGTAGTCTACGCCCTCTCCGCGTTGGTCAGAGGCGGCATGGCCCATTTCGTGGGCCAGCGCACTGGTAGGAGGCGCGCTGCCGAGTGGATCGCCGATCAGAGCGCCCGGCGGCGCTACGACGATCGCTGCCCCATCGACGTAGACGCCCCATTCGCATTGGCCCTCGCCGATGTCGATGCCGCGCCCGTTGTCGCACGTCAGGATAGCGCCTCCGTACCAGTAAACCGGCGGCGTCTCTGCCATCCCGTAGAAGCCTGCAATGGCCCGGATGGCCTCCGCGGCGTGCGCAGGCGGTGGAACCAACTTCGCCGGGTCTGGAACGAAATCCCCATTCCATCTTGCGCCGCACCCGGCCAGAAGCACCGCCAACATCGCCGTTCGCATGCCCCGAAGTATGCTCCCGTGCCGACGCGTCGGTCAACGGACGCTCGCGTACCCGACGCATGCGTTGACTATCGGGCCGTGACCGCGTATTCTGAACGGGCACAATCCCGTTCTCCCGACGGCGCACTACGAATCTGACCGAGCCCGGAACCGCGAAGCCTCACGACGATCGAGGGAGACACCCACCTCTCGTCGTGAGGTCTCACCATGGCCGGTTCATCTTTCGCGAACGTTTCCAAGGCTCTTGCGGTCAATTACGACCGCCCATTTCGAGGCAAGGTCGGTTGGTCCAAGGGGGCCCTGGCCGGCATGATCACCAAGGTGGTCGGGCAGGGCATCACCGGCCCGGTCATCCCGATCCGCTCGGGCAACTCGCCCGCCGTGTCGAACAGCTTCGCCAACGCGCAGGCGCAGGCGGCAATTCAGTTCACCAAGACGGAGCAGTTCAACCCGGCGTGGGTGAAGAAGTACGGCATCGCCCAGATCGACGGCCTGCTGATGGCAGCCGCCTCGAGCACGGGCGGCCTCTTCGACAAGTTCTGCGTGCAGCTGGACGGCATCCTCGACGGCACCATGAACCAGTTCTCGACCGACATCTACCGGTCGGGCAGCGGGTACGTGGGGCGCGTCGCTTCGGCGGCCCAGGGGCAGGTGCTCGCCAGCACCACGCTCCAGCTCGCCAACCCCGAGGACATCGTGCACTTTTCGCGCGGCATGCGCTTGCAGTGCGCGCACACCGAGTTCGCGGCCCTCACAGACGGCGCCTCGGTGGTCACGGTGACCGGCATCTCCGACCTGCAGCTCGGCCTCATGACCTTGTCGGGCAACCTGACGGCTGGCCTGGCCGGCGCGACCTTCGGGGATTTCATTTTCGTCGAAGGCAACCACGCCGCCTCGCAGGTGGCGGTGAGCTGCATGCCGGGCGTCGACGCTTGGCTGCCCATCACCCCCGCGGGCGTCACCGACGCGACGGGCGCCAACCGCACCAACGACGCGCTCCTGCTCGGGACCATCCTCAACACGACCACCGCGGGCTCGCCCGTCGCCGGCGCGAACAAAGAAGACCTCTGCATCGAGGCGATCACCTCCTCGGCCCGCTTCGGCGGGAACCCCGAGAAGATGATCTATTTCACCAACCCGACGAACTACAAGCAGCTCATCCAGACGGGCATGAGCAAGTTCCGTCCCACCACGGTCAAGGGACCGTACAACGTCGGCTTCCAGGGCGCGCGCATCCTCGCCACCGAGGGCGAGATCATGATCATGCCGGACCGCTACTGCCCCGTGCAGCGGTCGTACCTGCTCGACATGAGCACCTGGAAGTACTACGGCGCCGGCAACGCCGAGGTGCCCCGCTTCCTCAACGCCGATGGCGTCGGGGAGATCCTCCGCATGACGGCCGAGGACTCCGTGGAGAGCCGCTGTGGCTTCTACGGGACCGTCGGGTGCAACAGCCCCGTCACCAACGTGGTCGTCGTTCACGCGACGAACTAAGGAGCCGCCACCATGGGTCTACTTCCAGTCTTGGGTGTGTGGGGACGGCGGAACTTCACCGTCCTCTGCCACCGGGTGGTCATCGGCGCCGCCGGTGCCATCACGTCGCAGGACGCCGCGTCCGACTCTGGCATCGTCGCCACCCTCAACGGGGTGGCGGTGGGCCAGTACACGCTGGCGCTCTCGGGGACGGGCGGGGCAAAGGGCTACCGTCAGTTTCTGGGGGTCTACGCGTGCATCCTCGGGCCGACGGGCGCCGGGGCCTTTGGGGCCGGCGGAAACGACGGCTTCATGCGCGACAACAACGTGGACGCGGGCACCCGGGCCGGGACGGTGGCCTTCCAGTTCACGAACAACGCGAGCCCGCCCGTGGCCACCGACGTCACGTCGGGCTACACGGTGATGTTCTTCTGCGCCGTGGCGGCCTGACCATGGCGTCGGGATTCATCATCGCGCTGGCCAAGAAGAAGCCCGCGCCTGAACGCTCCGACAGCGCAAGCCGCCGGGGCGACCCCGCCGACATGGCTGACGGAGGCGACGATACCGGCGAGACCTCTGACGACCTGAAGGATGAGCCGAATGACGACTACTCGGGGGTCACGCAAGACGCCCTCGACGACATCGCCGAAATCCTCGGCGTGCCCGACAAAGATCGCGACCGCTTCGATAGCGCGCTCGAAGACCTGTGCGAGGCGTGCGCGAAACGAGCCGTTTCCGAGGAGGAGTAACCGATGCCGGCCGCCACCGCAGCCCAGTTGATCACGTCGGCTCAGGTGGCGGCCAACGCCCAGGTAGGCGGCGCATGGAGCAATGCCGAATGGACGCTGGCCATCGAGCGCGCGTACGAGGCCCTCTGGTTCGACATCTGCGGCATCAACAGCGCCTTCCGGCTGACCACGTTCGCCTTCACGCTGTCGGGGGGCTCGCAGACGCAGGCGCTCCCGGCCGACTTCATGGAAGCGTACAAGGTCGTCAAAGATCCGAACACCGCCAACCGCGTCACCATCGAGCGGTCGTCCGATGAGCGGATCGATTCCATCCAGCGGACCTACCGCCTGGAGGGGAACAGCCTCATCATCGACCCGCTCGAACTCGCGGGGGGGACGTACCAACTCAGGTATTGCCCGACCGTGACGCCCATGGCGGGCGGCTCGATGGACCTCGAGCTGGGCCAGTTCCGCGAGTACGTGGAGCTCATGGCCGCCATCGCCTACCTCGACGCCGAGGAGTCCGACAGCAAGATCCAGCAGGCGCGCCTGGGCATCGTGTCGGCGCGGGTGGCCACGTGGGCGGCGCGCTCTCGCAGTTCCGGGCAGGCCGTTCCGCGCGACGTGCGGTCTCGGTGGCGCGGCAACCGTCTTTACCCCTATTGACATGGCGCGCCCACCACTCTACCGAGACAGGTCGCGCGACGGCGCGAACCTCGCCGACGCCATCGAAGATCCAGGCCCGCTCGACCCGGGGCTGGCCGTCCCCCTGCGCGCACACTCGATCGCGAACCTGGCCGAGCTGCGCCGGACGACCGGGAGCGCCGACGGCAACGCCGGCCCGCGGGTCTGCATGCTCGCCGGCCAGGCCAGCCCCCTCGATGCCGGGGCGGGTCTCTTCGCATGGGATCCGACCTCCACGCTCGCCGACAACGCGCAGCAGACGGCCAGCTCATTCAGCGTGGCGGCCGTGCAAGGCGTCGCGCAGGGGCGCTGGCGGCGGATGGCCACGGGCGTCATTGCCAACGTCCAGCTGTTCACGACGCCAGGCACGTTCACGTGGACGCGGCCCGTGGGAAACTACACTCAGGCGCGTATCGTGTGCGTCGGCTCTGGTGGGTCTGGCGGCGCCGGTCCCGGCGGCGTACCGGCGACGACCGTCGCATCGGGCGGTGCCGGCGGCGGCGCGGGGAGCCGATTCGTTGAAATCGTCGACTTCTCGGCGATGCCGGCCACGGCGACGGTGACGGTCGCCGCGGCGACCGTTCCGACGGCAGGCGGCGCGGGAGCTGGAGCCAATGGCCTGACGGGCACGAGTTCCAACTTTCGCGTGTCCAGCAATGTTCTGCTTCGCGGCCAGGGCGGCGGCGGCGGCGGTGGAGGCAGCGTAGGTCAGCCATCCGGAAGTGGAGCCGGCGCCGACCTCATCTCCAATGGGAACGCCGGCAACGGCCCCGCTATTGGGGGGCCAGGCGCCTCGGGGTTGAATGCCATTGGAACCACCGGGCCGGGCACAGGTAAGGAGACAATGCCCGGATCTGGAGGCGGCTGCATTGGCGCTTCGTCAGGCGCGGGGGGTTTGAGCAATCTCAATTGCGGTGGCGGCGGGGCCGGGGGCGGTTTTGATGCCACCGGGGCCGCCAACTCCGGCGCGGTAGGAGGCTCGGTCGGCGGACAGACAGGTGGCGCCAAGGGAACCGTCGGCGCCCCCAACGCCATCAACCCGCCAGCATCGCCCAAAAACACCGGCGTCGGCGGCGGCGGCGGGGCCTCGCAGAGCACTGGCTCTGGAGGGAACGGGGCAACCGGGGGATTCCCTGGCGGAGGCGGCGGAGGCGGCGGCGCATCCAATTTTGGCGGTGGACTAGGCGGTTCGGGCGGTGCCGGAGGTTCCGGTATGGTCGAGGTTGTTTGCTGGTAACGCTAAGGAGAGACAGACATGCCAATTTACGGCGGTTGCATCGAGTCCGTTCAAACGAGGGTGGCCTCGGAGCCTACCGTATCTCCATACGTCGCACCCGGGACGGTGTTTCCGTTTGACCTTGATATAACCATCGGTGCACAAATCCCCGTCGATAATTGCGACACGTCGTCCCCGAAGGCGTCTCTCGCAATCGCGGTGATGCCGTCGGACAACTATTCGTTCCAGACGAACCCGGACTTCCCGGCCTCGGTCGTGACCTTGCGCGGGATCTGCCCAGGAGCGCTGACGGGAAGGCCTGGATTTACGGCGCTAGGACAACCCTGGTACCTGGGCCCGACGGGCCTGTCCCCGACGCAGCCAACTGACTGGTCGGTCTGCACGGTCGTCGGATATGCCCTCAACGCGGACGATCTGTACGTCGACCCGCGGCCCTTGTGCATCGACGTGAAGCAATTCACTGGCGTCGTGCAAACGCAGCAACAGCAAATCTTCACCGGCAACTTCACGGGCGTCGCCGGCAGCCTCGCAGGACATCCGTGCATCGTGCAGGGATGGGGAAGCGGCGGCGGCGGTGGCGGGGCGGCGGGCGGCTACTTCTCGGCCTACCTGCCCGCCGGGCTCGATGTGGGCGCAACGCTCACCATCGGCGCGGCCGGGACCGGCGGGGTAGGCGGAGCCGCCGGGGCGACGGGCGGCGATCTGGTGCTGACGACCGGCGCCCTGACGATGACCGCGAAGGGCGGTCTCGGCGGCGGGACGCTGGCCACCGGCGTGGCCGCAGCGGTCGTTCTCGGGGGCCTCGGAGTGGCGGGCACCGGCGGCGACCTCCTGAGCCCGGGAGAGCCCGGTCGCTCGGGGCTTCGCTTCAACGCGAACGTGGGCGTCGGTGGCGACGGCGGCAGCGCATCCCCAGTCGGCGTCGGTGGCCAGGGCCCCAACGTGCAGAGCAATGGCAGCGTTGCGACAGGGTACGCATCCGGCGGCTCGGGCTCGGCCTCGCTCGCAGCTGGTGCGGCGACCAATGGTGGCGCCGGCACGAAGGGCCTCCTCATCGTGAACTTCATCGCATGAGCGTCACCTCCATCACGATCCCCGTCCCGAAGGCTGCCGGCCGCTCGCCGCTGAAGCTACTGGAGCAACTGGCCCGGGCAGCCACGCGCGGGCGCACCGCCGCCGTCGGGTTCGCGGTGGACAGCGCGGGCAATTGGTCGGTGACGATCACGACGGACTTCACCATCAAACCGACGCCGGGGCATTGAAGCATGGCCCTCGCGAAGACCTCGATCTTCGTGCCGTTCGGCGGCGCGCTCGACAGCCAGAAGGCGCCGCTGTCGATGCCGAACTCGTCGCTGCTCACGTGCGACAACGTGACCCAGGAGCGCAAGGGCGAGTGGCGTCGCCGGTACGGGTTCACGCAGGTGGCGGGGGATACGGTTCCCGGGGGCGTGTGTCCATCGCAGGTCGCAACCGTCGGAGAGGGCCCGACCGGGCAATCGATGATCGCCAGTGCGCTGACCGCATACCTGGTCTACGACGCGACCCTGGGGGCGTGGCAGAGCGGCGCATTGACCGCGCGCGCCTCGGCGATCACCCGTTCGGAGCTCGCGGCGTCGAACGACGCGGTAGTCGGGGGGCTCGGCTATGCGTCGTCGGCGACCGAATGGATCTGCGCCGTCGTCCGCCAATCGGCCCCGGCTGCGCCAGTCATACTCTGCGTCACCGGCAAGGTGGATAATCCTCAAATCGACAACTTCTCGGCGAACAGCGTGCTCGACCTGGCAGCAAATGTAACATGGATAAAATGCGCCTCGATCGCTGGGTTCTTGTGCCTCTTCTGGGGCGACACGGCGGGCAATCTCAAGGTCAAAGTACGTAACTCCAGCACCGGGATCTTCTCCAGCGCGACGATAAAGACGGGGATCGCCAACGGGTTCATAGCTGACGTTGGCGTGTATGCCGGAAGCACGGTGACACTGGTATTCCTGATGGCGGGAGCGGCGGCGGCATATCAATTCATCGAATTCGACCCGTCAACACTGGCGAACGCGGTGGATGTATCCATCGCCACGCCCGCACGCCCGACGTTTATCACTACGATTTATGATGCGACGGGCGGCGCCGTTCGTTACCCAGCGCATTCCAGCGCTGCGCCGGATACGCGCGTTGATTCGATTACGTCCGCTGGCGCCCAGGTGGGGCAATACTCCGTCGAGGCAATCCAATCAACGAAGTTGACCGGCGTCATGAATGCTGGTTCGGCCAATGGCGCATTCGTCTATCAGACGACGACCGGGCAACTACGAAGAAATGCCCGGACGGCCTCCGTTGTCGGCACCCCTGGATATCTCAATGGGCAATCCACGGCGTCGTCGGGGACCCCGGTGAATCTCATCTCGGTTGGATGGGCAGCCAACGGAGATAGCGCCTGGTATTTCCTGGTGGCCGAGGCTGTCCAGGTGGGGACCGGATTCCTGTGGACGCCCATACTGCAGTCGAACAGCTTCGCATTCGGGGACGTTGCCACGCGCCCTGTTGGCGCTCTCGCCCCGAATGGGATCGGGTCAGGCGTGTCGTCGAGCCTGCTCGCGCAGGCAAACGCCACTGCATCAGGGACATTCAGGGTCGGGCTCCCGGTGCTCACCGCGTTCGGACGGATTGGAGGCGGCATGCACGCCGATACCGTGATGACGTCGTTCACCCATTATCTACGTGTTACAGGCGACTCTGGCATCAACACCGGGTGGCCGGCATATCGTAACGGCAAGCCGATTATGTGCGGACAGTCCCTGTCCACCCCGGAAGGTTTATACTTGGTGCCCATGGGGCAGTTCGCGCCTCCGCAGCCAGTGTCAGTTGCGCAGTCTGCAGCAGCTGGCGCGCTGACGCTGCTCGCGACTTATGACTTCGTCGTCGTGTTCGAGACGGTGACACAAGATGGATTGGTCTGGAGGAGTCAGCCTGCAACTCCAGCCATCATCACGTTAACCGGTGCGAACCAGACCGTCGTGGTCACCCAGGCGCAGCAGCAAGCGGAATCGCTCAACCAATTATTGAGAATCAAGTTCTACCGGTCGCAGGCCAACGGGTCGGTGCCGCAACTCGACAAGGTCTATTATACCGATGGTTCGCAGAATCCCGGAAGCTGGGTGTTCACAGATACATTATCCGACGGAGCCATCAATACCGGCGAAGTCCTCTACACGGTTGGCGAACAGCCCAACATGTGCTGGCCCCCGAGCTCGCACGTGTGGATCTTCGACGACCGGCTGTGGGCGGTGAACCGCGACTACCGCACGGAGATCCAATACTCAAAGAGCCTCCAGGCCCAGCGCCAACCCGAGACCACACTCGCCAATGTCATCGACCTCGACGACCAGTGGGGCGACGTCACGGGGGGCAGCTCGGTGGAGGGCCGCGGGGTCATCTTCAAGCGCAACGCCATCTACTTCGTGCAGGGCGACGGGCTCACCGACGCCGGCTCGGGCAACAACTACACCATCACGCGTATCAGCGACGACATCGGCGCCCTGCCCGGCACGCCGCTCGTGAACGCCGGGGATGCCATCTACTTCGTGTCGCAGCGAGGCGTCCATTCGGTTGACGCGCAGGGTAACATCCGCTTCGTCGGCGCTGCCATCGACCAGTGGGTGAACCAGCCCCAGGTGAACACGCCCGAGACGTTCTACGACGGCATTTTCGTGCCTTCGAAAAACGAGGTGCGCTTCGTGACCACCAACTACGTGTTCGTGTACGACCGGAAGTTCCCCGATGCGCTGCCCAACGGCGGAATGGGCCTCGGCCAGTGGAGTCGTTGGACGGGCCTTTCGGGGATGCGCCGGTGCCTCCTCGTCAACGAGCAGATGGTCCTGTTCAAGACCGACGGGACCGTGTGGCGCGAGGGAACGGCGGCGCAGACCACCGACCAGGGAGCCGCCTTCACGGGCGTCGTGCGCACCGCGTGGGTCCGCTACAACCCGGCCGGCGCGCTCGTTCCGGCCCCCGTCCAGGCTCCCATGCGTGTCTACGACGGGCGCGTGGTGTTCACGCGAATCGCAGGGGGTGGTACCATCACTGCGAGCGCCAAATTGTACTTCAACGATGATGATGCGCAGGTCCAGACGTTCACGTCGCAGGCAATCGCGGGCGGCACCCTGACGGACGTGGGCGAGTTCTTCCCCACGCAGCAGAAATGCACGAGCTGCTCCGTCGAGGTGACCATGCCGTCGGGGGACGCGACCATGCGGATCCAGGGCGTGTCGCTGAACATCGGCATCCGCAAGCCGTCCGAGCAGCGGCGACCCGCTGGGGAAAAGTGGAGCTGACATGTCGTCGTACAACCCCAACAATACCCAGTTCACCGAGAGCGGCGCGGTCGCCAGCGCCCCCGGAACGCCGAATCAGAAGAACCCTGGCTATGTAGACTTCACATCGAAGCAGAGCATCAAGGGAACGCCAGACCCGGCCACGGGTTTCATTCCCAACGAGACCGTCACGGTCATTCAGACCCGCCGTCAGGACGGGACGGTCGCTTACACGACCACGATCCATCCCGACGGCCGCACGGAGGTGACCGGCGTTGGCTCCGAGGTGCCGGCTGGGCAGATGGGTGACATCGCCACGCCAGACGGCCCGAGTTTCAAGCGAACCGACGGCTACATCCTAGGACAAGACGAGCTCAACCCGACGGCCACGCCGGAGGGGGTAGGCGAGAACATCAAGACGACCATTGGCGCAGATCCGGCCTACCAGATCAACGACGTCAAACGGAACGTTCTCGACAATCTTGACCCTGCACATGCGATTGCTCACGTGACCGGCGTGGATCCAGGGAAGGGCCTCGACAATGCGATCAACAACAAGATCTACAAGACCGCGCAGCAGGTCGCGGGGCCTCCCGGTGGGACGGCGTCGCCGACTGCCACCTCCACCGTCACGTCGACGCTGCCCAATATGACCACCCCCGGGGCCCTACCCCCGAGTGCCGCCGCTAACATGGCAACCAATGTCGCCGGCACCGCCAACCGCACGGGCACACAGGCCGCCGCGCCCACGCCCATCACGGCACCGGACAATGGTTTCCGTGCGTCGCTGACGGCGGGCACCGTAGACCAGCAGTCTGCCATCACGGCCGGCAGCATCCAGGCGGGTCAGTCCACGGCGGGGCAAGCCGGGTACGCCCCTTCGGTGCAGGCGACCACCATCAACGCCCCCGACAACGGCTTCAAGGCGGGCGTCACGGCCGGCACGGTGGGTGTGCAGGGCGACATCAAGTCCCAGCAGATCACCGCCCCTCAGAACAACTTCAAGCCCGGGGTCACCGCTGGTACCGTCGGCGAGCAGGCGCCCATCGTTGGGCAGACCATCGGCTCGACGCTCAGCCCCGACCAGCAGCGCTCCATCGAGCTCGCCAAGGGGCAGGCTGAGGGGACCGCCCCCAGCGCGGCGCAGGCGCTCCTCCAGAAGGGGATCGACCAGAACGTCGGCACCGCCTACGGCCTGGCCGCCTCGCTCTCGGGGCGCAACGCGGGGCAGGCGCTCCTGCAGGGTAGCTCGAGCGCGCAGACCGCCATCGCCAAGAGCTCGGCCGACATGGCGGCCCTCCGCGCGCAGGAGATCCAGAAGGGCACCGAGACCTATGGGGCCTTTTCCAGCACGGCCGCGGGACAGGAGCTGGCGCGCCAGCAATCGAACCAGTCGACCGACCTCCAGGCGAAGATCCAGACCACGACGAACACCATCAACGTCCTGACGGGCAACCGGGACGCGGCGCTCAAGGCCGGGCTGCAAAATCAGGCGGACGCCCTCACGGCGCAGATCGAGAATCAGAAAGAGCAGCTCTCAGCCCTCCAGAGCAACGCCACCAACGACCTGACCGCGAAGATCCAATCGGTCACGAACACGATCAACGTGCTCACGGGGAACCGTGACGCCGCGCTGAAAGCGGGCCTGCAGAACCAGGCGGACACCCTCCAGGCTCAGATCAACAACGCGAACAACCAGCTGGCGGCGCTGCAGAGCAACCAGGCGACCGCGCTGGCGGCCAGCACCAGCAACGCGGCGAACATCAACGCCGTCAACATCTCGAACGCTGGCAACGTCACGTCGGCGAACAACGTCAGCGCCACCAACGCCACTCAGGCGAATATCGCGGCGGCGGCTAACCAGCTCACGGCTCAGATCCAAACCGCGCAGAACAACATCCACGTCCTCGAGGGAAACCGGGACGCCGCTCTCAAGGCGGGGATGCAGAATCAGGCGGATACGCTGACGTCGCAGATCAACAACGCGAACAACTCGCTCGACGCCATGAAGTCGAACCTGGCGGCGGTGACGCAGACGAACATCTCGAACGCCGGCAACGCGACCCAGATGTCCGTCGCCGACCTCGACGCCTACAGCAAGGCCATGGCGCTCAACGACTCCGACCGCCAGGAGATTGCCAAGGAGGGGCTCGCGGCGTGGATTGCCTCCCTCGACGCCGCCACGAAGAACCGGGCGATCAGCGTCGCCGCGCAGACCGCCGCAAACAGCGCCGATGCTGAGTTCTGGGGCAAAATCATCGGCGGCCTCGCCACCGTCGGCGGCGCCTACATCGCGGCCTCCGACCGCCGGCTGAAGACGAAGGTGGCCGACGGGGCGAAGGACGTGGGCCGCTTCCTCGACTCGCTCACCTCGCAGACGTGGGACTACCGCGACCCGGAGAAGGACGGCGCGGGCCGGCGCCTGGGCGTGATGGCGCAGGACGCCGGGAGCACGCGCATGGGCCGCTCGTTCGTCGTGGAGCTCCCCGACGGGCGCGGCCGGCTCGGGCTCGACCCGGCCAAGGCCATCGGCCCGGTGCTCGCCGGCCTCGCGTCCATCAATGCCCGCCTGAAGAAAATCGAGGGCCGCCGTGGCTAACTTTCTCGCCGACGACCAGGACCAACCCCCCACGGGCGGGGGGCTGACGTCGCTCTTCCCTCCTGCGCCGCAGCACGAGACGCACACGACGTCGGAATCGGGCTCGAGCACCCCCGTGGCGTCGCCCGAGTACACGAAGGCCGTGGGCGACGTGGCATCCACCGCCACCCAGCAGGCCGACACGGTCGAGGCCCAGGGGCTCCAGGGCTCCGAGGTGGCCGAGGCCCTGAAGAAGGAGGCCGCCGACCAGCTCGCCGCGCTGGATGCCGCCGCCGCGGAGAAGCGCGCCGAATCCGAGCGGCAGAACGCGAACATCAAGGCCCAGGCGGACGTGCTACGCCAGGCGAATCAGGCCCTCAAGGAGACGCCCGCGCCTGCGCTGTTCCACGAGGGCGACGGCTGGAAGAACGTAGCCAAGGCCGTGGCGCTGGCGGTAGGGGCCTTCGGGGACGCGCTCGCGGCGAAGGGCGCGGCCCTCGGCGGGCGCTCCTCCACGCAGAACAGCGTCGCGCAGACGGTCAACATGCTCCTCGACCAGGAGCGCGAGAAGATCAAGAAGCTCAGCGACAACCAGGTCATCGCTAAGACCGGCTTGAAGGACGCCATCGACGCCCGCGCGACCGCGCTGGCCGAGGTGGACGCGCGGGGCGCCGAGGCCATGCGCCGGGCCCAGATGCTCGGCGAGTACATGGTCAAGGCGTCGGGCCCCCAGTCGGCGGTGCTCGATGCGCGACTCAAGGCGCTCGACCTCCAGCAGCACGCGAACGAGTTCCGCGCGCAGAGCCTAGCAGCGCTGCACAAGACGATCACCGGCAAGCACACCGCCGAGAACATCGACCGCGACCCGACGGTCAAGCCGCCGGGGGCGGGCGGCACGCCCACGGAGTTCACCAGCGGCGGGGAAAACTTCGCCGTGAACCCAGCCGAGACGACGCCGAGGCTGCATGCCACCGCGCGGACCCAACTCGGGCTCATCCAGGGCGCCATCAAGAATACCGAGGAGGTGTTGACAGACCTCCCCGGGCATGACTCACCGCAAAGCACGGTGCGGGCGTTCTTCACCGGCGACCAGGCGCGCGCCGAGGCCAATTCGAAGCTGGCCACGATTCGCAACCAGACGGCCGCAGCCCTCAAGGAATCCATGGGTGAGCAGGCTGGCAAGGAACGCGCCGCCGCCATCTTCCCCGACGTTCCGCAGACGGATGCCGGCATGCCGGCATGGAGGGCGAAGATTCATGCGGGTCTCAGCAGCATGCATGACCTCCGCGGGGAGGTGCTACACGCCGCTGGTGGACACGCCACCGGAAAGGCCGCTCCTGAGGCGACACTCCCCACGGCTACGTCCACGCCGAAGCCCGCCTCCGGCAGGATGTCGATCGATGACCTCGTGAAGGCGGCAGGGGGGCACTAATGGCCTTCGACCCGCACGAATTCGCGACCCACGCCCGCGCCGCCGGGTACTCGGATGACGAGATCATCGCGAAGATCCGCGAGCAATCCGGCCAGACCGCACCGCCCGCGGGCAGCCCGGACCAGCCGAGCACGCTGTCGCTGACCGACCTGGCCAAGGGCAAGCACGCCGCGCCGCCTTCCACTGAGGAGGCGCCCGGGGCCATTGAGACGTTCTTTCGCAAGGCGTCAAATGCGGTCAGCTCCAACCTCGTCAACCCGGCCGCCGCGGGCATCACCCACCTCGTGAGCGGACAGCCGTACCAGGAGGCGCTGCGCGGCATCAATGCGAGCGACGAGGCAGGCTCAGCCGCCAACCCTGTTGCCTCGGCCGCTGGTACGGTGGTCGGCACGGGTCTCCAAGTTGCGGCGCCTATCCCGCTGCCCAAGGGAACCAGTACGCTCGGGCGTGTCGGCGCAGGCGCGGCGGCGGGCGCCGGGTTCGGGGCTGTCGGCGGCGCCGGGGACGCGCTTACGGCGGGCGGGGGCGCAGGCGACGCGCTGGCGGGCGCTGCCAAGGGGGCCGCGGTCGGCGGTGCCGTAGGCGGCGCGCTGGGGGGCGTCGTGGGCAAGCTGGTGCGTGGCGCGCCCGAGCGGGTAGAGGACCGCATCGTCTCGAACATCGCGCGTGGCGAGGCGGGCGGCGTCGCCAAGGCCAAGTTCGCGGACAAGGTGACCAAGGCAGCGGCGCGTGACGAACTGATGCCAGAGCTCGAGCGCACGGGGCTCACGGGCGCCGTCGCGACCAAGGCAGCGGCCGCGCCTGGGAAGGTTGCCGACAAGGTGACCGGCGTGATCAACGACTACACCACGAAGCGGCTCGATCCCATCTACGCCGCAATCGACAAGCACGGCGCGACCCCCACCGGATTCGACCTGAAGTACCAGCTTCTTCAGCTCACCGAGAAGCTTCGGGCGAGCGGTGAGATTCAGCAGGCCGAGCACGTCGAGCGGTACGAGAAGTTCATCGGCCGGGCGTTCAAGGACGACCAGAAGCTGACCTCGACGGTGCTCCGCAAGGCGCGCAACGAGGTGGGGTTGGGGAACACGTTTTCCAGCGCAGAGGAGGCTGCCGCCACGCCAGGGATTGCGGCGAAGCAGGCCATCTACGGCGCTTACAACCAGGCGATCGAGGGCGCGGCCGCACATACCCCGGGCGTCGACGTGGCGCAGCTCAAGGCCGCGAACAAGACGGTTTCCACGCTGCTCTCCGTGCGCGATGCCCTCGCTGACCGGGCGACCAAGGCGGCCAAGGGCGGCACGGGGATCGGCAACGCCATCGCCGGTGGCATCGTGCGCGCGGGGGAAGCGACGCTGCTGGCGCCACACGCCATGCATGCGCTCGCCGCGGGGGACATCCCAGGGCTACTGGCCATCGTTGGCGAGGCGGCCGCCATGGAGGTGGGCAACCGGGTTGTGACGAAGGGTCTCCCGCAAGTGGCGCGCGCGGCTGACTACGGCCTGTCCCGGCTCGAGCGCAGCGCGCGGTCGGGAGATCTGGTCTCGCGGGCCGGGCGTGCCGTGATCGAGGGCGGCGCAGCGCGGGTCATCGGCCCGAAGGTCGGGCGCGCGACGGGAAGCTTTCTTTCACCGGGAGACGACAATGGCAGATGACCGAGACAGGGTATTTCGAGAAGTCAGCGCCACGGGCACGCGAGAGTTCGCGCTGGTCGATAGCAATTGCCTTGTGAACACGGGGATTGCACCAGGCAGGCTGTCGGTGCCAGTCCTGATTCAGGCGGCTACCGTGGCAGGGCAAACCACGGACTACAACACCGCTACGTGGGTCGCCAGGACCTACCGGGCGCTACAACTGAAAATCCAGCAGACGGCGCAGACCGGCTCGTCGGGGCTGTCCACGATCACCGCGGTCGGGCTTGTTGGCGCCTGGTCGTGCCGCCAGACCCTCGTGACGGCAGCCTCGGTGTCGGAGAACGCGGGCGCACGCGCGGGGATCTTCTTCGGCTGGAACGGCACGAACGTCGCCTCTGGGGTATGGAATTTCGAAATCCCCGCCGCTCCCAAGATCAAGTTCTTCAAGAGCAGCTGCATCCTACAGGACACTAACCAGGCGCAGGACCAGACCGGAATCAACGCAGATACGACCAACGACGTGACGGGGCTGACATTCGTGAAGTTCGGCGCCGGCACGTGGGACTTCAATTATGAATTGTGGGGGGTGCCGGCATAATGGCCGACGACCGCGACAGGATCTTCCGCGAAATCTCGACGAATTGAGGAGCCACATGACCTCCCGATCTGACCGAATCCTCTCCGCGCTGGGCCTGTCGATCGCGGGAGCGGGCGTCACGCTCCAGGGCATCGGCCTGGGTACCACCCACTATCAGCTGGCCATCCAGGTAATCGCCGTAGTGTGCGGCGCTGTCGGCATGTTCATGCAATCAGTTACGCGACCAATCTCCGAGGCTCCCAGGAAGGACCCGCCCGCGTCGTGACCGACGATTCGCGCTCAATGACCTGGAAGGCCACTCTCATCGGCGGGGCGATGACGATCGCCACGAGCACGGCCGGCTACATCTCGACCCACTGGGGGGGCGTGACGTCGGAGCAGCTCAAGGGCGTCGAGACCGCCATCGGCACAAAGGTCGACAACGTCAAATGGGACGTGGCCAAGGGCGCCGACGAGATGAAGCGGTACGTGGACGAAAAGGTGACCGCCAGCGAGGCGCGGATCCTTGCGGCTCAACCGAAGAAACGAAAGGCTGCGCGTGAATGAGGAATACCCCATCGATCGCACTTCCGGCCTGTGGGATCGTGTCTTCCGAGGCCGCTCCAGCAGCCACCGACGAGCACTCGCAAACGCAGCCCTTCACGCGGCACGCTGCGCGACAGCTCTCGGAGAGGCTGCGAGGCTCATCGATTCGGTTGCAAGCGACCGTCGATCGGCTGAGATCGCTGGCCTCGCCCGGCAGATCGTAGAGTTGAGCGAAGACATGCGGGCGTGCGCCGACCACCTACTCGCCGAGGCGGGCGTAACGCCCTTCGCGCCCCCGGACCGTGTATTATGGTGGCGGTGGCTCCGTGGCCGATGATGAACTCTATATCCCAGCGGACAGCGAGATTGAAGCCGATTTCGATGAGCACGAGACCCCCACGAAGGTCGACCGGCCGAACTGCATCCCAGTCGAGGACTTCCGCGCGTTGTTGGCCGCCGTGGTCACGATCGAACGGAGCTACGTCGTGAGCGAGAGCGCGTTCCGAGAGACCGAGCGGATGGAGGCGCACCGGACCGCCATGGCGCGGCTGTGCGACAAGTACGGGGTCGAGAGATGATCCACGTGCTCGCCATCGGCCTGGTGTCGATCGTCGTGGCGTTCTTGTTGCCAAGGTACCGCCCATGACGCTCGCCGACGCATGGGGCAATGCCCTCGCGCTGATGCTGGCGTGGCCACCCGTGTCAAATCAGGAGTTCGTCATGTATGCGACCTTCGGGACGACCGCGGCGCGGATGGCCCGGGCGTGGGTGCGAGCGTGATCGAAACCGACAACCAAGGAGACCAGCATGAACGACAGTCAGGCAACGCCAAATAACGAGACCATTCCTCCGATGGCCCCCACCTTGGAGGACGCCTGCAACCGCTGGCGCGCCCAGGCCCTCGACATTGAACACTACGTTCGTGCGCTGGTCACCGAAAAGAAGGTCAGCGGCGAAGCGGCGGCGCAAGCCATGCTCGCCGTCCGCCACTTCGAAGATGCGCGCATGCGACTCGGCAAGGTCATTCAGCACACAGCCGGCGGGGGCGTGAGCTGTTGGGACTCTGACCGTAAGCCAGGAGACGACGGCCGGTGAGCGCATTCGCGGGCTACTGCATCGGGGCGGGCTGCTTCATCCTCGGCATGTACGTCGGGCCGTGGCTTGAGCGGATGGAGAAGCTTCGTTGACCCGCCGCCGCGCCATCATCGCCGGCGCCGCCCTCGCGGTGCTCCTCGTCGCGTTTCTCGGCGGACGGTACTCGCGCACGCCCCAGGTGGTCACCGTCGACAAGGTGCGAACCGAAACGGTCCAGGTCGAAAGGCTCAAGACCGTCACCGTGCACGACGTGGCCGAAGCGAAGGCCGTCGAAGCGAAGGTACGCACCATCACGGTGACCCGCTACCGATGGATGCCGGGCGGCATCACGGAGGCCGAGACGACCACGCGCGCCGCGACCGACATGGACACGCACGAGACGAAGCAGGCTCACGCCAGCGGCACGCAGGACCGCGCGGTGGACGTCCGGACCCAGACGGTCGAGCTGCACACCGCGACGCCCGTGCGGCCGAACTGGTCCGTGTCGCTGATGCCCGGCGCGCAACTGTTCGGCTCGAAGGCGGTCACGATCTGGGGCCCCGCGGTGCTCGGTGCGTCCGTCGAGCATCGGTTCATCGGCGCACTGAGTCTGGGAATTTGGGGAAGTACGTCGGGGTCCGTGGGTATTTCACTGAGGGGCGACATATGAGTAAAGTAACCATTAAGATTCCGGACGGCGTAGACGTGTCAGACGGCTACCACACATTCGCCGAGCTCTACGACCACCGAATCACGCTCTATCTGGCACTCTGCCGGTCGCTGGCTGCGCGTGATTTCATCGTATGGCGAAGCAAGACGCACTCCGATGGGACGAGCTTCCCTGGATGGTTCGTGCTCGGAGTTGGCGTCGAGCCGGGGGCGCAGATCACCTATCACCTGCCGTTGTCGAAATGGGACGACGCCAACTTCGCGAACTGGGGCGGCCTGGTCCCCGAGTTTGACGGCCACACGTCGGCCGATGTACTGGTTCGATTGGCGGCCCTATGACCGGCGGCCCATCCCGCTACAACCAGACGATGGAGTTCGTCATGTACGCGACCTTCGGGGCGACCGTCGAGCACCGGTTCATTGGGCCGGTGCGTCTGGGAGTGTGGGCATCAACTTCCGGCGCGGCCGGCATTTCAATCAGGGGGGATCTATGAACTTGATCAGGCTGTTCGTGGTGGGAATCGTGGCGCTCGCGATCGTGGGATGCGGCGGTCCCGCGCCCGACGTCGAACGAAGGGAGTCAGCGCTGACGTCGGCGCAGATCTTCCAGGCACCGCAGTCGGCCCCGGGCTTCTTCGCGACGGCCACCTATGCCTGTTCTGACACCGGCGTCACCTATTATGTACGCCAGGGCATCGCACAGGCGTACAGCGACGCTCTGCACTACGGCTCCACGCGACTGATGGAGTGGGCACCCGGGTCGATCGACTACGGCCGGTCCGAGGTCGAGTTACGCTGCCCGTCGGTGGTGATGTCCAACCACGGGACCTGGCTCGGCAATGCGCAGGCGATGGACTGCGAGATGTGGTCGCACCTGCCGGGTTGGGGCTGGGGATTCAACGTGCACATGCACGTTAACGTCGACGGGCTCTCGTACGCCCCGAAGGGCTCCTACGGGCTGCCCAATGGGCTGTGGGCCGCTGAGCTCTATTCGGAGATCCCCGGCGGCGGGTGCTTCCAGGGGTATCGGTTGCAGTACGTGTACTGATGTCGCGCTACTTCAGCATTGACGAGATGCGTTGTCACTCGGGCGAGGCGTACCCGGCCGTCTGGGTGCCCGACCGCCTGGCCGCCCTGTTCGCGGCGCTCGACAGCATCCGCGACGCCTGGGACGGCCCGATCCAGGTCGTGTGCGGGTATAGGACTGCCGCCTACAACGAGGCGCTGGCGCGCGCCAGCGCGGCCAGGAACGGTGGCGTGAGTGGAGTCGCGCTCAACAGCCAGCACGTGCAGGGCCGGGCCGCCGACGTGCGCCCGACGTCACCCACCGTCGAGCGCGTGGCCGAGCTGCACAAGCTCTCCCGCGAGCTATTCGACCGGGGGGTGATTCGGATCGGCGGCCTCGGAAGATATCTTGGCTGGATCCATGTCGATGTTCGAGCCGGCGAGAGGCTGGCGACCTGGGGCGGGACCGGCATGGGCGAGTCGCCCTAGCAGTCGGCGACGCGCCGGGCGTCCGCGGCCGAGCTCACCACGACGTACGACGCCCCCCAGCGCGCGGCGAACATCAGCTCGTCGGGCGTCAGCTTGCGTTGCGCGAGGGGAGCGGAGCCGTCCTTCACCTCGAGCAGTAGCACGGTCCCGCGCCGCGTGCGGATGACCAGATCGGGCGCGCCATGGCCCATGCTCGACGTGACCCACGCGACGCACCCAAGCGCACGCAGCAGGTCGACGATCGCCTCTTGGTTGCCGTCGGTACGCCCGCGGAGCCTCATTCCCCGAGCATCGCACGCTTGACGGTGCCGGTCAATCCGGACAGAATGGCCCGATGGCAAAACGAACGGCGTCGCGCGCAGCAGAGACCCTGAACGAGGCCCGATGGAAGCGGACCACCGCCCCTGAGCGGAAGTCCGCCACCCAGGCGGCCCGCGATGCGCGCTGGCCGAAGTGCGCGGCGTGTGGCGAGACGAAGGGGCACGACGTCCACGACACGTCGCGCCCCGACGGGTACTCGCACGCCTTCGAAAATAAACGTTGACTCTGTCCGGACAGAGAGAGTAAGGTTGACTCATGAACAACAACGCAGTTCCGGTTCTGGTCGAGGACGAAGAGGCCACCACGCCGGTCCCCCGGTTGACGATGGCCGAGCTGGTGTGGGGAGACGAGGCTCCCGAGAACGAGGCCGCCCTGTATGACGAGGGGCCCCTGTCATACGCAGAGGATCGGTGATGAAGCCGTGTCCCTGCTACGCGTGCGCGCTCCTGCGCATCCTGCCCGGGTACGAGCCGGCGCCGCCGTGCATGGCCGCTGACTGGCGCGACGAACCGACCGAGCTCGGCGGGTGGGATGTCGATCCGCCGGCCTACGTCGCCATCGAGGTGCGCGCGTGAAGTGGGGGCCGTGGCGCGTCGCCTCCGTGTGGTTCCCGGGCACGAAGTTCATCAACGTCGGGACGGACGTGCGCAAGGTCCGGTTCGCCGAGGTGCGGCCGTGAGCATCGACGACATCCGCCGCCTGCCCGACGATGCCTTCGCGGTGCCGGTCGTCCGACGCCATCCACGCCGCCGATGGAGCAGAGGCTGTCACGGCCGTCACGCTTCTCGTCCTACGCATCATCAACGCCATCCTGAACGACAAATGAGCGACAAATGAGCGATTTCGACATCTCGGAGTGGGGATCATGCGCCTGCCCGCTCCGGCTGCAACGAGGAGGTCCCGTCGTGCCACATTGGAGAAGCTTGGTCCCGTCGAAGTACGTTTCTCACTACGACCTCGCCGGCCGCGACGTCATCGTCACGATCGCGTCAGTCAAGCTGGCCGAGATCATCGGCAGCGGCGGCAAGAAATCGCAGAAGGCGCTGGTGACATTCAAGGGCGCGGAGAAGGGGATGGTAATGGGCGCGACCTGCCTGAAGACGATCGCCGGGCTCTATGGAGACGACTACTCCACGTGGCTCGGCAAGCCCATCACGATCTACCCGACCACCACCGAGGCGAGCGGCGAGACGGTCGGCACTATCCGCGTGCGGCCGGTCAAGCCCACCACGAAGGCGGCAGACAAATCACCGATCGAAGAGCCTGGAGCGGAGGGGTGACCATGGGGCCTGTGCGGTTTTCGAACCTGAAACACATGGCACGCTCG
>WNGE01003118.1_pt1 | contig 33343 bp, 31 predicted proteins | sample 5400651 | NCBI WGS metagenome assembly WNGE01 (sample SAMN13153370, study PRJNA577476) | soil metagenome | isolation source: 60 cm soil or saprolite under grassland replicate 2 | place: USA:California | collected 2016-06-15
ACTGGTCGGTGGAGCAGTTGCCGGGTGTTTCGGTCTTGGCAGTACCACCACGCGGTAGCGGGTGGGTCCACGTTCCCGGCGCGTGTGCTATCGAAACGCGACCCACCCGCTACCGCGTGGTGGTACTGACCTCATGACACACGAGCGACGCACCCCAACCCGCAACACACTAATGGAGCACTACGGTACCTCTGCGTTGATCGGGCCTTGCACAGAGCGATCGCGCCAAGCCCGAAACACCCGGCAACTGCTCCACCGACCAGTGCCCCCACGACACGACGCGCGGTCGCGCGCGTGAAGTAGATTACGACTGCGAGCTCGATTAGATACGCACAAGTCCACAGGATGATCTGCTGCGTTGTCACGCGCACTCCTTGAGCAGCCTAACGTCAGGCAATATATTATGAAGAGACACAATTCCTGGATTGATTGACATAGAATAGCTCTGTACTAGCTGTGTCATCTTTGCGTTTGGAGGTGTTCTGTGTTGCGTAAAGCCAAACTTCTTACGTCTTCTGCGCTCGTCCTCACCCTGCTCTCTTCTCTCTGTGATGCTCAGGAAGAACATCAACACAAACATAGTGCCGACGAAAAACTGGGGCAAGTACATTTTGCCATTTCCTGCAACTCCGCAGTACAGATTGAATTCGACCGCGCTGTGGCTATGCTTCACTCATTTTGGTATGAGAAGGCGGGCGAAGCCTTTTCGGAAATCGCCAAGAGAGAGCCTTCATGTGCGATGGCATATTGGGGTAAGGCCATGACTCTTTACCACCCTCTTTGGGAAAAACCCGGCCCGGAAGCTTTGAAGGGCGGGTGGGATGCAGTTGAGAAGGCAAAAGCTATTGGCGCAAAAACCAACCGGGAGAGAGACTACATTTCTGCCACCGAAATGTTCTATAAGGATTACGCAAAGATTGATCATCTGACCCGCGTACTTGCCTACGAGAAGGCCATGGAACAGCTTCAGGGCCGCTACCTGGATGATCGCGAAGCAGGCGTTTTCTACTCGCTAGCGCTGATTGGGTCGGCCCAAGTGCTTCCAGCCGACAAAACGTATACTCGAGAGAAGAAGGCTGCTGATATTCTCAACAAAGTTCTGTCTGCAGAGCCGCAACATCCCGGGGTCATTCATTACCTAATTCACGCTTACGACTCGCCCCCACTTGCGCATCTGGCCCTCAACGCTGCGCGCAGCTATGCCGAGATCGCCCCGTCAGTCCCTCACGCGCTGCACATGCCTTCGCATATCTTCACCCGCCTGGGATTATGGCAAGAATCAATCCAGTCGAATATTGCTTCAGAGGCGGCAGCTAAAAACTTTGCTGCCGAGATGCATATGGCTGGCGCCTGGGATGAGCAGCTTCATGCGATGGATTACCTGATGTATGCCTACCTGCAGGGGGCCCAAGACAAACGTGCAAAGGCAGTACTCGATGAACTGTACCAGATGCACAAAGCTAGCACCGAGAATTTTAAAGTAGCTTACCCGTTCGCGGCGATCCCTGCCAGGTATGCGATAGAAAGACGGCAGTGGTCGGAAGCTGCTGCTTTGAAACTGCATCCGAGTGAGTTTCCCTGGGACCGTTTTCCGTGGGCCGAAGCAATAGTTCATTTCGCACGCGGAGTAGGCGCTGCACGCAGCGGTGATTTAATATCCGCGCGACAAGATGTGGATAGGTTAGTCATACTTGAAAAAACGGCGAAGGAACAATACTGGGCCAATCAGGTTGAGATACAGCGCCTTGCAGCATCGTCTTGGCTGGCCTATGCAGACGGAAAGCAGGAAGAAGCTTTGAAACTCATGCGCTCTGCTGCTGACCTGGAAGACTCGGCGGAGAAGCATCCGGTGACTCCGGGCCCGATTGTGCCTGTGCGCGAAATGCTTGGCGATTTGCTTCTCGAGATGCGAGAGCCAAATCAGGCTCTGAGAGAGTTTGAGGCATCGCTGGTTGTTTCACCAGGCCGTTTCGGAAGTCTTTTGGGCGCTGCGAGGGCGGCTAAACTTTCAGGGGATTTGAAGAAGGCGAAAGATCTTTATTCAAAGCTTACGACCATATGCGATCGGGCTGACAGTGGGAGAGTCGAGTTGCAGGAGGCCAAGACCTTTTTGCGAGGAAAATAGTTCGGCTTGAAGCAATCAAAATGTTAGCGATGCTATACTCGCCAAAACGCTGAAGGAGGACCGCAGGCCGATTTTGGGAAACCATCGAAGAAATGAACAGTCGGTTACCTAAAGACACCTGGGATGACGTACCGACCGATGGCTCGATTGATTTTGATCATTACTTCTACCGAGCGTCAAAGCGAATAGGAGAAAGTACTGTGGCTTTCACCGTTCAAACTGAAGCGCCGCCACTCAGTGAAGATGCGACCGCTGCTATGCGTGTCGGCAATTCGCGTGTCCTGCTGGAAATAGTCGTTCGCGCGTTCCAGGACGGCGCCACGCCAGAGACGATCGTGCAGCGATATTCTACGTTGGCACTCCCAGATGTTTACGCTGTCGTTGCCTACTATTTACGCCATCGGAACGAGGTTGAGGAGTACTTAGCTCGGCGTGAGCGGAAGGCCGAAGAAGTTCGGCAACGAATTGAGAGTCAGCAGGCCGACCTAAGCGAAATCCGCGCTCGCCTGCTCACCCAGCGACGAGCGTGAGGACAAAGAGATGCTGCGGCTGCTTGGCGATGAGAACTTCAACAGCGACATCGTGCGAATTTGAGGAATCATGAGGATCGACATTGACGGTCTTACCGAAGCTGAACTAATTGATCTCAACAATCGGGTTGTCGAGCGGTTGAAATTTTTGAGGCACATGCGGGCACACTCCCAAATGCTGGAGTTCAGTATTGGCGACCGTGTTTCGTTTCAGCCGGAAGGTCGGCCTCTTCAGGTTGGTATGCTCACGCGCTACAACAAAAAGACGGTTACGGTTATCACCGAAAGCGGGGAGCACTGGAACGTCGCTCCCGGATTGCTGCGCCGCGTCGATAGTTCTCAGAGGGCCGACAACGCTTCAGCGAATGTGATTCAGTTGCACCGGAGGTGAGTGGCGCTTGCTCCCCAACGCAGCCTTGAAGAGGTGCATTTACTCTTCAATCCGAATAACGTCGCCGACCTTTATGGTCTCCAGCGCGCTCAATGCTCTCGGGATGAGAGGCTTCAAACGCACGTAGCTGTTTCGCTTAGCAGCAAGAATCAGAATGGCAATATTTAGACCGGCAATGTTCTGTTGATGAGGAATGTTGTGGTCAACGGTGATCAGGACTTCGTAGGCGCCGGATGCAGCTCTTAAGAGGTCGCCATTTTCCAGTCCTTTTAATCCCGCATCTTCGACGGTATGCACCTCGTGGCCGGCCAAGTCGCGCTTAAGATGGCGTGTCACGCACTCATCAAGCAGCAACTTCACCTTCGAGCAGCCTTTCTTGTGAGAGTTCCAGGATGCCGTTGACCTGTTCGCGCGTGACGGTGGGGAACTGATCGAGAAACTGATCGATGGTTTCACCTTCTTCGATGCAGTCAAACAGGTTCTTAATCGGAACCCGAGTGCCGCGAAAGACTGGGGTTCCGCTCATCTTTTTCGAATTCACTTCGATCAAATTTTGCTGATTCATCTGTCACCTTCCGGATAACCTACACGAAACGCGTAACGGACGAGAACAGTTTACCATCTCAGTAGAGGGCACATCCATCTTGCCTCAGGGGTTCGTGTCTAGTAGGGGGTAACTGAGCTAGGGAATGAGGAAGTCCCTTTACCAATGCGATGCTCTGAAATAAGTCGGGTTCAAGACGTTGGTCTTGCTGGGGAGTGACATCAACTACGGAAGCGGTCGCAGTCAATGCCGTACTTCTTCACTTTGTAACCGATAACTCGTTCGGTTGTGTCGAGTAGTTTGGCCGCCGTCTTACGATTGCCACGCGTGGTTTTCAACGCATCCATGATGATGTCGCGCTCGAAGGCGCCCACGGTGGCTTCAAGCTGCAGGCGGGTCACGGTGCCTGAGCCTTCAGCCGTTTGTAGCGTCGGCGGCAAGTGATGACCATGGATGACGTTTGTTTCACAGACCAGCACCGCGCGTTCGATGATGTTTTCGAGTTCCCGCACATTGCCCGGCCAATGATAACTGGCCAGCATATCTATCGCCGGAGTCGAGATGCGTTTGATGCTCTTGCCATGTTCGCGCGCATACTTTTCCAGAAAATGGTCCGCCAGCAGTAACACGTCTGACTTCCGCTCGCGTAGGGGAGGCATGAAGATCGCGAAGACGTTGAGACGGTAATAAAGGTCTTCACGAAACTGCCCCGCGGCTATGGCCTGTTCCATGTCTTTGTTGGTCGCAGCGATCAAACGGACGTTTACTTTGATTGTTTCCGTGCCGCCGAGTCGTTCAAACTCTCGTTCTTGCAGCACGCGCAGTAGCTTGATCTGCGTGGACACATTCAAATCGCCGATCTCGTCAAGGAAGAGTGTGCCGCCTTCAGCTAACTCGAAACGACCCTTCTTGCGACCTTGAGCGCCCGTAAAAGCGCCTTTTTCATAACCGAACAACTCAGATTCAATTAGCGTTTCAGGCAGCGCCGCGCAGCTCACTCTAATGAAGGGTTTGTTTGCTCGCAGAGAGTTGTAGTGGATAGCGTGCGCGATCAACTCTTTTCCGGTGCCTGACTCACCTCGCAAGAGGACGGTCGTGTTCGTCCGCGCCACCTGCGTCACCTGTTCGTATACATGGCGCAGCGGGCCGGAGTTGCCCACGATGTGACTGAAATCGTACCGCTCGCGTAGCTCCTGCTTGAGGTGAATGTTTTCGTCGAGCAGTCGTTGCTTGTCTGCCTCGAGCAGATGACTGACCTTGATGGCCTGCGCGATCATCGAGGCGATGATGGACAGAAATTTGGTGGTCTGCTCATAGTCACGATCCGACTTGTAGCGCAAATCGACACCCAGCACTCCCACAGGTTTTCGATTTACCAACACCGGCACACAAATGAAGCTCAACTCCTGCTGCTTCAGTGCCTTTTTTCGCGCACCCATTCGATCTAGAAACATAGGCTCGCGGCTGATCTGGGGCACAACTACAGACTTACCGGTTTGGGCGACGCGCCCTGTGATGCCTTCCCCCATCTGATACTTGACCCGACGTGCTTCGTCTTCATCAAACCCATGAGAGGCTACGATACGTAATTCATTGGTATCCAAGTCAAGCAGCATCACCAGGCCACGCATCATTCCGTGTTGGCGGCCCAGTATTGCCAGCACTCGAGACATCGCGTCTTTGAGCTCAAGCGTCCCAGCCAACATCTGACCGGTTTCCAGGATTGTTGCCAGCCTTTGGGTTTCCTCCTGCATGGATGACAGGTTAGTGGTGGTAACCGTTGGTGGCAAGTGACGCTCTCTTGCGCTCTTTTCGTTGCCATTCGGGCTTAACTGGGAAATCGTCGTGCACCATCCTTTCAGACGCTTGCTAAAAACTGATCATCGTAGAAACAACACTCGATCCAAGTCAAAACGATAATTTTTATGGGGAGATAAACGCCACTGACCACGAGCCCCAGAATAACCGCCGTAACATTGGCGGATGAAGAGAGGGTAGGCTGGTCACATGAACGCACAAGAAGACCCCTTTGGAAAGAGCCCGGGCCGAAGCCAAATCTGTCTGCGGTCAACTCGTTTCTGACAAAACTGTAAGAGACCCTTTTGCGAGTTACCGCTCCAACGTGTCCCGGTCGCTTGAAGGAGCATGAACCAAGGTCGTGAGTAATGGTAAATCCTTTACTGAACCTTGGACCGCACGATACACATCTGACTCTCAACGCCGCTAGCACCACGCGTCCTCATTTTCTAAATAACAACGCTAATTGTCCGGCCAATTGACTGGAGTTCCCCCTGGCACAATCGCTCCGGGCGTCGACTGAATCACACTCAACCGGAGAACATTTTTGTTGTCATCATTCGGATGTCTGACAAAAATGTTCTTTTGCGGCTTGCTCTTTCGGTTTCGCCAAACTATCAGAGCTACCAAACCGAGGCCCTGTTGCGGCTAAAACAAAGTCAACTGGAGTCTTATCCCTTGCTTCGCGTGTTTGCTCGAACACTCATGCCTATGGCACGAAGATTGTTAACCGCAGGATGAAGAATCTTAGTCGTTGTTCCTTCCCGACTACCGTCGTGGTTTGGCGCGAGTAGTTTGTGAATGTTCCACCAATTGGTCGCAAAAGGGAGATAAGAATGATCCGAGAACGAATTCCTGATCTGTCATGTAAACACATTCCGCGCGACTTAGCCCTGGCACGTTTTGCAAGAGCGTCTCGCGGCTTTCATCCTGGCCCCGCCTTGATCTGTCTGTTGGTGCTGCTAGTGGTGATGGCGCTGCCGATGGTCGCGCTAGCCGGCGATCCGACCGGCGCTGCCACAGGTGATACCGCGACGATCGCAGCGGCTAAGCCGGGCGAACCGACGATTAAGGAATTGTCAGACACTGTCGGCCATACGGTCATCTCGGTCAACTTTGTATGGACGCTCGTGGCTTGCTTCCTCGTCATGTTCATGCAGGCTGGGTTCGCGCTGGCGGAAACCGGATTCACGCGTGCCAAGAACGCCGCGCACACCATGGCGATGAATTTCATGTGCTACCCGCTCGGGATGCTGGGCTTTTGGATATGCGGATTTGCGCTGATGATGGGCGGCGTTGGAGCGGTCGCTGCGCTTGGAGGCACTGGCCCCCTCACCTCGGCGTTTTCGGTAGATATCGCCGGCCACACCCTGAACCTCTTTGGCCATAAGGGTATCTTCCTGCGCGGCGATTCCTACGACGTCGGTGTGTTCTCTCTCTTTATGTTTGCGATGGTCTTCATGGATACGGCCGTAACGATACCGACCGGGGCGCTGGCCGAGCGCTGGAAGTGGGGGTCGTTCGTCTTCTACTGCTTTTTCATGTCGATGTGGGCATATCCCATCTTTGGCAACTGGGTATGGGGCGGAGGTTGGCTATCTCAATTGGGCAGTCAGTTTGGCTTGGGCCATGGACACGTGGACTTTGCAGGCTCCTCGGTCGTTCATATGGTCGGTGGTGTAGCGGCTCTGGTGGGAGCAATTATTGTCGGTCCGCGCATCGGCAAGTATGGAAAAGACGGTAAGGTTAATGCCATTCCGGGCCATCACATGCCGATGGCGATCCTGGGCGTGTTCATTCTCGCTTTCGGTTGGTTCGGTTTCAACGCAGGCTCATCCCTCTCAGGTAACGACCTCCGCATCTCGGTCATCGCGGTGAACACTATGCTGGCTTCGGCAGGCGGTGCGTTCTCGGCAATGCTGGTCGCTAAGAAGTGGTTCGGCAAGCCCGATCTCGGTCTGATGGCCAACGGGATGCTAGCTGGACTCGTCGCCATTACCGCCCCCTGCGCGTTCGTTACGAGCTTTGGCGCCGTGGCGATCGGAATGATCTCTGGTGTGATTCTGGTGGTGAGTGTTTATTTCATCGATCACAAATTGAAGATTGATGATCCGGTCGGTGCGATCAGCGTACACGGTGTCAATGGTGCCTTCGGCGTCCTGGCTGTCGGACTCTTCGCAGATGGCTCGTATGGTGCCGGGCTGAATGGCGTAGCGACACCCGTGATCGGACTGTTTTACGGCGGGGGCTTCAGTCAGCTCATCGCGCAGACGATCGGCACGGCCACGTGCTTTATCTTCATCGGGGCTTCCTTTTTTGTCTACTTCAAAGTTGCTGATCTGATTCTCGGCAATCGGGTCTCGGCGGAAGAGGAAATCGAAGGGCTCGACTTAGGCGAGGTTGGTGTGCTTGCCTATCCGGATTTCAACCTGCGTCCGAATGTAGTAGCGCTTGGTAGTGCGGTTGAAGCCGGTGGCGCTGAAGCTCCAGCGCGGGACGAAACGATTCTTGTTAAGGCGCAAACCAGCGTGGCTTAGCTCGGAGAGTGAGGCACCGAGCTAAAACCTGACTCCCCTTGTTCGAAGGCGGCCCCTCTGTCTTTCTTAAGATTTTTAGCAGGTAAGTCTTCGAACATTCGCGAAGCGATTACATCTGAGGGTTCCCAACTCCGTTGAAGCTCAAGCACGCTGTTTTCAAGGCAAGCGTATGAGATGAGCGGATAGCTGGCAGTGCCGGGCGAACTGCTCGGTGGAGATAATCGTTAGGTAAGCAGGTTTGCGCACTCGGAGTGTTCGCGCGGCGGATAAACCGGCTGGCGATCGGCATTGGCATGATTTCCCGTGGCAAGGTGGGATTAATTGCGGCCGGAATCGGAGCGGAGCTGAGCCGATACGGTAACGGCAGGTCTAGAGCGCCGCTTCGCCACGCTCTCCAGTGCGGATGCGAATTACATCGTCCAGCGGCACGACGAAAATTTTGCCGTCGCCAAATTTTCCGGTACGACCGGTCTTGATAATTGCCTCAATCGCGGCGTCCTCGATCTCATCCGGCACAACCACTTCAAGCTTGATTTTTGGGATGAATTCAATCTGGTATTCCGCGCCCCGATAAGTCTCGGTATGACCGCGCTGGCGCCCATAACCCTGCACCTCGCTAATAGTCATCCCGACCACCTCCACTTCCTGGAGTGCAGTTCTAACTGCGTCCAGCAGGTGCGGCCGAATAATCGCTTCAACTTTTTTCATCAACTCGTCTCCTTAGGTTTTAGTTGTCTCGGCAGTAGTTGGGTTTTCTCCAGTTGACGAAAGCAGTTCGGCGAGCGATACCTCGACGGAGTGCATAGTCGTCGGTGAAAGCTTCATTCCATTCGCATCGGAAACGTAAAAAACATCAAGGGCGTCACTCTTTTCGGTGGCTATTTTGGCGCACACAATATCAAGCCCCAGCGTTGCCAGCGCACTCGCGATCTTGTAAGCCAATCCAACTTCATCGATGGCGTGTACCTCAACCAGCGTGCAGGATCCGGCTGCCTCATTGTCACAGACAACCCGCGGCAGATTGCGCTGCTGGGCGTGTTGAGTTGAATTTCGTTTACGAGGAGCGTGCCTGGTCCGCCAGCGTTCCACTAGTGCGGCAATATCCGATTCGCCCGCAATGGCCTTGCGCAGCGAGCGCTCAATCGCCGAGTGACGCTGTATGTCTATGGCATGGTGTGTGGAGGCTTCACGCAACATGAACACATCGAGCGCGATGCCATCCTCGCGTGTGTTGAGTTCAGCACTCAGGATTTCAATGCCATGCGCGGCTAGAGTGCCGGCGATGTCGGCAAATAGACTGTGTCGGTCACGGGTGCAGATGGTCAACTCGGTGGAAGCCCGGCTATGCCTTAGCCAACGCAGGGCAAAGAGCTCATTCTTGAGTTCCTTGATTAAGTGAATATGAATGGCAGCAGCCAGCGGTCGCGTCACCCTGACGTAGCGATCCGGCAGCAGAGCCACGTGACGCTCAACTTCGCTAATCGGCAACAAGCCTTCCAGGGAATTCACCACCTGCTCCTTGAATCGTGCGATCTTTTCGTTGTCATCCGGAATCGCGTCCGTGCCGGTCAACAAAGTACGGGTGCGGCGATAAGCCTCCCACAGCAGCGTGCCCTTCCATTCGCTCCAGACGCCAGGGGCGACGGCGTTCAGGTCCGCATAGGTCAGGAGCAGCAGGGAGTTCAGGGCGTCAAGACTTCCCATCTGCGTCGCAAAGTCGCTTACTACCTGTGGCTCGTTTAGGTCACGTCGCTGGGCGAGTTGAGCCATCGCGACATGTTCCTTCACCAAAAGCAGGACCGTCGCCGTTTGTTGGTCGGCGAGGCCGAGGCGTGCGCAGACGCGCTCGGCAATCTTTACTCCGCGGGGAATGTGACCACGCCCGCGCCCTTTGCCGATGTCGTGCAAAAGGATGGACAGATAGAGCAGCGCAGGATCTTTAATCTCATCGAAAATAATCCGTAAGTGTGCGCGTTGTTTGTCCTGACTGACATGCAGCTCGTCGAGTGCCTCGAGGGCTTTGAGCGTGTGCTCATCGACGGTGTAGTGATGATAGAGATCGTGCTGAATGAGCAGACTGATGCGCTCAAACTCGGGCATAAAGCGGGCCAGCAAGCCGGTTTCATGCATCAGACGCAGTACGTAGCCGCCACGACCGCGTCTGCTTAAGAGCTTGATGAAGGCTCGCGATGCTTCGGCAGACGCACGGAAGTTATGGTCTACCAGCGGGAGACTTTTGCGCACAGCCTCTTGCAACAGATGGCTGAAGGGAACACTAGCCGCCTGCGCCAGAGCAAAGGCATCGAAAATGAGCAAAGGGTTTTCGATAAAGAGTTCTGCGTCGCCTTCCAGTTGCAAATGCCCATTCCGAATCGAGAGCGTCTCGCCGGGCGTATGTTGCGAGGGTTTTCTCGTCCACCAATGGGTCTTCGTCTCCGTCTCGGAAGCCCGCGCGAGGAGCGTCTCACTGAAGCGGTGCAACTCACGAGCGTGGCGGTAGTAATCCCGCATGAATGCTTCAGAAGCCAGCAGATAAGCATTCGGCTCATAGCCAAACCCACGAGCCAGAGTGGTCTGCAAGTCCAGCGCCAGGCGTTCTGTCTTCCGTCGCGTAGAGAGGTGGGCGGCATATCTGACCCGCCAGAGAAAATCGACGGCGCGGGCCGCGTTGCGTCGTTCGCCCTCCGTAATGATCTCGCGAGACCTTAATTCCTCCAGCGTCCGGCAGCCGTATCGCGCATATCCCGCCCAGAGCGCGGTGTGGAAATCGCGGAGTCCGCCGGCACCATCCTTTAGGTTCGGCTCCTGCAGACACACTACTGCGCTAAACTTCATGTATCGCGCGTCACGTTCGTGGCGGATAGCTGCGAGGAATGCGTCGGTCCGTTTGCGTCGATCTTTTTCAAGCGTTTCAAGGAGCGAATCGTAAAGCGTTGCATCACCTGCCAACATTCGCGTGCTGACGAGGGCGGTTTGAAAATGGGGATCTCGATGCGCTGCGGCTGGACAGTCAGTTACGCTGCGAAGACTATGGCCCACAGTTAGCCCTGCGTCCCACAGCAGACGCAATATCTGTTCGACCAGGCTGCGCGCTTGTAAGGCATGATGGTTTGAATGAAGAAAGAGGAGATCGAGGTCGGAGTAGGGAGCCAACTCGCCACGGCCGAAACCGCCCAGAGCCACCACTGCGCAGCCGTCCCCGGTGTCACGAGAGGACCCCCCGGCAGGAACAAGTAGAGTAGCCGCGTGATAGGCCCGCTCAACTACCAAATCGAGAGTTGAACTGCGCGCGGCAGCCACTTGCCTCCCCGGCGCTCCGCAGCGGTGGGCCATTTTCAAACGCTGATCTTCTATCTTGAGAAACGTTCGAAACTGCTGAGAGATTTCGGCCGGGTTCGCCAGAGGGTGGTGCAGTGAAAACCGCACCGCGGCATGCGACTGCACTTTGTCGCTATGGCTTCGCTTGCGGGGCGCGAAGATTGTTTCGGCTTCGTTTGTCACTATTTCCGTGCACTGCAGTCGTCGAGCCGGCGCCAAATTGGGAAGTTAGTCGAACAAAGTCTGGGGATCAACTCTTGACTAGTAGCGCTATTCGCTGGTTGGGCCAGACTGGCTGCCCCGTCCTCCGCGCCTCTTCAACCAGCCGGGCCAAATCCAGGTGGTGTAGTTCCAGGCCATTAATGAGGAGCGGTCGACGCCTTGCCAGAGTCATCAGCCTGGATAACGTGCTCACACTGAGAGCTTCCGTCGCAATGAACTCTCCCCCTTTAAGCACGAGCGCCATTTTGTGTTTCCACTCCCAGACTGAAGTAACTTTTTCTATTAGCGGTTTTGCTAAAGAGCAAGCTTCATACCGGATAAAACCTGGTCGTGGTAACGAGCGGAACCAGTACTTTCTTTAGCTTATTTCCATTGAAGTTAGTTTTCGCCACTCCAACTCGTATTACGTTTTTGTTGTTAACCTTGGCCGCGACTACAAACGTGTCGCTTCCCGCCAGTAACAGATTGTCGTACAAACTTCGGAGCGCCCGCCTCCAAAACGCCGTGTCCGTCTTGAACTGCTGACCTCCGCAGTGAGTGACAATATTGTTGCCGATCTCTCAATCACTAACCAAAACGTCATACTGCGAAGACAACTACTGAGTCTGGCCACGCTCTTACAATCTCGTAAACCCGAAGCAACCTTGAAGTTTTGCTGATCAATAGCGGCCGTCCATTCGTTGGCATAGCAGTTGTCACCAAGTTGCTTGAGATCCAATCGATCATCCGGTCCCATCTGTCGACCTTGCCAATTTTCATTAAACTGCAGGGCCGAAAGGTTAGCGCAGAAGCGGCTTGATGGTCGTAAGCGGAAACTACTTCTAAGGAGTGCCGAGGCGAATAAGTCACAACCGCCTAAACAAAGAAACATGGCCTACCCGTCCTGGCTTTTGCGGGCGCGGAGACGAATAGGCCACTGAGATCGTCCGTTAAGAGACGATGTGGAGACAAACTACAACAATGCGAAGAGTTAAATCAATGGCAGTAATGGCTGGCTTGATGCTCTCGATTACTCTTTCGAGCCATCGACCCACAACAGCTCAACAACAGTCCCCGCTGATGGGCAATCCTGAAACCGTGGAGTTGCGCCGTCGCGTCAAGGAACTTGAAGAACGTCTGAATAAATTGGAGGCAGAGCAGCCTCCGAGAAATGCTCCGGTCTCCTTCGTAAAAACTGCTCTTCCAGGTGATGCGACTGCACTTCCTGTAACGAATCCGGCTCCGCCGGCGCAGGAAGACGATAAGTCCAGATCACAGGACAAGGGAGTTTTGAACTTCTTCCGGGAGGTTGAAGTCAGTGGGTTCATTGATGGCTACTACAGCTATAACTTCAACAAGCCTGCGGGCCGCGTCAACGTCCTGCGCAACTTCGACACCCGGTCAAACCAGTTTGCCCTCAATTTGGCTGAGATCGTTATCGAGAAGAAGCCCGATCCGCTCAACTCGCGCCTCGGGTTCCGGCTCGATCTGGATTACGGACCCGCAACGGATCTGGTCCACTCAGTAGAGCCGGGTGGCAAGGACGTTTACAAAGTAATCCAACAGGCTTACGGCAGCTATCTGGCGCCCATTGGCTCAGGGTTGCAGATCGATTTTGGGAAGTTCGTGACCGTGCATGGGGCTGAAGTGATCGAAACTTCCCTATTACCATTTTGGGGTTCGCGCAAAGTACGCGCTCAACAGCAAGGTCAGCGTAACCGGCTTGGTGGTAAACGGATGGAATAACGTTGAGGAGAACAATGGAGGCAAAACATTCGGTGTTACGCTTGGTCTTACGCCAACGTCGAAGCTGTCAATTGTGCAGAACTACATGACGGGTCCAGAGCAACCGAATGACAACAGGCACTACCGTCATCTGTCAGACACTACTGTGACTTACAGCTTCAACAAGCAGTGGGCCCTGATGGGGAACTATGATTACGGCATTGACACCCTGACCGCTGGCGGGAAAGCGCACTGGCAGGGGGTCGCCGGCTATCTGCGTTACTCGCCGACGGAGCGTCTGGCATTCACTCCGCGCTACGAATGGTTCGATGACCACGACGGATTTTCGACCGGCACGCCACAGAGGATCAAAGAGTTCACTATGACAGGCGAATACAAACTAAGACCCAGCCTGATCACGCGATTGGAGTTCAGGCGCGACTGGTCTAATCAGCCTTTCTTTCCCAAGAGTGATCCGACCGTGCTCGCCAGAAGCCAGTCAACTGTGCTGGCAGGTTTGATCTGGACGTTAGGTTTGTTTAGCAACTCCATGGCCGGTTGTGGGGCGGGCTTCTCAGCCGCGACCCAGGGCTGTTGTCGTTGTGGGACACCAACCCTTTCTGTCCAAACTCGATCACTCTCAACTGAGTGACTTAACTAAAGAGGAGTAATTGGCATGAGCGTAAAAGATGTGTTGAAGTTTGGCAAAGATGAGCAGGTAGCTTACGTGAATGTACGTTTCACCGATCTGATTGGAGCCTGGCATCACCTGACTTTTCCCATCGAGGAGCTGAGCGAAAGTTCTTTCGAAGATGGCTTCGGATTCGACGGCTCGTCCCTACGTGGTTGGGCTTCTATTCATGAGTCAGACATGCTGCTTGTGCCTGATCCGTCGCGTTACTGGATTGACGCCTTTATGGGTGAGAAAACGTTGTGTCTTATAGCCAACGTGGTCGATCCCATTACCAAGGAGGGTTATTGGCTCGATCCGCGCGGCGTCGGGCGAAGGGCGGAAAGCTATCTCAAATTCACAGGTATTGCAGACACAGTTTATTTTGGCCCAGAGGCCGAGTTTTTCGTCTTTGATGAGGTGTCTTTCCACAACGAGGGACACAAGGCTGGTTTCTCACTGGACAGCCCCGAGGCGATCTGGAATACCAACGGCTCGAACGGCAATGGCAATCAGGGATTTCACATTCGGAACAAGGAGGGCTATGTACCGCTGCCGCCGCTGGACACGCTGCAGGATTTTCGCGGAGAAGTTGCCAGCGAGCTGAAGAAAGTTGGGATTCAGGTTGAGTGTCACCACCACGAAGTCGCAACTGCGGGCCAGTGTGAAATAGACTTCCGTTACTCAACCCTGATCGGCACCGCCGACAATCTGCAACTCTTCAAATACACGGTGCGCAATGTTGCGCAGCGACGCGGCAAGGGAGCCACGTTCATGCCCAAGCCACTTTTTGGCGACAATGGCTCGGGCATGCACTGCCATCAGTCACTTTGGAAAGGAGAGAAACCGCTCTTTGCCGGGAAAGGCTACGCCGGACTCTCGGACATGGCTCTCCACTACATTGGCGGATTGCTTAAGCATGCGGCTGCCATCGTCGCCTTCGCCGCGCCCACGACCAATAGTTACAAGCGGCTTGTGCCTGGCTTCGAAGCGCCGGTGAATCTTGCTTATTCCGCACGGAATCGCTCAGCGGCCATTCGCATTCCCATGTTCTCCACCAGTCCAAAATTGAAGCGTTTGGAGTTTCGCCCGCCCGATCCATCGTGCAACGCCTACCTCGCCTTCTCAGCTATGCTGCTTGCGGGTTTGGATGGGATTCAAAACCGCATCGACCCGGGCAGTCCGCTGGACAAGGACATCTATGATCTTTCTCCCGAACAATTGAAGGACGTTCCTAGTTTGCCGGGATCACTGGATGAAGCACTGAATGCTTTGGAAGCTGATCACGACTTTCTGCTCAAAGGCGATGTTTTCACGCCGCAGTTGATCGAACGCTGGATCGGCTATAAGCGCGAGAAGGAAATCCAGCCTCTCAGAATGCGTCCTCATCCGCTGGAGTTCAGCATGTATTTCGATATTTGACCACGTATTCAACGAAATGGTGCCGCACTCGAAAGATGTTGCTCCTTGGAGTGCGGCGATCTGTCGCCGCTTTCCTCCGCAAGGTCCAAGAGGCGGACCAAAGCGCTGACAGGGCCAGCGCACTGCAAAGAAGTTTCTCCCTTCGGCAGCACGCGTTCGATCAGCGCGGAATTTATGACCAGCAAAAAATAATCAATTATACGAACCGCGAAGAAAGGGTTAGATTGCTATTCGGGCACAACGGTAGTGGCGGTGACCTTTGGTATTCAGGTCGTGGCAATCGCCACTTTAAGCCGTTTGCAAGGAAACCAGGGAATGACAAATTCGGTGACCCAACCAATGTCTTTTGCTTCGCTAATTTCTCCGCGCGTCACGTTAAATCAGATGACTGCCGCGATGATTACTCTAATTTCGACGATCATGACAGAGGACACTTGATGGCCTGTTGCTAACACGTGAAGCTTTACCACAGGCCATCAACCAGCAAGGTTGGTGGCTTTTGTACATTTAGAGCCGTGGAATTGCGGAGTGCGAATTTGCAAACCACGAAATCAGCCGCGGATTGACGCAGATAAACCGGATCTGAGAAAGACCGAGTAAGAATCAGTTTCAGAAGAAGCGGGAAAGCGAGAGAAAAGCGCGAGCAAATCATGCAAACCACGAATCAGCCGCGGATTTACGCAGATAAACGCGGATATGAGATAGACCGAATAAAAACCAGTTTCAGAAGAGAGAGCTCGCACGTTAGAGCAAACCACCTAATGGAGGCTTTTTCAGATTCGCGTAATCCGCGTTAATCCGCGGCCAATTGGGTTCTCAATCCGAAATTCAGCTATGGGAAAACCGACGGGATTCATGGAATACAAACGGACTCTTCCGGTGGTCCGCGCGCCTGCGGAGCGCATATCCGACTGGCGCGAATTCCATCTGCACTCTTCTGAGGAAGCGCTGCGCGATCAGGGCGCTCGTTGCATGGATTGCGGCGTACCTTTTTGCCATACGGGCCAGGTAATAGGTGGTGCGGCATCCGGCTGTCCGATCAACAACCTGATTCCTGAGTGGAACGATCTGGTCTACCGAGGTCATTGGCGCGAGGCTCTTATCCGACTGCACCAAACCAATAACTTTCCGGAGTTCACCGGTCGAGTCTGCCCTGCTCCCTGCGAAGGCTCGTGTGTGCTTGGCATCAGCGACAACCCTGTCACAATCAAGACTATTGAGCAGGCGATCATCGATAAAGGGTTTGAGGCCGGGTGGGTTTTCGCCGAGCCTCCGGCAGTGCGCACCGGCAAACAGGTCGCCGTGATCGGCTCTGGTCCAGCCGGACTTGCTTGTGCTGCCCAACTCAATCGTGCCGGTCATTGGGTAACGGTTTTTGAACGCGCGGATCGGATTGGCGGCTTGCTGATGTACGGCATTCCCAACATGAAGCTGGAAAAGAAAGTAGTACAACGGCGCACCGATCTCATGACAGCCGAGGGCGTTCGCTTCGTGACCGGCGCGAACGTGGGCCAGAACTATCCACTCGATCAGTTGCTAAAGCAGTTTGAGGCGATTGTGCTCTGCGGCGGTGCCACACGTCCGCGCGATCTGAATCTTGAAGGTCGTGGACTTCAGGGTATTCATTTCGCTATGGAGTTTCTGCAGGCCAATACCAAGAGCTTGCTCGACAGCAACCACGAAGACGGCCGCTATCTCTCCGCGCGTGACAAGGACGTGATCGTCATTGGCGGAGGCGACACGGGCACTGATTGTGTCGGCACCGCACTCCGTCACGGCTGCAAGAGTCTGGTGCAATTTGAAATCCTGACTAAGCCACCTGCTGGCCGCGCCGCAGACAACCCGTGGCCGCAATGGCCGAAGGTTTACCGCTTGGATTATGGACAGGAAGAGGCGGCTTCAGTTTTTGGGCAAGACCCGCGCACATACAGCGTGATGAGCAAACGGTTTGTTGGTGAGCAGAATGGCCGGCTAAGTGGAGTGCAGACAGTTGAGATCGAGTGGATCCCGAATGGCAACGGGGCCGAGACGAATAACGGTCGAGTCGTACCGCGGGAGATTCCCGGCACTGAAAAGGAATGGCCGGCGCAAATGATTCTGCTGGCGATGGGTTTCCTGGGACCGGAAACTGCAGGATTGCTTTCGCAGCTAGGAGTATTAATGGATGAGCGAGGCAACGTGATGGTTGATGAAGACAAGATGACAAACGTGCCGAAAGTTTTCGCTGCCGGCGACATGGCCCGAGGACAGTCGTTGGTAGTTTGGGCGATTGCGGATGGACGCCGGGCGGCGAAAGGTGTTGATAGATATCTAATGGGAGAAACAACGTTGCCGTGAAATGTCGGGCGTCCGTGAAATTCATGTAGGGGCGTCCCTCCGCGGGCGACCCAAGTTACGGTCGCAAGTGGTGACGTAAGTTCGGGGGCAAGAGGCCCAGGGTTGGGTGGCAGGGGCGCCCACGGAGGGACGCCCCTACAATTCGAATCGGGAGTAAACTCAGTGACCTTTGACGATAGCAAATGGGTCTGGATGAATGGCAGTGTTATTCCCTGGGCCAACGCGACGACGCACGTTTCAGCGCACGCTTTACACTATGGCAGCGGCGTCTTTGAAGGGATGCGCTGCTATGAAACGGCAGACGGGCCTGCCGTATTTCGCCTCGAAGCCCATCTGGATCGGCTTTACGCTTCGGCCGAAATTCACAGCATTGAGATTCCCTACTCGCCGCAGGAGCTCGTCCAGGCTGTTTGTGAGATTGTCGCACGCAACGGCTTTCGCAGTTGCTACGTGCGGCCCATCTGTTACCTTGGTAGTGGCAGCCTGGGTGTGCATCCGGGCAACAACCCCGTCGAGGTTGTTATTCTTGCCTGGCCCTGGGCGCCTTACCTTGGCGCCGAAGGACTTGAGCAAGGCGTACGCGTAACGGTTTCTCCCTGGCGCAAATTTCAGTCGCGGATGATGCCCACCACTGCCAAGGCATGCGGGCAGTATCTGAATTCGATGTTAGCGGTGCGTGATGCCGTCAGTCGTGGTTTCGCCGAAGCGTTGCTACTTGATGCAGACGACAATCTGGCTGAGGGGTCGGGAGAAAATCTTTTCATAGTGCGCGACGGACAATTGCTAACGAACGACGAACGCCACTCGATCCTGCTCGGCATCACGCGTGACGCGGTATTGCAGATTGCGCGTGACCTGGGATATCGCGTGGAAGTGAGGGCCATGCAGTTGGCAGACTTACTTTCCGCGAATGAGGCGTTCTTCACCGGGACTGCGGCGGAAGTGACGCCTATTCGTGAGGTTGATGGCACCGTGATAGGCGAGGGCACGCGCGGACCGGTGACGGAGAAGATCCAGAGCGCTTTCTTCGCTGCCACGGACGGGCGTGATAAGCGCTACAAAGATTGGCTGCATCCAATTGAATGTCGGCCGGCCGAAACCGGGCCGGTGCTACTTCAGGAAGTTGGTTAGGGCAGGAGACAATGATCGAGGAAGACTCCGAAAGAGAGCGACAAAGACGCCTACGTGCTGCGCAGCGGGTGGTGATCAAGGTAGGTACCAGCATCATCAACCGGGCGGAAGGCGGAGTCTGCGATGAGCGCATTGAACCACTGGTTCGGTCGATCTCAGAGTTGAAACGCGCGGGCCGTCAGGTTGTGCTGGTGTCTTCGGGGGCGGTCGGGTTAGGCGCTGGACGATTGGGCCTCCATCCGTCCCGGCTCCATGATGTTGTGGTGCGGCAGGCCTGCGCGGCTGTGGGCCAAAGCCTCTTGATGCACTCTTACGAGCAGTTGTTTCGCGTGTATGACGTGAGGATCGCGCAGGTGTTGTTAACCGAAGATGATTTCATCGAATGGAGACGCTACACGAATCTGCGCCGCACGATGGAGAAACTGCTGAAACTCAATGTACTGCCCATAATCAACGAGAACGATACGGTCTCAACCGCGGAACTTGAATTTGCACTCGGGCAGGAGCGTGTCTTCGGAGACAACGATCGGCTTGCCGCACTCGTGATGAGCAGGTTGGAGTCAGACGCGCTGATTATATTGACCAATGTAGACGGCCTGCTGCGCTACGATCCCAGCGCACCCAGCGGCTTGGAGCGTGGAGTTAACTATGATGAGCAGCCGTCGCTCATCCCACTCGTCACAGACTTGACGGACGAACTGAAGTCGCTGGCCGCCGGGCCTTCTGCCGGTGGGCGGGGCGGCATGTTGACGAAATTGGAAGCGGCGCAAATTGCGATGCAAGCCGGTGGAGTTGCTGTCATTGCCAATGGGATGCAACCGGGGGTTCTCGACGACATTTTTACCGGCAAGCAAATCGGCACTACGTTCATGTCAACTTCGCGCATGGCGGGAAAACGCCGGTGGCTTACCTATGCCGCGGGGGTGCGCGGGCGTGTGATTGTAAATGAAGGTGCACGCGAAGCGATCATCAGCGGCAAAGCAAGTCTGCTCTCTTCCGGCGTCGTGCGCGTAGAGCAGCAGTTCGAACCGCAGGACGTCGTGAGCATTGCCGATTGTGAAGGGCGGGAGTTTGCGCGTGGCATCATCAATTTTGCGAGTGCGGAAGCAACGGCATTGATTGAAATGATGTCAGCAGCGCCGTCTGGAGGGCAACGCTCTCGCGTGCTGGTTACACGCGACAACCTGGTGCTGTCGGAGCAAAGATGAATCAAATATCAGGAGCAGCAGCGCAAGTAAACGTCGCGGAGGTCGCCCGTCGTGCCAGGGCTGCCTCCCGACTGCTGGCAACTGTTCCCGCCGAGTGTCGTGACGCGGCGCTGCAGGCAGCAGCCGATGCGATTGCGGCCCGCAAGCCGGAGATTCTCAATGCGAACCAACGCGACTGTGAGCAAGCCCTGCGTGCGGTAGCAACTGGACAAATGGCGCGGACTCTATTTGAGCGTCTGCGGATAACTGAACAGAGTATCAAGCAGATGGCAGCGGGAGTTCGCGAAGTGGCTGCACTGCCTGACCCTTTGGGCCGCAGTCTGGCGGTGACTGAGTTGGATGAGGGACTGACGCTGCACAAGGAGTCATGCCCAATAGGCGTGGTCGGCATTATTTTTGAAGCACGTCCCGAGATCGTTCCGCAAATCGCCGCGCTCGCGTTGAAGTCCGGCAATTCAGTAATTCTGAAGGGTGGAGCTGAAGCAGCACAAAGCAATCGGGCGCTCTTTTCCATTTGGAGGCAGGCGCTCCGGCAATTCCCGGAGATCCCGGCGGAGGCGATCAACCTGCTCTACACGCGCGACGAGGTTAGCGAAATGCTCTCGCTTGCCGACGATATCGATTTGATCATACCGCGGGGCTCGCGTGAATTTGTGCACCACGTGGCTGAACATAGCAGCATCCCCGTGTTGGGTCACGGAGAAGGGCTCTGCCACGTCTACGTCGATTGTGCTGCGGATTTAGCCAAAGCATTGAGTATTGCTTTCGACTCAAAGGTGCAGTATCCCGCGGCATGCAATGCAATGGAGACGCTGCTGGTTCATGAGGAGATAGCGGCTCGCCTTCTGCCTGATCTGATCACGCGGTACCAGGCAGCCGGTGTGGAGGTGCGTGGTTGTCCGCGCACCCTGAAGCTGGGCGTGGCGCAAGACCTGGTTGCCGCCAGTGAGGACGACTGGGCAACCGAGTATTCCGATCTGATTATCTCGATCAGGATCGTCGCTAGTGTGAATGAAGCCATAGCGCACATCGATCGCTATGGTTCCGGACATACGGAAGCGATCATCACCGAGGACCAGGAGACGGCAGCGCATTTCCTCGAGCGAGTTGATGCGGCCGGGGTTTATCTGAACGCATCAACGCGCTTCGCTGACGGTTTCCGCTACGGCTTCGGCGCGGAGCTGGGCATCAGCACCAGTAAGCTCCATGCCCGTGGACCAGTGGGCCTCGAAGGATTGACTACTTACAAGTACAAACTTATTGGCAACGGTCAAACGGTCGCCAGTTACGTGGACGGTGAACGGGCTTTCAAGCATAAGCGCAGGAGCTGAGCCTGAAGCCTGGACTTTAATAATCAATTAAACGATGTCAGAACGAATAGAAATCTACGACACTACACTTCGGGATGGCATGCAGGGCGAGAGTGTCAACTTCTCTGTCCCGGATAAGTGTCGCGTGGTAGAGCAACTCGATGCGCTGGGAGTGGACTTCATCGAAGGCGGGTGGCCCGGTTCAAATCCGCGCGACGTGGCGTTCTTCGACAGAGTGCGAACGCTGAAGCTGAGCAATGCGCGTATCGCGGCTTTTGGTTCGACCAGGCGCAACGCGCTGACATGCGACGCTGACCCGAGTATTCAGGCCCTGCTGAAAGCCGAAACTCCGGTTGTCACGATCTTTGGCAAGTCGTGGTTGCTGCATGTGACCGAGGCGCTGCGACTCAGCCCTGCCGAGAACCTGGAAATCATCGCGGACACGCTCCGTTACCTGGCGGCACGTGTACCGTTCCTGATCTATGATGCCGAACACTTCTTTGATGGGTATCGCGCGGATCCCGGCTATGCGCTCGAGACGCTCCGCCTGGCCGCGGCCGAGGGAGCACAGCGGATCGTGCTGTGCGATACGAATGGCGGCAGTCTGCCGGATGATGTTGCGCACGCCACTCGCAAGGTGATTCAAGAGATAGCTGTACCGCTCGGCATTCATTGCCATAACGATGGAGACGTGGCGGTTGCCAACACGCTCGCCGCAGTGGCTGCAGGAGCAATCCAGGTGCAGGGAACCATCAACGGATACGGCGAGCGGTGCGGCAATGTAAATCTTTGCTCGGTGATTCCCAACCTGCAACTGAAACTCGGATACGATGTGCTCGGCCCTGAGCGCTTGCAGAAGTTGCGCGCTACTTCGCGATTCGTGAGTGAGATGGCCAATTGCGCGCTGGACTCGCGCGCAGCATTTATTGGTGACAGCGCCTTTGCTCATAAGGGTGGGATACACGTTTCGGCTGTCGAGCGAAACCCGGCCACTTACGAACACATCGAGCCTGAAGCAGTGGGCAACCGGCGTCGTATTCTCATTTCTGATCTTTCGGGACGTGCCAATCTGCTTGCTAAAGCACGGGAGCTCGGTCTGGAGCTGAACGACGAGCAGCGCGTGCTCGATGAGTTGAAGCGTTTGGAACACGATGGTTATGAGTTTGAAGCGGCTGAGGCGAGCTTTGAGTTACTCGTAGCTAAGCTGCGTGGGACGCATCAGCCATACTTCCAGTTAGTGGGCTTTCGCGTTATCGACGAGCATCGCGGTGAGCTGATGCCGATGAGCGAAGCAACGGTCAAAGTCAAAGTCGGCAATCTCATAGAGCACTCAGCGTCCACGGGCAATGGTCCGGTTAACGCTTTAGACAATGCCCTTCGGCGGGCGCTCGAGGGTTTTTACCCATCGCTCGCCGAGATGCGATTGGTCGATTACAAGGTGCGCGTTATCAACAGCACCTTATCGGGAACGGCGAGCCTGGTACGCGTGCTGATCTCTTCAAGCGATCAGCGCGCAGCGTGGGGCACGGTGGGCGTATCGGCGAACATCGTTGAAGCAAGCTGGCGCGCGCTGGTAGATTCAGTTGAGTACAAGCTGGCACATGATGGAGTGGTACCGATTTGTTCAGAGCAGGCGAGTGACCCTGAAGGCAACGAAGATTTAGTGCAGGAAGTCCTCGGTTAATGACGCCTAAATTACAAGTAATGAAGTTTGGCGGTACGTCGGTTGGCAACGGCGAGTGCATCGCGCGCGCGGCGGAGATCATAGCTGTTGCGGCGCGGGAAGGCAGTGTGGTAGCGGTTGTCTCCGCGATGAGCGGTGTGACCAATCGTCTCATTGAGGCGGCACAAAAGTCTGAGCAGGGCGATGCAAACGCGGGAAACGAGTTGGCAGGCGTTCTGCGCGAACAGCATTTGCAGGCGATTGAAACCCTCGTACGCCGCGCTGACTCACGTGAGCATCTGGCGAAGCAGGCGGAGAAGATTATTGACGAGGTCCGAGGCTTGTGCAGAGGGACATCTCTGCTGCGAGAGCTCACGCCGCGCACGCTTGATGCGATCTCGAGCGTTGGAGAACGTTTGTCGGCGCGCCTGTTGGCCGGCGCACTATCTGAATTGGGACTCCAGGCCGTGGCAGTGGAAGCGACGGAAGTAATCGTGACGGACAGAGCCCATGGCCAAGCTGAGCCATTAATGACCGGGACGCGTGAGCGTGCATCAGCACGTCTGCGACCACTGCTTAATGAAGGCACGATCCCAGTAGTCACTGGTTTCATCGGGGCGACGGCGACGGGCACGCTGACAACACTGGGCCGCGGAGGCTCCGACTATTCGGCCACCATTCTCGGCGCTGCGCTGGATGCTACTGAAGTGATCATCTGGACCGATGTTGATGGTGTGTTGACGGCCGATCCGCGTCTGGTCCCCGAGGCGCGCACCCTTGGCGAGATCTCGTACAACGAAGCTGCGGAGCTAGCCTACTTTGGGGCGAAAGTTTTACATCCGAAAACTCTGCGGCCGGTGGCAGAAGCCGGTATCCCGGTTTGGATTCGCAACAGTTTTGCGCCGGAGCGAGGTGGCACCAAGATCACCGCGACCGGTCACCCCACGGCACGCGGCGTGAAGGCAATCACGGCGATCAACGACGTCACTCTGATTACGGTAGGGGGGCGCGGTATCGTGGGCCTACCCGGCGTGGCAGCCAAGACTTTCACCGCAGCCGCCGACGCGAATGCAAATGTGCTGCTCATCTCGCAGTCCTCGTCCGGAAATGATATCTGCTTCATCATCAATTCAACCGACGCTGCAGAGACCGTGGAAAAACTTCGCCAGGCTTTCGCGCACGACCTGGCCCATCAACAGGTGGAACACATCACAGTCAATCCTGATATCGCCATCGTTGCCGTGGTCGGCGATAGGATGAGAGGCATGCCGGGAATTGCTGGACGAACCTTCAGCGCCCTGGGCCGGCGCAATATCAACATCATCGCCATCGCGCAGGGATCTTCGGAATACAACGTTTCGCTAGTGGTGGAGGCGGGAGTGATGGGGGAGGCGGTACAGTGGATGCACCGTGAGTTCGGGTTGGAGCAGCGTGCCTCGCGCTTTGAATCCGTGGAAGCGGAGAACGCCATGGCAAGTTTATGATGTTCCACAAATCGGTTGACACAATGCCGCTCGAGCTTGTATAAAATCTGGACGAGTGAATCGAGTAGAACATAATGAACTTCGGTAGCACACATCACCACCACGGCGCACACCATCATGCCTACCATTATGGGCATCGAGGCAGCGCGTTCGCGGTTGTGGTTCTGAAGCGAGAATAGCAAAGAAACTCATAACCAAGACTCATTAGAACCCGCTGCCAAGCACCGAATGGCGGTGGGTTTTGTTTTTCCAAGTATACAGGAGCAAGCCTTCTTTATGTCTGAGCCACTTTCCAGGATTCCCAGCGGCACGCGCTATTACTTTGGGGAAGAAGCGCGCCGGCGCCGCACGATTGAAGACACCGCGCTGACCGTGTTTGACGGTTGGTCTTATGAGCAGATTGTCACTCCCACGGTTGATTACTACTCGCTGTTTGAGCATGGCATGGGTCATGTGGAGGCCCATCGCGCCTTCCGCTTCACCGATACTGACGGACGTCTCCTGGCGCTCAGACCCGATGTGACCTCGGCAGTTGCCCGTGCCGCGGCAACGCTCTTTTCTGAACGTGAAAGGCCCTTACGGTTTTGCTATGCCGCACCGGTATTCCGTCAACAACCACAATCGCACGCGGAATGGAGAAGGGAGTCTACGCAGATCGGTTGTGAACTCATCGGCGTAAATACAATAGCCGCCGACCTTGAGGTGCTGGCTATCGCTTCCGACTTTCTGCGCCGTTTGCAACTAGACGGCACCTACTCAATCACGCTAAACGACGTCGGTATTTTTAGTGGAGTCGCCGAACGTTTGGCCCTGGATCTAACCTCGCGTGAAGAGATGAGGCACTTGATCGACGTACGAAATCCAACTGACCTCGAAGACTTTCTTGCGCCTTACACCTCCGCCGAGGAAGCGCGAGCTTTTGCGCAGCTTGCGCAACTGTCAGGCAAACGAGAAACGTTGGATTGGGCTCGTCGTGCGCTCTCCAACGGACAGTCCCTCGCGGCCCTGGACAGGCTCGAAAGTTTGTGGACGGTCATTGAATCGCTCGGTCTAACAGACCAGTTTGAGATCGACCTTGGTGATGTTTCGCGCCTGGATTACTACACCAGTCTCACTTTCAAGATCTACGTGGAGGGTGCGGGAGCGCGAGTAGGTAGCGGTGGTCGTTACGATGGCCTCACCACGAGTTTTGGCAAGACTGAGCCGGCGATGGGTTTCGTGGTCGACCTTGATGCACTGACAGACGTATTAGGTGCGCCTGCAAGACCGGCTAATTCTGCGCCTTCGTCCCCGTTACCGGACGATGATCTATCAGCCCTTTTTCGCACGGCTCTGGCGGCGTTGGGCCAAGGACGAGCCCAGATGTCCGACATGCTTCAGCTTGTCGTCGACCCTCAAATGGAGTCGTTTTGAAAGTTAGCGACAAGCTGAAGCATGTCGGACATTTCAGGAGGCAGGAGCAGGAGGCAGACGGCAGGCGTAGGACATTTAGTAAAGCCTTAAGAACATCTGACGGGCAAATCTGACGAGGTGAAACAGTGTGGGAATTGACTATCGCTGTCGCTAAAGGAAGGTTGCAGACTGATGCGCTGGCCTTGTTAGACCGCGCCGGCGCCGGCTTGCCGAGCGAAGTGGTCTCGTCGCGCCGTTTGGCGATGGAAGATGAATCCGGGCGCTACCGTTTCATTTTCGTGAAGCCTGCGGATGTGCCGGTTTACGTGGAACATGGCATAGCGGACTGCGGCGTGGTGGGACGCGACGTGCTGATGGAATCGGGCACCGATCTCTTGCAACCGCTCACTCTGGGGATTGGTCGCTGTCGCATTGTGGTCGCAGCCCTGGCAGGAGTGTCATTGGGCAGTTTCGGCATGCTTAGGGTGGCGACGAAATACCCCCGCATTGCGGCGGCACACTTTGGAGCGCGTGGGCGACCAGTTGAGATCATCGAGCTTTCCGGTTCGGTGGAGTTGGCACCAACACTCGGGCTCGCCGACTGCATCGTCGATCTGGTCCAGACAGGCGGAACGTTGCAGGAAAACGGATTGAAGGAAATTGAGCAAATCGGCGTGTCGACAGGGCGACTGGTGGTTAACCGGGCCAGCTATCAGTTGAAAGCGAAGCCCATTGCCAGTCTTATTGCCGCTTTGAAACAGGCCCAGTCGGAAGGAGGTGAATGATGATTGAGATCATTCGCAGCCAGGAAAAGGAACGTTTGGCTCTCAGGCTCCAACGGATCCGCAACCGCAACGTCGCCCTGGACGATGAACTCATGAAGGAGGTGGCGGGCATTATTAGTGAGGTGCGCGCGTGCGGTGATGCAGCGCTGATCGATTGCACTGCACGGTTTGATGGCGTGCAAATGCGAGCGTCAGAATTGCGAGTTCCGGAAGATACGCTGCAGCGCTCTGCGTTACTAGTTGATTCCTTTGTGCTCGAATCTTTACGCGAAGCCATACAAAACGTTCGCGCGTTTCACCAACGCCAAAAGGAAGAGTCCTGGGAAATTACTCCGGCTGAAGGGGTGCGGCTGGGGCAGCGAATTAATCCAATCGCACGGGCCGGTCTCTATGTGCCAGGCGGAACGGCCGCCTACCCCTCATCGGTAGTGATGAATGTAGTGCCCGCGCAGGTGGCCGGCGTTCGCCGCATCCTGGTGACAACCCCGCCGCGAACATTGGCTGAAAATCCTGCGGTTGCCGCAGCCCTCGTCGAACTGAATGTTACTGAGGTCTTCGCTGTGGGCGGAGCACAGGCAATTGCCGCCCTGGCCTACGGGACCGAAACAGTGCCGCGCGTGGACAAAATCACAGGGCCGGGAAATAAATACGTCGCCGCGGCGAAGAAACTCGTTTTTGGAGCTGTTGGCATTGACTCGATTGCTGGACCAAGCGAGGTTGTGATTATCGCGGACGATTCGGCGCGAGCGGATTTCGTTGGTGCGGATCTGCTGGCACAGGCGGAACATGCCGAAGATGCCTCAGCGATTCTCCTGACCACCAGCGAAGACCTGGCGCGCAGCACGGCGGCTGAGGTGACGCACCAGGCCGCGTTGCTGCCACGCCGAGCTATCGTTGCGCAATCACTGGCGCATTATGGCGCGATTGTTTTAGTCGCGGACCTGGAAGAAGCCTGCGCGATTGCGAACGAGTTGGCGCCGGAACACCTGGAGCTTATGACGAATGACGATGAAAAAGTAGCATCGCAAATTCGCGAGGCAGGAGCGATCTTCTTCGGCCCAAACACACCCGAAGCCGTAGGCGATTACTTTGCTGGACCGAATCACGTTTTACCGACGGGTCGTGCTGCGCGCTTCTCGTCGGCGCTGGGCGTCTATGATTTCGTCAAACGGACAAGTCTGTTGCGTTACTCGAGTGAAGCAATCAAGCGTTCGGCTGGAATGATCGCGGCTTTGGCGGCGGTGGAGGGTTTGGACGCCCACGCGCGCTCGGCACTGATCAGAGTAGAGGGGTAAAGTTCTGAACAAGGGCCTGGCTTTTTGGCCGGATCCGCCGAAGCCGGACAGAAGGCGATCCACGAAATGGCACGAACCAACACGAATACTTACTGAGATTTCGTGTGATTTAGTGGATCGTCCTGCCGGAGTCTCCGGCAATGGCACGCAGTACTGAAAAAAAGGAAACGCTTGCCGCCGTCTGAGGACTTCATTATGCGACCTGATGGTTCGTTTGTTGGTGAATAATTAATCGTGGGCACATCGGACTCAATCAAAGGCTCGGTACTCGGTCTGCGGCCATACACCCTCGCGCCGCATCGCGCATCGGTGAAGCTTAATCAGAACGAGAATCCGTGGGATGCGCCGTCGGAGATTAAGCAAGAAACTTTGAACCGCCTGAAGAACCGAGCCTGGTCCCGCTATCCGGATTTTACGCCCCAGCAATTGCACGAGCGACTAGCCGAGTTTAGTGGCTGGCAGTCGGATGGAATCATTGCTGGCAACGGTTCAAACGAATTGATTCAGGCACTTTTGATGGTAACTATTGGAGAGGGCAAGCGCGTTCTTATTACCGAACCTACCTTTGCACTTTACCGTCAGATAACGACCGTCCTGGGCGGCGAAGTCGCGAGCGTTCCGTTAAGCCGTGATCTTCAGTTTGATATTGCAGCATTGCTTAAAGAGGTTGAGGAGAAGCAACCGGATGTCACGATCATATGTTCGCCGAATAATCCTACCGGCTGCGTGATCAGCGATGAAGAGTTGGTTGTGTTGTTGAAGGCGGCTCGCGGTCTGATTGTTGTCGACGAGGCGTATCACGAGTTTGCCGGTCATTCCACCGTTCCACTCCTCCATGATCACGAAAACCTCGTTGTCCTCCGCACGTTCTCCAAGGCAATGGCCATGGCAGCGTTGCGTGTTGGTTATCTTTTGGCATCGCCTGAGTTGGTGCGGGAGATTGCGAAGGCAGTGCTGCCTTATAACCTCAACGCCTTTTCGCAGACCGCTGCCGAAGTTGCGATTGAGATGTTCGAGGCGAAGCTCCAGCCCCTGGTCGAGGCCATTTGTGCCGAGCGTGATCGTCTGTATGTTGAGTTAGCGATTATTCCGGGACTGGTTCCGGTGCAGTCAAAGGCGAATTTTATGGTAGTGCGCTCGAACCAGGAACCGAGACGAGTTTTCGCTGAACTATTGAAAAGCGACATTTTGATCCGAGACGTTAGCGGCTATCCAATGCTGAACGATTATTTCCGCGTGAGCGTTGGAACGCCTGAAGAGAACGATTTATTGCTAGAGGGGCTTCGAGAAATTCTGGGCTAATAAGATGATGAAAAACAAGGTGACTCCACAGCAGCGGCTCGGTGAGAGCCACCGAAAAACAAAAGAGACAGACGTGCGGGTCGTCCTCAACCTCGATGGCAATGGACGGTCGCAAGTCAGCACCGGGTTGCCGTTCCTGGATCACATGCTCGATCTGTTTGCGCGTCACGGCCTGTTTGATCTTGAAGTCGCGTGCAAAGGCGACCTTGAGATTGATGATCACCATTCAGTGGAGGACATTGCGATCACTCTCGGGCAGGCGTTGACTCAGGCGCTGGGCGACAAAGCCGGCATCGCCCGTTATGGCGAGGCAGTGGTGCCGATGGATGAAGCGCTGTGTCGTTCGGTGATTGATCTGTCAGGCCGCTTTTACCTCGTCTATGAAGTCCAGACACGCAGGCAGAAAATCGGAAATTTCTCCGTTGAGCTGGCGGAACATTTCTGGCGCTCACTGGCTGAGACGGCGCGCTTCAATCTTCATATCGACTGCCTGCGTGGCCGTAATACCCATCACATTCTCGAAGGCACTTTTAAGGCGACCACGCGCGCGCTGCGGCAAGCCGTAAACCGCGACTCGCGCATCACGGGTGTATTGAGCACAAAGGGGGCCCTGTAATCATTATCGTGCCTAAAGTTGCCAGTGTTGCCATCATCGATTATGGAGTGGGAAATCTGCGCTCGGTTGAGAAAGCTTTTGCCGCAATGGGCAGCGAAGCCGTTGTGACGTCAGACGAATCCTTATTGCGCAGCGCGGACCGGCTGGTATTGCCGGGTGTGGGCGCTTTTGCTGCATGCATGAGAGAACTCTCCTCGCGAGGATTTGATGAACTCGTTAGCGAGCGCGTGAAAGAAGGAACGCCGCTGCTGGGCGTTTGCGTCGGGATGCAGATGCTCTTCGAAGAGTCGGAGGAGTTTGGGCACACTTCCGGGTTAGGTTTGCTGCGCGGGCGCGTGCGACGCTTTCCTGGAGATCTTCCCGGCGACCTTGTGGTCCCTCAGGTTGGTTGGAACCAGGTGCGACAGCGTGGTACGCATCCTCTTTTGGCTGGCATCGGAGATAATGCTTTCTTCTATTTCGTTCATTCCTATTTCTGTGAAGTTGACGATCAGGCGGTTGTCATAGGTGAGACCGACTATGGCGCGCCTTACGCTTCAGTGGTCGCGCAGGGAGCCGTCTGCGGTGTGCAGTTTCATCCGGAAAAGAGTCAAGCCGCCGGCCTACGCCTGCTCGCGAACTTTGCGAGAAGCGCGATTTGACGGCGTAGGCGGATACATTTTCCATTTGACATCGTTGGCATTTGCCCACTCTTTGAGACCATGACAAATGGGAAATGGAAAATTACTACTGTCCCAACGTTGATCGGCCCATTGTTTCTATCTTGTTGGATTTGATCGACTTAACTTCGTATGCATGCAGGAATCGATTTCAATTCACCGCGGCTTACTGCTCTGCAATCCGGCTCGCTGCGGATCACGAGGTCAGTACCACCACGCGGTAGCGGGTGGGTCCTTGCTACTCTTTACCCAAACTGCGCCGCGTCAAGGACCCACCCGCTACCCGCGTGGTGGTACTGACCTCATGACCCGCGTCAAGTGTGATTGTGAGCAAGGACCCACCCGCGGCGACAAGGGTCTACACATTTACATCAGTGATAATGGTCATGGGTTGTTCAAACCTCAGTGTTTTGCGGTTTTGCACCAGCAGTCAATCAAACTTAAGGTAGTGTTGTTGCCAAGTGACTAATCCTATTCGACTAACGTTGGGACAGTACTAATGTCAAATGAGAAATGGAAAATGAATCCGTTCTGACCGCAACCATTCCATGCTAGCCAAACGAATAATTCCCTGTCTTGATATTGACCGTGGTCGCGTGGTGAAAGGAATTCGTTTCGTCTCACTCGCTGATGCCGGTGACGCCGTTGAACAAGCGCGCAGCTACGACTTGGAAGGCGCGGACGAGCTAACGTTTCTGGACATCACGGCGTCGTCCGACAAGCGCGCAATCATCATCGAGCTGGTACGTCGCGTAGCGGATGAAGTGTTCATACCCTTAACAGTGGGCGGTGGTCTCACCTCCAGCGACGACATTCGCGCGGTGCTACGAGCTGGGGCTGACAAGATTTCGCTGAACACGGCTGCGGTCGAGCGTCCTGATCTTATTAGTGAAGGCGCAGAAATCTTTGGCAGCCAGTGCATCGTAGTTGCCATCGACGCGCGCCGCAAAAGCGCAGACGTTCCCGCGCAGGGTTGGGAGGTCTTCACACACGGCGGACGTAACAACGTTGGCTGGGATGCAATTGAATGGGCGCAGCGAGCGGAACAACTCGGAGCCGGTGAACTGCTGCTCACGAGTATGGACCGGGATGGGACCCGGGATGGCTATGACCTGGAGTTGACGCGCGCGGTCAGTTCCGCAGTGCGCATCCCGGTGATTGCGTCCGGTGGCGCCGGCCGGCTCGAGCATTTCCACCAGGCGTTAACTGAAGGCGGCGCGAGCGCTGTGCTGGCGGCATCACTATTTCACTTCGGCCAATACAAGATTGCCGAGGTGAAGGATTATTTACGCACGCAGGGAGTTTTGGTGAGATGAAGATTGCACTTGAAGATCTCAGTTTTGATGAGCAGGGTCTTATTCCCGTCGTCGTGCAGGACGCGAGCACACGGCAGGTCTTAACGCTTGCTTACATGAATGCCGAGAGTCTGAACAGAACACTCGAAACCCACGAGACCTGGTTCTGGTCGCGTTCGCGCTCTTGCTTGTGGCACAAAGGCGAGTCTTCCGGCAATACTCAACGCGTCGTTGATGTGCTGGTGGATTGCGACGGAGATGCGCTCACCTTGCTGGTTGCGCCTCATGGCCCAGCCTGTCACACCGGGGCCCAATCGTGTTTCCATAACGATATTGGGTATGACGGCTCGATTGAAATGGGCGCCGGTACGGAACCAACTTTGGGAGACGTGCTAAAGGATCTCTACGGGGTGGTTGAGTCCAGAAAGCGCGAGAGGCCTGATGATTCCTATACTACTTATCTCTTCGATCACGGACTCGACAAGATTCTCAAAAAGGTCGGTGAGGAAACGGCCGAGACGATTATTGCGGCCAAGAATGAAGACCGGGATGCCCTGGTAAAAGAGTCTTCAGATCTTCTTTATCACCTGATCGTGCTCTTTGTTGAGCGAGACTTATCTTTGGAGCAAGTGAGTGATGAACTGCGAGCGCGATCCACGAAAACACATTAGCGAGCATGAACATGAGAGGAACGATGCTTTTTCCGTTAGACTCGAAAAGGCCGATGCCAGATTCAACAATTTCCATAGACAAGAGGGAACTCAAGGAGCTGCTGGATTTTGCTGTCGAGATAGCGCACGAAGCAGGCGCCATCACGCTGCGCCATTTCCGAGGCACCTTTGTAGCTGAACGGAAGGCTGACGATTCCTTCGTGACGGTCGCGGATCGCGAATCCGAAGATCACCTGCGAGCACGTATTACAGCAGCATTTCCCGATGATTCGATACTTGGCGAAGAGGAGGGCGAAAAATCGGGCGCCTCCAATCGTCGTTGGATTCTCGATCCCATCGACGGCACCTATTCCTTCGTGCACGGTGTGCCGCTCTACGGTGTTCTGATCGGATTGGAGATCATGGGCGAGCCAATCGTGGGTGTTGTGAACCTTCCGTCTTTGAGTGAGATCGTGTACGCAGCGCGTGGGTTGGGTTGCTTCTGGAACGGTGAACCCGCACATGTCTCTTCAACTGCCTCACTCGACGAAGCACTTCTGTGCTCCAGTGACTTCGGAATTGGTGAGCAATATGGATTCGGACCAGCAGCAGCATCGTTGCAAAGGCGGGCCCACACGGCCCGCACCTGGGGCGACGCTTACGGCCATGTACTCGTGGCCTCCGGTCGGGCCGACATTATGCTCGATCCGGTGATGAATATCTGGGACTGCGCCGCGCTGTTGCCGATCATAGAAGAGGCCGGAGGCACGTTCACGGATTGGACCGGAAAGCGCACCATCGATGGCGGTAATGCTATTTCCACTAATGGACTGCTGTTTGATCCAGTAATGGAAATCATAAGCAATTCATGAGTGACAGAAAATGCTGATCATACCTGCGATCGATCTTCGCGCCGGCCGCTGCGTGCGTTTGAGCCAGGGCCGCAAAGATCACGT
>WNGE01004557.1_pt1 | contig 33340 bp, 34 predicted proteins | sample 5400651 | NCBI WGS metagenome assembly WNGE01 (sample SAMN13153370, study PRJNA577476) | soil metagenome | isolation source: 60 cm soil or saprolite under grassland replicate 2 | place: USA:California | collected 2016-06-15
GCAGTTGTTGGTAAATCACGTCACGGGTTAAGGCATGGCGGAATGCATGGAGGGAGGTGGTGCCTATGGTCTCTTCCACCACCAATTGCTGCACGAGTGGCCCCAGAGCCGACACCAGACGTATGTCATCCCACATGGTCATGTGTGCCAACAACTCAACGTCGAAGCGCTGTCCGATCACCGCGGCAAGAGAGACAAGCGTCCGTGCCTCGTCCGAGAGCCCATCAAGGCGGGTGAGAATGGCTTCACGGATACTACGCGGCACATGCAGTTCCGTCACGGCACGGCGACGAAAACTCCCACTTGCAGCGTCTTGAAAGATATCGCCGCTGGTGATCAACGCCTTGAGGAACTCTTCTACGAAAAAGGGATTCCCTTCAGTACGCTCGTAGAGAGCCGTGACGAAGTCCGAGGTGGAGCGACCAGGGTGAAAGATCGCCTCGATCATGGCCGCAACTCCTTCTCTATCCAGTCGCTCAACGCGGATCTCGCTTGCAAGGTGCTCTTGTTCCAACCGTCCGAGCCAGCGGATCAATGCCTGGGGGGCTTCGTCGAGCCGGTAGCTCAGAACGAACAGGACGCGCATATCGCTTACCCGCCGGGCAAGGAAGTGGAGCAACGCACGACTACTGGCATCAGACCAATGCAAATCTTCCATCACAAAGAGGACAGGGTTGGTGGACGGCGCACAGCAGAAATGACCGCTCTGCAGGAATGCATCCAGCAGACTGCGAGTGGACGGGGAGGCGTTGTCCAGCTCTCTGGAGAAGCTGGTATTGGCAAATCGCGGCTGGTGGCCGAGCTGCAACGGTCTGCCGAAGCTCTTGAGTTCCAGCTCCTGAGTGGTCAGTGCTTCCCAGCTGATCGTTCCTGTCCTTATGCCCCCCTGCTTGACCTCTTGCGTGCTTTTCTAGCATCCCTCTCGTCCACTGAGATCGCTACGGTATTGGGTTCCTCCGCACGCACGCTCTTTCCCTTGCTTCCTGAGCAGGTCCAGCATCTTCCTGAAATAATGAGTCTGCCTCCTCTATCTTCTCTGGGCCCTGAGCAGGAGAAACGTCGTCTCTTCGCGACGCTGGCTGATGTCCTCACGAAGTAGGCAAGCTCTCAGCCGGTCCTGCTGGTGGTGGAGGATCTCCATTGGAGCGACGAGAGCACGCTGGAGTTTCTTCTCTTCTTCGCGCGCAAGACGGCAGCATCCCGGCTTCTCGTGCTGCTCACCTATCGCAGTGAGGAAGTGAGTCAGCCACTGCGCTCCTTTCTGGCGCAGCTGGACCGCGAACGCCTGAGGCAGGAAATTGCCTTGGTGCGGCTAACCAGGGCCAATACTGAGACTATGCTGCAGACCATCTTACCGGGGACGGCCTCCCTGCCTGCGGGGATGCTCGATGCCCTCTATGGCCTGACGGAGGGCAATCCCTTTTTCCTGGAAGAGGTGCTCAAAGTGCTGATGATGGCCGAGGAGTTGGTCTGGGAAGAGGACGGCTGGCACTGGAAGCGCGCTGACACCTGGCGCATCTCTCTCAGTCTGCAGGACGCCGTCGAGCTTCGCCTCAACCGTGTGAGTGCGGGTGCCAGGCGGGTCTTACGGCTCGCGGCCGTGGCCGGAAGGCGCTTCGATCTTGCCCTCCTCCAGCAGATCACGCAGTACAACGAAGCGTCTCTGTTAGAGCTGATGAAGGAGGCGATGGCCGCCCAACTGGTCATTGAGGAGTCATCGGAGCAGTTTGCCTTCCGCCACGCGCTCACCCAGCAGGCGATATCTGGAGGGTTGCTGGCGCGGGAGCGACGAGCGTTGCATGGCACTATTGCGCGAGCGATTGAGCATCTCTATGCTGAGATCCTGGACGCTCATTGTGCAGACCAGGCGTTTCACTGTGCTGACTGGATTGCTGAGTTTGTTGCCATCCAAATACAGGCGTATGCGTTGCAAGGCCAGCCGAAGCTGGCCGAAGCGGCTCTGCAAGAGATGTTAACATGGGGCAGGAACCCGAGTCAGGAAACGGAGCGATACCTCCTGTTGGTCCAGGCGGAACTAGCTCTGGTGCAACACCAACCCGAACTCGCACTGCAATGGTGTGAGCAGTTGCTCTCGACTGCTCCTCAACGGGCGGGTGAGACAGAAGAACATGTCATTCCTCGGCTCTGGAAGTGTCAGGGCGAGGCACTGGCAGCACTTGGCCGGGGAGAGGAGGCCATCCAGGTCTTGAAGGAAGCCAGGCGTGGAGCACTGCTCCAGCAGTATCTGCCCCTATACTGGCAGATCGAGCGATCTCTCGGACGGACCTACCAGAAGCAGAGGTACCAGGAGGAGGCGCAACAGGCGTTCTCCTCTGCCTGTCACATGATCACCATATTGGCGGAGAGTATCAAGGATGCGGCACTTCGTGAGCACTTCGAGCAGACAGCACGCGCGACCCTGCCGAAAGAAAAATCCGTCTCGACTCGCCGGACCACTGCCAGGCAGTACGACGGCCTGACCGAGCGAGAGCGAGAGGTGGCAACACGGATTGGGCAGGGCAAATCCAATGCCGAGATTGCCGATCTGCTGGTGGTGAGTAAACGGACGGTGGAAACCTATGTGAGCAGTGTGCTCTCGAAGTTAGGCTTGACCTCGCGCTCCCAGATCGCGCTGTGGGCGCGTGACAAGGAATTGACCAGTCGCGAGCCATGAGGCGTCTCATCTTCAGCACGCAATGTACCTCGCTGCCTCACTATAAGTGAATTCATGTGTGAACACACTGAAACAGACAGCTCTAGGAGCTACTTGACTCCCGTAGAGTTTGAAAGCTCATAGCACCTGCAACCGAACCAGACGTTAGACATTCGCTAACGACAGCTCAATTTTTGTCCAATCTGATGGGGGCCGTACAATCGTAAGGAGAAAAACATGACGGACCAACCTGGCAAACCGCAACCTGGAGAATATAAGTCAAAACAATTCAAAGCGTACAATCCACTACATATCGAGCCACTCTGGCAAGAAATGTGGCAGCGGACTCGTATCTATGAGCTCAATCTCCACCTTTCAGCCAATCCTTTCTACAACCTTATGATGTTCCCCTATCCTTCGGCAGAGGGATTACACGTTGGCAATGTCTATGCATTTACGGGATCCGATATTTTTGGCCGCTTCATGACGATGCAAGGGTTAGATGTGTTTGAGCCTATTGGCTTTGATGCTTTTGGCATTCATAGCGAGAACTTCGCCATCCAGAGGGGTATCCATCCCAAAATCTTAACCGCTCGCAATGTAAAGCGCTTCCGTGAGGAACAACTCAAACGCATTGGCAATCGCTTCGACTGGAGTCACCAGGTGAACACCACTGATCCACTTTATTATAAGTGGACCCAGTGGATTTTTATCCAGCTTTTCAAAGCAGGACTGGCCGTGCGCAAGAAAGCGTCTGTCAACTGGTGTCCGAATGATAAAACTGTGTTAGCTGATGAACAGGTCATCAATGGTCGTTGTGAACGGTGTGGTACATCGGTGATACAGCGCGAACTGGAACAATGGTTTTTCAAAATCACTCACTATGCCCAGCGACTGCTAGAGAACCTCGAACACCTCGACTGGTCAGAAGTTGTCAAAACGGCTCAGCGTAACTGGATTGGCCGCTCAGAAGGGCTGAAGTTTGATATTCCAGTAGATGGACTCCCTGAGAAGATTTCTGTCTTTACGACTCGCCCCGACACCGTCTTTGGGATGACATACGTGGTGTTGGCCCCTGAACATCCGCTTGTGGATCAACTCACAACCCAGGAACGCAGGCCAGCAGTAGAGACGTATCGGGAGTCTCTACGCAACACATCCGAACGAGAGCGACTTGCTGAGAGTACGCGTGAGAAGACGGGAGAATTCACTGGTGCCTATGCCATCAACCCGATCAATGGCGAAAAGCTTCCCATCTGGATCGCGGACTATGTGCTGCTCACTTACGGCTCTGGAGCCATAATGGCTGTACCTGCTCATGACAAACGAGACTTCGCTTTTGCGAAAGCATTCAGTTTGCCTATCCGACAAGTGATCACTCCTTCTTCGATGAAGGAGCCGTTCCTTCGTACAAAGAGAATTGACAAGAACAAGAGAGATGAGCCTGGAGATCTCGAAGAGGCATATACGGAAAAAGGGCATCTTAGGAACTCCGGCACCTTTAGCGGCCTTTCCTCGGATGAGGCTGGAAAGCAGATTACGCTCTGGTTTAAAGCGCAAGGGCTTGGTGAGCAAACTATTCAGTACCGTCTTCGTGACTGGCTCATCTCACGTCAGCGGTATTGGGGGCCACCTATACCCATCATCTACTGTGAGGCGTGTGGTACAATTCCTGTGCCAGAAGACCAACTCCCCGTTCTCTTACCAGAGCTAGAAGACTGGCAGCCTGTTGCTACTGGCTCGTCTCCTCTTGCGAAGCTTCCTGAGTTCGTGAACACAACCTGTCCTTCATGTGGTGGTCCTGCTCATCGAGAGACAGATGTCTCTGACAATTTCTTGGACTCTGCCTGGTACTTCCTGCGTTATCCTTCTCGTGATCTCGATACTCATCCTTTCGACAGAGAACTGACCCACAAGTGGTTACCGGTAAACATGTATATCGGGGGGCCGGAACACTCAGTGCTCCATCTCCTCTACAGTCGATTCATCACTCTGGCCCTCCATGACTTAAGCTATCTTGACTTCGAGGAGCCGTTTGAGCATTTCCGTGCCCACGGACATATCACAATGGACGGTACAAAAATGAGCAAGTCTCGTGGAAATGTCGTCAATCCAGATGAGTACATCAACCGCGTCGGTGCTGACAGCTTACGTCTGTATCTGATGTTCTTAGGTCCCTTTGACCAGGGTGGTGACTTCAATGATCGTAGCATGGGTGGAGTGAATCGGTTTCTCAACCGTATCTGGGATATTGTTCTGAGAAACAGAGACCATCTCCGAACCTCGACTCCAGCAAAAGAAGCACGCCAGGAGTTGCATCGCACCATCCAGAAAGTCTCCGAAGACATGCAAGTATTGAAGTATAACACTGCAATAGCCGCACTTATGGAATACCTCAATATTCTATCGTCACGACAGAACCTGTATGAAATGGAACCAGTTTGAAAAGACCACCACTGGTCACCTCGCGTAGCCCGATCCATTGGCGGGTATGCATTTGAAGCGCTGTGGTACGTGTACATACTACTTCGCCTCGCTTGCGTCCTTTGTAACCGGGTGCGCAAACCGCATCGAGTCGGCGTCGAGCAGCAGGTAACGCAGGATCGCAAGGGAGCGCTCGTTGCCGTGCTGCTTGACGCGTTGCATCGACATCAAAGACAACGTAGCGTCGCCCCTGTCGGTCGAAGACACCGCCAATGCTCTCCGGTGTCCACCCGTCTGTAAAGCCATGCTGTTGGAAGAGCGTGCGGAAGGCTTCCAAGCACGGACGATCCATATCGGCCAGAAACTGGGGAAGGTTGGTGCGTCCAAAGAGTGCCATGGACGCTGTCTCGAAAGGGGCAACGCATTCAAAGAAATCGTAGAGTGTCCGCCCTCCACTGACTGCATAGCCCAGTAGTAGCGCGAGAAAGTCGATGGCTCATATTTTCCGAAACGTCCTCGTACTAAACGCACCTGCTGAGCAAAGGCATCTAGAAGCCCCTTCGTTGCTAAGTGTTGGGCCATGATAACCACTTCAGCGAACCATGCAGGCACCGAGGGACCCTCAACAGGAGAGGCGTGGACCTCAACACAAGAGTTAGGTATCATAGGTAGAGAGACCTCCTTCTGAGAAAATGATGTGTTACCTTCTCATTAGAGCTCTCTCTTTTTTACTTATGCTAGTTGCTTGCTTGCATCTCGTTGCGCATCCCGTGGGAAGAACCGGCAGCGGCGCTGGACGTAGGAAACACTTTGATCTTCTCCTCCCTTATTTTCAGGGGGGTCAAAATCTGACGGCCACCCTACAAAGTGGTTCCATTCCGCCAGGCAGACCTCCACCTCTGTCAGAAGCAGGTCTACCTGGGCGAGAGCGTGACGGCTATAATCTGTGCACAATGCCCACACAGCTGCTGAGAGCGGCCTGTAAAGATGCCCGAACGCTTCTTCCCGTGAGTGGAACAGATGCAATTACCACATCGAGCGCAAACCTGTTCGGCCTTTTCCCCACAGACGGAGCATACTGACGGATCACTCTTTTGCTGCTGTAATTGCAGCTTACGACTTCGTTGCTTCATAACTCCCTCTCTTGCGCTTTCACGCCATATCTCGAGCGCCTTCGCTCACGATTTCCGCACTGCTTCATCGAAAGACGCTGCGAAATCGTCTAACATGGCACGGCCAACTGCCCGACCCAGGCGCTCGCCGCGGTACAGGGCTAAGGATTGCTGGATTAACGGGTGATACTGCTCGGGCAGGTGGATCAGTCCCCAGTTTCCTCCTTCGTCTTTGGAGAGAATGGTTCCGTCTTGCAGGTAGGCATCGGCACGACAGGCGTTCAAGACAAATGAGATGGGGTTTCGTGGCAGTTCGGCGCGAGCCGCCTGAACGGAGGTGATAAGCGCATCTCGGAAGGCGGGCTCTGGGACACGGGGCAAGGTCTCCTCAATGGGTTTGCCTGCGAGAACGATGCCGGATTGATAGAGGATGGTGAGAGCGGTCGTCAGGTCAGGGTCGCGGTGGATGCTCTCGTTCCAGTGTTGCCAGTTGCCGTTGCGCAGATCCTGTTGAAACGCATCGCGCTGCTGCTCACAATAGTGAAGGTCAAAGGGCAGGGGATGCTGGAAAGGGAAAAGATCTTTCTCCACCAGGAAAAAGACATCGAGCGGAGAGGGCATTTGGGAAAAGCGCAAAAGCATTTCAATCAGCTCTCGCTTGACTGACAGGATGATGTTGTCCTCAACGACGGTAATGACATCGATGTCGCTGCGGGCAGGATGAAAACCACCAAGCGCCAGTGAGCCGTGGAGGTAGAGACCCTGAAGGTTTGCACCCAGCAGGCGTTGAAATTCGGTTTGGAGGGTATTCACCTCAGATTTGATAACTTTTGAGACGGTCGCCCAGTTGTATTGCATCATAGAGCGAGACTCCTCTTCACGTTCCTTTTATACCATATTTCTGATTGTTTTACTGCGTTTTCTTTCTTTCTTTGCGATAGTCGGTAGGGCAAGGAATAAAAAGATCATTCAGGGTTCACTTTCTCAACGAATCCGCAGTCAACAAAGTAGTGATAAAAAGCGTTAAAGAAGCTTCCCGGTTTGTTTTTGATAGCCTGATTCAGTATTCAATTAGCAGAAACACCCGGTTCACAAGTGGAAGGGACCGTACAGTGTCGAAGCTACCGGGTTTAGCCGTCGGTCCTTCACGACAGCCCCCGTGACTCTGAGCCGCAAATGTGCTGTGCTAACAAGCGTTCCTTCAGGAGATTCCTGGCCCGAGAGAGATGGGTCTTGATCGTGCCAACGGGTATGGTGAGAACCTCGGCCATCTCCTCATACGTCATCTCCGGGAGGCGATGCCGCCGATTAGTACTGAGAGATGCACCGAAGCGCTGTATATCCTCCCTGGCCCACTCCCTGTCGCCACCTCGCAGCAATGCTTCTATCTCATAGTAGCGGACGAAGTCGAAGAAGAGCAACGATGTTTCGATGTCGTTTCGTACTGCTACCGTCTCCAGCGCGTAGGTGTACGCACTCTTCCAATCTCCAGCAAGAGCAAGGTTCGCGCACAGCCGGGAGGTTGCAAGCACTTGACACGACCGTATTGCGAGAGCGGGGGTGAGAGTCAGCGACTCCATGAGCGCCTCGTGTGCCTCCTCCAGGCGCATCATCGCCTGATGCACCGCACCTAAGACCGTGAGCATGAAGAAGAGCAGGGTCGGGTTGGGCAGAGTACGCGCCATCTCTACCCCTTTCTGCGTGACCAGGAGCGCCTCCTCATACTCCCCCACCTCCAGTAAAGTATGATTCAGGTTCAGGAGGCTGTACGCCTGTACCCAGACGTTGTTGATCTCCAGGCTGATGTCGAGAGCGGCTCGCGCAACGTTCACGCCCGCCTGTGGTTCGCCGAGATTGACGTGGCCCAGAGCCAGCAGGCACAGACAGAGTCCCTCCATCGCCCGGTTCGTCAACTGCCATGATGGGGGGAACCCGGCATAGGTCAATTGTTCTGACAATTCTGCGGCATCAACGGTTTGATCCTCGATAGCTGCGTACAGGGTTCGGGCCTCCTCGGCACACGCCACGACCTCTTTCCAGAGGCCACCGAAGGCAGCGCTCAGGCCAGGCGTATACAGGCTACGTGCGGTCAGGTCTTCCCGACCGGTCATGCGTGCCCGTTCCAGTGCACGCTCGGCATGGAACTGGGCTCGCATCGACTTCCAGGCATGGAGCGCCATCTGTGCCAGATTCCACTCCGTCTCTGTCCACGCCACCAGGTCACCGCTCGCTTCGGCAATACGCCATGCCGCCTCGAGCAGCGTCTGTGCTGTCGCCAGGTCGAAGGACTGCTGTGCCGCCAGGATCGCCAGGCGGTTGAGGGCAGTGCTCTCCATGACCAGTTGGCGTGTGTTCTGTGCGTATACAAACAGTAACGTATAGATCACCCGGGCCTTCTCCCACTCAGCGTTCAGTTCATACGCCCGCCCCAGGTGGATGTAGAGAGATGCTCGATCTCCGGGGCAGGAAGCATAGTCAAGAGGTCGAGTCCATGTAATCGCTCGGCCATCAGATGCCGTGCCTGCTCGTAGAAGGTGATGGCATCGCGCACGGCTACCACCCGCATCGCCTCATCGCCTGCCGCGAGACTCCAGCGAAAGGCTGGTTCCGCAAGCCCCGCACCCAGGGCATGGTAGGCTAGTACCGCCGGAGGTGCGGCAGCCTCTTGCAACGCTTTCACAGCACGGCGGTGAAAGATGGACCGCCTCGCCTCACCCGCCTCAGCATAGACGACCGCACGGATCTTCGCATGGGCAAACACGTAGCCCCCATCAGTCATTTGCCCTCCCTCGCGCTCCGACTCATACAGCAGGCGGCTGTGCAGAACCTCGTCCAGGGCAGGGAGGCCATCCTGTTCTGCGAGATCAGCCACCTGACACAGGTGCTCAAAGGTGATTGCCTGGCCGAGGACGGCTCCAGCCGCCAGCAGGGCAAAGGCGTTCGGCGTAAGTCGATCCAACCGGGCGCAGATGACTTCGCGTACACTGGGTGGGAAGAACCCACGTACAACCATCTCATTCTCCATGGCTGCCGTAAAGTCAATGGTCCATCCTCCCTCTTCGTTCGGGCGGGAGGCGAGCACGCCACGCTCGAGCAAGACCTTGAGCGTTTCCATCAGATAGAAAGGTTGTCCCTCCGTTTCCGCAAACAGCCACTGTCCAAAGCGCTCCAGGTTCGCCGCTCTTCTCCCGTCTTTGCCTCCTGTCCCCCCTAATGCCTGGAGCAGGTGCAGGATATCTTCAGGGGTGAGAGGGCCAGGTTGCAGGCGGGTCAGCGGCACGGTGCGTTCCATCCCAGTTCGCCACTCGGCAAGCCCTGGCGGCATCTCTCTCTCCTCCATGCGCAGTGTCAGGAGCAGGAGCGCAGGAGTCTCGCTCTCTGCGAAGCGTCGTGCGAGGTAATGGATCATGTCGAGCGAGGCGGCATCCGCCCACTGCACATCATCGATGAACACGACAAGCAGCGTCCGTGCCGCCAGAGCCTGCAAGAGGCGTGCCACCGCTTCGAACAAGCGATTGCGCGCCACTGATTTGTCCCCGAGAGGGGCAGACAGGTCGGGATAGCGATCGTACAGTTCGGGGAGCAGGCGCGAGAGTTCTGCCAGCCACCTGTCTGAAAGCAGGTCGTCCGGGGCATTCTCCCGCTCGATGCGCGGGCGCAAGGCCTCGATGATGGGCTGATAGGGCAGGTGACCACCGGTTTCAAAGGCCTGTCCCTGCAACACGTCTGCTCCCTCCGTGACAAATGGCTCTGGTTCGTCGAGACAAGCCAGCAATCAGGCAGTTGAGCAAGGAGAGACGTTTTTTGTCCGCCCTCTTCATCGCGTCGGTCTGCACCAGGCGAGCCAGAACAGTCTCGTCCATCCTGATCTCCTGCTCGGCAGAAGCGGAAGGTCAGCCACTGATAATTCATTTAACGCTGGGATAACGCTTTTTATAACGTTCCGTGAGTACACTGAAGAACAGAACATAGCTTTCCTCCCAGGCCTGGCAGACCTAAAGGAGAGGTAGAAAGCGTATAGTCGGAGCTCTCTTAGGAGGATGGTTGGCTGGCCTCCTGGGGCCAGGCTCCTTTGGCCTGATCGGGACCATTATAGTTGCCTGTATTGGAGCCTGTATTCTCCTTGCCATCTTACACGCTGTTGATGGTAGAGGAGCATCCCGATCGAGAGGATGGGGACGGAGGTGAAGAAGTAGTGCGGGCTGGATGCGTCCATGACCTGTGGAACCTGACCAGAGCGCAACTGAGAACGATCTTCATGAAAAGCGACATCGCGCACATAATGGGATCCGTTCTCAATGCTCCGGATATGAGGCTCGGAGAACAGAGCATAGTCGTTTAGATCTGAGGCCCCATAATGTCAGACATCTTCAATCATACGAGAACCGTTCAGTGGCTCATGGGCTGGTAAGCTCGCCTGGCGTCGCATCATATCCATCACTGGCACGAGCACATCCATAGGGAGCGGGAAGATAATGGTCGAATTCTTCTCAACAGCGATCTCGGTCAGTGTTTGCAGGTAGCGCAGTTGCAGGGCGGCAGGCTGTGTGCTCATCACCGCAGCGGCCTGAGCTAGCGATGCTGAAGCTTGCAATTCCCCGGCGGCATAATCGCCTCCGCTTTCAAACTAAGCGGAAACTGTTTGCCTCTCCAGTAATAGCACCTCAAGTCTCACTGCGCTGGCAAAAAAAGCCTTTCTGGTTTTTTTGGGAAGAAACTTCACTCTTCGTGTGGTATACTACGTATATGGCATCAAAAATACTTGTATCGCTTCTGTGAGAAACGGTTTCTACGAGCGGCACTGCGTTAAGCGATGTCTCCATAGGAGCATATTCTCATGAGAATTTATGTTGGGGGACTCCCCTACCAAACCACTGAACAAGATCTGCTTGCTCTCTTCGAGGTAAGCGGACAGGTAACTTCTACGACGGTGATTATGGATCGTGACACTGGACAAAGCAAGGGATTTGGTTTTGTTGAGATGGGTGACGATCAGGCGGCGAAATCCGCCATCGAGCGACTTAATGGCACGGCCCTCGGAGATCGCACAATCATCGTCAACGAAGCACGTGAGCGTCAGAATGCGGGAAATCGGGGGAACCAGGGACGAGAACGACGTTCAAGTTCCAGCTATCAGGGCGGACGAGATTAACTTCCGACCGTTCGGAGTGTGAGTATTCAAAAACACGAGAGAAGGTGAGCAAATACGCTCACCTTCTCTTTTTATATTCTTCCCCTGGAAGAAGACGTTTGTTTCCGCCTCCTTGCATTTCCTGCCACCTCTCACCTGGAATCTCCCCATCCTTAATCCACAAAAATACTTCACTCCCCTCGCTTTCATTCGCTAAATGTTGCATGTATATAAAAAATAGTGTATAATTGAAGAGTCTCATATATATTCGTGTGAGCCATGTCCCTTCATCCAGATCCCTTGTATTTCTGTTTCTCCTCCTTCACGAACATCGCTGCTTGTAGAAGCGCTGTGGCTCCCTTACCAGGAGAAGTAGTTCTTAACATCCCTTTGTGTATCCATACCAATCATTCATGAATAAGGACGTGAACCTCATGGCAAATCAGAAGCAACTTGTTCTTCTTTCATCGGGGAAAACGTTTTGGGATAAGTGGCGACGAACCTATCCTGATGTGCAGGCGTTCGAGCCAGATCTCCATAGCGCTGACCTTCATAGCGCCGATCTCCATAGCGCCGATCTCCATGGAGCGGATCTTACCGAAGCCAATTTGCAAGGTGCGGACCTGCGGGATGCAGACCTGCGGGATGCGGACCTGCGCAATGCCAATCTGAACGGTGCTAACCTGAGCGGTGCAAATCTCCTGCGAGCACACCTCCATAGGGCAAACTTCCGGGGGAGCAACCTCTCCCACGCCGACTTGACGGGAGCAGATCTCAGCAATTCCGACTTGCGTGGAGCAGACCTGGATGGAGCCATCCTCAGCAAAGCGAACTTTTATGAGGCGAACCTGTCCAGCGAAGAACTGAGTGCGGTAGATCTCAGCAAACACCTGGATGCAAAGAAACAAAGATCAACGCCTGTCACCCTGGGCGGTACGTGACGCTGGGAGGCGAGCGCAGGAAAAGAGACGTAACCAATACCATGATCGAGTCTAAAGACGAGTACTTATCTGGCGACGCTTCCCATCCAGATCTTTGCGACCGATATCGATACTGCGGTCCTCAAGCAGGCCAGGGCAGGGATCTACTCGGCGAAGAGCCTGCAAGCGGTCTCCCCGCAGCGCCTGCAGCAGTTTTTTCTGCATCATGGACATGTGTTGGGAATCAGTATCCATTACCTTTTCAGTCAGCCAGGATTGCCGTGCTTTCTCGTAACAAGCGGGGATCACCAAATTGGTGATCCCCGCTTGTTACGAGAGAGGCTGTCGTTTAACCCACGCTGCCGGACATCTCCAACTGGATCAGACGGTTCAGTTCAACCGCGTACTCCATTGGAAGTTCCTTCGTGATCGGCTCAATGAAACCGTTAACGATCAGCGAGTAGGCCTCGGACTCAGCCAGGCCACGGCTCATCAGGTAGAAAAGTTGGTCGTCACCGACCTTGGAGACAGTCGCCTCGTGACCAACCTCGGTCTGGTTCTCTTCGACGCGAATAGTTGGATAGGTATCGGTGCGCGCATGCTCATCGAGTAAAAGCGCATCACAGCGAACACTAGATTTGGTATGGTGCGCTCCCCGGTTAATGCGGACCAGCCCACGATACGAGGCGCGACCAGTCCCCTTGGAGACCGACTTCGAGAGAATCTGGGACGTGGTGTACGGAGCAAGGTGCGTCACCTTGGCTCCAGCATCCAGGTGCATCCCATTGCTGGCGAACGCGACTGAGAGGATATCCCCACGAGCACCCGGCTCCATCAGCAGGACCGCTGGATACTTCATTGTCACCTTCGAGCCGAGGTTGCCATCGACCCATTCCATCGTTGCGTCTCGGTAGACCGCTGCACGCTTGGTAACGAGATTGTAGACGTTCTTCGACCAGTTCTGGATCGTCGTGTAACGGACGCGAGCACCTTCCATCACCTTGATCTCTACGACCGCACTGTGCAGGCTGTCGCTGGCATAGGTCGGGGCAGTACATCCCTCAACATAGTGGACATAGGAGCCAGGGGCGGCGATAATCAACGTGCGCTCGAACTGACCCATGTTCTGGGCATTGATACGAAAGTAGGCCTGCAAGGGAATTTCCACGCGCACGCCCTCTGGTATATAGACAAAGCTGCCACCACTCCACACCGCGCTGTTGAGCGAGGCGAATTTATTATCGGACGGCGGAATAACGGTGCCGAGATGCTCTTTGATGATGTCGGGATACAAGCGCAGGGCCGTATCCATATCAGTGAAGATCACACCGAGCTTCTCAAGGTCTTCGCGCACCTTGTGGTAGACGGCCTCACTTTCATACTGTGCCGTCACGCCTGCCAGGTATTTCTGCTCAGCCTGCGGAATACCCAGGCGATCAAAGGTGTCCTTCATTTCTGATGGGATGTCGTCCCAGGTTTTCCCCTGCTGTGCGACTGGCTTGATATAGTAGTAGATGTTGTCGAAGTCGATCCCTGATAAGTCCGCCCCCCATGTCGGCATGGGGCGTTTCTCGAAGAGTGCCAGGCTTTTGAGGCGGAACTGCCGCATCCAATCGGGCTCGCCCTTCATTTCGGAGATCTGCTCAACGATCTTCTTGCTCAGCCCTCGCTCGGACTTGAAGGCATAATTTTCTGTGACGTGGAACCCAGGACTATACGCGTCCTGTTCCTGTGTCAATGTCTGACTCATGAGTTCACTCCATTTCCTGGCCCATTTGCTCTTTTTCTTAATTATATTATAACACAATTTAATTATATTATAACACAATCACTTAACACTTACCAAATTTATAAAAAATCTGCCGCCTTGATAGAAGAGATAATCTTATTTCTATGAGACCCCTGGCCTCCTCTGTTTCCAAAACGGATCAAGGTGCTGCGCCCCCAGACGCAGCACCTTGATTCATGAGTCATCCCTGTTTACACTCATCAAGTCCTAATCCACATCGATCAGAAATGACTTCTCATGTTCAATGTGTCCTCTGTGTACCTCTGCCAATTCGTGGCGGATGTCGCCTTCAGACATTGCAGTATCCGTTATCGGACGTTTCTCGAGTCGAGATGCAGCCTCACATCGAATATGGTCAGACGCTCAGAGGGTCGGCATACCCGCATTTACGGGCACTCGCAATCAACCTGAAAGACCACTCCAAGCAAGCGAATGAGTTTCTTCATTGACCACATACGGCCTCCTTTTAGATATAAGTAAGGGGTGTGTGCGGTTGCTGACCTCTCAGATCACCGTTGTCGCATCTCTTGCTCCTCGTCAAATCGACAGAGGGGATGTTCAATGGCCTTACACACTACGACAGAAGCAGGGAAGTACCGAAGCTGGTCCTGTGGGGAAAGAAGAGTATGACTCTTCTTTCTCATAGTTACAGTATAGCACATAAATGAGCATATGTCAAGTGTATTTAAAACTATACTGAAACTTTGCTATAAGCATTATTGTCAAGTTGAGATCCTATACGTAATAGATCACTGAACTAAATCCCATAATATATTGATCAATGGTTGTGCTTTTCAATGCACCTCGCTACATATATCACTCCTGATTATGGAACGCTTCTCTTCAGCAATTGTCCAGAAAGGAACGGCCCTGGGAACGTTTGAGGAACGATGCCTGTACTACACTTCTCCCAAGATGAAGTATGTCTTCATCGCGTAGCTTTCATTAAGGAAGATCCTCTTATGCTAACAGAGAAAAACCAGACAATGGATCAACCCTTGACGACCAGGCTTTTGCTCGCGTGCGGCGTGGTCGGTCCGTTCCTTGAGAACAAGGCATAGCTGAATGCTCCTCTCCGCTGGTTTGGTCGCCACCGTCCTCTTCGTCAGAGATAGCCCTGCTCTTTCGCGAGAGGCACAGCGTGCTGCAGGAGGAGATAAACTTGCTCATGTTGCTCAGCTTCCCATGCCTGCACCACAGTCTCAAGCAGGTTCTTTAACGCCTCCGGCACATGCTGCTCAGGCGGCAGAAGCAACATGCGCACATAGTGCATTGCTTCAGAGAGCCGCTCCTGTCCAAGCATGACGCCGATCAAAGGCCAGAGGGCGGCCCAGTGATGAGGGTTCCCCTGTCGTTGGTGCTGCCACTCCTCCAATGCAGCCTTGCTGTATTCTTCGGCCTTGTCCATCTCTCCATCGCGCCATGCGAGCCACGCACGATGAGCGAGCAACAGGCTCGTCAGCGTCATTCCTGGCACTGTCAGGGCCCGCGTGATCACACGTCGCACCTCTTCCACCTGTCCCCGTTGCCTGAAGATGAACGGGAGAAACGAGAGACACCGTTCCAGTAGGAGCACATGGCCCATTTCCTCGCCGACGTTCATCGCCGCGCGCATCTGTTCCTCTGCTTCATCCAGACGCCCAGATAAGAAAAGGGCGCGCCCAAGGCCAAAGCGAGCAAAGCCTACGAAACTCGTCTTCTCTGTCTGTTGGGCAACCGACAAGGCACTGCGGAATTATGCAACCGTCTCTTCCGAGACCAGAGAGCGATCACGGGCCATGTTCCACGCTGCTGCGCTGAGAAAGAATTGAGCCTGTTGTGCTGCCGTCCCATACTGTTCCACGATAGGCTGTATCTTCTCGAGCATCTCGTTCATCTGCTGAACCGAAATCCGATGCAACTGGAGCGGCAACAACTGATCGAGCTGGATATCCAACCATTCTTGGTGCCATTGGAGACTCGCTCTGTCCGGCGCTTGCTCTAAGATGCGTTCGGCCTCTGTATACCCACGGAGCAGCGTTTCAAGCGTGGAAGGATGATTCCATGTTTTCGCGATTTTTCGTTGCACGTGGGCCTGCCAGAGAAACGCTTGCGCTGGAATATGCATCCTGCCCTGCTGATAGACTTGCCTCGCTTCCTGGGCGCGCCCGGTCATCCCAAGGAGATCACCCAGGTGGGTGTAGACCTGGGCAGCTATATCCCATTGCCAATCCTGCTGCGAAGGCGCAACTCCGCTCGCTTCGAGGAGTACCGCCGCATCGCTGCCAATGCGTCGATCGCCTCCGCATTGGCAGCGATGCGGCTTGCCACCTCCCCAGCACGCTGATACCAGGCAATGGCCTTCCAGAGAAGCCCAGCACGCTCATAATGAACGGCCACCTGCCTGCTGGCAACGTCCGGGGTATCTGCGTACACCGCTTCGAGTGCTTCGGCGACACGACGATGCAGGAGGCGTCGATGGACGGTGCTGAGTGAAGTATAGGCCTGTTCGCGGAGCTTGTCATGGCTAAAGTCATAGGCGTCACCGCCCTGTTCACGCACGATGCGCCGCTGCCACAGTTCATCCAGGTCTCGCACGAGCGCTCCTTCACTCTCATCACTTGCATGCGCAAGCACGTCGAGGGAAAAAGCTCGACCAATAACCGCCGCCAGATTCGCCAGCTCGCGGGCAGATGGGGAGAGTTGTGCGAGTCGAGCAGCCAGCACCGTCTGCACGGTTGGCGGAAGCGTTGAGACAAGGCAAGTGAGAAGAGGAAGTGGCGTCTCCACGACTCCTTGTTCCGTCATGGGCTGTTCCACTGATCCAGCCCGTACCATCTCGACCACGAACAATGGATTACCTTCTGTCTCGGAATACAGGTCGCTTGCCCTGGCTGGATCAAGCTGCCTTCCCGCGACGTGTTCTGCCAGGGAGGTCGTCTCGGCGGGGGAGAGCGGACCCAGCGCAATCTCTGACAGCAGGCCATCGCGCTGCAGCGTCCCGAGAAATGACACCAGGGGATGTCCAGGCACGGTCTCCTCTGCACGCACTGTCCCAACGAGCAGCAGCCGTGCCTGAGGCTCGAAGTGTAACAAGTAATGCACCCATTCCAGAGTCTCGTTGTCGCACCAGTGCAGGTCATCAAGCAGGAGCAGCAGCGGTTGATTTGAGGCTTGACGACCTGCCCCCCGCTTCGTTTGGGGTGCGGAGGAATGCGCGCGCCAGAGCCTCAAACAAGTGTTGGCGTTGCCAGCCATCCGCCAGGGGAAGAGGGCGAGAGAGATCCGGTCGTTTCGTGAGCCACTCTGGCACGAGCCGTGCCACCTCGGTGAGCCACGTATCAGCGAGAACTGACAAGCCTGCCTGGACTGCATCCGCGCGGAGCCAGGTCATCACCGGTGCATACGCGAAGCGACCCTCAGCAGCATAACAACGAGCGCTCGCGGTCGCTATGCCCTGCCGACTGACCCACGCCACCAGCTCTTCCGCCAGTTTTGTTTTGCCGATGCTATGGACTGTGGGGGAGAGGCGGTGTCCTTTTGCAGGAGCGAAGCATAGGCCTGACGCGTTGCCTCGCTCGGCTCAGCCGCCAGTTCGCGCTCCAGGAGGGTAACGCAGGTGTGGTAGACGTCGTAAGAACGCCCCTTCTTCCATGCCCATTCATCAATGCCTACCACGCGTGGTGGGGGCATGGCAGGCAGAAGGGAAGACTCTAGTAGGCGTAACAAGGTCCGTGGGCTCACTGGCATGGCTTGAGCGTGAGCCAGGCGTGCGCCTCCCTCACCTCCAGAGTGAAAGCAATGGCACACAAGGCTTTCGCTAAACGGTTCGTGCGACGAGCAAACGCTGGTAGCGCGTCGCCAAGTCGTTCGGCGAAGATGCGTCGAGAGCAGGTAGCATTGTCGCAGAAAAACCGACGGACCATGATCTGAAGATGGACACGTATCCCAGCCCAAGGCAAATCTGTCGCCGTGCGGACGTAACGACTGTGAACACGCATGGCAGACTCTCCGCAGAGAGGACAAGCGGCGTTGGCAGTCGCTACAGCCAACACGACGGTGATGCTCTGGGTATCTATGCGGAGAGCCTCCAGGCGCAGTCCGTCAATTGACGGAAAAAGCCCTTCGGGAAACAATGGAAACTCCTTGAAATTATGTTCTTCCTTTATTTACGTTTCCGGTTGCAAAATGCTTCATCGAAAGTGGCGAAGGGCCAGGATGTCTTGGCGAGGTTTCATACGACCATAGTAGGCATAGGGTGAAGAAATAAGCTCGTATTTATCGTTTGTGTAATCCGATCATGGGCGATCGTCTCTCTTACGTACAATAATTTCAGCTCTGCCATCCCTTGCTAACCACGCGGTAAAGCCACGGAGTGCATCAACGCTAGGATGAGGATAAGGAAACTCATCCCAAGACTCACCAACAAGGAATTGTTCTCGATTATTTTCTTGAAAATATTCTTTTTGCCATGTAATTGCTGTAGCATATGGATCACGTATTTGAGTAATAAGTCCCACTACATAGTATTTGAGTGCAGCATAATCCATCTTTGCTGATGTCAGGCGAATGACAATGATAGCTCGGTCTTCATATTGCACTGAGCCATATATATAGTCACCTTGGACGATGGCCCCAATGAGCAATTTTGTTTTTGTATACGCTTCTCCGATAAAATCAGATATTCGCCCTACGCTTTGATTTGTTGCATACCATCGTGAATCTTCTCCACCCTGTGTGTCTAATAGACGATCCTTTTCTTCATTTTGTTGTTGCACATTATCATCTTCCACTGATGGAAGGTTTATTGGTAAAATAGTGTCAGAGAAACGGGTAGTATCAATAGGATCAGGCATTTCTGTTCGTATAGTTCGTCTTCTATTTGCTGTTTGTCTTCGCTCAGTATCATGAAGGCGTTGGAAGTCACTATTTACCTGTTCTAGAATATCTTGTAATGGTGCTGGCGCTCTCTCGTAATCCTTGAATATCGAAATCAGCCTGGGTTAGTTCCTCCGCGGTTGCAGCTTCAATCAAGGTAACAGTCATGAAAATAGCTGAGGAAAGCTCATCCAATGAGTGAGTAATAAAATAATTGAACAATACTCCAAAGAAGATATCGTTACCAGACCATGCTGCTCGTTGGACTGAGTGGTAACGTGCAATGAAAGGTAATAGTGCCTGGCCTCTTTTACTCTTACTCGGTATTTTTCTTTGATGAAGTACACCAACCAGGTTTGCCTGAGAGGAGTCTTGTATGTTCGTTATACACATATTACACGTTACTCTAGGGCTGCACTTCTTTCGACATGCAAATTTGACACTGCTTCGACATTGATCAATAATACGAGTATCTGGAACGGAGCTGATCACTATATTCTCAGTGGCTGCAACTTGAGAGATGCTGAAAGGAAGTTTTGACGTCTGAATAACAGTTCTGGCTCCAGGTTTTGCCTGTGAAAAGTCGATTTTTTCGATTTGTTCTATCGCATTCTTGCGAAAATTTCTTAGCTCTTGACGTAGGTCGTACTCCGTTATACGACTATTGATGTTACGCACATCTTCTACTCTTCCTTTGCATTCCAGGAGATGCGCTGTTTGAGCTGTTGAGGTTGTTTGTATGAGAAAAAAATCGGGCATTTTGCCATGATTGCTTTCCAGCAAGCGGACTATTTCTATACTCCCCCCCAAATGTTGTGAGAGTAAGATAACTCCGAGTAACTCGCCAAGTGTTGACGCCAGGAGGTCTTGTTGCTCAGGATATTGAGTACGTAGGTTTCCATTAAGAATGTCGCGAAGACTATCGAACAAAATCCAACGAGCTGGCTCTGTCATACGCCTGCCAGCTATGCTCGATAGAATATACAAAGCTCCCGGTGTTATTGTGATGAAACGATACTTCGATTTTTGGATGCCTGCTGCCTGCATTTCTAGAGAGGTATCATCAAATGGACGTATAGACAGGCGGAAAGCCATTTGGAAAGGTTTTGTCCAAAGGGTAATTCGTGGAACACTCAAGAATTTCACCTCGTCGCATTTCTTAACAGAACATTATAGAAACAGCGATGATTATACTCTCTATTATGGCATATTAGCATGTGGTACACAGAAAGTCCTGTTTTTGCTAAGGATGGACCTTGAAACACTTCAAACTTTCGGTAGGTATGGTCATTAGTAAAAACGAAGTTCTACTCATACTCGCTTCTAGCATGAACTTGCGCTCAACCTGCATCGGGTTCGCGTCCTCGAATACGCACCACTTAGCATCCCATGCCGTGCTCTTCCCGCCACAGAGTGTACAAAGTGCTGCACAAATCCTTTCAGGATAGTTTTCAACGAAAATTGGTGTTCCGGGTAACCCGTTGCAAAGAGCGGGCTCACCATAGCCTACCGCCTACCTTTCTGCTCACAGGCTTCCTCCAGTTCTTCTCTTCTACTACCAGGATTAGGCAATGCGATGAGAAATGATGAAGCTTCCGAAAGTTTAAAGCTGAATCAGAAGTAATAAGAGGATAAAATCACTTCAAAGTGTTTACGCCGTATTAGAATTTAAATTCTAATACGATGACAGATTGTGTATTTTGGGGGAAGAAAAATGGTAAGTGTTCTCTCTACAAAATCTCATCAGGACCGGGTTACTGCTCTCTCCTGGTCTCCTGATAGTCAGTTGATTGCCTCAACAGGATGGCTGTCTTACCAGATCGGTCTCTGGAGTATGACGACTCATACCCAGAAATTTCTTGCTGGGCACACCATGATTATCAGCGCCCTCTCGTGGTCTCCTGACGGAATATATCTCGCATCTTCCTCCAGAGACGGCACCGTTCGGATATGGGATAGCACAACAGCGAGTACGGTATTCATATACAGAGATCACGAGCAATGGGTCGACTCTGTTGCCTGGTCTCCGCAGGACACCTCCATCGCTTCAGGTGGATATGATGGACTGGTACGGGTATGGAATGCCACAGATGGCCAAACGCTCTCCACACGTAGTGGCCATACACCACCCTACGCTCTAGCAAGCTGGTCTCCCGATGGGCAATGGCTGGCTTCACCCGGAAGAGATAGCGTGATATCTCTCTGGAACGCAATAAACGGTCAATGCCGCCTGATGTATTGCAAGCATCAAGCTCTCGTCGTCCAGGCTGTCTGGTCGCCTGACGGGCATCGTCTCGCATCGGCAGATTTAGGAGGGCAGGCACTCGTATGGAATGCTACAAATGGTCAGACATCTATAACGGCGTGATGTCCTATGCCACACTCATCAATGTTTATGACAATGATCCAACATATGATCAGTATATCTAGAATGACCTGCTCAATACCTCCATTTCTGAAAGTTTGAAAAGAGAGATCCTTGACTTCATCACCTTGCTCCACTTTTCACGCTACGAGAAGGCCAGCCAGAAGGATAATCCAGTTGGCTTTAAACTCGATCCCTACACCGACATTATTGGCGACAAATCTGTGGGTGCGCTCTCCGTCTACCCTAACATGAATGGGAGAGCACGCTTTAACGCCCTCGCCTTTTTGACTGTCGTTCGCGTGGTTATGCATGCGAATACCCGATAGGAAGTTGCAAGGGAGGAAATATGGAAAAACAACCATTCGACACAGTAAAGTCAGAAAAAGAGGACAAGGAACAGAAAAATCAGTTCGCTGAAGATCTTGGACGGCTCTTTGAAATTGGTTTTAATACAGGCTTTCTTACTGCTATCTATCAGCAGAAGAAGGTAAAGACGCATTTCGGTGATCTTTATACGCACGATCTGGGACACCTCAGACTGCAAGGTTTTCTAAGTAAAATGTACGAGCATACAGGCATCGTCAACCAGGTGGATAAAGAGATATTACGGCGCTGGGTTCTCTATTTTTTCCAGAAAGGCTACCTTGCAGGGCTCAATCTCTTCACTGAATACTTGCAGTCATTTGAAAATCAACGCAAGGGCCAGATCCGAGAGATCGTCTATCTGCAATGCAACTTCTACGGGCAGAATAGTCTCTATACCTACAGTAGCAAAAATGATAAGGCGGCCGTACAGGATCTGATGAAGCAATTCCAGAGCTTTGGGCTACCTACGCTTGCATTGAGTCAAGAGGAGATGAAACAGCATCAGCAAAAGGGAAATTTCCTCAATGCTGATAGCCTGCTTCTGCTCAAATATGGTCGTTACTGGCGTATCCTCTGCGTTGATCTTTCGGTTTTTTCTCTCCAGCATCTTGAAGATGCAATGAACTTGAGTGACATCGAGAGCGTTCGTCGTCTCTTAACAACCGAGCTGTACTACAATCGCGCAAAGAGTGTCTTTAGCAACATGAGTATTGATACGGATAAAGAGACGTTCACGAATGATCTTCTCTCCAGCCAACTCAAACATTACTTTACGGCCTTCAAGCGCAATGATAAGGAGACCGTCAAACTTATCCAGGCGGCCAGTTATACCTACGATTTTTATCGCTTCTTACTCCAAAGAAGTATCCTCAAAGAAGATGACAAGGTTCTCTTCAATATCATTGGGTACACTGATCGCGCCATTAACGCCATGTCAGTGCAACACAATCAGATAACGTTACTAGAGACATGTGCTGATATTTACAAAACACAAGCCATCAACAAAACCATAGGAGAAGCACGTGATAAGGTTTTGGGGAGCATTCAAAGAGCTGCAAGAAAAGGGTTCGGGGGAGAGAAAGACTTCGTTCAGAAGCTGGTACACTTAGTTGATAATGGCGATGGCGTACAGTGGTTAGAAAACACAGAAGTAATTGACACCTTCCTCAATACGCGTGTTCCCGTCACTTCACACCATCTCAGCCCTCCATTGCGGGAGCAATTGCGGCCAGAAGAGTACGAGAAGAAACATATTCTCGATGTTCATGCGTTATTAACCAGCAAGGAGCTTGATAGCCGTTCTCCCTACCTCTTTTTGACAGGAAATCCAGGAATTGGCAAGACAACTGCCGTTGTGAATTTCTTCATGGACTGCATACCTTTTTGAAAGACCGCGAATTGCTTCAATCGCCGCTGTTTAATACGAAAGTCATTGTTGCCGATGCCTCTATTGTTGATCCACAAATTATCAATCAACACCTTGCGGACACAACGTACGAGCCAGACAAAATCTACTTTCGCCGGGTGGCCCCTGACACTTCACAAGCATACCCACTCCATAAAGACCCCTTTTTCTTCCTCAGGGAACCAGCCATGGTCATCAATGCAAATGCGTATCCGGCGAGTAAACTTCACGTGACCTACAAAATTGGTGTTGATGCCCTCCAATTCGACGCAACCACCTATCTGGAACGAAGCAAGCAGTTGGAGCAGGCAACAAAAAGTAATATTATTGATGATATCATCACCATGCTCGATAAGGACAATGTTCCTCAACAGCTTGTCTATATACAGGACAAACAACGGCTCGCCGATTTGATACAGACGATCAAAAGTACACGCGGCACATTTGAACCCAACACCGATTATCTGGAAATTCACGCCAACATTTCGGAACAAGATAAACAGGATATAGCTCAGTTTCGCAAAACGGCGAGAGTCGTCTTTATGACAGCCTCTGCCAGCCGTGGACTCTCCTTTCCAGAGGCAACACGTATCCTGATCGACATTCCGCACTTTGAGATCGAGCAAAATCTGATGGAGATCCTCCAGGTGATCTATCGGGGTCGTGGCGGCGATCGGGATCAGGAGGAAAAGCGGCTTATCTTTTACCTGACCGACCAGATTATTTATACAGAAAGTGCCGATCGTGCCTATTCGGTACGGGAAAATATGGTACATCTGCTCAACATTCTCCTGATCCTCAAAACTTCAATGCTCACACGCATCAGTGGCAGTATGAAACTGGGTGTTAATCAGTACTTTATGATGGTTCCCATTGGAGGCAAATCCGTCAATGCAGCGGGAGAAACCTTTACTTCGCGTATTAGTAACCTGATTCGTGAAACGCAGACGCTTTCCCATCGTTTCCGCAATGATAAGCGTCTCACGGTTGTCCAGGAGAGCCTGACACGTATTTTGGAACATGTGCATATTAGCCTGCGTCCCCTGGCATCTCAAAAACACGGAGATGGCGAGATAAAAAGGCAAAACTATATCTCCTTGATCTCAACGTTCGCGTACGACTTCGAACAAAGAATACGTCAGGGCTTTGACCAGCTACTGACAATGCCACCACTAGAAATCGCTCACGTCAATGGGAGCGTCCTTGTTGTCCCTATCATCAATATGTCCATGCAAGAAGCGTACTGGATGCAATTTGAGCGTGTGCTGAAGCAAAACAAGGCTCAGGATGTTGATTTGATCAAAACAATGTACAGTTTAAGTACCGATGATCGCTATCCTCCCAGTTTCCAGATGGCGCTCAAAGATGGGATCGCGCTTATTTCCGCACTTAAAGAGATGGCTGAGCATAAAATCCCACATTATGAACAAGAAAGTAGCCATACTGATCAACATTATGTATTGCCATTGGCGATCTTTTTGACACACAAAGAAATGAGTGACCACTTCACTGGCAAGCATGAGCCTGAAGATCAAGACAACCCATTCCGGCTCCAATTTCACACCCTGTTGGAACGCTACGTACGTACACTCTACCCAGCCGATAGTATGCTCCCCATTGGGAAACAATACGATGATTTTCCCTTCCTTGTTTTCCGCAGCTTGAGCGTACATGAAGCACGTAGTAGAATGTTCACAGGAAAGTACCTTTTTATGTCGCAAGAACTCAACATCATGAATATGCTTCTGTCTAGTACGCAAGAATAGCAAGCGTTAGACGGTACTCTAATTTAAAGGTCAATAGAGAGTTGATGGTGAACGTTTTCAATGGCAATCAAGAAAAGTGAACTCTACGGCTCACTCTGGAAAAGCTGTGACGAACTACGTGGTGGAATGGACGCCTCTCAATACAAGGATTATATCCTCGTCCTCCTCTTTGTCAAATACGTCTCCGACAAATACTCGGGTCAGCCGAGAGCACTGATCGAAGTCCCCGAGGGCGAGAGCTTTACCGACATGGTTGCCCTCAAAGGCGATAAAGAGATCGGCGACAAAATGAACAAGATCATTGCGAAACTCGCCGAGGCCAACGAACTCAAAGGCGTGATCGATGTCGCCGACTTCAACGACGCCAATAAGTTAGGCAATGGCAAGGAGATGCAGGATCGCCTCTCTAACCTGGTTGCGATCTTCGATAATCCGGCCCTCAATTTCCGCAAGAGCTATGCAGAAGGCGATGACATTCTCGACGATGCCTACGAATACCTGATGTGCCACTTCGCAACCGAATCGGGCAAAAGCAAGCCGAGAGAAGTGGGGACTATGCTTTTCTTCTTCATATCATTTGCTCCCTCAAGAGCAAGGGTAAAAGCGCGGTGATTCTACCACATGGCATTCTTTTTCGTGACAACGTCGAAGCCGACATTCGCAAAAATATTATCCAGAAAGGGTACATTAAGGGCATTATCGGTCTACCCGCTAATCTGTTCTATGGCACTGGTATCTCTGCCTGCATCATTGTCATTGATAAGGAAAATGCAGCAAACCGTCGTGGTATCTTCATGATCGATGCCAGCAAGGGTTTTGTGAAGGATAGCAATAAGAACCGTTTGCGCCATCAAGATATTCATAAGATCGTGGATGTATTTAATAAACAGATCGAGCTACCAGAGTATTCGCGTCTAGTAAGTGTGGCCGAGATTGCAGAGAACGGTTACAACCTCAATATTCCGGTTTACTTTGCAATTTATGCCCAGCCAGTGACAGCACTGTTTGAGCAGTGGCAAATGAACAACATATCCAATCTCAAGAGCTTTGGTATAGGCAATCATCCCAGGCAGTTGATCAATACACTTTCTGAAGATATGCTGCAGATATTCTCTGCAACGAAGCTGATTGATAAATATGACATGTATCAGCACCTGATGAACTACTGGTCTAAGACGATGCAGGATGAAATGCACATGATTGCTTTAGATGGTTGGAAGGCCAATAGTGATCTCGTCCCGCCACGGCTTATCATCAACCGCTACTTTGCTACCGAACAACAGGCCATTGAGCAGCTACAGACTGCCAGTGAAACCATTACACGTAAGATAGAGGAAATAAATGAAAAGTACGGCGGCGAGAGAGGGCTACTCAAAAAGGCAAAAAACGAGAATGGCAAGATCACAAAAGCCAGTATAAAGACACGCCTAAAGGACATTTTCGCCGATTTTGATGCAGTGGATGAGCGCACATTACTAAATGCGTATCTCGACCAGTTTGACCACGAAGCAGAAGTCCGAAAGAAGGCCAAAGATGCACAAAAAACGCTCGATGCAAAAGTAAACTCTAAATATAGGCTACTGAGTGAGGACGAAGTAAAGACGTTGGTGGTGGAAGATAAATGGCTGACGACGCTTGCTTCTGATGTTCAGTCCGAACTAAATCGCGTCTCCCAGGCTCCAACTAGGCACGTCGAAGAGCTTGGGAGACGTTATGCCACTCCGCATTCAAAACACTCAGAAGACACCGAGGCATTGAACAACATTGAACAACGATCAAATTCCACAAGAACTGTGAAAATTTTGGGTCTCTGTCCTTTAGGGTGAAAGTGGTCCAAACATTCACCCTCCGTTTCCAAGTAAAATGCGCATACGAAGATTATATCGATTACGATACCCATATGCTTGTCTCATCGTAGCTTTGGTGCGATTATTCTTTCCTTCAACAAAACCGTTAGAAACGAGTATGGGTAAAAAATGGAAAAAGGCGAGAATTTCTTGCCTCCAGTTTTTAAAGGGAGAAAGGGCCTCTCGAAGAGCATCTGGCCCTTCTTCCTGAACTTGCTTGATCCAGACATCGAGTTGTTGAGCTGCATCCGCAACCGTTGCCGTGGCATACCATGTACGCAATGCTTCTTTTAACTGCCATGCCTTTTCAAGAGCGGGGAGTCGAGTCCCAATCCTTTCTCGTTCCCGCGTTTCTTCTTCCGCTAAACCTTCTTTCGCTCTCAGAAAGAGATGTTGCTTCCCATGGAGCAGTACCATTCCTTCTTTTTTGTGCGCCCAACTAGAAAGTACTTTCCGGAACGCTTTCATCAGGTGTTGAATGACAGGAAAATGGTCCACCACGATCTGCGCGTTTGGCAATGCAGCCTGAACTGCTGGACGAAAAGATGCGCTCATATCCATACTTACCGCTTTGACTGCATCAGGATCGCTTAGTCGCTCAAGCAACTTCACTACCTCTTCTTTCTTTCTGCCGCTGCTTACCTCTAATACATCTCTGGTTTCTAGATCACAGAGAATCGTGTCATACCGATGCCCTTTTCGCAGCGCAAATTCATCAATACCCAAAATGCTGGGCGTTGGTAGCTTTGCCTGATCATCTAAGGTACGTCCTTTCTCTCCCAGCTTCTCCTCTCTCCATGCACAGAGACAGCCATGCACAAAACGAGTGCCTACCTGGACTTCTTGCGCTACATGCGTAATTGGGCGTTGGCACGCCTGCTTTGCTATTTGATGTCGCAATCTCTCTGTTGTCCGCTTATACCTGCCACAGGAGCTCTCTGTTTCCGTGAAAGGTCGCCGACAGGTCGCACAACGAAATCTTCGTTTGTGCACAATCAGAGAGACCTGATGCACTCTGAGCGTAATATCTCTTTTTACTCTTTTACGTGTGTCATGTATCTTTCTGCTTACTTCTTCACAGTTCGGGCAAGCTTCGCTCTCTTTTCTCGCTTTCACCTGCACCTCGATACTTCCGTCTGTTTGAATGCATTGGCTCACTCTCTCGAATTCTGGCAGATCGAGAGGCACGATAATCCCTTGCTTGGGCTCGCTCTCTCTTCTTCCTTGCTCATCTATGCTATGCTTCTCTGGCATCGCTTGTCCTTTGTTCGATTTGGAGATTTTTGTTTTCTACCTCATCGAACGAAGAACAAGCTTATTGCCTCGTTCCTAGCTCTTTTTTCTTCTCTCCCTCTGCTTTCACCCGGAAGGACAGAGACCCCTCCAGGGCCCATAACAATAAGGGTTCAGCTTGTTCCTACTTCTCCTGCTCAACATAGAGATAACCTAGAGTGTTAGCCGTAAATGCCGTGTGAAGATCTTCTGCATTTCTCTTTTGCTTATGAATAGTCATTGCATACATCAACGGTAGCTCTGCTTCCGCATGTTGCCCGCGCTCCGCAAGATACCATCCGAGATGTGTCAGTAACATTGCCGCTTCTGGAATCCTTATATGTTTTTGCTGAATCAGAGCCTCGCGACTCTCCGCACGGGCCCAGAGAACGAACTGATAATTTTGATGATACCGATAAGCATACTCTACAGCAATCTGAGTCTTGCCAATACCGCCCAGCCCGCTTACGGCCAGCACTGGTTGTGATATGGCGGTAGTTTTGCTAGCTTGTAGATATGTGTGCAAGAGTGAGAGTGCGTCCTCGCGTCCGGTGAAGAAAGAGTTGCGTGGATAGGGAATACTCCAGACATCCGGCAAGACGGCGCGCGAGGCGGAGGCTGCCAGCAGGGGAAGATCTTCAATAACGCGCCGAATGCCAGCAGCGACATCTGCAAAAGCCTCATCCTGATTACTCCAGGTCGTGATCGGTTTCGCGTTGATGGGCAAGGCCTGTAAGTGTGCGAAGGGCGTGCCCGTCCAGTCTACAGGTCGCAAGATGATGGGAACCACGTGTGCCTCTTTATTCTGTGCACGAGCAAGGGCTCATTTCATCTCGATACCGTAGCAATAATCAGAAGCCAGAAAGTCAGCGCTGATAAGCAGGAGGATCACCGAGGCGTTCTCCAGATGAGTATCAATGGTCTCAGACCAATCAGTACCGGCAAGGATGTGTCGATCGTGCCACTGGGTGATCAGCCCTTGCAAACGCAGGGTACTCAGGTGCTTCTCCAGTTGCTGACGAAACGGTTCATCCTCATGGGCATAGGAATAGAAGACCTCGATGGGCATGGTAGGCGAGGCCGCCATCGGTCATTTCCTCCCTGCTACTCATATCATAGATCGATAAACATCATTTTGCATCATAAAATAGATGTGCTCTCTTCCTTGCGTGCAACAAGGCTGGCAACTGCTCAACAGGGAAGCCATGAATGCAGACCCTATGGTGCAGGCCAGGGCTTCATACTTGCCTTTTCTGTTGGCGTCATTTGCACAACTGGGGCTGCAGAGCTTTTTCTCGTCAAGTGGGCTGGTTGCTTTCTTCCGTCAATGCCTCCATTCGGATACTCTTGCGGGGTGAATGCATATACCTCTTATTGGCACTTTCATTCCCGAAAATGTAGCGTAGAATGCTTTTCTATGCTATTCTATATGTGTTGAGGATTGCTCACGGCTGTGGGAAATTACCAGAGAGGGTTTCTCTCATCTGATACATGATGATCGTACCCTCCTTATGTATAGATAGACATCTTTCGATAGAGGATATTTCTACGCACATATCGCACGGTTTGTCTCTTAAGGAGACGTTCTAGGAAGATGAGAGTGCAGAGAGTCATGAGAACAGCAGCAATGAAGGACATCAAGCTCTTTGGTGCACAGGCAGATGAAATCCTCTGGAAGCGAGTTTGCCTCTCTCTTGTCGATAGAAATCCTCCATCTCTTCCTGCTTTTCATGTGCTGTCTGAAGATCTCAGATCGATGACGAGCTTGTTCAATCAGCAAGCAGGCGATATTTGTCTCGCATGGGACACCCGTTCCAGGCGAGATGTCACGCGCAATACCCCCCCCCAGGTAGATACATATACATATAAAAATAAAAGAACATGCGCCAGAACTCCTCTTGTGAGGATGGAGAGGAACATGCTCTCTCTCCTGGCATTCTTCCAGCCTTTCATTGTTTCGCCTGCGAAACCTCTGCTCTTTTGTTCTTCAGGCACGTTCATCGTGTTCCATGCTCTTGAATCGTCTCCTCATAGAACATTCTCATTCCTTCGCAGATCTGTATGGATGTCCTTGTGTAAACCTTCTCTCGGGAAGCGCGTCTGTGCTTTTTTACTGCGCTCTTTTCGTCGCACAAACGTAAAGACGTCTTTACGTTCTGTTGACGTGGAGAGCAACACTGGGACTCGAAGTTGCTACAATGGTAGCGTTCTGACCGCATTGGAGGAAACAGCCACATGGAAACGCCACGAAAACTGAATCACTCCTCACCCATTGTCCAGCGCGTCTTGCGTGTAAGAGAACGTCTCACGTGGCATGGTACTGCTACGGAAAAGGGCTCTCTCTGTTCTGCTTCTGCTGATAGCGCTCAAACCAGAACAAGGTATCAATGGCAGATGTGGCAGAAATCAGATTTCTCAGCCTACGCTGGGGATGGGTCTGAGCATCGTTGCAAAGGAACACAGCTGTCTTCAGGTCGAGAAGAAGATGGTTGCGAGGTGCAGCATGTGTCTGTGCTTTCCCAGAGGCTTTCTTCTTGAGATGAGATTGACTGATGAAGACTCCTCCTCTCGCACTCAATAAAATACAGGCTCTCGTTTTGCAGCCAACGCCGCTGTGCAATATTGACTGTCGCTATTGCTACTTGCCTGATCGTACCGTAAACCGGGTGATGACATCGGCTGTGCTGACGCGCGTGCTCGAAGCGTGCTTCTCGTCCTCGTTGCTTGCAGAGAGAGTGGTGCTGTTGTGGCATGCAGGCGAGCCTCTGGTGGTTCCGCTCGCTTTTTATCACGAGACGCTTGCTCTTGTCGAGCGGTTCGATACGCGAGGTGTGACGGTCATTCCGACGCTACAAACCAATGGAATGCGTATCACGCAGCAATGGTGCGATTTTATTCAGCAACATCACATTCGTGTTGGCGTGAGTCTAGATGGGCCACAGCACATTCACGATCACAGTCGTGTGGATCGAGCTGGGAAGGGAACGTTCATACGAGCGATGCGCGGCATTGAGCTGTTACAGCAGAACGGCGTTGAGCCATCTATCATTATGGTGCTGACAAAATATGCGCTTGACTATCCCGATGAGATCTGGCAATTCTTTCGTGATCACCATCTGACGAAGCTGGCGTTTAATATTGAAGAAGTGAATGGAGCACATACCCGATCAACGTTGGAGCATGAACAAGGCATACAAGACAAGTACAAGCAATTCTTGAGGCGTATTTTGGAACTCAGAGACCATTGCGAGCAACCTCCTTTTGTACGAGAGATCGATACCTTTCTGGATCGTATCTATCACCTCAGTGAAGCGGTTTGCTCTCAGGAGAACCGTGCTGGTGCGATTGTGAGCGTCGATGCTGCCGGGAACATATCGACGTTTGTCTCTGAGTTATTGACGATGACACATCCTCGCTATGGCGATTTTCTCCTCGGGAATATCGTCGATGGAACGCTGGAAGATATGCTCACTGGTCCAAAATTGTGGGCGATCAACAGGGAAATACAACGTGGGGTAATGCGGTGCCAACAGACCTGTGCCTATTTTGATTTTTGTGGGGGAGGATCACCGGCCAATAAGTTGAGCGAGCATGGAACATTTGATGTGACAGAGACATTGTACTGCCAATTGAAGATCCAGGCCACAATGGATGTGATGTTGGAACATGTCGAACGGCGTAGTTCTGGTTTGGGGACGCAGCTGTAAGAGCAGGCGCTCCTGTCTTTTCACCTGGTAGCAGGACACCTTGCTTTTCTGCTAGGGAGATGGCTGTGTATGGACTCTCTCAGCCAGGGTCTGGGCTTCTTCTGCTCGTCCCATCTTCTGAAGAAGGTTGACCAGGCGGTCGGCGAGCGTGATGACCTCGGGATGGCTGGGACCAAGGGGCTCTAAAACAAGTTCAAGGGCTTGTTGATACCACTCTGCTGCCTGCGCGTCCTCGTCTCTGGCCAGGGCAAGGTCTCCGAGGCTTTTGAGGCTCATGGCCGTTTCAGGATGCGTTTTCCCCAGTCTCTCCTGACGGATTGCCAGTGCCTCCGTCAGTACTTGCTCTGCACGTTCATACTGACCACGAGCAAGATAGACTTCTCCGAGGAGATTGAGGACAGGGGCTGCATCAAGAGGCCTGGTTTCCTGACCTGCCGTGATAGCGGTGAGGACTTCTGTCAGGAGCCCTTCTGCCAACTGATCATTCCCCTGTGCCAGGTACAATTCACTCATGTTGATAAGAATTGCTCTTGTACTGGAATGGTCTCTCCCTAATCTCTCTTCGCAGATCGTTAGTGCCTGTTGATAGAGAGCTTGCGCTTGTTCATAACGACCTTGCTTGTAATAGACTCTGGCAAGGTGGTTCCAACTCTCGGCTGTGCGGCGGTGTTGGAGACCAAAGAGTTGGGTTCGGATGTCGAGTGCCTGCGAGAGCCACTGTTCGGCCTGAGCATATCGACCGACTACGATGCAAAAGACAGCGAAATTGTTATAGCAGGTTGCCACTCGTGGATGCTGCGGTCCGAGCGCTTGCTGATAGGCAACGATGGCCTGTTCGTAGAGCGGTTCTGCCTGCTGATACTTGCCGACAACGCGATAGAAGCGTGCGACATTGCTGAGGCTCTCCGCTGTCTCCACGTGATGGGGACCACGCAGGTGCAGACGAACTTGCAGCGCCCGCTCGTACCACTCGGCAGCCTGTTCGTAATGGCTCTGTTCCTCGCAAATGCCAGCTATATTATTGAGACTACTTGCCGTATCTGGGTGTTTGAGCCCAAAAATCTGTTCACGAATGGCGAATGCACGCCGATAATACTCTTCAGCGCGAGCGAATCGCTCTGCCTCTTGAAAGTGCTCACCCAGATCATTCAAGAGCCGTGCCGTATCTGCATGTTCAGGACCCCAGGTGCGCTCAGCTATTGCCAATGCTCGCTGGTAGAGACTCAGGGCACGAGTGGAGAGGCCCTGGCTTTCGCAGATATTGGCCAGGCAATGAAGCGTGCGGGCTGTTTCTGCATGCTCTTCGCCATAGACCTGCTCAACGATTGCTAACGCCTGCTCGCAGAGCTTGCTCGCCTCTGCGTAGCTGGCAAGGTCGTAAAGGTAGCAGGCTGCCAGGTACAGGAGCTGCGCGGCCTCCGGGAATGAGAGATGCTGCTGCTGGATCAGGGCGGCAGCGAGGAGCGCGTGGGGGAGATAGCGCTGGCACTGCTGCCAGGAGCGCATCTCTGATGCGGGGAAGACGCGGCACACGGCTTTGATAGCGCGTTCAGCCCAGAGGCGTTGGGCATCTGCTTGCATCTCGTCTCGCAGCACGACCTGGACGAGGCGATGGATACTGAGTGTCTCGTTGTCACCGTTGCGCTGCAGCGGCGAAAGATCAAGGAGCGTTGCGAGGGTGTGATCGAACGCCAGTTCATTGGCAAGAAGGGCCTGGAGTGCA
>WNGE01004109.1_pt1 | contig 33336 bp, 29 predicted proteins | sample 5400651 | NCBI WGS metagenome assembly WNGE01 (sample SAMN13153370, study PRJNA577476) | soil metagenome | isolation source: 60 cm soil or saprolite under grassland replicate 2 | place: USA:California | collected 2016-06-15
GCGCGTGTGCGTGTTGCCGGTCTTAGTAATCGCCCCCAGGCGGACCGCTCCCGGTGGACTCTTCGCAAGCATGCGATCCGTTTGCTCGACGAGCTCAGCGCGGGGCAACGGCCACGGTGATCGGTCTTCACCTTGTCCCCGGACGCCCGCGGGATCTTCGAGACGGCGCCGCGACCGTGCAGGCAATCCCCACCGCCGCACACGCGCGCGCCAGCCCGTACCCGGTCGGGCCGGCCTCATAGGCGACCCGGACCGGCGCCGGAAACCGCCCAAGCCACTCGACCGTCTCCGCCGGCAAGCTCGGCGCCCGCAGGCTCCGCAACTCGCCGCTCCCCGCGTCCAACACCCCCGCAACGACCTTGCGCGCCTGCACATCCAACCCGACCCACGTACCCTCAGCCATACCGTGCGCCTCCCGTAATTGCGGCTCTACCGCCGCGCCAACCGCGACGGCAACCCGCGCCAACGTACGAGCGAGGCGCCGGGTCACGCTCCATCACTAGGAGGCATCGCCGGCCGGCCGGAGAAGCATCCGGGGTGATCGGCACGCTCAACGAGGGTGCGTTGCACGCCGAGCTGAAGGATTGGTACCGGCGGCCGCGGGATCGCGCGGAGGAGAAGGTGGACGGCTTCGTCGTCGATCTCGTGCGCGGCCGGCTGCTGATCGAGATCCAGACCGGCAACTTCACACCGCTTCGGCGCAAGCTCGACACCTTGCTCCGCACGCACCGAGTCCGGCTCGTCGCACCCGTGGCGCTGTCGCGGCGGATCGTGCGCGTCTCGGACGACGGCGTCGTGCTATCGAGCCGCCGGTCGCCGAAGCGCGGCCGCGTCGAGGACGTCTTCGACCGCCTCGTGAGCTTCCCTGGGCTGCTGGCGCACGATCGATTCGAGCTCGAGGTCGTGCTGACACACCAGGACGAGGTGCGGATGTTCCGTCCGGGCCGGGCGTATCGTCGGCGCGGGTGGATGGTCGCCGGCCGCTCGCTCACGGCGGTCGAGAGCTCGGTGACGATCGCGAGCCCGGCGGACGCCGCTGCGCTCCTGCCTGCCGGCCTGCCTGCCTCCTTCGACACCGCCGAGCTCGCGTCGGCCGCCGGGATCGATCGGCGTCTCGCGCAGCAGATGACCTATTGCCTGCGGCTTGCCGGCGCGCTCGAGCCGACCGGGCACCGAGGTCGCGCCGCGGTCTACGAGCTGGCCGCGGCAAGCCGGTAGCCGCGGACGTAGTCGATGACGAAAGCCTTGGGATAGTCTGCGGGTGCGAGCTCGGCTCCTTCGTCCTGCGGCGGGAACTCGTAGATCCCGAGCATGAGCTGCATCGGATACGCCGGCGACTGCCGAACCGTCTTGACGAGATCGCTGTCGACGAAGAACGCCACCTGGTCATGCGTCCAGTCCGCCGCGTAAACGTGAAAGTCGCGGACGTCGATCGGCACACGCACAGCCGAGAAGTCATCGACGATCGAAGGGTCGCCAAAGGGATGTACGCCCATGCCGACCGAGGCGTGATCCGCGCCCACGTCGCGACCGAAGATCTCGCAGACGCAGATCTCTGCCGAGCGCGTGGGCTCGTCCTCGTAGCCGATCAGCCAGAGGGCAACCATCGTCTGCGGATCGTCGAGCGCCTTCGCTCGCAGCTCGATCCGTCCGTACTGCGGCGTGTAGAGCCGGATGTTGGACTGCGCTTCCCGGACGACGGCGGCGGGATTGAAGCGATGCTGTCCGACGCCGCTGCCGACGGGACCGGCGAATGAACCGGTTTGCAATGACGACACGCGCACCTCGCCGTCGAGCTCCGGAGACCAGGGCGGCTGGTCGTCGGTGATGAGCAACTGCAGGCAGCCGTCGGCGATCTCGTAGCGGGCGGCGGAGCGCTCCCGCGTGCTCCAGTGCGGGAGGTAGTGCGGGATCCAGAGACCGGGGTCCAGCGAATCGCCGGAGAACGTGTCCTCGAACTCGAGCTCGTACCGGATGATCCGGGAGTCTGCCGTACGGGCCGGGCACCGGCGGGCGAACACGTGTTCGTTGCAGGTTGGGTCCATCGCAAATGGACTTGTAATTCTTTGGACCCCTTGCTATCTTCGGCCTCAACCTTAGGGTGAGACTTCAGCCACGAACCGGGGGTAATCGCCTTGGCCGCTCGCACCGCGACAGCTCACTCGCCACAGAAGGCTCAACGAGAGCTTGAGGATCTTCAGCTCGTTCTGAAGGCCCGCAACGGCGACAGCACGGCGATGGACGCGCTGATGCGGCGCTACACCGGCTTCGTACGCCTCAAGGCGAGCTCGTACTTCCTGGCCGGCGGCGACTCGGACGACCTCGTCCAGGAGGGCCTTGTCGGCCTCTACAAGGCGGTGCGGGACTTCCGCTGCGACAAGGAGACGTCGTTCCGCAGCTTCGCCGAGCTCTGCGTGACGCGGCAGATCATCACCGCGATCAAGACGGCGACGCGCTTCAAGCACTCCCCGCTCAACACCTACGTGTCGTTCAGCCACACGCCGGCCGGCCAGGACGGCGACGGCGAGTGCACGCTCGGCGACGCGCTACCGGGCGCGCCCGTGCACGAGCCCTCGGTGATGGTGATCTCCACGGAGGAGCTGCAGAGCCTCGTGATGTGCCTCGGCTCGGGCCTGTCGCCACTCGAGGCCGACGCGCTCCGTCTCTACCTCGAGGGCTCGTCCTACGAGGAGATGGCCGAACGGCTCGGCTGCGACACGAAGACGATCGACAACGCGCTGCAGCGCGTGAAGCGCAAGATCATCACGCACCAGAAGGGGCGCGAAGTCCTTCAATGAGGAATCTGCCGACTTCGTAGTCGGCGGCCATTCGGACGCGCCGAAACTGACCATTCCGAGGTGCCTGGACGCGTAGTGCTGCCTCGCGCGTCACGGGCAAGTCCTCGATTGGAATGAGGTAGACCGCATTCGTCTCGCCGCAGAAAACGGCGAAGCAATCGACCTGGCCGTGGTAATCGCGCTGGCGCGCTAGCGGATTGGGGTGATGGCCATAGTTGCTGCACACGCTGAATCTCACCGCCCCGGCCCGGAGCCGTCCGGTCTTGCACTGGATGCGCTTTAGATCCCCATCCAGATCGAGGATCAGGTCAGTCCGCGTGTTCTCGCTGAAAGGAAGGTAGAGATCGCCGAGATCTTGGAGTACGGCCATGATCGCCAGCATTGACCTGTCGCCCACGGCCTTCGGGTGCAGTTCCATGTTGTCAAGATTGCATACGATCCGGACGGTACTATGGGCGCCGCGCCGGAGTAGCTCAGTTGGTAGAGCACGCGATTTGTAATCGCGCGGCCGTCGGTTCGAGTCCGACCTCCGGCTCTTACGATTCAGCCCTTCGCGGCCGCTTTCGTCTCCTCGTGCGGCCCCGGCCGCGGGTTCCCGAATCTCAGCCCAGCAGCGCGAGGAGCGCGGCCGCGAGGTCCTCGTCGACCCGCGACTTGCGCACGTAGTCGGCCGCGCCGGCGGCCCGGATCTCGATCGCGCGCTCCTCGTAGTCGTGCCCGCTGATCGCGACCACGAGCAGCTCCGGCTTCCGTTTGTGAAGCTGCCGCGTCGCCTCGACTCCGTCGAGCTCCGGCATTTCGATGTCCATCACGACGGCATCGAGCTTCAGGCGTGCACCGAGATCGACTGCCTCGTGGCCGTTCCGGGCACGCGCGGCCACAGCGAAGCGGCCATTCGCCACCAGAACGGCTTCGAGCGAGTCCAGAAATGCCTCGTCGTCCTCGGCGACGAGAATCCGGTACCTGCCGTTGCCGACCAAGGACGGCCCAGGCTATCCGGGATCGGGCCCGGCTGCAGCCGGGCGAGCGGATGCCGGGGCCGTCAGGCCGCGGTCACAGCCCGGCGGCCGCGGCCGTTCGACCCGGCCCCGACCATGTCCTGCGGGATCTCGACGTGGAAGGTGGAGCCGGAGCCGCCGTCGGACTCGACCCAGATCCGCCCGTCGACACGCCGCACGAGCTCGCGGCAGATGTAGAGGCCGAGCCCGGTGCCGCCGATCCCACGCGCCATGTGCGGGTCGAGGCGGTAGAACTTCTCGAAGATGCGCCGCTGCTCGGCCGGCGGGATGCCGAGCCCGGAGTCTCTGACCGAGAAACGGACGTGCCGGTCGTTCGGCGCGATCGCGACGTTGACGATGCCGCCCGCCGGCGAGTACTTGATCGCGTTGTCGATCAGGTTCGAGAGCACTTGGCGCAACTGGCCGGAGTCTGCGGCGACGGGCGGCAGCACGTCCGAGGCATCGAGGAGGAGCTCGACGTTCTCGGGCAGGTGCGTACGAGCGGCGACGATCTCGAGCTCCGCGATCTCCCGCGGGTCGCAGCGCTCGATGTTCGCCTTGAGCGTGCTCGCGTCGAGCTGGCTCGCGAGCAGCAGGTCGTTGACGATCTCCGCCAGCCGGTTCGCCTCCTCGACGATCACCTCCAGCAGCTTCTCGTGCAGCCCGGCCTCGAGCTCCAGGTCGTCGCGGCGGAGCGTCAGTGCCGCGCCGTAGATCGCGGCCAGCGGCGTGCGCAGCTCGTGGGAGACCGTCGCGACGAGGTCATGCCGCATCGTCTCGAGTGCACGCTCCTCGGTGAGGTCCCGGAATGCGAAGACGGTGCCTTCCTCGTAGCCGACCGCCGAAACCGACAGCCACAGCTCGTGCTCGCCGAGATCGAGGAGGACCGTCTCGGCGCGCACGGCCTCGCCGGCCTGGGCGACAGGCAGCGGCGACTCGACGGCTCCCCAGCCGGGAATCGCGTCCGCGACGAAACGGCCGATGACGTCGCGCTCGCCGATTCCGGTGATCCGCTCGGCGGCCGGGTTCCACAGTCTTGCCCGACCGGTTGCGTCGACGAGCAGCATGCCGTCGCCGATCGTCGCGAGGACGCGTGCGGCCTGGGCGCGTGCCTCGGCTTCCCGGTACAGGCGCGCGTTCTCGATCGCGCTCGCTGCGCGCCGCGCGAGCTCCTCGGCGAAGATCAGCTCGTCAGGCCCGAAGAGGCGTCCAGAGTCGGTGGAGACGAACGTCATCGCACCGAGCACGCGTTCGCGGCCCTTCAGCGGCACGCACATGGACGAGCGGAGCTCGAGCTGCCTCAGAAGCTGTCCGTGCAGCTTGTCGCGCGCGACGCCGTCGAGCAGCCCCTCGCTGAACTCGGGTACGAGCTCGGACTGCCCGCTGCTGATCACGGCTCCGACACCGGTCGGGTCGTCGATCGTGGGCGGGTAGCGCCCCTGGAGCTCGCGCGCGAACGTCACCTTCTCCGGATCGGAGAGCGCGACGGCGATTTCCGACACCGTTTCGTGCTCGAGGATGTGGACGGCGCACCAGTCTGCGACGACGCCCGCCGCGAGCTCCGCCACCTGGCCCAGCGTCTTCCTGTAGTCGAGCGATTGCGCCAACGCGTCGCTTGCGGCGACGATGAACGTCCGCTGGTCCTCGATGAGCTTCCGGTCGTGGATATCGGTCGCGGTCCCGATCCAGAAGTCGATCGTGCCGTCCGGCTTCCGCATCGGCACCGCCCGCCCGAGGTGCCACCGGTACCCGCCGTCGGCGCGCCTGAAGCGGTACTCGATCTCGAACGTGTCGCCACTTCGGAGCGTCTGCTCGTGGCGGCTGACCGCCGCCGGCAGGTCGTCGGGATGGACGACCGTGTACCACGAGTTCGGCCCGGCCTCGCCCGGTGACATGCCGGTGTACTCGAACCAGCGCCGGTTGAAGTACGTCGCTCCCCCGGTTGGGTCCGCTGTCCACACGATCTGGGGCATTGCGTCGGCGAGTTGGCGATATCGCTCCTCGCTCGCCTGCTCCAGTGCCGTGAGCTCCTGCTCGTGCAGCAGCGCGGCCTGCTCCCGGATCTGACGGGTCTTGTCCCACAGGTCGATGAACACGCCGATCTTCGAGCGCAGGACCTCGGGATCGATGGGCTTGAAGATGTAATCGACCGCGCCCGCGGAGTAGCCGCGGTAGACGTGCTTGTCCTCCTTCGACAACGCCGTCACGAAGACGATCGGGATGTGCTCCGAGGCCTTGCGCTGCTTGATCAGCGTCGCGACCTCGAAGCCGTCGAGCTCCGGCATCTGGACGTCCAGCAGAATGCACGCGAAGTCGTCGAGCAGCAGCTCCTTCAGTGCGGCGACGCCCGACGTCACCTTGACGAGACGGTGGCCGAGTGGCTCGAGGATCGCCTCGAGCGCGAGCAGGTTCTCCTCGCGGTCGTCGACGAGCAGGATGTTCGCGCGAGCGAGCTCCGTCATAGGCCGGTCTCCGGCCTATGACCGGGGAGGGGGTGTGGGGGAACCGGGAGGTTCCCCCACAAGACAAGAAGAAGGGGGTTTGACGTGGGGGAAACATGGTTTCCCCCACGGGAGCGAGCTGAAAGCGAGCGACTCATACGCACAGTCCGTAGAGGAAGGCCGGGATCTCTTCGAGCGGCAGCACTGCGTCCGCGTTCGTCGCCGCGATGGCCGCGTCCGGCATCGCCCGCCGCAACGACGTCGAGGGGTCCTGCACGATTGCGACGCCGCCGCAGGCCTTGATCCGCGCGAGGCCGTCGGCTCCGTCCGCGTTCGCGCCGGTCAGGACGATTCCGACGGCCCGTTCGGCGTAGGCGTCGGCGACCGACTCGAAGAGCACGTCGATCGAGGGCCTCGCGTAGAGCACGGGGGCGTCCGTCGACAGCGCGAGATGTCCGTTCTCGACGAGGACGTGGTAGTCCTGCGGCGCGACGTAGACGTGGTCCGGCTCGAGCGGCGTCTTGTCGTCGGGATCGCAGACGACCCGGCGCGTGTGGTCTCCGAGCAGGCGCGCCAGGACGCCTTCGTCAGACCCGACCGACCGGTGCTGGGCGACCACGATCGGCTGGTGCACGTCGTCGTGCAGGCCGTCGAGCAGACGGCTCACGGCGTCCAACCCACCCCAGGAAGTCCCGATCACGATGACCTCGTACACCTCACGCGAGCTTGCGGTAGATCCGCTCGTCCAGGTCGATTTGTTCGTAGCGGCCCGCGTACTGTGTGAAGCCGATCGATTCCTTGTGCCCAAGAGCGAGGATTCCGAACCGCTCGAGGCTGTCGTAGAACAGATCGTGGACGTGTTGCTGCAGCGCCTTGTCGAAGTAGATCATCACGTTGCGGCAGAGGATCACGTTGAACTCGTTGAAGCTCCTGTCCATCGCGAGGTTGTGCTGCGCGAAGACGACGTTCTCGGTAAGCGTCTTGGAGAAGCGGGCGCGGTCGTAGGCTGCGACGTAGTACTCGGAGAAATCGCGTGTTCCGCCGCCCCGAATGTAGTTCCGGGTGTAGAGCTTCATCCTGTCGAGCGGAAAGACGCCCTCACGCGCAGTTGCGAGCACGTGCTCGTTGATGTCGGTCGCGTAGATGCGGGCTCGCTCGTACAGCCCTTCTTCGTGGAGGACGATCGCGAGCGAGAAGACCTCCTCTCCCGTCGAGCAGCCTGCGCACCAGAGGCGCGTGAACGGATACGTGTGCAGCACCGGTACGACCTTCTCGCGCAACGCGACGTAGAACGTCGGATCACGGAACATCGACGTCACGTTGATCGAAAGATCCAGGAGAAGCCGCTCCATGCAGGGCGGGTCGTGCAATAGTCGGTCCTGCAGCTGCGACAACGTGTCGAGTCCTTCCGCACGCAAACGCCGGTAGAGGCGCCGCTTCAGCGACGCCTGCGCGTACTGGCGGAAATCGAGCCCGTACCGGCGGTACACGGCCTCCAGCAGGAGCTCCACCTCGAGCTGTTCGAGGTCGCGCTCCGGAGACGCCTGCTGCGGTGTCTGGGGATCGGTCGGCGTGGTCAGTGGTAGAGCCACACTCGTAGCAACGAGAGCAGTTGGTCCGTGTCGACCGGCTTCGTGATGTAGTCGGAGGCCCCGGACGTGATCGACTTCTCGCGGTCTCCCTTCATGGCCTTCGCCGTCAGCGAGATGATCGGCAGCTGCTTGAACTCCGGGATTGCGCGGACGGCCTGCATCGTCTGATAGCCGTCGAGCTCCGGCATCATGATGTCCATCAGGACGAGATCGACGTCGGGGTTCGCCCGGAGCGTGTCGATGCCGTCCTTGCCGTTCTCGGCGAAGATGACGTCGATGCCGTTCGCCTCGAGCACCGAGGTGAGCGCGAAGACGTTCCGAACGTCGTCATCGACGATCAGCACCTTCTTGCCCTTGAACACCTCCGTCGAGCTGTGCAGCTGCTCGAGCATGCGGCGTTTCGCCTGCGGAAGCCGCGCCTCGACGCGGTGGAGGAAGAGTGACGTCTCGTCGAGCAGCCGCTCGGGTGAGCGGGCGTCCTTGACGATGATCGTCTCGGCGTACTTCTTCAGGCGAGTCTCTTCGCGGCGTGTCAGCTCCTGGCCCGTGTAGACGATCACCGGCAGGCGTGAGAAGCGGTCGTCCTTCTTCAGCTGCTCGAGCAGCTTGAAGCCGGTCGTGTCCGGGAGTTTCAGGTCGAGCACCATGCAGTCGAACGGCCGCTCTTCGAGCGCTGCGAGCGCGGCGTCGGCAGAGCCGACCGCCGTCACGTCGACGTCGTCGCCCGAGCCGACGAGCTCGACGATCGAATTGCGCTGGTCGTCGTCGTCCTCCACGACGAGGAGGTTCTTCACGCCGCGGTCGATGAACGACGCGATCTCCTCGACCATGCCGTCGACGGTGTCCTTCTCGATCGGCTTCTGGAGGAACGCGACCGCGCCGGCGCGCAGCGCGTTCGCCTTACCGTCGCCGGCGGAGATGATGTGAACCGGGATGTGCCGCGTCGAGGGATGGTGCTTGAGGCGATCGAGCACCGTCCAGCCGTCCATGACCGGCAGCTCCATGTCGAGCACGATCGCGTCCGGCTGGTATTCGTGTGCGAGAGCAAGGCCGGCGTCGCCGCGTGGCGCGACGATCCCCTTGAAGCCGCGCTCACGGGCGATGTGGAGCACCGTGCCTGCGAACGAGTCATCGCCCTCGACGATGAGCACGACCCGATCGCCGGCCTCGACTGCCTCGCGGTCGTCCGCCACGCTGCGGAGCAGCATGGCGTGGTCGAGCACAGGCGGCTCCAGGAGCAGCGTTCCTTCGTTTACGAGCGCCTTGCCCTCACGGACGAGGTCGTCGAGCCGCGCTTCGATTGCCGCCATGCTCGCTTCGTCCTCGAGCGGCGGGTATGCCGCCGGCAGGTAGAGCGTGAACGTGCTGCCCTTGCCCGGCTCGGAGGCGACGCGGATCTCGCCGCCGAGCAGGCGGGCGATCTCCCTGCTGATCGACAGGCCGAGCCCCGTGCCTCCGTACTTACGGGAGGTCGTCCCGTCGGCTTGCTGGAACGCCTCGAAGATGATGCGCAGCTTGTCCTCCGGGATGCCGATGCCGGTGTCGATCACCGAGAACGCCAGCACGTACTCGGCGGCGGCGAGACTCGGGAGCGCGAACTGCGCCGCGTCCTGCGCGAGCTCGACGCGCATCGTCACTCCGCCCTCGTCGGTGAACTTGACGGCGTTCGAGAGAAGGTTCTTCAGCACCTGCTGGAGGCGCTGCTCGTCTGTGGCGATCGTCGGGGGGACGTTTGCGCCGCTGATCTCGACTGCCAGCTGAAGGCCCTTGTCGGCGGCCAGGGGCCGGAATGTGCGCTCGACGAACTCGCGGACGTCGTGCAGCGTGACCTCGGTCGTGTTGACGGCCATCTTTCCGGCCTCGACCTTCGAGAGGTCGAGGATGTCGTTGATCAGGTCGAGCAGGTCGGCGCCGGCCTGGTGGATCGTGTTCGCGAACTCGACCTGCTTTCCGGTCAGGTTCCGGTCCGCGTTCTCCGCGAGCAGCTTCGCGAGGATGAGCAGCGAGTTCAGCGGCGTGCGGAGCTCGTGGCTCATGTTCGCGAGGAACTCGCTCTTGTACTTCGACGAGAGCGCGAGCTGCTCGGCGCGCTCCTGAAGCGCCGTGCGGGCGAGCTCGATCTCGCGGTTCTTGATCTCGATGCGGCGGTTCTGCTCCTCGAGCAGCTGCGCCTTCTCCTCGAGCTCCTCGTTCGTCTGTTGGAGCTCCTCCTGCTGGGTCTGGAGGAGCTCCTCGGAGGCCTTGAGCGTCTGCGCCTGCTGCTCGAGCTCCGAGTTGGCGCGCTTCAGCTCCTCCTGCTGCGACTGGAGCTCTTCCGACCGCTCCTGCAGCTCCATCGTCAGCCCCTGCGACTGGCGGAGCAGATCCTCCGTCCGCATCGTGGCCTGGATCGTGTTGATGACGATGCCGATCGTCTCGCCGAGCTGGTCGAGGAACCCGCGCTGCACCTCGCCGAAGCGCGTGAACGACGCGAGCTCGATCACGGCCATCACCTGGTCCTCGAAGAGGACCGGCATGACGGTGATGTTCTTCGGCGCCGCCTCGCCGAGGCCGGACGCCACCTTGACGTAGTCCTCGGGGGGCTCGGTGATGAGGATCGACTGCTTCTCGAGCGCGGCCTGGCCGACGAGCGACTCGCCGAGCTTGAAGCGGTTGGAGATTTTCTTCCGCGTCTTGTAGCCGTAGCTCGCGATCAGCTGCAGCTCCGGATCCTTTCCGCTCCCGGCGCCGGCAGAGCCGGCGCCTCCGCTTTTGGCCTGCTCCGTCGAGACTGCGCCGGTATCCTCAGGCTCCTCGGCGAGGAAGAACGCCCCGTAGCCGGCTCCGACGAGCGGTGTCAGCTCCGACATGATGAGCCGCGACACCGCCTGCAGGTCGCGCTGGCCCTGCATCATGCCGCTGAAGCGCGCGAGGTTCGAGTTGAGCCAGTCCTGCTCGGCGTTGCGCTCGGTCGTCTCGCGCAGGTTCGCGATCATCTGGTTGACGTTCTGCTTGAGCGCGTCGACCTCGCCCTTCGCCTCGACCATCACCTGGCGCGTCAGGTCTCCCTCGGTCACGGCGGTCGACACGTCGGCGATCGCGCGCACCTGGGTGGTCAGCGACTCAGCGAGCTGGTTGAAGTTGTCGGTGAGGTCCTTCCACACGCCGGAGACCCCTTCGACGTTGGCCTGGCCGCCGAGGATGCCCTCGGTGCCCACTTCCTTCGCGACGCGGGTGAGCTCGCCGGCGAACGACGACAGCTGGTCGACCATGATGTTGACGGTGTTCTTCAGCTGAAGGATCTCGCCGCGTGCGTCCACGGTGATCTTCTGCGAGAGGTCGCCCTTTGCGACCGCGGTCGTGACCTCGGCGATGTTGCGCACCTGGTCGGTGAGATTCGACGCGAGGCCGTTCACCGAGTCGGTCAGGTCCTTCCACGTCCCGCTGACGCCTTTCACCTTCGCCTGGCCTCCGAGCTTCCCCTCGGTGCCGACCTCGCGCGCGACACGCGTGACCTCATCGGCGAACGAGGAGAGCTGGTCGACCATCGTGTTGATGGTGTTCTTCAGCTCGAGGACCTCGCCCTTGACGTTCACCGTCACCTTCTTCGACAGGTCGCCTGTCGCGACGGCAGTGGTCACCTGCGCGATGTTCCGGACCTGCTCGGTGAGCGAGCCGGCCATGAAGTTCACGTTGTCGGTCAGGTCCTTCCAGACGCCGCTGACGCCCTCGACCGACGCCTGACCGCCGAGACGGCCCTCGGTTCCGACCTCCTTTGCGACGCGCGTCACCTCGGCGGAGAACGCGCGCAGCTGATCGACCATCGTGTTGACGGTCTCCTTCAGCTCGAGCACCTCGCCCTTGACGTCGACGGTGATCTTCTTCGAGAGGTCGCCGTTCGCGACCGCAGTCGTGACCTCGGCGATATTGCGCACCTGGCCGGTCAGGTTCGACGCCATGCCGTTCACCGATTCCGTCAGGTCGCGCCAGGTGCCGCTGACGCCTTCGACCTTCGCCTGACCGCCGAGGACGCCTTCGGTGCCGACCTCGCGCGCGACGCGGGTGACCTCGTCGGCGAACGCGGACAGCTGGTCGACCATCGTGTTGATCGTGTCCTTGAGCTGGAGCACCTCACCGCGAGCGTCGACTGTGATCTTGCGCCTCAGATCGCCGTTGGCGACCGCGGTGGTGACGTCGGCGATGTTGCGCACCTGGTCGGTCAGGTTGTCGGCGAGCGTGTTCACGTTCTCCGTCAGGTCCTTCCAGACGCCGGACACGCCCTTCACCTCCGCCTGGCCGCCGAGGCGGCCTTCGGTGCCGACCTCGCGCGCGACGCGCGTCACCTCGTCGGCGAACGAGCCGAGCTGGTCCACCATCGTGTTGATCGTGTTCTTCAGCTCGGCGATCTCGCCGCGAACGTCGACGGTGACCTTCTTCGAGAGATCGCCGTTCGCGACTGCGGTCGTGACCTCGGCGATGTTGCGCACCTGCTCGGTGAGCGAGGTCGCCATGAAGTTCACCGATTCGGTCAGGCCGCGCCAGGTGCCGCTGACGCCCTCGACCTGGGCCTGGCCGCCGAGGCGCCCTTCGGAGCCCACCTCCCGGGCGACGCGCGTGACCTCGTCGGCGAACGAGCCAAGCTGGTCGACCATCGTGTTGAGCGTCGTCTTCAGCTCGAGGATCTCGCCCCGCGCGTCGACCGTGATCTTCTGCGAGAGGTCGCCCCTTGCGACCGCCGTCGCGACCTGGGCGATGTTGCGCATCTGGCTCGTCAGGTTGTTCGCCATCTGGTTCACGTTCTCGGTGAGGCCGCGCCAGGTGCCGGAGACGCCCTCGACCTCCGCCTGGCCGCCGAGCTTCCCGTCGGTGCCGACCTCGCGGGCGACGCGCGTCACCTCGTCGGCGAAGGTCGACAGCTGGTCGACCATCGTGTTGAGTGTGTTCTTCAGCTCGAGGATCTCGCCGCGCGCGTCGACGGTGATCTTCTGCGTCAGGTCGCCCTTTGCGACCGCGGTCGCGACCTCGGCGATGTTGCGGACCTGGTCGGTTAGGTTCGAGGCCATGCCGTTCACCGACTCGGTCAGGTCGCGCCAGGTGCCGCTGACGTCCTCGACCTCGGCCTGACCGCCGAGGCGGCCTTCGGTGCCGACCTCGCGGGCGACGCGCGTGACCTCATCGGCGAACGAGGAGAGCTGGTCGACCATCGTGTTGATCGTGTTCTTCAGCTCGAGCACCTCGCCGTGGACGTCGACGGTGACCTTCTTCGAGAGGTCGCCGTTCGCGACCGCGGTCGTGACGTCGGCGATGTTGCGGACCTGCGCCGTGAGCGAGAGCGCCATGCCGTTCACCGACTCGGTCAGGTCGCGCCAGGTGCCGCTGACGTCCTCGACCTCGGCCTGACCGCCGAGGCGGCCTTCGGTGCCGACCTCGCGGGCGACGCGCGTGACCTCGGCGGCGAATGCGCGCAACTGGTCGACCATCGTGTTGATCGTGTCCTTGAGCTCGGCGATCTCGCCCTGGACGTCGACCGTGATCTTCTTCGAGAGGTCGCCGTTCGCGACCGCGGTGGTGACCTGTGCGATGTTGCGGACCTGCGCCGTGAGATTGCCGGCGAGCGTGTTGACGTTGTCGGTGAGGTCCTTCCACACGCCGCTGACACCTTCGACATTCGCCTGGCCGCCGAGCCGTCCCTCGGTGCCGACCTCGCGGGCGACGCGCGTCACCTCGGCCGAGAACGCGCGCAGCTGGTCGACCATCGTGTTGATCGTGTCCTTGAGCTGAAGGACCTCGCCGCGGACGTCGACGGTGATCTTCTTCGAGAGGTCGCCCTGCGCGACGGCAGTCGTGACGTCGGCTATGTTGCGGACCTGGTCGGTGAGGTTGCCGGCGAGCGTGTTGACGTTGTCGGTGAGGTCTTTCCACACACCGCTGACGCCCTCGACGTTCGCCTGGCCGCCGAGCTTGCCCTCGGTTCCGACCTCTTTCGCTGACCTGGGCCTGCCCGCCGAGCTTCCCCTCCTCGCCCACCTCGCGGGCGACGCGTGTGACCTCGTCGGCGAACGAGCCGAGCTGGTCGACCATCGTGTTGATCGTGTTCTTGAGCTCCGCGACCTCGCCGCGGACGTCGACGGTGATCTTCTTCGAGAGGTCGCCGTTCGCGACCGCGGTGGTTACGTCGGCGATGTTGCGGACCTGGTCGGTGAGGTTGCCGGCGAGCGTATTGACGTTGTCCGTCAGGCCCTTCCACACGCCGCTGACGCCCTTGACCTTCGCCTGCCCGCCGAGCTTGCCGTCTGTGCCGACCTCGCGCGCGACGCGCGTCACCTCGTCGGCGAACGACGAGAGCTGGTCGACCATCGCGTTCACGGTCGTGCCGATGCGCCGGAACTCGCCCTTGACAGGCTGTCCCTCGATCGTGAGCTGCATCTTCTGGGAGAGGTCGCCGTCCGCGACCGCGTCGATGACGCGCGCGACCTCGGTGGTCGGGCGGACGAGGTCGTCGATCAGCGTGTTGAGGGCCTGCACCGTGTCGATCCAGTCGCCGGCGAGCGCAGGCGAAGTGGCGCGCTCGGTGAGGCGTCCCTCGCGGCCGATCGCGCGGCCGACACGGGCGACTTCCTTGCTGAAGGCATGGCGGCGGTCCGCGAGCTCGTTGAAGGCCCGGTTCAGGTCGGCGGCGATCCCGGTGCCGGAGGCGGGCAGGCGGACCTTGAACTCGCCGTCCCGGGCTGCTTCGAGTGCAGCGAGGAGCCGCTCGAGGTCTTCGCGCGATACCTCCTGGTCGGCCCCGTTGCGCTTCCCGGAGGCACCGTTCTCGGACGCCGCCGATGTCCGCTTGCGCGGCCGTGCCGCCTTGCCTTGCCCCGCTTCGACCGCCACAGCAGGCCCCTTTTCTATATCCCCTCAGGCCCGGTCTACGACTCGGTGATTGCACGCGGATTTCCGGGCAAGCTGCGATCCGCGTTTCGAACCGTAATTACAGCTTAGAAATGCCCCCCTCGGGCGGTCGAAGGATAGGCCAGAAGACCTAGATCGGCAAGAGGTGGGTCCTAGCGGCTTTCTTGGGTAACCAACCGATGCCGGAGGTTTCCAGCGAAGGGAGGACACATGACCAGATCTCGCCTGGCCCTCGCCGTCGGCGGCTTTGCGCTGCTCCTCGCCGCCGCCGCAGCCGCCAAGTCGTTTCCGGACGTGATCCAGCTTCCGAACGGCTGGCGCCCCGAGGGCGTCGAGGCCGGAAAGGGCCACATCCTGTACGTGGGCTCACTCGCCGCGGGCGCCGTCCGCAAGGTGGACGTGCGGACGGGCGGGAGCTTCACGCTTGTCCAGCCGACCGCCGGCCGCTCCGCCACCGGCCTCGAGCTCGATCGCAACGGCAAGCGCCTCTTCGTCGCCGGCGGCGGCACCGGCCAGGCGTACGTGTACGACGCAACGACAGGGGCAACGCGCGCGGTGTACCAGCTCAGCCCTGCGGCGCCGCGGTTCATCAACGACGCGGTGCTGACGCAAGACGCCGTCTACTTCACCGACTCGAACCGGCCCTGGCTCTACCGGCTGCCGCTCACCGGTCCGAACACGCTGCCGAGCGCGGCCGACGTGCAGACGATCCCGCTCTCCGGCGACTACGTCCAGCAGCCGGGGTTCAACCTGAACGGGATCGAGGCGACGCAGGACGGCAGGACGCTGATCGCGGTGCAGTCGAACACTGCGACGCTCTTCAAGATCGACGCGCGCACCGGCTTCGCCGACAAGATCGAGCTGACCGGCGGCGACGCGACGAACGGCGACGGGCTGCTGCTCGAAGGGCGGACGCTCTACGTCGTGCAGAACCAGCTGAACCAGGTTGCCGTCGTGAGGCTGGCGCCCGATCTCGCCTCTGGCACGGTCGTCCGTCACCTCGCGCATCCGGCATTCGCCGTGCCCACGACCATCGACCGCGTCAACGGGCGGCTCTACCTCCCGAATGCGCGCTTCGGCATTCCCAGTCCCGATACGGCCGCATACGAGGTGGTGAATCTCGGCAAGGACTGACTAGTGATGTAACCGGCAACGTTCGCCGGGCCCCTGGCCCGCGATCACGCTGCGCGCCGGGGCGTCCTCAGTCGCGCCGATAGTTGGACTATCGGCGCTCCCTGCGTCCTTCCATCGCTTGGTGCCCGCGACCCAGGAACCGGGCAACGTTACCGGCCGCATCACTAGGCTCGGTCGAGGGCCGCGGCGAGGTCGGCCCAGAGCGGGTCGACGTCCTCGAGCCCGGCGCTCAACCGCAGCAGCCCGGTGGGAACGCGGTCGCCCTCCCAGCGGTGGCGGCTCTCCATCACGCTCGTCACACCGCCGAGCGAGGTGGCGTTGACGATCAGGCGTGTCGACGTCTCGACACGTCGTGCGGCGTCGCCGTCGGCGACGTCGAACGAGAGGAGGCCGCCGATGCCGGCGTAGCGGACGGTCTGCACCTTCGGGTGCGCCCGCAGCCGCTCGGCGAGCTCGGCCGCCGTCTCCGTCTGGCGGGCGACACGGAGCTCGAGCGTCTTCAGGCCGCGGAGGAGCAGCCACGCGGGATCCGGAGCGGCCACGATGCCGCTTCTCGAGCGGAAGGTGCGCAGCTCGTCGACGTCCCGGCCGACGACCGCGCCCAGCAAGACGTCGTCGTGGCCCGCGAGGTACTTCGTGGCGCTGTGCAGCGCGTAGTCGGCACCGAGGGCGAGCGGGCGCAGGTGCACGGGCGTCGCGACGGTCGAGTCGACGACGACCGGCGCGGGATGCGCGGCCGCTGCCTCGAGGTTCGGCATCGTCTGGTAGGGGTTCGACGGCGCCTCGAGCCAGACGAGCTGCACCTCCGCCGGCGGCGGGCCCGTCTGGTCGAACTCGACGTACTCGAGACCCCACTTTGCGAGCGCCTGGAATCCCACGCTCGTCCCGTAGTAGCAGGTTGCTGAAACGCGAGTAGTAGAACTCGCCGGGCTCCCCGCGCTCGTCGTACGGCCAGATCGTGGATCGGTCGAGCGTCACCACGCGACTCTACGTGCCGACAGCAGGGTCGGACCCGGGACGCAGATCCTCGAGCCGGCCCATGTGGGCAAGCTCTGGGAAGAGTCGCGTCCACGAGAGGGCGAGACCGACCGTCGCGATCCCGCCTGCAACGACGCACGTCACCGTCCCGACGAGTGAGGCGACTACGCCGGACTCGAATGCGCCGAGCTCGTTCGACGCGCTGATGAAGACCATCTCGACCGCGTTCACGCGCCCGCGCAGCTCGTTCGGCGTGACGAGCGCGACCGTGGTCGCGCGGATGTTGACGCTGTACATGTCGACGAACCCCGCGACCGCAAGCCCGACGAGCGTGAGCGGGAGCCAGTTGGACGCACCCCACACGACGTGCGCGAGGCCGAAGATCGCCACGGCCACCATCAGCGTGGGTCCAGCGGGCCACCTGAGCGGTCGGCGTGTGAGCATCAGGGCCGCCACCAGCGCGCCCAGCGCGGGCGCGGTGCGGAGCACACCGAGGCCGACCGGGCCGGTGTCGAGGATCTCCCGCGCATATACGGGGAGCAGCGCGATGCCGCCGCCGAGGAGGACGGCGAAGAGATCGAGGCTGATCGCACCGAGCAGCATCCGCGTGCGGAGCACGAAGCGGATCCCCGCGACGAGGCTCTCCAGTCCCGCCGTTTCCTCCCTTGTGACAACTTGCAACTTGGCGCGGCGGAGGGAGAAGACGGCGACGAGCGCGACCGCAAAGAGGCCCGCGGCGACCGCGTACACGAGCGCCGGGTGCCAGGCGAAGAGGAGGCCGCCGATTGCCGGCCCGACCACGACGGCCGCCTGGCCCGCGACCGAGCGCAGGGCCATCGCCCCGGGGAGCAGGTCCGGCGGCACGAGCTCGGGCGTCAGCGCGCCGAACGCGGGCCAGCCGATCGAGCTCGCCACGCCGTTCGCGGCGGCGAGTGCGAAGAACGGCCACACGCGATCCGCGCCGTTCAGCGTCACGGCGAGCAGGAGGAGGACGACGGCGATGTTCACGACCAGAGCGATCGAGGCGAGTAGCCGCCGCGACATGCGGTCGGCGAGCTGACCGGCGGGCAACGCGAGGAGCGGGAGCGGGATGAACTCGGCGAGCCCGATCAGGCCGAGGTCGAGCGGGTTGCGGCGGATCGCATAGACCTGCCAGCCGACCGCGACGGCGATCATGTTCTCGGCGAAGCGCATCGAGCCGATCGCCGCCCACAGGTAGGCGAACTCGCGGATCTGGAGGGCGGGGGGTAGCCGGCGCTTCATCGGGGCCATCTTCTCGTGTGCACCTGCTTGCGGTCGTGTTGGCAAGCGCGACGGTCTCGGCCCGGTTCGGAGCCCGCACAGGGCGAGGTCTGGCTGGTCGTGCGCTCGTAGCCGGTTAGGCTCCGCCGCATGACGAAGTCGCACGATACGACGCAGGCGAAGCTCGAGTGGCTCCGCGAGGTGCGCGACAAGGCGCTGCACGCGGGCAGCGAGCGCGCCGTGCAGAAGCGACGCGAGGAGGGACGGCTGCTCGCGCGCGAGCGGGCCGAGAAGCTGTGTGATCCGGGCTCGTTCGTCGAGCTCGACCGCTACGTCCGCCACCGTGAGTCGAACTTCGGGATGATGGATCGCCGCCCGTACGGCGATGCGGTCGTCACCGGCTACGGGGCGATCTTCGGCCGCAAGGTCTTCGTCTTCTCGCAGGACTTCACGGTCTTCGGCGGCTCACTGAGCGAGGTGTTCGCCGAGAAGATCTGCAAGGTCATGGACATGGCCGTCAAGTACGGCTGTCCGGTGATCGGGATCAACGACTCCGGCGGTGCGCGGATTCAGGAGGGTGTCGTCTCGCTCGCCGGCTACGCGGAGATCTTCTGGCGCAACGTGCAGGCCTCCGGCGTCGTGCCGCAGATCTCACTCGTGATGGGGCCATGCGCAGGCGGAGCCGTCTACTCGCCCGCGATCACGGACTTCGTCTTCATGGTCGAGGGCTCGTCGTACATGTTCATCACCGGCCCCGACGTCGTGAAGACCGTGACGGGGGAGGAGGTCACCTTCGAGGAGCTCGGCGGCGCGACGACGCATGCCACGAAGTCCGGAGTTGCCCAGTTCACTGCGGCCGACGAGGAGGCGTGCCTCGAAGATGCGCGCTACCTGATCTCGTTTCTGCCGCAAAACAATCTCGAGAAGACGCCGCGCACGACGGCGACAGATGCGCGCGACCGTGAGGAAGCCGAGCTCGACACGCTGATCCCCGACAACCCCAACAAGCCGTACGACATGCACGAGGTCATACAGCGAGTCGTCGACGACGGCGAGTTCCTGGAGGTGCACGAACGCTGGGCGACGAACATCATCTGCGGGTTCGCGCGGCTCGACGGCCATGCCCTCGGCGTCGTCGGGAACCAGCCGAGCTCGCTCGCAGGCGTGCTCGACATCGACGCGTCGAACAAGGCGGCTCGGTTCGTGCGCACGTGCGACGCGTTCAACATTCCGATCGTCACGTTCGTTGACGTGCCGGGCTTCCTGCCCGGCACCGCGCAGGAATGGGGCGGGATCATCCGTCACGGCGCGAAGCTGCTCTACGCCTATGCGGAGGCGACCGTTCCGAAGCTGACGGTGATCACGCGCAAGGCGTACGGCGGTGCGTACGACGTCATGAGCTCGAAGCACATCCGCGCAGACTTCAACTTTGCGTGGCCGACGGCCGAGGTCGCCGTCATGGGGCCCGACGGCGCCGTGAACATCGTCTTCAGGCGCGAGCTCGAGGACTCGGACGACGCCGAGGCGAAGCGCGCAGAGCTGATCGCCGACTACAAGGAGCGGTTTGCGAATCCGTACGCCGCCGCCGAGCGCGGCTACGTCGACGACGTCATCGAGCCGCGGCGCACCCGGTCTGTGCTGATCGACGCCCTCGAGACGGCGTTGACGAAGGCCGAGCAGCGCCCCCGCCGCAAGCACGGGAACATTCCGCTCTAAACCGCGGGGGAACCTGGCTTACGAAGCGAGCTCGACCGCGCGCGAACGGCCGCCGATCTCTTCCGAGAAGGCATCGACGATCGCGGGATCGAATTGCGAGCCGGAGCATTGCTCGAGCTCTTCGAGCGCGTCACCCGGCAAGAGCGGCTTGCGGTAGACGCGCTCGGATGTCATCGCGTCGTACGCGTCGGCGACGAAGATGATGCGCGCGCCGAGCGGGATCTCCTCGCCGCGGAGCCGGTCGGGATAGCCGTCTCCGTCCCAGCGCTCGTGATGGTGGAGGACCCACTCTGCGACCGGCTCGACACCGAGGCTCTCGAGCATCCGGAAGCCGATCTGCGGATGGCGCTGGAGCACGAGGCGCTCGGATTCGTTGAGCGCGCTCGGCTTGCGCAGGATCTCCTCCGGGATCGCGAGCTTCCCGAGGTCGTGGAGGCTCGCGGCGAGCCTCGTCAGCTCGATCTGCGACTCCTCGAGCCCGAGCCGGCGGGCGACCCGCGCCGCGAGCTCGCCGACGCGCTCCGAGTGGCTGCCGGTGTAGGTGTCGCGCGCATCGACGGCCTTGGCGAGGCTCGCAGCGGCGCGGTAGCGCGCCGCGCGGCCGGTTCCCTCCGCGAGCTGCTGCAACTGCTTGAGCTCCACATAGGCGGGCTCGTAGGCGCGCGCGCGGTTCTTGCCGGCTTCCTTCGCCCAGTAGAGCGCGCTGTCTGCGAGCCGGATCAGCTCGTCGCGGCCGATGCCCTGCAGTGGGTAGGTCGCGACTCCGGCACTGACCGTCAGCTGCCCAACCTGCTCGAGCTCGGCTGCGCTCACACGCTCGACGATCGAGCGCGCGACGGACACCGCCTCGCGCGCGTCGAGACCGGGGAGGAGGACCGCAAACTCGTCGCCGCCGAGGCGGAAGCTCTCGCCCCCCTGGCGCAAGCGCCCAGCGACCTGTCCGAGCACCCGGTCACCGACCGGATGGCCGTGGCTGTCGTTGATCGTCTTGAAGTCGTCGATGTCGACGAGGCAGAGGCTCAGCATCGCGCCGTCCTGCTCGGCCTGGGTCAGCTCGCGCTGGAGCCGCTCGTGGAAGTGCCGATGGTTTCCGAGTCCGGTCAGCGGGTCGGTGAGTGCGAGACGCATCGCCTTCAGCGCTGCGAACGTCGAGCGCTGGTAGAGCGCGATCGCGAGGAGCGGGCCGACGAGCGCCAGCGAGAGAGCCGGCGACCGCTGCCACAGGACGACGAGCATCAGCGCGGCCGAGGCCATGAGCGCGAACGGGGCGGTCGTCTGCTTCGCGTTGTCCCAGATCAGCTTTAGGAACGGCTTACCGGAGCTCGCGGCGAGCACTGCGCTGATCAGGATCAGGTTGACGACCCAGTTGTAGAGGAGCGCGGCGATCGCAACCCGCGCGATCAACGCGCCGATCGAGGTCTCGGGGATCTGCTCGATCACAAGGCCGGACGCGAGTGCGGCCAATGCGAACATTGAGCCGTTGTAGGCGACACGCATCAGTGGGCGGTGGCCGACCAGGTGCGTGACGGTGGGCCCTCCGGCCGCCACGATCACCCCTGCCTCCCAGCCGAAGAGCACGATCGCCGCGACGGCGAAGACGAAGCCGAGGGTGACGCCGCCGGCGTCGACGCCCTCCACCGGGACCGGAAAGCGCTCGGCGACGACCATGCCGAGGAAGAGCCCTGCGACCGCCAGGCCGTCCTGGACGGAGTGCGACGTCTGTGCGTACGAGACACACGCCGCCACGATCGTCGCGACCCCCGCCGTACAGACGGGGGCCACGATCGTGAGAACTCTGGGAGGTACGGTGCTGGGCGCGTTCACTGCCCCGCCGCGGCCGTTACGGGCCGTGGATCGGGGGCGGGCGCGCACCTCGGAGAAGTGCAATGGCTCGACACGTGGTTCCGCATTGTCTCCCCTCCAGCCCCGATGGATACGAGCTGCTACCAGGCGCCCCAGCCGAAGTTATCCGGCGAGAAGAGCCACCCGAGGGCCGACGCCAGTGAGGCGAGAGCCACCACCAGAACGATCAGCCGCGGTCTCCATTCCAGCATGTGTTCCCTCCAGAGCAAGTTGGACGCCAGACACGGGGATTGTGCGTTTCCGACGTGATCCGGTAATCACCCGATGGGGTGATCGTGCGTGGGGGGACGAATATCCCTCGAAATGGTGCCTCTACGAGGCGAGGCCGGCCTCGGCGAGCGGCCGCCGCGCCCAGGCGAACTCCCGGGAGTACCAGCCGTCGAGGCGCGCCAGCGCGACGCCGTAGCCCGACGAGTGGACGAACCACCCGTTCCCGACGTAGATCCCCATGTGGCCGACCTGTGACGGCTGCGAGCGCGGGCCGCGATCTCCGAAGAAGATGACGTCGGCCGGCTCGAGCTTCGCAAGTCCGATCCGCTCGGACCGGGGTATCTCACCGCTCATCTGGTAGGTCGTCCGGCCGCGAAGCACCGAGGAGAGACTGCCCCCGCCGGCGTAGGGCTCGAGCTTGTAGACACGCCACACGAAGCCCGAGCAGTCGTAGCCGCCGCGCGAGGAGACCCCGAACGCTGTCTGCGGGCCGTCGTTCTCGCCGCCCCAGATGTAGGGCATGCCGATCCGTGCGAAGGCGGTTGCGAGGATGCGCTGCTGCCAGTCGGTCAAGGCAGGCAGCTCGAACGAGTCGGCGAGACTCTGGACGCTCTCGACCTCCCAGCCCGAGAACCGGAGCACCTGGGCGACCGAGTACGCGGCCTCCGCGCGCCTCACTGGGTCGTTCGGGAGGAGCTCCAGCGAATCCTCGCTCGCCGGGTGGTTCAGGCGCAGCCCGAGCAGCCTGGCGACGACTTCCGTCCCGAAGCGGCCCGGAACCTTGAGCCCGGCGGCGCGTGCCCCGGCCGTAAACTCGTTCGCCGCTTTGTCGAGGCCGAGCGACTCGACGAGGCGGAGGTCGAGTTGGGCCATCGTCACCGGCTTGGTCGGATCCGGAGCCTGCTTGGGCGCCGCCGGCGGCACGGGAGCGGGCGGCGGCGTCGGGACGGGCACACTCGGGTCGACCGGTGCCGCCGGGTCGGGCGGCGGAGTCGGCTCGGGGTCGGGCAGGGGCTCCTCGACCGGCGGCGCCAGGCGCTGCTTCAGGTCGAAGGCGATGTTTTCGAGCGTCTGGGCGGTGAGCGCATCTCCCGCCCGGAAGGAGGCCACATCTTTGGCGCCCATCAGCCCCGCGGCGGCGACGGCGCGGATCTCCGGCGCTGCCCACGACGTCGCAGGTTTCGATACGGATGCCCCCGCCGTCCCGGCCAGAATGAGCGTGGGAACGACGATGGCGACGAGCAAGAGGCGACGACGCACGAACGGTTCCATCGACCCCGGCCCGCCGGGACTTTAGCCTTGTCGGACGTGGAGCTCGAGATCACACCGGAACCGTCCGAGGAGGAGCGGGCCGCGATCGCCGCAGCGCTCGCGCAGGAGCCCGAGGAGCCGGGATTTGCATGGGACGCCGCCGTCCTTCCTCAGGTAAACGAAACGTAAAAGCCGTAACTTCTCTGCTTCGGGCGGCGTTAACCGTGCGATGTTCGACGAATGCATCCGCTGCAGCGAGGCCCCCGCCGTCGACGAGCTCGGCTATTGCGGCCACTGCCACTGGGCCGTACGGGCTGAGATCGAGGAAGGCTTTTACCAGCTCCGCGAGTACCTGCGCGCGTGGGCGCGGTTCAGCGACTGGTGCGAGGCCAACGGCTCCGCCGCCGTTGCCTAGACAGCCGCGCTCCTCCCCTTGAACAGTGCCGGCGCGCTGCGCGCGTAGTCGAGCCCCGACACGCACGTCAGCACGACCGCGACGAGCATTCCCCACCAGGCGACGCGGTCGCTCCAGGCGCCCGCCGCCGCGAAGCCGCCCAGGGCCGCCGCAACCGCCTGCGCCCACGTCTTCAGCTTGCCGAGATCGCGCGCTGCGATCACGATGCCCCGCTCGATTGCGGCCTGGCGAAGCCCGGTGATCAGCACCTCGCGCACGACGATCGTCGCGACCATCCAGGCGGGCACGACGCCGAGGCCGACGAGCATGACGAGCGCTCCGAGCACGAGGACCTTGTCCGCGATCGGATCCAGGAGCGAGCCCAGAGGAGACGACCGGCCGTGCCGGCGTGCGAGCCGCCCGTCGAGCCAGTCGGTCGTCATCGAGACGCAGAACACGGCAGTCGCCCAGTACGCATGCCCGCGGAAGTCCCAGGCATACAGAACGATCACGATCGGCACCGAAAGGGCGCGCGCGACGGTCAATTGGTCGGCGGGTGACATCGAGTGGGGAGAATACGGCCCACTCATGTTCGACAAGGTTCTGGTCGCCAACCGCGGTGAGATCGCGATCCGCGTCTGCCGCACCCTGCGAGAGCTCGGGCTCGGCTCGGTCGCCGTCTACTCGGAGGCCGACCGCAGCGCGCTGCACGTCTCGTTCGCGGACGAGGCGTATCTGATCGGCCCGCCTCCGGCGGCCGAGAGCTACCTCAAGATCGAGAGGCTCGTCGAGACGGCACAGCGGGCCGGCGCCGGTGCGGTGCATCCGGGCTACGGGTTCCTCGCCGAGAACGCGGCGTTCGCGCGGACGGTCGAGGCCGCGGGGCTCGTGTGGATCGGCCCGCCTCCGGCCGCGATCGAGCTGATGGGGTCGAAGACACGTGCGCGGCAGGCGATGCTGGCCGCTGGCGTCCCGATCATCCCGGGCACCACCGATCCCGTCGGCTCGGTGGACGAGCTGCTCGGCCTCGGCGAGGAGATCGGCTATCCGCTTCTGATCAAGGCCGCCGCCGGCGGCGGAGGCAAGGGGATGGAGAAAGTGGAGTCGCCGGCTGACGCGCAGCGAGCGTTCGAGACCGCGCGGCGGCAGGGGCACTCGTACTTTGCGAATCCGGATGTGTACGTCGAGAAGCTCATCCTCGATCCTCGCCACGTCGAGGTGCAGGTGCTCGCCGACGGGCACGGCAACGTCATCCATCTCGGCGAGCGCGACTGCACGATCCAGCGCCGCCATCAGAAGCTCGTCGAGGAGACACCCTCACCCGCGGTCGGTGACGCGCTGCGCGCGCACATCGGTGAGATCGGCGTGAACGCGGCGCGCGCCGCGGGCTACCGCTCGGCCGGGACGATCGAGGGCCTGCTGACGCAAGACGGTCAGTACTTCTTCATGGAGATGAACACGCGCATCCAGGTCGAGCACACCGTGACCGAAGAGGTGACCGGGCTCGATCTCGTGCGCGAGCAGGTGCGCATCGCGCTCGGTGAGCCGCTCTCGCTGACGCAGGATCAGGTCGAGCTGCGCGGGCACTCGATCGAGTGCCGGATCAACGCGGAGGACGTTGCGGCCGGCTTCCTGCCCTCCCCGGGCCTTGTGACCGCCTACCGCGAGCCGTCAGGTCCCGGCGTGCGCGTCGACTCGGGCGTCATTGCTGGGAACGAGGTGTCGGGCGTGTACGACCCGATGATCGCGAAGCTGATCGTGCGCGGGGTCGACCGCGAGCACGCGCGCCGCCGGATGCTGCGCGCGCTGGACGAGTTCGTGATCGAAGGGCCGAAGACGCTGCTCGGCTTCCACAAGGCGCTGCTCTCGCACCAGTGCTTCGTACGCGGCGAGACGTGCCACGGGCTGGTCGAGTCGGAAGAGCTCGCCGCCCGAGCCGCGGAGCTCGACGGCTCCGGCCCAAGTGACAACTTGCAACTTGGGCGGACGGTGGAGCGCGCGCGTTCGGTGGAGGTCGACGGCAGGCGGTTCCAGGTGCGCATCCTCGAGCCGGAGCAGCCGTGGCGCGAGCTCGCTCGGCGCCGTCGGGAGCGGGTGCGGGCCGGCAGAGCGGGCGGGAACGACGCGATCGTCTCGCCGATGCAGGGCACGGTGCTGTCGGTCGCGGTCGCCGACGGCGACCCGGTCGAGGCCGGACAGGTGATCTGCATCGTCGAGGCGATGAAGATGGAGAACGAGGTCCGCGCGCCGCACGCGGGCACCGTCGCGGAGCTGTCGGTCGAGGCCGGGCAGCCCGTGACGACCGGCCAGGTCATCTGCGTCCTCCGCTAGCGCAGAAGCTCGGCCGCGTTTGTCCAGGCCCAGACCGATGCGACGGCCACGAGGACGACGCACGAGGCGGCTGCACAGAACGTCAGAGCGAGCATGCACTGCTCATCGGTACGTGCGCACGGCCCAAGAATCGCTTGAACGAGGCACGTTCTTGGTGGTTAGGGCGTTGCGCGCGGAGGCGAGACCGCGCTCTCGCCGGGAGCGCAAGTGCGCTTCGTCACGCGTGGCAAGGAGGAGGGGGCGGGGGAACCAGGGGTTCCCCCACGCTTCGCGACCGCGGCGCTGCCCAGCGAGAGATCGATCGAGGCGATCACGAACCGCCGGGTCTGACGAGCCCCGAGTCGTAGGCGGCAATCACCGCCTGGACGCGATCCCGCACGCCGAGCTTGCGCAGGACTGCTGATACGTGCGTCTTCACCGTCGTCTCGCTGAGGTACAGTCGCGAAGCGAGCTCGGAGTTCGAGAGCCCGCTCGCGAGGAGTCGCAGGATCTCCCGTTCGCGCTCTGTGAGCTGCTCGAGCGGACGCCCGTCGACGGGCGCGGGCGTGCCGGCGAAGCGCTCGACGAGCCGCTGCGTCGCTGCGGGGCCGAACAGCGAGTTCCCGGCCGCCACGACGCGGATAGCGTCCACGAGCTCTGCGGGTTCGACATCCTTGAGCAGAAAGCCGCTCGCGCCGGCCCGAACCGCCGCGTAGACGTACTCGTCGAGGTCGAACGTTGTGAGGACGAGGATCCGCGCCCGCGTTCCCGACTCGACGAGCCGGCGCGTCGCCTCGACCCCGTCGAGATTCGGCATCCGCACGTCCATCAGGATCACGTCCGGGTCGAGTTCGCCGGCGAGCTCGATCGCGCGCGCGCCGTCCGCTGCTTCGCCGACGAGCTCGAGGTCGTCGCGCTCGTCGAGGATCATCCGGAAGCCGCCGCGGACGAGCGCCTGGTCGTCGGCGACGAGAACGCGAATCGTCACAGCGGGAACCGCGCCGCCACCGCGAACCCGCCGCCGTCGGCCGGGCCGGTCCGGAGGGAGCCGCCGAAGGTGAGGACTCGCTCCCGCATGCCGATCAGGCCCTGACCGCCCCCGCTGCCGTTGCCCGTACCGGTGCCGTTGTCCCGCACCTCGACGTCGAGGGTGCCGTCGCCGTAGCGCAGTGCGACCTCGGCGCGCGTGGCACCCGCGTGCTTGAGCGTGTTCGTCAGGGCCTCCTGCACGACCCTGTAGGCGGAGAGATCGAGGGCTGGGCTCAAAGGCCGAGGGTCGCCTTCGACCGTGACGGCGACGTCGATGCCCGACGAGCGGATCTGTGACACCAGCGCATCGAGCTCGTCGAGCCCGGGCTGCGGCGCGAACTCGGCGTCGCCTCGCACGGCACCGAGCAGACGGCGGAGCTCGCCGAGCGCAGTTCGTCCGGTGGCCTCGATCGTCCGCAGCGCCTCGCGTGCGCGCTCTGGCCGTGCATCGAAAACGTCGTTCGCCGCGGCGGCCTGGACGACCATCACGCTGAGGCTGTGCGCAATCACGTCGTGCAGCTCGCGTCCGATCCGCGCCTGCTCCTCGGCCGCCGCGCGCGCCGCCTCGGCTTCGCGCTCCCGCTCGAGCCGTTCGGTCTTCTCCTCGAGCTCGAGGGTGTACGCGCGGCGCGTGCCGAGGTTGTCGCCGAAGACCCATGCCGCGGCGAACGGGATGAGGATCCCGAACGCCGCGCCGTAGCCGTCGACGCCGAGCGAGGTGAGTGCGACGGCGACGGCCGCTGCGGCCGAGAGACGGAGGGAGCGCCGCCGGTCGAGCTGGGCGGCAACGGTGTAGACCGCGATCGCCGGGGCGACCGGGACGAGCGTCGAGTACGCGGCGGCGGAGAGGATCGCCGCAATGACGACCAATCCGAGCACGAGCGCCGGGAAGCGGCGTCGCAGGAGGAGCGGTGCAACCTCCGCAACCGCGAGGGCAACGCCGCCCGTTTTGTGGTGCACGTGGATCTCGTGCGCGACGTACCCCACTCCGACTGCGAGCGCGATCGTCGCGTCGGCGAGGAAGGGATGCCGCCGGAGCCAGTTCCAGACCATGGGATCTGCTCGAACCGTAGCTCCGGCGGCCTTCAGGTCACGCGTCGCGGGTGGCGTCCCGCCACGCGCCGACACCGAGCGCGACCGCCGTCCAGACGACGAGCACCGCCGCCACGGCAGCGGTGGACATCCCGATCACGGGTCCCTGGCGAACAGCCTCGCCGAGCGCGGCGGGCGCGAGCCGCTCGAGCGCGACGCCCGGGACGAGCTCGCGCACGACGCCGAGGACCGAGATCGACGCGAGGATCGGGGTCAGGGCGAGGCGCCACGCGAGCACCGTGCCGATCGTGTACGAGCGGCCGAGGAGCGAGGAGAGCCCGAGCGCGAGCAGGTAGTAGAACGTCACCTGCAGGATCGCCCAGAGGCCCGTCACGGCCAGCAGATGCGTCGACGGCGCGGGCAGCGAGCCCGCGAACCCGACGGTCGCAACGGCGGCGAGCGCGTACCCGGCGGCGACGAACGGAAGCAGGTACGTGAGGCCCGCCGGAATCCGCGACGCGTAGAGCGCGACGCGCGACCGACCCGTCACGACGAGGTCGCGATACACGCCGGCGTCGAGGTCGCCCGAGCCCGCCATCGTGCCGACGATCGCTGCGGCGACGGGACCGAGCGCGGAGACGAGCATCGCCGCATGCCCGAGGTTCTGGACGCCGCCGGCCGGGCCGTATTTCGCCGCATTCGCGAGATGGAGGAGCTCCATGATCGCGAACATCACGATCACGCCCCCGACCGTCAGGACACCCGTGACGACGGCCAGCCCACGCCGCTTCCGCAGCTTGAGCAGGTCGGCCGATACGAGTCGCGGCGTCGGAAGTGCTGCTGCGAGCGTCGTCATGCTGCGTTCTCCAATCGGGTCGTGACTTCGAGGAACCGCTGCTCGAGCGACGCCTGGGACGGCTCGAGGCGGTAGACGTCGAGACCGCTCTCGACCAGGAGGCGATTGAGGTCGGGGATCGCGTCCGCGTCACGGAGGGTCACACGGAGCATGCCGCCGTTGTCGACGACGGCGCCCACCGACTTCTGCGCGGCCAGCAGGGTGCGGGCCCGCGGGACGTCGCTCACCGCGACGAGAAGCTCCTGGCCGTCTTCGCCACGCAGCTCGTCGATCGAGCCCTGCACGACGACGCGCCCCTGGTCGACGATGGCGACGTGGTCGCAGGTCTTCTCGACCTCGTCGAGCAAGTGCGAGGAGAGAACGATCGTCCCGCCGGAGCCGACAAAGTCGCGCACGAAACCGCGAAACTCCTGGATCCCGGCAGGATCGAGTCCGTTCATCGGCTCGTCGAGGATGAGCAGCTCGGGGTCGGCGATCAGGCAGCGTGCGATGCCGAGGCGCTGCCGCATGCCGAGCGAGTACGCGCCGACGCGTTCGTCGGCGCGGCCGGCAAGGCCGACGCGCTCGAGCGAGTCGCCGATCCGTCCCAGCGCCCCGGTGTCTCGTGCCGCCGCGACGATGCGGAGGTTCTCGCGGCCGGTCAGGTGGTTGTGGAAGCGGGGCTCCTCGACGATCGCACCGACGCGCGCGAGCGCTTCGGTCCGGTGGGCGGGAACGGCGTAACCGCGGAGTCGCATCGAGCCGGACGTCGCGGGGGTCAGCCCGAGGAGCATGCGAATGAGCGTCGTCTTGCCGGCGCCGTTCGGGCCGAGGTAGCCGAATGCGACGCCGCGCGGAATGCGCAGCTCCACACCCTGCACCACGGTTCGCTCGCCGAACTGTTTCGTGAGACCTGAGGTCTCGACGATGTACGGGGAGATCGATGTCGTGTTCATGGAGACATCGAACCTGCGCCGCCCCCCGTCCGCCTCGGCCGCATGGACCGATCGTCTCCTTCAAAAGGAGGATCTTCCGGCCGGCCGTTAGATGGAGCGCTGGTATGCGCGGAAGCACCACGTCGCGAACAGTGACGTGGCCGCCGTCGCCGCGACGAGGAGCAGGAGGTAGCCGCCTGTCGGACCCCACTCGCCGCCGACGACGACGGCGTTCCGTGCGGCGTGCACGCCCCAGTTCACCGGGTTGAACCGCGAGAGCTGTTCGATCCAGTTCGGCATCTGCCTCTCCGGGATCAGGATCGCCGAAAGGAACATGAGCGGCAAGCCGACGAAGTTCGCGGCGGCGATCATCGACGCCTCCTTGCGCACGAGGAGCGCGATCCCGTGCGAGAAGCCGGCGAACGCCATCGCGAGCAGCGCCGACGCGGCGAAGACGACGACCCAGCCGAGGGCGCCGCCGTGGACCCGCACGCCGAGCGCGAGCCCGAGTAGAAGCAGCAGAAGAGCCTGGAACATCGCGATCAGGCCGGCGCGCACGACCTGCGAGAGGATGATCGCGAAGCGCGACACGGGAGCGGCGAGGAAGCGGTCGATCACGTGCCGATCGAGGTCGCTGATCATCGCCATGCCCGACCAGCTGCCGCCGAAGAACGCGTTCATGCAGATGATCCCCGGCGCGAGGAACTGGACGTAGCTGTCGGCGCCGCCGCGCAACGCGCCGACGCGGGAGAAGAGCTGGCCGTAGAGCAGGAGCCAGATCAGCGGCTGGATGACCATCAGCGCGATCCAGATCGGCTCGCGCATCAGGTTGCGCATCTGACGGACCACCATCCACCCGGTGTGGCGGAGGATCTTCACGTCTTGCCCGCCTGGTCCTCGGTCGCGAAGTCGCGGCCGGTGTAATGCAGGTAGACGTCGTCGAGCGACGGCCGCGCCGTCGTGACGGACGCCACGTCGAAACCGCGGCCGTCAAGCGTCGAGAGGATCGTCGGAATCGCCTGCGCTCCGTTCGGGACGCGTGCGCGCACGTGCTGCCCGTCGCCTGACACCTCCGACGCTCCGTCGAGCGCGGCGACGATTCCCACGGCTTCGCCGAGGCGGCCGTCGAGGTCGACGAGCTCCACCGTGACGAGCTCGCCGCGGAGGTTCGCCTTCAGCTCCTCCGGCGTGCCTTCGACGACGATCTTTCCGCGGCTGACGATTGCGACGCGCTCCGCGAGCCGGTCGGCCTCCTCGAGGTAGTGCGTCGTGAGCAGGATCGTGAGGCTCTCCTGTGCGGCGAGCCGCTCGACCTCGACCCACATCGCGGCGCGAGCCTCCGGGTCGAGACCCGTGGTCGGCTCGTCGAGGAAGAGGACGCGCGGCCGATGGACGAGCCCGATCGCGATGTCGAGCCGCCGCTTCATGCCGCCCGAGTAGCCGCGCGCGATCCGGTCAGCGGCCTCGGTCAGGCCTACGAGCTCGAGCAGTTCGCCGACGCGGCTGCGGAGCGGCGCGCCTGCGAGCCCCTGGATGCGTCCCTGGAGCATGAGGTTCTCGCGCCCGGTCGCCTCCCAGTCGACGCCGGAGTCCTGCGCGACGTAGCCGATCGAGCTCCGAACGCGGTTCGGGTTCCGGACGACGTCCTCGCCGGCGACGAGCGCGCGGCCGGAGTCCGGTTGCGTCAGCGTCGCGAGGGTGCGGACGGTCGTCGACTTCCCGGCGCCGTTCGGTCCGAGCAGCCCGAAGACCTCGCCCTCGCGCACGGCGAACGACACTCCGTCGAGCGCCTGGACGTCCTTGTAGCGCTTGCGCAGCTCCTCGACGACGATCGCATCCACGATCGCCGACTCTAGCGAGAGGCCCGCAACCTGCTTTCAAGCAGGTTGCAGTCGTTGTAGTCGTTAGAGTCACGCGCCGTGGATCTCTACGAGTACCAGGGGAAGGAGCTCTTCCGGCGCGTCGGCATCCCGGTCTCCGACGGACGTCTTGCCGTCTCCCCGGAGGAAGCCCGCGCCGCAGCGTCGTCGCTCGGCGGTCCGGTTGTCGTCAAGGCCCAGGTCCTCACCGGCGGTCGCGGCAAGGCCGGCGGCGTAAGGCTCGCCGAGGACCCCGCCGACGCCGAGCAGAAGGCGCGCGACATCCTCGGGCTCGACATCCGCGGACACGTCGTTCGCAAGCTCTGGATCGAGAAGGCCTCGGACATCTCCAAGGAGTACTACCTCTCGATCACCTTCGACCGAGGCGCGAAGAAGCCGCTCTTCATGTTCACCACGCAGGGCGGCGTCGAGATCGAGCAGGTCGCGGAGGAGAATCCTGACGCGCTCGTGCGTCTCCACGTCGATCCGTCTGAGGGCTTCCAGCCGTGGGTCGCGCGGCGGATCGTCTACGGAGGCGGCGTCGAGGATGCGAGCGAGCAGAAGCAGATCGCGTCGATCGTCGAGAAGCTCTACAAGGCGTTCGTCGAGTTCGACGCGATGCTCTGCGAAATCAACCCGCTGATCGTGACGCCCGACGGCGAGGTGAAGGCGCTCGACTCGAAGTTCACGGTGGACGACAACGCGCTCTTCCGGCATCCCGACATCTCGGAGATGCGCGACACCGCCGCGGCCGATCCGCTCGAGGCTTTCGCCCGCGAGAAGGGCGTCACCTACGTGAAGCTCGACGGCGACGTCGGCATCTGCGGCAACGGAGCCGGGCTGTCGATGGCGACGGTCGACGTGGTCGCCCACGTCGGCGGCAGGCCCGCGAACTTCTGCGACCTCGGCGGCGGCGGCTCCGCGCAGGGGGTCGTGGACGCACTCGAGGTGATCACGCACGACCCCCAGGTCAAGTCGATCTTCTTCAACATCTTCGGCGGCATCACCCGCTGCGACGAGGTGGCGCGCGGGATCCTCGAGGCCCTGGAGCGCCTCGACATGACGAAGTACCCGATCGTCGTCCGCCTCGACGGTACGAACGCCGTGGAGGGCCGCAAGATCCTGGCCGACGCCGGCAAGCCGAACATCCATCCCGAGGCGACGATGCTCGACGGAGCGCGGCGCGCGGTGGAGCTCGCGAGGTGACCGACATCTGGAACGAGCGCGCGGAGGCATACCGGCAGAGCGCGATACACGCGGGCGGCGAGGACCTCGATCTCGTCGTCGCGTGGTGCGAGCCGGCAGAGGGCGTCGACGTGCTGGACGTCGCAACCGGCGGAGGGCATGTCGCGCGCAAGCTGCGCGACGCCGGGGCGAACGTCGTCACCGTCGACCCGGCGCCGGGGATGCGGGCGGACGTGATCGCGCCTGCCGATCACCTCCCGTTCGCGGACTCGAGCTTCGACGCCGTCGCCTGCCGGCTCGCTGCGCATCACTTCCCCGACGTGCTCGCCGCGGTCAAGGAGATGGCGCGCGTCGCACGCAGTCGCGTCGTGATCTGCGACAACACGTTCGTCTCCGAGTCCTCGGAAGAGGCCGACCGCGTGCGCGACCCGAGCCACGTGCGCAACTACGGCGTCGCCGAGTGGCGCAGCTTCTTCGAGCTCGCCGGCCTCGACAATGCAGACGAGGCGCTCATGCAGCGTCCGCTCGAGATCGAGCCGTGGCTCGCCCGCGTCGAGTGCACCGGCGCCGAGGCGCAGCGCGTCCGCGAGTTGCTCGGCGACCGCATCGTCGACGGCGTGATGCCGCTGCCGACGCTCGTGCTCAAGGGAGCCAAGAC